>Ga0154020_10006186_pt1 | contig 14027 bp, 16 predicted proteins | sample Klosneuvirus_201_FD_109709 | JGI IMG/M metagenome (GOLD analysis project Ga0154020, IMG submission 109709) | Active sludge microbial communities from wastewater, Klosterneuburg, Austria - Klosneuvirus_20160825_MG | ecosystem: Engineered > WWTP > Aerobic digester > Activated sludge | place...
AAATTGCTCAACAGGCCATTGACAAATCTCGAAGATGGAATTCGTCACCTTATTGATTCCAAACACCTGATTGAAAATTAATCATCCTGCATCAGCAGTATTTCCAAGTGCTTTTTTATAAGTGGCCAGACAACGTTCGCGGGCAAATTTGTGATCCACGATTGGAGAAGGGTACGTTAGTTGTTCAAATTCGGGAACCCATTTCCGGATATATTTAAATTGCGGATCAAACTTTTTAGTCTGTTCTGACGGATTAAAAATACGGAAGTACGGTGCAGCATCACAGCCACTGCTTGCAGCCCATTGCCAGCCACCATTATTTGCAGACAGGTCGAAGTCGAGTAGCTTTGCTGCAAAATAAGCTTCACCCCATTTCCAGTCGATGAGTAAATGTTTCACCAGAAAACTTGCGGTGATCATTCGTACTCTGTTATGCATAAAGCCGGTTGCATTCAGTTCCCTCATGCCCGCATCAACTATGGGATACCCTGTTTGTCCCTCACACCAGGCCTGAAATTCTTTTTCATTATTCCGCCACGGAATATGATTATAAGCAGGTTTGAAAGCCCTTTCCGCAACATGCGGGAAATGCCATAATATCATCTGATAAAAATCGCGCCATATCAATTCGTTTAACCATACATCACTGCCGGTAGCAATGGCAACGGATGCGGCTTTGCGGATACTAATAGTGCCAAACCGGAAATGTATACTCAGGCGGCTGGTGCCGGGCAATGACGGAATATCCCGGGTCTTGCCATAATTTATTAACAGATTCTTTCCTGTATTCGATTCCGGAAAAGATATAGAAGCAGGTTTAAATCCAATCTCCTTCAATGTATGGAGCGGTTTGTTTTTAGTCTTTATGAAATGTGCGTGATATTTTTCAGTTGGATAACTTTTAACATGAAATTCCTTTCGCGTTTTAAGCCATTTGTTTTTGTACGGAGTGAAAACGGTGTATGGCTTTCCATCATCTTTTACAATTTCATCTTTTTCAAATATCACCTGATCTTTGAATGTGTGAAAACCAACGTCGTTGTTTTGTAACAATAAACCAATCTCCATATCGCGTTTTATTGCATATGGTTCATAGTCGTGATTGGCATAAACAGCCTTCACATCACCGGATTTAATCATCTCTTTAAATGCTTGTTCCGGAGTTGCATAAAAGGTGATTAACCCCGATCCCAGGGCATGCAGTTGCTGGTGTAATTGTTCAATTTGCCGGTGAATAAACGTTACACGGGCATCCTGTTTATTATCAAGTTTATTAAGTATATTTTTGTCGAATATAAATATGCATTGCACCGGAACTCCGGTTTTCAAAGCATGATACAAACCGGAATTATCGTGCAATCGTAAATCGCGACGAAACCAGTAAATGATTCTTTTTTTCAATGTTTATGCAGTATATTCCGCAATGCATAACTTGCCTGCGGATAAGTAAAAGTAAATTCTGTTTCTTCAATTTTTTTGGATGATGCCCTGGTTCCTTCCAGTACAAGTGCCGACATCTCACCCATTATAAGCTTCATAATAAAAGCAGGGATTTTAATAATCAATTGATTCCCTTCTTTCAATTGAGTGAGAAGCTTCATGAAATTATAATTCGATAAAGGACACGGTCCAACTGCATTGTATACCCCTTCAATTTTTTCATTGATAATTGCTTTGTTGATCATTTTACACAAATCATCAATGTGAATCCAGCTCTGATATTGCTCACCACTGCCGAACACCGGAGCAATTCCAAAACTTAAGGCTTTTAACAATGGTTTCAGAAAACCGCCATCTTCAGATAGCACCAGGCCAATCCTGAAGATCACCAACCGCTTGCCTGATTTTTTAAAATTTGCAGCAGCATCTTCCCATCGCTTACAAGTTAATCCCAGGAAATCAGTAGCAAGAAAACTCTCTTCCCGAATAATTCGGTTGTCGGTGTGACCATAAATTCCGGTTGCAGAGGCATTGATAACTGCAGTGATTTTATTGGGAGTGGTAAGCAGGGTTTGAGTAAGCAAGTCAGTGGCAAAAATTCTGCTGTTAATTATTTTTCTTTTCTGGCGTGCAGTCCATCGGCTGTCTGCTATCGATGTGCCGGCAAGATTTATAAGTATATCAGCTTGTTTAATAGCCTCCTGGTCGATAACCTTCTTTTCAGGATCCCAATGAAAATAGCCTTTACCTGGTTCAACAGCTTTTCGGGTGAGATTTATAACCCTGTAATTTTTACTTTCCAGATGTTCCCGCAATCGTGTACCGATAAGTCCGCTTCCTCCCGCAAGCAAAACTGTTTTTATTTCAGATGGAATCACAGATAGCTAACAAAATTGACGGGTTATTAGTTTGTTTGGTGAGGCAAAAGTAAAAGTAATCAGTCGCTAATCATATTTGATTAATGTTGAAAACTTTACTCCGGTTTGTTGCAATTTTAGCTCTTGAAAGAGGTTGTTCTCTTAACTTTGAAAGATCAAAACAGGAAGTATGAAATTTGAGAAGCATGTATTTATTTGTACCAATGAAAGGGCTGCAGGAGAAAGAAAGTCGTGCGGAAATGCTCATGGTCTGGAATTAGTGAAGTGCTTCAAAAAACAATTGAAGGATTTAGGTCTGAATAAAAAAATCAGAGCTCAACAATCCGGTTGCCTTGATGCTTGTGAACATGGTCCCGCAATGGTAGTTTATCCTGAAGGTGTTTTCTATGGAGGGGTAGAAATCTCTGATGTTGATCAGATCGTTAATGATCATCTCATAAATAATAAGCCGGTTGAAAGGCTTGTGATTAATTTTAACGAAAGTGACTGAGATGTAATATGATAACCCCGGAATTATACCGCCATGATCTGGAAATTGTGCGAAACACCGCAGCTCAGGTTATTAAAGATTTTGGTCTTGCAGGCATCGAAATTGCCTTTAGTGGCAATCCCCAAACCGCTTATCAGGAACTACTTCAGCAAGTAACACCCGGACTCGAGTTACTGTACAAAAAACAGAATAAAACATTTATGATGCTATTGTATCGAATTGATGTTGAGGAAAGTAGAGTGAAAGCTATAATGAATCAGGGCACTACCGCAGGTTCATTTCCTAAATTGGCAGAGCTGGTTCTGGAAAGAGAATTTATTAAAGTGGTACTCCGAAAACTTTATAGCCCACCAAGTGTTTAAAGTCTCATAAATTTGAATCTCCCCGGAATTTTGTCATTATGAATCATTTCTCCATTAAAGACATTGAAAATCTGACAGGTATTAAATCGCATACCCTGCGCATCTGGGAGCAGCGGTATGGCATCCCTAATCCAAAGCGTACTGAAACCAATATCCGTTATTATGATGATGAGGATTTGAAGTTGCTCCTTAATGTTTCCATGCTTAACAAACAAGGACACAAAATTTCTCAGCTTACCAGTCTTTCCAAAGCAGAATTGGAAAACATGGCGCTTACCTATAGTGAAGATGTTACCGATGAAGGCATTCAACTGGATACCATGCTGGCTGCCATGTTCAATCTCGATGAAACAGCATTTGAAAAAATCCTTTCTTCGCATTTGTTGAAATTCGGATTGGAGTATACCATGACTCACCTCTTTTTTCCATTCCTCAAAAGAATTGGAGTATTATGGCAAACGGGACAGGTTAATCCGGCATTCGAACATTTTATGTCGAATTTAATCCGGCAAAAACTTATTGTTGCAATCGATGCTCAGGTTTATTCCGTGAAACCGGAATCGAAAAAATTTATTCTTTTTTTACCGGAAGGCGAGATGCATGAGATTGGTTTATTGTTTGCAAATTTTGTTTTGCGTGCGCGGGGACATCAAACTATTTACCTCGGTCAAAATCTTCCTTACACCGATCTGGATGCTATAATCAGTCAGTATAAAGCAAATTATGTGATGGCAGTACTTACATCGATTCCATCTAAATCAGGAATTCAGGATCTGATAAATAGTCTCGCCACACGTTATCCCAATCAAACAATGTTGTTGTCGGGAATGCAGGTCGCTAATCAGATTTCACTGAAACTTCCGGCTAACGTAAAGGTGCTAAATTCAATTGAGGGTTTAACTACACTGGCAGAAGAGGCTTGATCAGATTGCCGTTAACAAATAATATTGCTTTTTCCCTTTTTGTAAAATCAGATATTTATCACGTAATAGATCAGTGGTTGTAACACTCACATTAGTATCTGCAACTTTTACTTTATTTATACTGACACCACCCGCCATTACCATTTTTTTAGCTTCGCCTTTTGATGGAAAGATATTGGTTTTTTCTGCCAGCAAATCTACAATTCCTACTCCTGCCTGAAGATCGTTTTTAGCAACTGTCATTTGAGGAACGCCATCCATAATCTCCAGTAATAATTTTTCTTCCAGATTTTTTAATTGGTCAGCAGTATCTTGTCCGAATAAAATTCCACTTGCTTCAACTGAATTTAAATAATCCTGTTCAGAGTGAACCATTGTGGTAAGTTCTTTGGCAAGTCTCTTTTGAAGTGCCCTGTTTTGTGGAGCAGAATCATGATCCGCTTCAAGAGCCATTACTTCTTCTTTTGAAAGGAATGTAAAAATGCGAATGAATCTTTTTGAATCTTCATCACTGCTGTTCAGCCAAAACTGGTAAAACTGATATGGTGATGTTTTTTCAGCATCAAGCCAAACATTACCTTTTTCAGTTTTTCCGAATTTACTTCCGTCGCTTTTAGTGATTAATGGTGAAGTCATGGCAAATGCTTCACCACCATCTTTACGGCGAATGAGTTCGGTGCCGGTTACAATATTTCCCCACTGATCTGAACCGCCCATTTGTAAGCGACAACCTTTATTTTTATAAAGCCAGTAAAAATCATATCCCTGCACAAGCTGATAAGTAAATTCCGTAAATGACAATCCGGTTTCAAGACGTTTTTTTACGGAATCTTTTGCCATCATATAATTCACAGAAATATGTTTTCCGGTATCTCTGATAAACTCCAGAAATCCCATACCTTTAAACCAGTCATAGTTGTTTACCATTTCTGCACTGTTGGCACCACAATTAAAGTTCAGGAATTTTTCGAGTTGCTTTTGTACACAGGCAATGTTGTGTTGCAGGGTTTTTTCATCGAGCAGATTTCGCTCTTCCGATTTCCCCGAAGGATCACCCACCATTCCGGTTGCGCCACCAACCAATGCAAAAGGTTTATGGCCTGCACGCTGGAAATTCATCAATAATATAATTTGCACCAGATTCCCGATATGCAGTGAATCCGCGGTAGGATCAAAACCAATATAGCCTGAAACCATCCCTTTTGAAAGAAGTTCCTCAGTTCCGGGCATCATATCGTGAATCATACCCTTCCAGCGTAGTTCCTCAATGAAATTCATAGTCTGCTTTTTTTTGCAAAGATAAAACACTGCAGCAAAGTGGCAAGTAGCACCTGATTAGTGGGTTTTACCTGTGCTGATCCATATTCGGCCTGCCGATCGCCGGTTCATTAGCATTAAAAGATGTTAAACATGCAGGAAAAACACTAACGGTTGTGCATATACGAAGAATGACCGGTTTGTCCTGATTGCAAGGCACCATCAATGTGTTTTTTGAGAATACTTAATGCCCGGATAATTTTGAACCTCATAGGGTTTGCCTATCTTTGCCCCATGATATTACTGACAGGCGGTTCTGGTTTACTGGGTTCGCGGATATTACTCGATTTGCTGGAAGCAGGCAACAGCGTGCGGGTGTTACAACGAACCGGGTCACGGCAAGGTAATATCGAAAGATATATTGCAGGGAATTCCCCGTTAAGGAACCAAATTGAGTGGTTTACAGGTGATATCACCGATATTTCGGTCCTGGGTGCTGCATTTAGAGATATCACACAAGTGTATCATTGTGCCGGTAAAGTTTCGTTTCAGCCATCCGACCGGGAGGTTATGCACAATATCAATATTCAGGGGACTGCAAATCTGGTGAACTTTTCCATTGACATGGGCATTTCGAAATTCTGTCATGTGAGTTCTATTGCCGCTCTGGGACGTACCGGAGTTCCCGGAACCATTAATGAGTCGGCCACCTGGAAAACATCATCACATAATTCTGAATATGCAATTAGTAAATATGGTGCTGAAAGGGAAGTATGGCGGGGCATTGCTGAAGGATTGAATGCAGTTATCATTAATCCCGGAGTAATAATCGGACCCGGTAACTGGAAGACTGATAGTTCCATGATTTTCGGTCAGGTGCAAAAGGGACTTAAATTTTATACCGATGGTGTGAATGGTTTTGTGGATGTCAGAGACGTTTCAAAGGCCGCTATCCAACTCATGCAATCAAATGTTTCCGGTGAACGATTTATTGTGGTTGGAGAAAGCAAACCATTTCGTGATGTTTTCGATCGCATTTCAGACCGACTGAATAAACCAAAGCCATATATTCATGCCGGACCTGTACTGACAGGATTTGCCTGGCGTATGGAGCGAATCAAATCGATGATCTCAGGATCGAAACCAGTTATTACGAAAGAAACAGCACGCTCCGCATCCGGAATTAATTACTATGCTAACAGTAAATTAAAATCATCTATAAAAATAGATTTCATTTCTGTTGACCAGGCAATTGATGATGCAGCAGCTTATTTTGTAAAAGAAGTCCAGCGTAAATAGCGCTTTTCGAAAGGGTATCAGATATAATTAACTCTGATGTAATGTCATTTCATTCAATCGTGGGCGCACTCTGCTTTTTCTGTAAACAGAATGTGCATCATGTTTAGGGAGACCACGGCGTAATTTTACCTGCTGTTCAAATGGAAGATGAATAAAGTCGATACATGTTTTACTGCAGCAGCCTTCATTCTTGGCAGCACAATCTTCGCATTGAATAAAAAGTAAATGGCAATCATCATTAGCACAGTTCGTATGATGATCGCTGGGAGCACCACATTGATGACATTTTGAAATGATATCATTGCTGATTCGTTCACCCAAACGATCGTCGAAAACAAAATTTTTACCTATGAATTTGGAAGGCAATCCTTCAGCTTTTATTTGTCGGTAGTAGTCAATGATGCCACCATGCAACTGATTCACATCGGTGAAGCCAACATGACGGAAATAGGCACTGGCTTTTTCACATCGGATACCACCTGTGCAATACAAAAGTATTTTCTTTTCTTTTTTATCCTTCACCTGATCAATAGCAACAGGAAGTGTTTCACGAAAGGTATCAGTATCAGGAAGAATAGCATTCTGAAAATGTCCGATTTCACTTTCATAGTGATTCCTGAGATCGATAACAATAGTTTCAGGCTGTTCCATTGCTGCATTAAACTCTTTTGCAGTAAGGTGTTTTCCTACATTGGTAACATCAAATGTTTCATCCTGCAAACCATCGGCAACTACTTTCTCCCGAAGTCTGACAATTAGTTTGTAGAAAGATTTGCCATCATCTTCAACAGCAATTTTGAATGGTACATTATTTAAATAGGAATGCGAATCGACCAGTGTACGCAGTCCATCGAAATTATGTTCCGGAACACTGATTTGCGAATTAATTCCTTCATTGGCAATATAAGTTCTTCCCAATACGCCCAGTGAATCGAACGCTTCATAAAGCCAATCGCGGAATGCTTCCGGATTTTCAATAATTACATAACGATAAAATGACAGGGTGACGCGACGAAAAGTTTCGTTCGCGAGTTTTTGTTTTAGCTCCTCTTTGGATGCAGTATTGAAGAGTACTTTTTTCATACCGCTAAATATTAATGGTGATACTGAATTAATTGAATGATGCAGGAATATCCTCTGATTTCCGACGATTTTTTCTCCAGATATAAAAAGCTACTCCACCAATTATGTAGGGAATAGAAAGTAAATAAAGAATTCCGTTGTTTAATCCTGCCGCCGTTTTCTTAACATCATTTTTGGACCCCGATTCAGCTACGGCACGACACATCGAGCACTGGCTTTGTGAAGGAGTTGCGGTTAATGTAAAACCTGTGATAATCAGGGCAGTAATGAAGATTTTGATCGGCTTCATGAGACTGAAATTTGATGCAAATATAAGCAAAAAAATGGCTCAAAACTGATAATAGGGAGAAATCATCAGGTAAACAATGACGCCGGTTACGGTAACATACAACCAAATCGGAAACGACCATTTTGCAATCTTGCGATGGGCGGCAACTTTATTGGTGAGACCAAAATAAAAACTGATCAATACCATAGGTAAAACTACTGCTGCAAGAATGATGTGTGAAATCAGAATGGTAAGATAAAGTGGACGGATAGGATTGTCGGCCGGAAATTTAGTTTCAACACCGAATGAATGGAAAGTGACATAGGAAAGAAGGAAAATACTGGAAAGTACAAATGTTATCAGATTCAGTTTTTTGTGCATTATCACATTTTTGTTGCGTATGTGATATAATGAGGTTATCAATAAAACAGAACAGGTAGCATTAATGAGGGCATTCAATTTCGGCAGATATTTCACGAAAGGAGGGATGTTTGCAGCTTGTGGCAACATACCCAAAACTACTATTGCAATAAATATCACACCGCTAAGGATAAAGATCCCGCGCATAATTGCTTTTTCGTTTCCTTCAGTAAAATTCAACATCTTATTTCTTTTTGTACTCCCACTTCAACACCAGAATTTCATCCATTAATTCATTCACATTTTCATAGTCGGTGCCATCATAATACCCTCTGATTCTTTTTTCTTTATCGATAAGAACCAATTTTTCAGAATGAATAAAATCGTGTTCACCACCATCTCCATCCATAGCAGCCAGAAAAAAACCATGACGGGCAAGATCGTAAATTACTTTTTTATCTCCCGTAAGCAGGTTCCACCTGGAAGGATCAACACCATACTGACTTGCATAGGCAGCCAGGGCAGCAACGGTATCGCGGGCAGGATCTACCGTAAAAGATACGAATGAAATTTCCGGATCATCTTTGAATTTTTCCTGCAACCTTTTCATCTGCATAGTCATTTTCGGACAGATGGTAGGGCAGGTTGCAAAGAAAAATTCCGCAACAAAAATTTTGTCTTTTAAAGTGGTTGCTGAATTGAACGACTGTCCCGTATGAGAAGTGAGTGTGAATTCCGGTATTGTGTGAAACAAAGTATCACCGGGACTGCCTTCAACGGGTTCCCGTGGACCGAAGATGGTCAACTTTTCATAGTTGTTCTCTCCCGATGAAATTACCAGATAAAATATGGAAGGGACTAATAGTATCCCAAGAAGAATCAGAACCTGATTAACACGTTTTAGTTTCGCCATTACAACCTATAACAGAAATTACCCGACAAGGTTAAGGTAATTTCCTTCTGCCAGTGCCATTACAATCAAATAAAGTATGAGCAGAAAAGGCAAAACTATAGAGTAACGAAGTGCTTGTTTCTCATGCTTTAGGTGCATGAAATAAGCAACAATGTAATAGGCCTTCACAATGGTAAGCACAATGAAAACGACAATCAGAATGCTGTGAGGTATAGATGTGAATGCGATTCCTACCTCAAACAGCGTAATTACCAGTAATATCCAGAATGTTTTCCAGATAGAACTTACTGAATTACTTTGATGATGCTCTTCAACAAACTGGTTGTGAATATCACCTGTGTAGTAACCGTGTTTAGAATCGTGTTTGTCGTTGTTATGATGTTCTGACATAGCCCTGATCAGTTATTGCTGTTAAACAAGATAGAAGAATGTGAATACGAAGACCCATACAAGATCTACAAAGTGCCAGTATAAACCGGTTTTCTCAACCTGTTCATAATGCCCTCGCTTTATATATACTCCGTTCAATACATTTATAAATATGATAATGTTAATCATTACCCCTGAAAATACGTGAAATCCGTGGAAACCTGTGATGAAGAAGAAGAAGTCGCCAAACAATGGATGACCATATTCATTCTTGACCATGTTTGCACCATGGAAATGTTCCGATGTGGCTATGATTTCAGCCGCTTCAGCACCTGTGGCTGTTTTGCCACCGGGTAACAATAATGTGTTCAGATCAATTTCGTGAGTAGTAGCATTTATGGAAGGGCGTGCAACAGTACCGTCGTTCATAATATAAGCACCTTGCTCAGTACCATGAATGAAGTGATACCACTCCCAAGCCTGTGAACCAAGGAACATAAATCCACCTATGATCGTTAATAACATCCAGTTGGCTACTGCCTTATTGTTTCGCTTATGCCCCGCATCCACTGCCAGTACCATGGTAACCGAACTCATGATCAGAATGAAGGTCATCAATCCCACATATGCTAAAGGAATGTGTCCTTCAATAAACGGGAAGTGGGTAAATACATCATTCGCCAATGGCCAGATGTCTGAGAAACGATGACGCATTACCCCGTAAGCAATGATCAATGATGAGAATGTGAATGCGTCAGATACCAGGAAAAACCACATGTACATTTTACCCCAGCTTACATTGTAAGGAGATACTCCGCCGCCCCAGGCTTTGTTTTTTGGCTTTTCAGTCGTTGCTTCTACTGCCATAGTTTATTAGTGTATGAATTGTTTTGCAGCAAGTTGGATGCTTAACTGCGTTTCAGGGTGCAAAATAAATAGTTTTTTTATTGTTGCCGCAAAAATTTATTAACTGGAATTATTCTAAATAAGCTTTTTTACCTGATCACCAACAGGAAGATGAATAAATATAACCATAATCCGTCGAGGAAATGCCAGAATATGGAACATAACTCAAGCGGTAACAGATTTCCTGAATGATACTTTCCCTGGATAGCTCCGGTGGTCACATACAAGAGGTAAATCATCCCTCCTGCAAGATGCACCAGGTGCAATCCTGTTAATACATAAAGAAATGATCCTGAAGGATTTCCTGTAAAGAAAACACCTTCTTTAACGAGAACAGACCAGGCAGCAAATTGTGTAAATGTAAACGCTAATCCCAGCCCCAGGGTTATAATAAGTCCGATTCTTAAACCTTGTTTATTGTCCTTTTTAGCAGATGCCAGTGCCCAATACATGCTACCACTGCTTAACATAATAAAGGCTGTTGATAAATAAAATATGGATGGTAATTCAAAAACAAACCAGTTACTTTCTGTCTGCCTCACAATGTAGCCGCTGGTGAGGCCTGCAAACATCATCACCATACTTACCATAGACAACCACAGCAGTATTTTGAAGGTGTTCATTTTTGTGTAAGTCTGCATTTTCTGATCCGGAATTGTAGTTACCATTGAATTATATTTTATCGAGCACCATAATTATCTGAACAACAGGGAGATATATAAAAGATCCAAACATCAGCTTTCGTGCTGCTTCCATTGAGCAGCTTTTATAAAGATTCCAAGCCAAAATAGTGAAATAAATTCCTGCAAGAACCAGGACTACCATGGAGACGACTCCTGATAATTCGAAAAAGTAAGGGATGATTCCAACCGGAATCAGACTAAAGGCATAAATGAATGCCTGGAATGCCGAAGATTTATCGCGTCCACCTTTTGAAGGTAATAATTCAAAACCTGCTTTTTTGTAATCATCATCCAATACCCATGCAATGGCCCAAAAGTGTGGGAATTGCCAGATAAACTGAATGCTGAATAATACCCAGGCTTCTGTGCTGAAGCTATTTGTCGCCGCAACCCATCCCAACAAAGGGGGAATAGCTCCGGGGAACGCACCCACAAAAACCGCAAATGGGGTTATCCTTTTAAGAGGGGTATAAATAATTGTGTAACTGATAATGGCAATAAGTCCTAAAATACCACTGGCAGTATTCATGAAGGTGAATAAGATTGCCAAACCGCAAACAGCTAAAAGCGAGGAAACAATCAATGCTTCACTAACACCCATTCTGCCATCAGCTAATGGACGCATCCGGGTACGATCCATTAATTTGTCGAGATCCTTTTCAATTACCTGATTAAAGGCATTTGCAGCTCCGGTAACTAAAAAACCTCCGGCAATCAGCAATAAAAATTTACTCCAGTTTACGTCTCCTGCGGAACCCATGATGAAAGCCATAGCAGCAGAGAATACCACTAAAAACGAAAGCTTCATTTTGGTAAGTGCCGCATAATCGGCAACCTTTGATGCTATTGTTGATGGTGTGTTTATGGTAATCCCGTTTTCCATTTCAGATTCGAGGCGCAAAGTTAGAGATTCATCCAATGGTTTCCAATGGAAATACCAATTAAATAGTTCCTGAATTTATCTTCGGGTTTCCTTCAAAGACATTGTTTGCTTTATCTCAGAAAACCGATTACTTCCCTGACCTCCCGAATGGTTTTTGAGGCACTTTCTTTGGCTTTTTCTTTACCGGCATCCATCACCTTTTTTAATAAAACATCATCAGTGACGATGGTCTGGATTCGGTCGTACAAAGGAGCCGTAAACCGGATAATGTCTTCGGCGAGCTGCTTTTTCATATCACCATATCTGATAGTGCAGGAATTGTAAGCATCATTAAATTGAGCCAGGGTGGCAGGCTCTGAAACCAAACCCATCAATGTAAATAAATTGGTAATGGGTTCCGGTTTAGGTTGATTTGGCTGTGTAGGTCCCGAATCAGAAACAGCCCTCATTACTTTTTTGCGAATTACTTCCGGAGAATCAGCTAAAAAGACAGCATTTCCTTCTCCTTCCGATTTTCCCATTTTTCCGGAACCATCCAAACCGGGAACTTTCACCAAATTATTACCGAAGTTGAAAGCATAAGGCTCCGGAAAGGTCTCAGTCTGATATAGCCGGTTGAAACGGTTGCCAAAGGTCCGCGCCATTTCCAGATGTTGTTCCTGATCTTTCCCAACAGGAACCTTAACAGCCTTATGAATGAGAATATCGGCAGCCATTAAAGTAGGGTAGGTGAGCAGTCCCGCATTTATATTATCGGGTTGCTGCCTTATTTTATCCTTAAATGAGGTACAGCGCTCGAGTTCACCCACATAGGCGTTCATGTTGAGCAAAAGATAAAGCTCTGCGGTTTCAGGCAAATCGCTTTGTACATATATAGTACATAATTCCGGGTCAATACCGCAGGCCAGATATTCGGCAAGTACCTGCTTTACAGAATTCTTTAAATTAGCCGGGGTTGGATGTGTTGTTAATGAATGATAATCAGCTATAAAAAAGAAGCAGTTAAACTCCTGCTGCATTTTCAAAAAATTCCCCATTGCACCAAAATAATTTCCCAAATGCAGGTTTCCGGTCGACCTGATACCGCTCACTACTGTTTCCATGGGTCGAAATTACAAAAAATGCCTAATTTCGCAGGATGAATTTTTTCCGAATAGCGCTACGAAAAACCTGGAGGTGTTTGTTTTTTGTAAACGGGATACTCACTTTCATGGTATTTTTCCCGGTGTTTTATGTGCTGTTGAAGAATGAGAATTGGTTTGGCAAGGTGTTCAAGCTAAAGCGCATATGGGCGAAATTTCTGATTAATAATGTTGGAATTCGTCAGAGGATCATTCGCGATTATAAACTAGATCCGAAAAGAGCTTATGTGATTTGTCCCAATCATGGGTCTTACCTCGACATCATACTTACTTATATTTCTGTTCCTGTTTATTTTCACTTTATGGGTAAAGCAGAATTGAAGAAAGTGCCTTTTTTCAATCAATTTTTCGATAAAATGAATATTCTGGTTGATCGGGGTTCTATAATCGGTTCACACAAAGCATTTATAAGAGCAGCTCAGGATATTGATAAAGGAATAAGTATTGCTATTTTCCCGGAAGCAACTATTCCGGAAAGTGCGCCCGTATTGGGACGAATGAAAAATGGGGCTTTCAAGCTTGCAATCGAAAAGCAAGTGCCTATTGTGCCGGTAGTATACATTGATAACTGGAGGTTATTACCTGATGGGCATCTCAAATGTACTGGTGGTTGTCCCGGAATAACAAGAGTGTATATTCATGATCCGATCGAAACAAAAGGACTCACTGAAAACGACCTCAGTTCATTAAAAAAACAGTATGAACAATTACTGACTGCCACATTAAAAGAATATGGCAGTATTCATGCCGACGAAGATTGTCGCCGGCATG
>Ga0154020_10006188_pt1 | contig 14026 bp, 9 predicted proteins | sample Klosneuvirus_201_FD_109709 | JGI IMG/M metagenome (GOLD analysis project Ga0154020, IMG submission 109709) | Active sludge microbial communities from wastewater, Klosterneuburg, Austria - Klosneuvirus_20160825_MG | ecosystem: Engineered > WWTP > Aerobic digester > Activated sludge | place...
CGGCATGGGCGGGGTCATCAAGATCGACAAGAACGGCACGCTCTACGCTGTCTACCTCGTGGAGACAGGCGATGCGAATGCTACCCCGATCCGCGTGAACACCACGCTCGGGACGAAGGCCGTTAGACTCAAGACGTAAGGCAAACATGGCATCCACTCAAGCACTGTATCGGGCCTGCACGTTGACGGCCTTGGTCGCGGACAACTCGTCCAACGTGTTTTTCGCCATCAACGGCGCGGCGAGCAAGCGGATCCGCGTCCGCAAGATCCGCTTGTCGTGTCCGACGCTGACCGCCGCGACGCTGCTCGACCTGCTCGTGCAGAAGTGCTCTGCGGCTCAGACCGGCGGCACGCCTGGAACGGCGATGACGAAGACGCCGATGTCGTCCGGACTCGGAGCGGCGTCGGCGACGGTCACCGTCTACACGGCTGGCGCGAGCATCGGCGTACTTGTCGGCACGGTCGCGTCTCGGCGCGTGATGGGGCTGACTGCGACTCCGGTTGCTACGGACTCGCGCCCGGAGGTCGTGATCGACCTGTGCGGCGAGGGCCACCTCGACGGCCTGAGTCTCGATTCCGCAGCCGAGACGGTGGTGATGAAGTTCGGCTCGGCCCCTGGCTCGGCGACGTCCATGACCATCGAGCTGGAATGGAGTGAGCACTCCTGATGGCTGAGTACGCCCAATCGCACGCCGAGGAGCGGTACGAGGCGCTGGCGATTCGTCGGCAGCCCTACCTCGACGAGGCCCGTGAGTGCTCGGAGCTGACGATCCCTCGTCTGATTCCGAAGGACGGGCGTGTCGATGGGGAGTTGCCCGCTACGGCGCAGGACGATGGGGCGCGGAACGTGAACGGTCTGGCGAACAGCATCGTGCTGGCGAACGTCCCTCCGAATCAGCCGGTGATGCGATTCGAGACGGCTGAGGTGGTTGAGGCTGTGATGAATTCGCAGTCCGAAGACCCGGAGACGAAGGAGAAGATGGATCGTTCGTCGCGCGAGGTCAGGAAGCACCTGGACCGCGTGGCGCGCGAGACGTTGAAGATCACGGCTGTCAAGGGTCACCGGGCGGTGTTCTACGAGGGCAAGAAGCACCTCGTCTGCGGTGGGAACATCCTGTACTGGGCGCACGACGACAAGAAGAACTACGGGAAGATCCGTGCCGTTCCGCTGTCGAGGTACGTGTGTCTGCGCGACTCGCTGGGGTTCCCTATCGAAGTTGTGATCCGCGATGGCCTCTCGGCTGCGAATCTGCCTCCGAACCTCAAGGAGATCCTGAACGACAGTCGAACTCCGCTGGAGGTGCTGCGCGACGAGGCTGAGGTGCGGATGGACTCGCCGGACACGTCGAATCTGGCGTTGTACACGTACGCGTGCTGGGATCCGGAGAAGTCGAAGTACAAGTTCCACCAGTGTTTCCGTGGCAGTGTCGTGCCCGACTCCGAGGCGCTGTACTCGGAGGACGATTTCCCGCTCCTGCCGCTGACGTTCAGCCGTGGAGACGGTGAGGACTACGGGCGTGGGCACGTCGAGGAGAGCCGTGGCGTTCTGATGGCGCTCGAAGCCCTGTCGCAGGCCGAGACGACGACGTCGATTGCGTTGTCCGAGTTCCGCCTGCTGGTGGGGTCTGGGTCGTCGCTGCGTGCGCGGGACATCCTGAGTTCTCCGATTGGGTCTCCGATTGACGCTGAACCTGGGTCGATCACGGCGCTGTCGTATGGGAAAGCTGGTGACTTGGCTTCGATTCAGGCGAGCATCGCCATGAAGCAACGTCAGCTTGGGATCAAGTTCGGCGACAGCATCGCCTTGCAGCGTAACGCGGAACGCGTGACTGCGGAGGAGTTTCGCACGCTGACGATGGCGCTCGAACGTACGCTTGGCGGAACGAGCGCAGGAATCAGCGCGACGTTCTTGCCGTGGTACGCTCGGGTTCTGCTTCGGATCTTGAAGCGAGAAATCGGTCTGGCCGCGAGCGACGTGATCGACGCTGAGAAGGATGGAGCGATCCAGCTCAGGCTCATCACTGGATTGGACGCGCTTGGGCGGAACTTCGAGGCGCAGCAGTTCTTCGAGGCGCAGCGTGTCGTTTCTGAACTGACCGGCGCTGAGACCTATGGAAAGAAGGTCGTCTTCGATTCGCTTGCCGACAAGGTGAACGGGTACTACGGCATCGAGACGAAGGGCCTCTACAAGACCGAGGAACAGCTCGCAGCGGAAGCGGCGAGAGAGCAGCAGGCGCAGCAGAACCTAGCGGTTGCGCCTAGCATCGTGGACGCTTACAAGGAGGCCGCGTTGCGCGGCAACGAAGGACAAAAATGACCGAAGAGAACACCGATACCGAGGGGCAACTCCTCGCCGGTAAGTACAAGACTCCGCAAGACCTGGAGAAGGCGTACATCGCGTTGCAGAAGAAGCTCGGCGAGCCGCGATCCGCTCCCGATGTCGCGCCCGTTGGCGGCAAGCCTACGGATTTCGACGCGGACGGCAGCGGGGTCGTGGCGAAGAAGATGGCCGAGTTCAACACGGCTTTGGCGCGCCTGAATGCAGGCGATCCGTCTGCCCTGCCGACGCTGATCGCACTTGGAGGCGATCCGCAGTCGCTTCGGCGTGCGCTTGGCGTGGCCCAGGACATGCAGAAGCGCGCTCTGTCGCTGGTGCATGGTGCGGCGGGTGGCAAGGAAGCCTTCGAATCTCTGAACCAGTGGGTCAACGAGAGCCCCGAGGTGGAATCGTTCCAGCGCGACGCCTACGAGGACGCGCTTGCATCTGGAGACCTTCAACGTTCAACTGAGGCAGTCAAGCACATGGCCGAACTTCACCGCAACCACACGGGATACACCCCTTCCCAACTCACCGTCTCCGTTCCCGGTGGCGGCCCGAAGCGCGTTGCTCCGTACAGCGACACCGGGGAAGTCGGTCGTGCGACGTCTGACCCGCGCTACGACCGCACCAGTCCGCGACACGACCCGGCGTATGCCGCCGAGGTCCAGGCGCGAATGCAGATTTCTCCGTGCCTGGATCCTGGGTTCGCCTCGGACGTCCAGAGCCGGAACGCCTAGAACACAAGCCCTGTCCCCGACCCCGCGTTCGCGCGGACACGTTGGACACGACGCATGGTTTGACAACCAGTTTCTCCACGCTCCAAGCTCTCTGACGAGTCAGACCGCCCCGTTCGCGGGATACCGACCTCGATGAAGCAGTGAGTGTCGAAGCGTTGCACCTGTGCGCCCACGTGGGCGCGCTCGACAACCTCAACACATCACATGGCAACTCCGACTGGAACTTTCCGCCCGGCACAGGCCCTCATGACGGGCTCTGTGACGGCACTGCAACTCCGAATGTTCTTCGGGGAACTCATCGGGATCTACACCCGTGGGAAGCAGATTTCGAACCGACTCCGCACGCAGTTCATCCAGGAAGGTCTTTCCTGGCAGTGCCCTGCGTACGGTCTCGCCGAGTCCGGCGGGTACCACGTGGCTGGCGAAGACGTCCTGATCGAAGCGGCGACGTACCTCAAGCAGGTGCCGATGGCCGACAAGACGTTCTTCATCGACCTGCCGTGGATCCTTCCGATGATGACCCCGTCGTTCGATCGGCTCCAGACGCACTACTCGACGACCGAGATCCAGATGCGGATGATCGCCGAGCGGCAGGCGCGGAACTCTGACCTCAAGGCGTGCCGCATGTTGGCGAACGCCGCCGAGGCCGCTGCGAACGTCACCGGCGCTTCGGTCCCCGACGAGTGCGAGACGCCCGCCGGTCTCACCATCACGAACGCTGGATTCCTGACCACTCCGAGTGTGATCCTCGATGGTCTGCGTCAGGCCGCCCAGCGGTTCGACGAGAACGACGTGCCCGAGGGCAAGCGGTACTTCGCGTGCCACCCGGCTCAGAAGCACCTGCTGATCTCGGATCGTCAGTTGCTCGACAAGGACGTGCTCCAGATCCCGAATGGCGACTACGCGAAGGCGACCGTCTACATGGCGCACGGGTTCGAGATCATCTCCTCGACGGCGGTCAAGGCGATGCGGACGGCTGGCGACTACACGAACGTCACGGGAGACAACGCGACGTACACCGCCACTTCGACCGGCACGCACGCGGCGAACGCTGGCATCTGCTTCACGGACGAGTCGGTGATCCGTCTCGTGCGCAAGGAGCTTGAGATGGACTCGTGGTACCAGAACTCGCGGTACTCGCACGTGGTCACGTCTCGCGTGATCGACGGGTACGGGATCTACCGTCCCGAGACCGTGGTGGCCTTCCGGACCTCCTGACATCTGACGGCGTGCCCCGGCCAGTCGCGCGGCTGGTCGGGGTGCCCATACACCCATGTTGGAACTCGACGCAGTCAACCGGATCTTGGTCTCGGCGCAATTGCAGCCGGTTTCGTCGCTGTCGTCGCCCGACAGGCTTGTGTCGAAGGCAATCCAGATCCTCGAAGACACGAACCTGCGCAAGCTCGAACGTGGCTGGGACTTCAACACGGACTACAGCTACCCGCTGGCTCCGACCGCATCTGAGTTCCCGGTGCCGACGACGCCGTGGTCGGTGTTGGCGTTGCACATTGCCCGAGAGAACTCGAACGGAAAGCATATCGTCGTCCGTGACGGAAAGCTGTGGGACAAGACGAACCACACATCGACGTTCACCGAAGACGAGTTCAAGGCCGACATTACCTGGGCCATCGACTTCGACGACCTGCCGCTCGCGTTTCAGGAGTGCGTCGTCGCCAGTGCCAGTACGAGGTTCGCCGTTGAGGTGTCGGCGGATCCCGCCATCGCGCAGCAGCTCCTCATGTACGAGATCGAAGCGTGGAAGACGCTGAAACAGCGCGACACGCAGCAGTCAGGGGCGACGATCTACGACCGATGGCCGCTGAACGCGATTGCGGACAAGTGGACTAGGATTCGTCCTGGCGTTCCGTGGGGGCGTGGCTGATGTCGCGCGTCCATGTCTCGATGCCGTCGCTGGTGCATGGTGTAAGCCAGCTTTCGGCGGCTGAGAGACAACCAGTTCACGCGCTTGCGTGCGACAACGTGTGGCCGCTCGTGGACAAGGGCTCGCAAAAACGGGCCCCACTAATTCACGTTGCCAAGCTCCAGTCGTCGTCGTTCGGGGACTGCTTCTGCCACGGCATCGACCGTGGATCCGGAGAGCAGTACATCGCCCTGTTCCGTTTTGGGGCGACAACCGCGAACGGGCTCGTGTTTGACACAAGCGGAACGATTGTCCCGGTATTCAAGAACACGAACACGTACGCGTCTCCGACGTACGCCGCCTGCGACTACCTGTACCTGACTTCGGGATCGAATCCGTCGCAGACGATCCGTGCCCTGTCGGTGCTCGACTACACGTTCGTCGTGAACCGGAACTACGCGGTCACGATGTCGAACTCAACGACGACGGCGGCTCCGACGACCGTGGCGCACGTGTTCATCAAGCAGGGCGCGTTCGCCATGCGGTATTCGGTGCGAATCAAGACGAGCACCGTTGACACAACGATTCACGCCCAGACGTACGACGTCATCAGCACGGGTGGTTCGCAGCAGCAGGTGGACAATCCGGACAACCCTGGGTCTAGCGACGGTACGGTGGTCAAGGACTACGCGTACGCGCTGGACAACACCAGCAACTCGCGTAGTTCTGTCAAGTCTCAGGACATTGCCGAATCGCTGCTTCAACGTCTCAACGGCGGAGCTGGTGGCGCGTACACGACGCTGTACGGCGTGAACACCGTGACGGTTGGTAAGTACACCGTGACCCGCTCTGGATCTGTGCTCAAGATCGTGTCGAACGATGGCGCAATCACCGAGTTCAAGGTGACCACGTCGCAGGGCGACCAGCTTGCGTACGGGATCCAGAACGAGACCGACTCGTTCACGAACCTCCCGCTCGTGTTCACGCATGGGTACGTGGTCAAGATTGTTGGGAGTGCTCTGGCCGACGAAGACGACTTCTGGGTGAAGTTTACCGCTGACCTTGGATCTGGTTTTGGGCCTGGATCGTGGAGCGAGACCAACAAGCCCGGAATCACCTACACGTGGACGTACACGGCGAGCGGCTGGCAGCCCCATGTACTCGTTCGGCGTACGAGCGATGGCGTGAATCCGGCGTCAGTGTCGGCTGGTGGCAAGTTCTTCTCGTTCGAGCCGATGAACCTTGGTGAGCGGCTTGTCGGCGACACTGACTCGAATCCGAACCCGTCGTTCGTGTCTATCGCCGGTACGTACCAGCCAGCAGGCGGCGGCGGAACCGTGTCGGCCTTTCCTGTTGTCCGTAAGGTCCAGGACGTTGCGTTCTTCCGAGACCGAGTGATCTTCGCGTGCGACGAGAGCCTGTCGTGTTCGGAGCAGGGGCAGTATTTCAACTTCTTCCGCACAACGGTCCGGTCTGTTCCTGATTCGGACCCCATCGACGTCTCGATCAGCGGCAACCGAACGACGGTGTACCACAGTCTTGCGCCGATGTTTGGCAAACTCATCTGCCTTGCATCGAACGTGCAGAGCCAGTTCTTCGGCCAGCCCAACCTGACGCCGAGCACGGTCGAGGGCACTCAGGTCTCGCAGTACCAGACGACTCCGTACTGCGCTCCGCAGCCGTACAAGGATGGCATCCTCTATCCAGCGATCACTGGTGGGTACACGACGCTTCGCAGCCTGTACCCGAAGGCCAACGTCGAAAACGTGTTCGACAGCGAGAACCTGTCGATTCACACGCCGAGCTACATCCCTGGCAATCCGAAGCAGCTCGAAGTGAACTCGGACAGCTCAGTGATCGCCATGCTCTGCGACGGCGATACGGACGCGATCTACGTGCTCAAGCAGCACCGCGAGGGTGACCGTGTCATCCAGTCGGCGTGGGTTCGGTTCGTGATCGACGGGGCGACGATACGTGGGATCAAGTTCTTCGAGTCGAAGCTGTACGTCGTCACTGAGCACACGAATTCGTCGGCTGGTGTGGGTCTGTTCCTTGGCTACATCGACCTGTCGGCAGGCGTTTCGGACGGCGGGCGCGACTACTGGCTCATGCTCGACCGTCGAGTGACCACTCCTGGAACGTCGTTCGGTGGAGGCGTCACGACGGTCACGATGCCGTACGAGCTTGAGACCGGAGCCACGTACGAGGTGGTCAACACATCGACGCTGGCGCGTCTGACCGGAACGGCCACCGGACTCAACACGTTCACGGTTGCGGCCAACATCACGGCTGCGGCGTTCGTGGCTGGTAAGAAGTACACCTCGACGCATTCGTTTCACAAGCCCGAAGTGCAGGTCAACGCCGAGAACGGTCGTAGGCTGATCCTGGACTCGACTTCGGCTGTCGTTGCGCTGGAACTGCGTTACGAGAACACCGGGTACTTCAAGGTCGTTACCGGGTCGGAGACGAAGAGTGTCGGCGTTTCGACCTCGTATACCGTGGCCGGGACGGCGACGGAGCCGAAGGGTGGGTCCGTGCTCGTTGGGGTCGGCGGACGTCTGGACTCGCAGTTCGACTGCTCAGTCCAGAACGACAGCCCGTTCCCGCACACGTTGGTTTCTGGTGAGTGGATCCTGAACGCGACTGTGAGGAGCAGTCCGCTGCGATGATGCCCATGCTCACAGTCCAGCAGACGACAGCAGATCACGCGGAAGAGATTTCCAAGTGCCTCGATTTCGCTACGCTGGAGACCGAGCGTATCATGGGTTCTGACCCGATGGTCTCCTTGCTTTCGTCCAAGACACTCTGGTACGGCGACGTGCCGCTGTGCTCGTACGACATCGTGCCTCCGGAAGATGGGCAGGACGCGAACGCGTGGATGATGATGACCATGCATGTCAAGGAGCAGCACATCGCCCGCGTGTTCATCCAGCACCTTGGTCGCACGCTGTCCGAAGCCGTGTCGCAGTACGGTAGGATTTCCGGTGCGGCCTGGGTTCGAGGTGGCGCGCCGAGGATGTTGCAGGTGATTGGAGCGACGTTTGAACTGTCGTCGCATCCGTCGTTCATCGTGTGGCGGCTGTCCGACAACCACAAGTTGCGGAGGTTTGCGTAATGGTCTGGTGGACACTCGCACTCGCCGCAGTCCAAGGATTGTCCCAGGCTGGCGGCCAAAAAGCGAATGCGGATGCGGTCAACCGTGCCCAGCGCGCCTACGAGCGCCTGAATCGCGGTCTCGCCAAGCAGGACTTCATCGAGCAGACCGTCGCTATCTCGGCTCGTCGATTGCAGGAGCGGTCGGTGCTGGCTCGCAGCATGGAGGAGGTGACCCTCGATGCGACGCGGAGGATTGGCGCTGCATCGGTTTCGGCTGGAGAGGCCGGGATCAGCGGAAACACGCAGGCGGCCCTGATCCGAGACTTCAAGATGGCCCACCTCAAGAGTCGGGCCGCGATCCAGGACACTGAGAAGTACATGCAGGAGCAGTACGACCGCGACGTGCAGGCTGCCAGAGCACAGATGACATCGCGCATCATGCTTGGCAAGCAGCAGCGTGCGCCGCAGCCGAACTACATGCAGATTTTCGTTGACTCGGCGACGAGCTACATGCAGATGCAGGCGCAGAACAACGCGTCGAACACGTACCAGGGGCAGAAGATCACGAACGAGAGCGTGCCCGACTCGACGTACAAGGGCCAGCCGATGTCCTACTACCAGAGCGCCTACAGCGGAATCGCCGCAAACAGCATGTGATGGCACGCCCGCAGGTCCAACTCCCGGGGATCGTCCAGGCTTCGCCGCAGGCGAGTCCGACCGACCAGTTCGTGCGCACGCAGCCGAACATTCCGGTTCCTAAGCACATCGTCTCGTTGTCCCGACTCAGTCAGACGTTGACCGGACTTGTCTCGCAGGCGCAAGAGGACGCGCACGAACGGTCGTTTGCCCAAGGCAAGATCGACGGAACGTACGGGATCCCGTTTGGATCTAGCACGCCCGACACTCCAGAGATGGAGGCGAATCGCAAGGCGTTCAAGGCCGAGCAGGCGAGCGGGAAGATCCTGCCGTCCGAGGACCCGTGGTACCGCATCGGGCTCTACACGGGCGAGGGGCGTCGTGCCGCGCTGACGATGCACAATGCGCTCATGTCGGATGAGAACCTGCGGTCCGTGTCGCGGGTCTACGACGAGGACGGGAACTACATCCCATTCGAGCAGCGAGAGAATCCAGACGAGATTTTCAACCGTCAAGCCGCGACGTTTCTGAATACGCCTGCGCTCCAGAGCATCTACGGCAAGCAGGCCGCAGCCAGCATCGTCGAGGCGTCGCGTGCCGAGTTTTCTGCCAAGGTCGCCCACCTGCGCGATCAGCAGACGCAGATGTACCACGAAACGCAGCTCGCGGATCAGACCGTGGAGCAGCTTGAGCGCATTGCGCTCGCGGTTCCTGACCAGTCCACCGATGGTCTGTCCCGGGCGTCCGAGGCTGTCGATGGGTTGCACGACCTGATCGCGGAGTGGACGGTCAGGTGGAACCTGCCGGATGGCCCGAAGGTGGCGCGGCAGGGGTTCGCGGCGTTCATTGACAAGCAGGCTCAGGTGTCGCCGAGCGCGGCTGTGGAAGCCATCGACCTGATCCGGCGTGTCAAGGTCGGCCCCACTACGGTTGGAAATGACAACTCCGAGGCTGGTCTTGAGTTCCGGTCCGACCTTGACCGACTCGAAGCGCACTACCACAGCGCAGCCGCATCCGAGGATGAACGTGCTGAGCGGAATGCACAGCTTTACAAGCAGTCCTACCTGCGCCGCGTCGAGGATGGGATCTCGGAGGGATTCTCCGCTGGGCTACCGCCGTCGTCCGCGTACGAGAAGATGCGCCTGCGGATTGAGAACGAGGTCGAGCCCAGGTTCCGCGACGAGGCGCGCGCGACTCTCGATGCGCACTACTCGGATGCACTCCGTCCGCGCCCCGAAAACCCGAAGGCTGACGAGGAGATGAACCGACGCCTGCTCGTGCAGACGACCGATGAGATCAGCGAGTGGCTTGGCGGCATTGCTGGCCGCGAGGTGTCGTACACGCAAGCACGCGAGATGCGGGCCAAGCTGCAAGCCGAGTCCGAGGCGTGGAAGAACCTGCCCGAGGTGAAGCTCAGTTCGGATGCATTCAAGGCCGAGGCCGAGGTATTTGCCGCTGACCGATCCGAAGGCATCCAGGATCGACTGCGCGACCTGTCGAACACTGAGATCGCTGGCGCAAACCAGCGTATCCAGCTCAGAGCGAACAAGCTCAACGAGCAGCAGCGTATCGAGCAGATGGGCGGGATCGTGCGCGAGGAGTACGGAAAGGCATCGCAGGTACTCAGTACGTTCAAGGCTGACATCTCGGCAAAGTCCGTCGCGTTCGACACGCAGCTCCTTGCGGCAAACAGCAAGGGCGTCAGCTTCGAGCGCGAGATCATTCGGGCGCGTGAGTCTGGGCTCTTGAACCGATCTGAGTTCAACTCTGCCGTGGAACGGAACATGCGAGCGTCCGACATCTCGCAGTACACGAACGACGAGCGCGTCACCAACGTCATTCGCAACCTGTTTCCGACGACAGAGGAGTACAACAGTACGCTCTCTGGTCGTCCATGGAACCAGATCAACGACGCGCAGCTTCGGGCGGTTCGCATGGCGCAGGAGTGGGCTATCACCGAACGCCCGAAGTACGACTCGCAGGGCGCGGCTGACAACGCTTTCTCTGCGTACCTGAACGAGAAGGTTCGCCCCGAGGTCGGCAAGGCGATGGGCGTCGATGGTGCTGACAAGCCGCAGACAGGGATCGGCACGCCCGGCGGCCCGACTGTGCCACAGGTGGATCAGGCTGAGGACGGCAAGGCGTTCCAGGTGGCGCTCGAATACGGCAGTACGGAGATGATTCGCACCGCCGCTGCGAAGGCGTATCCGGCGAGTCCGAAGGGTCCGAAGTCGGTCGTCGAGTTCCAGTCCAGCTTCGGTGCCAAGAATGGTCAGATCCCTAAGATTCGCAATCGCGCCAGACAGGAGCTTGCTGCTGGGCTGGGGTACGGTGCCGATCAGCCGACGAAGCAGGCGCTTCTTCGTTCCGGGGCCGCGACTCCACGCGAACTACTCGAAGGCTCGATGGACGTTGGCGGCATGAAGATCCCGATTTCTACGAGCGATGTGGACATCTGGAAGACGATGGTGTTTGCCAGTACAGTGCAGTTCCAGGGGGCGGTGCTCAACGACCCTGAAACCGTGTACAAGATCGCCGAGAAATACGGTGTCCAGTCCGATGAGGACTTCGACGCATGGGTCAAGCAGCAGGGGCTCCTGCTCAAGGTGAACGGGCTATGATCCAAGACGCGGCCACGCCGAAGCTCACCCGCCGCCCCATCGACCTTGGGCGGATCATGGGTACGCCCACACCTCGTCCGCAGCCGACCGAGCCCGATCAGTCGTGGCTCGACGTGCCCGTCAACGCGCCCGAGGCGGAAATGACCGAGTCGCCGTCGTGGTGGACCCCGAGCGCGATGGGGCGTGGGCTGGCCGACGCGTTCACGGCGATCCCCCGTGGGGCAGTCAACGCTGCTGCGGCGGCGGGGAACCTCGTCAACGCGGGGGCTCGGCTTTTGCCCGGCGTCGATGAGACCACACTCGGAGGCATGTTCGCGCCGATCCCGAACCGCCCGCTTGGGGAAAGCGAGACCACCGGGGCACGCATCACCGAGAGCATCGTCCAGTTCGGCACAGGATTCGCCCTGGGAGGGCCTGCGGTCAAGGCGGCTGCCGGTGCGGCTGGGGCCAGCACTCTGCTCACAGCGAGCGGTGGGCTCAGCCTGACGGGTGCTGCTGCGGCGGGCGCGGTGACGGACTTTGCTGCGTTCGACGGCCACGCCGGTCGGATGGCGGACCTGATCGCCCGCATCCCCGGCATGGAGGAGCCGATGCGTCGGACCGGGATGCTGACCAGCGATGAGGACAGTGAATTCGTTGGCCGTCTCAAAAACTCGCTGGACGGGGTTGGCGTCGGAGCAGCGTTCCAGGCGATTCTGAATCTGACGCGGTTCGGGCGGGCCGTGGCGAAGGCGCGAGCAGCGGGTAAGCCACCCGATGTCGCGTTGGCCGATGCGCACGCGGCGGTTCCGGATGTGCATAAGTCGCTGGCGGAACTGTATGACATGCGCGTTGCCGACCAGTCTCCGTTCAAGGGACAGCTCGTCGATGACGCTGTTTCGAAGTCCACCAAGGGGACCGTGTGGGTCAACGTGGATGGGAGCGAATCCATCGGATTCACTGTCATGGAACCGGCTGCGAAGCCATCGCTGCGTGATCTGCCGAACGAGGAACTTGCTGCGAGGTTGACGCGCAACCTGGAGAATGAAGCAAAAGTCGTAGGCGACATCTTGAAGCGCGCGCTCAAGTACGACGATGGGATGGTGTCGGTGTACTTGGACAACGTGCGAAAAATGCGCGAGGCTGGCCCAGAGCAGGCCGCTGCGCGTGAGCAAGTTGAAGCGGTACGTTCCAAGTTGAAGCCGCGTGACCGTGGAAACCTGATCGCGTCTAACACTCTCGACGATTTCGTCACCGAGGACATTCAGTCGGCGATCAAGTACAAGACATCGGATTGGGCCGGTCGCCAGCAGCCGCGTTTCGTCCAGCTCGCGGTGTCGCAGGTTGGCAAGGACCAGATCGACCGAGAATTGTTGACGGCGTGGGTGAATAAGTACGGCACTCTCCTCGACAACCCGCAGACGACGATCAAGCTGAACCCGGACGGGACGGCTGAGATCGGAGTCACGCTGCGTGGCGACCAACTCACGCCCGAGGCGGATCGCATCGTCAAGTCCCTCACCCCCGACATGACCCCCCGCCAACTCGGCGAGGCGGCGCAGAACATCACGAAGGCGAAGCAGGCGAGCCCTCCGAATCCTGAGCCGCCCGTGACCGGAGGCGGGGCCCCAGTGGTCGCTGCTCCACGGCTGACTCCGCACCAGATTTACCTCGGCGAGGTCGGCTTCGACGCGAAGACCGCTGACGAGATCGGCGAGATCCTGCAAGGCGAGTTCGTCGAAGGCGTTGCCGCTCGCGGACAGGTCGCGCTCAGGTTCAAGTCCAAGGGCGAACCGTTCACCGACGCCGTGAACCCGAAGCGCATGTCGCGTGAGGAACTGCTCAGCAGGGAACTGCGCAAGAAGGGGCTCAATCTCGAAGGTCTCAAGGGCCGCCCCGAGGTCCTTGCTCAGTCGATGCGCGCGCTGGAGAACATGAACGTTGCTTTGCGCGAGGCTGAGAACCCTGCGCTTGTGAAGGAAACGTTCGCGGAGATGTCCGTTCGCGCTCAGTCCGAGATGGACACGATCTTCGGCATCGCAAGTAGCTGGGACCGATCTTCGTACTTGAAGCAGGCCGAGAAGGCCGGTGTCGATGCTGCGAACCGCGTCGGCGCGCAAGCCAAGGCGGCAAACGACATCGCGGCTGGCATCGCTATCGACCTGCACGCGAAGTCCGTCGAGTTCGCGGCGCGTCGCAAAGCAAACCAGCCGATTCAGAAGTGGGAGATTGCTGCGTGGGCTGAGAGCCGTGGGCTGGCTGACGACGCGTTGAGCATGGGGGCCAGCCTCAAGAACGCCCTGGCTCGCAACCTGTACATGCAGCGCGGCGAGATTATTCCGACATCGAAAGCACCGCGCATGACCGCCGTGCAGCTCCAGGGAGACGAAGATGCGATTGAGCGCATCCTCATGGAGAACGGTGGAGAGAACAAAATCATGTCCGACGCCGCCAAGATCGCTGCGGCTGGCGGGCGCGATCTGTCCCAAATCGCAAACACGTTGCAACTAGCTCGTGGGTCGCATGGGCTTCTTGGGGCAACCATCGAAACTGGGTACGCCGCGATGCTGTCGGGTCTTGGGACCCCGATCTCGCAGATGTTCGGCAACCTGAGCGTGGCCGCGTACCTTCCGTTTCGGCGTGGTTTTTCCGCCGCAGTGCACTTGCCGTTCACGCGTAACCCACAGACGGTCGATGCGCTCAAGGGCGAAATCGCCGAAGCCGTTGGAACGTACATGGTGATGTTCCGCTCGATCCCCGAAGCGATGCACGCCTA
>Ga0154020_10006189_pt1 | contig 14026 bp, 5 predicted proteins | sample Klosneuvirus_201_FD_109709 | JGI IMG/M metagenome (GOLD analysis project Ga0154020, IMG submission 109709) | Active sludge microbial communities from wastewater, Klosterneuburg, Austria - Klosneuvirus_20160825_MG | ecosystem: Engineered > WWTP > Aerobic digester > Activated sludge | place...
CACCCAGCGGATTCGCTGGTGGTCGGCCCTGGCCCTCCTCCGGTCCCTCGCCTCGAGTCCCGAGGCCGCCGCAGCCACGCTCCGCAACCGCGCCGCGAGCGCCGCAGCCGAGACGGCCGAGGAGGCCGACGCGGTGGGCGAGCGCATGGTCCTCGACCAGGAGGGCGAGGCGGTCGAGGGCTCGGACCTGATCCCCGGCAGCCAGGCCGAGGCCACGCCTGTCGATCCGAAGGCTCCCGACTCGCCCGACCGGAAGCGGCTCCTGGAGTTCGCGAACGAGGCCGAGAAGCTCGCGGGCACGAAGGACAAGAAGCTCCAGAAGATCGTCGAGATCGTCCAGGAGCTACTGAAGGACGGCTTCGCGCCGATCGTGTTCTGCAGGTTCATTCCGACGGCGGGGTACGTGGCCGAGGCGCTCAGGAAGAAGGTCGGCGGCAAGGTCCAGGTCGTATGCGTCACCGGCCAGAGCGCTCCCGAGGAGCGCGAGGCCACGATCGCCGAGATCGACGAGCAGCAGCCGCGCGTGCTCGTGTGCACCGACTGCCTCTCCGAGGGCATCAATCTTCAGCACATCTTCGACGCGGTCGTGCACTACGACCTGTGCTGGAACCCCACGCGCCACGAGCAGCGCGAGGGCCGCGTCGACCGCTACGGCCAGCGGAGCAAGGCCGTCCGCACGCTCACCTTCTACGGCACCGACAACCCGGTCGACGGGATCGTCCTCGACGTGCTCCTGCGCAAGCACAAGTCGATTCACGGGCAGCTCGGGATCACGGTCCCCGTGCCCATGGACACCAGCGCCGTCGTGCAGGCCATCTTCGAGGGCCTCATGATGCGCGGGAAGCCCGCCGAGGCGCAGCAGGCGGTGTTCGACTTCGCGCTGCCCGAGAAGAAGGAGGTCGAGGCCGCCTGGGAGGAGGCCGTCGAGCGTCACAAGAAGAGCCGCACGATCTTCGCCCAGCGGACCATCGATCTGGCCGAGATCCGGTCCGAGCTCGAGGCCACGCGGCGCGCGATCGGCGACGAGGCCTCGATCGAGCGCTTCGTGCGGGACGCCCTCCCCGCCCTCGGCGCGACACTCACCGACGGTCGCTCGAAGGACGGCAAGCCCGTCCCCGTGACCGTGGACCCCAGCGGCGCGTCCGCAGCCGCCAAGGACGCGATCGGCCGCGACAAGCCCTTCAAAGTTGCGTTCGAGCCGCGCGCGCTCCTCCGTGGATCCGAACTCCTCGGCCGCACGCACCCCGTCGTGGCCGGCGCTTCGGCCCACATCTTCGAGACGGCGCTCGATCCAGCCCTCGCCAGGCCGGCCCGGCGCTGCGGTGCGATCCGCACTCGCGACGTGACGAAGCGCACGACGGTCCTCCTCCTCCGCCTGCGCTTCCACCTCGTGACGCCGCGGCCCGACGGGACCGACCGGAAGCTCCTGGCCGAGGACCAGCTCGTCCTCGGCTTCCGTGGTGCACCCGACCGCGCCGAGTGGCTCGACGCCGAGACCGTTGAGCCGCTGCTGCGCGCCGAGCCCCAGGCCAACCTGCCCGCCGACCTGGCCCGCGACCGCTTCTTGGAGCCGGTCCTCGCCGCCCTCCGCGAGCGCCCGAAGGCCTTCATGGCGCCGATCGAGGAGGCCGTGCACCAGCGCGGGAAGGATCTGCTCGAAGCGCATCGGCGAGTGCGGCGCGCCTCTCGCCAGACCGGCCTGCGCGCCCTGCGCGTCGAGCCGCACCTTCCGGCCGACGTCCTCGGCGTGTTCGTCCTCCTGCCCGTCGCCGACGGAGGTGGCGCGTGAGCCGACGCGGAAGCCGCTCGCCGTTCGAGGCGATCCGAACCGAGGGTGGTCTGCTCCCTCACGACCTCCTCCAGCGCATCGCCGCCAGGGACCCGAAGCTCCCGGGAATGAAGGACGCCGACTACGGCCTGCTCGAGCACGAGCGCGAGGGCGAGGTCGTGAACCGGGCCTGGACCCGACTCCTCGCGGCCTGGGCCGGCTTCCGCGCGGCCCTCGAGAAGGAGCCCCCGACCGCGGCCGCGACGACGATCACGCGCGACCGTTGGCTGCTCCCCCTGTTCCAGGCTCTCGACTTCGGCCGCCTCTCTGGGCGCAAGCAGGCCTTCGACCTGGAGGGACGCAGCTACCCGATCTCTCACGAGCACGAGGCAACACACACGGCCATCCACCTGCTCGGCGCCCGCGTGGGCCTCGACGTCAGGACGCAAGCCGTCCAGGGCGCGGCGAAGACGACGCCTCATGGCCTCGTCCAGGACTTCCTCAACAGGTCCTCGGCCCACGACTGGTCGCTCCTCACCAACGGCCTCGTGCTGCGCCTGCTGCGCGACAGCAAGAGCATCACCCGGCAGGCCTACGTCGAATTCGACCTGGAGGAGATCCTCGACGACGAGCGCTATAGCGAGTTCCGTGTCCTGTGGCTCGTTTGCCACGAGAGCCGCTTCCGCCGAGAGGGTGAGAACACGTGCCTCCTCGAGCAGTGGTTCGAGCGGGGCAAGGAGGAAGGCGTCCGCGCCCTCGACCGTCTCCGTGGCGGCGTCGAGGAAGCCATCCGAGTCTTTGGCCGTGGGTTCCTCCGCCATCGTGACAACGCGGCCCTGCGCGAAGCCCTCGGCGACGGCCGACTCGACGCGCAGGATTACTACCGGCAGCTCCTGCGCCTGGCATACCGCCTGATCTTCCTCTTCGTCACCGAGGACCGTGGCGTCCTGCTCGACCCGTCAGCGCCCGAGGCAGCCCGCGACCGTTACACGCGCTACTACTCGACGTCGCAGCTCCGTGCGCTAGCCGTGCGTCGCCGCGGCGGCCCGCACAGCGACCTCTGGACCCGGCTAAAGTTGGTCATGGACCGCCTATATGGCGGTTGTCCCGAACTCGGACTCCCAGCTCTCGGGAGCTTCCTTTGGAGGCCCGAGGCCATTGGCCAGCTCGGACAGAGCTCACTCGCCAACGAGGACTTCCTTTCTGCCTTCCGTATGTTGGTCGAGGTAAGCGACGGGAAGGTCGTCATGCCCGTCGCCTGGGCACAGGTCGGCGCCGACGAGCTCGGGTCCGTCTACGAGTCCCTGCTGGAGCTACACCCACGGATCGAGCGCGAGGCGGGTGCGTTCGACCTCGCCACGGCCGCCGGCCACGAGCGCAAGACCACGGGGAGCTACTACACGCCGACGTCGCTGGTGGAGTCCTTGCTCGACACCGCCCTCGACCCCGTGCTCGACGCGAAGTGCCGGTCAAAGAACCCCGAGGCCGCAATCCTGGAGATGCGAGTCTGCGATCCTGCCTGCGGCTCGGGGCACTTCCTCGTCGCGGCAGCACGAAGGATCGCGCGACGATTGGCCGCCGTGCGATCTGGTGACGACGAGCCCAGCCCGGACAGCCTTCGCCACGCTCTTCGTGATGTGGTCGGCCGCTGCATCTTCGGCGTCGACCAGAATTCCATGGCCGTGGAGCTGTGCAAGGTCAGCCTCTGGCTTGAGGCGGTGGAGCCTGGGCGACCGCTCTCCTTCCTCGACCCTCACGTCCAGGTAGGCAACTCGCTGTTCGGCGCAACGCCCGCGCTGATCGCCAAAGGCGTCCCCGACGACGCGTTCGATCCGCTCGAAGGCGACGACGCAGCTGTGGTGAAGCGCATCAAGAAGCTCAACCGGGAAGAGCGCCGGCAGCGGTCGCTACCGTTTGGTCAGGGCGGCATCTCCGAGCGCTTCAACCTCCTCGCCGCACGCATGGAGGCGATTGAACGCGAAGCTGACGCATCCCTGGGTGGCGTGGAGGCGAAGGGTCGGATGTGGGCGGCCCTCAGATCATCCGAGGAACTCCGCCTCGCCACGCTCGTCGCCGACGCCTGGTGCGCATCCTTCGTATGGAGAAAAGTCGGAGGCGACCTCGAGCTTGCGGCCGTGACTCACGACGTCCTCGCACGCCTCATGGCCGGGGAGCGTTTGGACACCACCCAAGACGAGGTGAATCAGCTCGCTCGAGCTCACGGCTTCCTTCACTGGCACCTGGCATTCCCTCAGGTCCTAGCTGTCCCGCAGGCTGGTGAGAGGCCGGACAACGAAGCCACAGGTTGGAGCGGAGGGTTCGACGTCGTCCTCGGGAATCCCCCGTGGGAACAGGTTGAGATCAAGGAACAGGAGTGGTTCGCAACGCGCCATCCCGAGATCGCGGGCGCTTCGACTGCGGCTGCAAGAAAGCGCATGATCGACGCTCTCCGCACGGCAGACCAAGCCCTGCATTCGGCATTCAGTGCGGCACTGAGGTCGGCGAGCGCAGGGAATCACTTCGTTCGAGCATCCGGACGGTTTCCACTGTGCGGCAAGGGTCGCATGAACACCTACGCGCTCTTCGCCGAGCACAACCTATCACTGCTCGGCCGCGGTGGCCGCGCCGGCTTCATTGTACCGACCGGCATCGCCACCGACGACAACACCAAGGACTTCTTTGGAAGCCTCGTCGCCAATCAGCAGCTTGTGTCCTTGTACGACTTCAAGAATCGCGACGAGCTCTTCTACGACATTGGTCACCGCACGTTCAAATTCTGCCTCCTTACTCTGTCTTCCTCGGCCCACCACCTGCCCGCAGAGTTCGTCTTCTTTGCCTCTCGAACGAGCGACATTTCCGACCCAGCGCGTCGATTCACTCTGTCCCTGCCAGACATCCGTCGAATCAACCCCAACACGGGCAACTGTCCCACATTCCGCTCTGGAAAGGATGCTGCGCTTAACCGGGCAATCTACGAACACGCAGGAGTCCTAATTCGAGCTGACCACGAGAGTGGCAATCGTTGGGGTGCTCAGTTCACCCAGGGGATCTTCAACATGGCCTCCGACTCAGCGGAGTTCCATACGTCGGAGAACTTGGAAGTCGAGGGGTGGCGCCTTGCCGAGACTGGGGACCGATACGAACTCGGGGAAGGGACCATGGTTCCCCTTTATGAAGCCAAGATGCTCCATCACTTCGAGCATCGCTTCGGTGACTATCGGGATAGACCCTCTGGTTCCGAGAACACTAGCCTCCCGCAAGTGCCGCTGGATCGACTGCAGGATCCGTCGTATGTCGCGTTCCCGCGTTACTGGGTCAAGCCTGAGCCAGTAGCGGAGGCACTGCACGGAAAGTGGAGCCGCAACTGGCTGCTTGGGTGGAGGGACATCACAAAGACACAGAATGAGCGCACGCTGATCGCCGCGGTGATTCCGAGAGTGGGCGTCGGGCACACAACTCCGTTGTTCTTCACCGAGCAGCCGGTTCCGAAGATCGCGGCACTAGTTGCCAATCTAAGCTCTCTTGTGCTGGACTACGCGACCAGGCAGAAGGTGGGGGGGACGCACCTCACGTTCACGGTGATGGAGCAATTGCCGATTCTGCCACCGTCGACGTATGACGCTGAAGCGCCGTGGGCTAAAGGAGTGCGCCTCGATTCGTGGATCCTGCCGCGTGTCCTGGAGCTCTCCTTCACTGCGTGGGATTTGAAGTCCTTCGCGTGCGACTGCGGCTACGGCGGTCCGCCATTTCGCTGGGATGCCGCACGCCGCTCTCTCCTTCGCGCTGAGCTCGATGCCGCCTTCTTTATCCTGCACGGGCTTGCACGCGATGACGCGGACTTCATTCTCGACACCTTTCCGATCGTTCGCCGGCACGACGAGGAGTCCCACGGAGAGTACCGCACCAAGCGCGTCATTCTCGAGGTCTACGATCGAATGGCCGAGGCGAAACGAGCCGGCCACACATACGAGACGATCCTCTCGCCTGCGCCCGCGGATCCGAGCGTTGCCCACTCCGGGGCCAGCAGCACGCGGGCCACGCCTCAAACAGTCGCTGACGTCACTTCCTCTGCAACTGAGCGAAGGCCCCGGCGTCGTTCTCCGCCCGGAGCGAGCTCATGAGTCTCCATCTGCACGCAAAGATTCGCCAGGAGCTCGAGGCGACACATGCAGGTGCCCTCGGGGCGGGCGAACTTCTCCCTTCCGACCGCGCACATGCCTTCCGCGCGCACTTCCGCCAGCTCTTCGGGCCGGAACGGCTCCAGCAGCTTGATGGCGAAGCTTTGCTCGAGCGGATGCACGGTACGGGCAACAAAGAAAGCCTGGCCTACTGGCTCGAGTTCAAGGACGACGACGAGTTCCCTACCCGCAAGTTCGGCAGCATGGGGGGAGGCAGTGCCGCGAAGTTCGGTCTCTACCGGAAGCGGGAGACCGGGGAGTGGGTAGCTGGTGCCGGGAAGCGCTTGCGCGTCCTCTCACTCGCAGAGGCCGTCGCGCGCGCGCGACAGCATCGCGACCAGATCCTCCAGGGCGTGAAGGCCATCGAGGGGCTCGCTGGGCGAACCGACGACGCTGCGTACCTGCAGCTCCAGACCCAGCTGAACCAGGTCGCTCCGGACCTGGTGGACACCGCATGGGGGCACAAGTACTTCTCGCTGCTGTTCCCGGACGTGCTCGACAACTACCACGTCCGCCGGTACCAGACCTGGAACCTGCTCTGCCTCCTCCAGCGGCCACCTGACGCCGATGGCCGTTTCGTGTGCGCTGGGCGGTTCGTGACCATCGCCCAATCGCTCGGCTGGTCGCTCTTCGAGCTCACGCACACGCTGAACGCGCGGAACGGGCCGCCCTCGACCCACTTCCTGGTGGAGGTTGCGAACCTCGGGCCCGGCGGCCTCGAATCCCTCCTGGCTCAGGCAATCATCGGCTTCCCCGGGATCGAGGCCGGAGACCTACGCTCGCGCGACGAGGAGAAGCACTGGAAGCCCGACCTGAGGGCGAAGGTCACGAAGGCCTACCCCGCCCTCGAAGGCCGCGACCTGGATCGCAAGACGACAGAGCTGGGCTGGCTGGTGTATCAGACCGACCCAGGGAGCCACGTCGTCGTCACCCGGGGCAGGGAGGCGCTCGCCATCGGCGTGACGACCGGCGAGTACCGCTTCACGCCGGAGTCTGCCCTTCCCCATCAGCAGCCCGTCCGCTGGGTGTGGGTCGGGAGCTTCGAGCTCCCGAGCGGGGAGTGCGCCGGCGGCACCTACGACGAGATGACGGTGCCCGAGAACATCATCGCCGTGCGGCGCGCACTCCTCGAGCCTTCGCCGCCTCCGGTCATCCCGGCCGTGCCGATTCCGCCACCGATGCCCGCTCCGGCGCCGACGGGCGTGACCCCTCCCTCACCGCCTCCCGCGACTGTGCGTCGACGCCCGGTCCCGCCGTTCCCCGGCGTCCGCGGGCAGGTCCAGTCGATCCTGGATCGGAAGGGCCAGGCGATCCTCTACGGCCCGCCCGGCACGGGGAAAACGTACTGGGCCGAGCGCACCGCCTGCGACCTCGCGGCCTGGGAGGAGCACGGCAAGCACTTTGAGGAGCTCGACGAGGCGGCCCGCGATGCGATTCGCGGCCCGGCCGGGCGCGTGCGCCTGTGCACCTTCCACCCGGCCTACGGCTACGAGGACTTCATCGAGGGCTATCGGCCCCAGCCCACGGCGACGGGCATGACGTTCGAGCGGCGCGACGGCGTGTTCAAGCGCCTCTGTGCCGACGCCAGCGCGCTGCCTTCAAGCGAGCGCCTCACCTACTTCCTGATCATCGACGAGATCAACCGGGGCGACGTCCCACGAATCTTCGGCGAGCTGCTCACGCTGCTCGAGATCGACAAGCGCGGGCGGACCGCCCACCTGCCCAGCGGCGAGTCGTTCAGCGTCCCGGCGAGCGTACGCGTCATCGGGACCATGAACACGGCCGACCGCTCGATCGCGCTCCTCGACGCCGCCCTCCGCCGCCGCTTTGGCTTCGTCGAGCTCATGCCGGACTTCAGAGCGCTCGGCGAGACCGTGATCAAGCCCGCCCTGCCCTTGGGCGCCTGGCTCCAGCGCCTCAACGGCCGGATCCTCCAGCACGTCAAGCGCGACGCCCGGAACCTCCAGATCGGTCACGCCTACTTCCTCGACCGCGGCCGGCCGATCGACTCCACCGCACGCTTCGTGCAGATCCTCCGCGAGGACGTGCTCCCTCTTCTGGAGGAGTACTGCTACGCCGACTTCCGCACCCTCGCCGAGCTCATGGGCGACAAGATCGTCGACGCTGAGAGCCAGCGGATCCGCGACGAGCTGTTCGCTCCCGAGCGCGCTGCCGAGGTCGTCGAGCTTCTGCTCGCCCTGGATCCAGACCTCGCCTCGGACAGCGCGCCGGAGAGCGGGTCCGATGACACCGACCGGTGGAGGCTCGGCGAGCCGGAGGGCCTGAGCAACGAAGACCTCATGAAGCGGCTGGTGTTCGACGGCGCGACGGACGCCGACATCAGCGAGGTCTTCCGCAAGCGATACGCCGAGTGAGGTAAGACGGACGAGACATGGGTGGCGGAGCGCATCGCCATCTACCGTCGGATCGCCGAGCGCGACCCGACTGCGACGAAGGCCCCTTCCAGCAGCCCCCCGCCGCTGCCCGCCACGCCGACTGGTGGCCCCGCGACGTCGGTGGACGGAACTCGCCGCGTGGTCGAGGGTGGACGGTCGTGACGCTCGCCGCGCCACCAGCCATCACCGCGCCACTGGGCGCGGCCAAGCGCGAACACCTCACCGTTCGGGAATGGCAGACCCGCGGCCCCGACAGCGCACCCGCCCTGCACGACCGCTCGTTCGACGACGACGTCGCCGGCCGCCGCGTCGCCGAGAGGCTCACGCGCTCGCGCCGGCTCGAGGTGACCGAGCTCCGCCACGGACTCTCGATCACGACGAGTTCCTGGGTAGGCCGCGTCCGCCTCGGCTCGCTCGACCTGACCATCCTGCCCAAGATCGAAGGCGCGCCGTTCCTGACCCTCCTGCGCTACGGCTTCCGCCTGCGCGACCTATCCCTCGTGGACTTGGTCGACGCCGTCACGACGCCCGAGGCCTGGCCCGACCTCCTGATCGCCCAGCTCGCCGCCGAGACCGCCGAGCTCCTCGACTCCGGCCTCCACCGCGCCTACCTCCGTCGCGCCGAGGACCTTGCCTCCCCCCGCGGCCGGATCGACATCGACGCCCTCGCCCGCCGCGGCCCCGCCGCGCAGACCCTCGCGACCCTCCCCTGCGTGCACCACCCCCGCAGCGAGGACGTCCTCCTCAACCGCGTCGTCCGCGCCGGGCTCGAGCTGGGCGCCTACCTCACGACCGACCGTGGCCTGGCCATCACCCTCCGCCGCCTTGCCAGCCGCCTCGGCGATTCCGTCGCGCGCATCCGCCTCGACGCCGCGACCTTCGCCGCCGCCGACCGCGCGACCAGCCGCCTGACCGACCGCTACACCCCTATCATCGACCTGATCCACCTTCTCTACGATGCCCACGGCCTCGAAGACCTCGACCAGACTGCCGCCGACCGCACCCTCCCCGGCTTCCTGTTCGACATGAACCGGCTGTTCCAGGCCGTCCTCACCCGCTTCCTCTCCGAGAACCTCCCCGAAGACTTCCGCGTCGAGTCCGAGCACCGCCTCTCCGGCGTCTTCCGCTACGCCCCCGGTCTCAACCCCCGCAACCGCTCCGCCCCCACGCCCCGCCCCGACCTCGCGATCCGCCGGCGCAACCAGATCGTCGCCTTCCTCGACGTGAAGTACCGCGACCTCTGGGAGACCACCCTCCCCCCCTACATGCTCTACCAGCTCGCGATCTACGCCCTGAGCCAAGGCCAGCGCGAGGCCACGATCCTCTACCCCACGACCTCTCCGGTCGCCCGCGAGTCCGCCGTCGACGTCCTCGATCCAGTAGAGCGCACCGCCCGAGCTCGGGTCCGACTACGTCCTGTGGACCTCGGCGAACTTGCCACCATCCTAGAGAATGTTGACCTTCACAGACGACGACACTTCGCTCTCGCTCTGCTGCCACTCCGGGGTTAGCGCGAGACAAGTCGGTCCGAAGAAAAGCAGCGAAAAGGAGCCGTCGTGACTGCAAATGTTCGAACGTTCGAGCAGTTCTTGGAAATGCTCCCAAACTGTCCAGACAACAAAGCTCTCCCCGTCGTCCGGCCGGACCTGGGGCTGTCATATGTCGCGACCGGGATGAGCACATTCGTCGGTCCAGATCTGGATGTCATCTACGACAACGCTGCTCCTCAGGCGATCGTCGTTTCCGCCGCAGGAGCGATGGGAAAATCGACGCTCGCGCGGCAGGTCGCGCATTTGAAGGGCGCACCTTACTGGGACCTGGCGCTCGGCAAGCCCGTCGCTGGCCACTCCATGACCGGCCTATTGTCCGACGGCTTCGGAGTCAAGAACTACGCGCTCGTTCATGAACACCTCGAAGCGGGCAAGCTCTTTCTCCTGATCGACGCGCTGGACGAGGGCCGAGTTCGCGCCGAGACTAGCGCTGCCTTCGACGCCTTCCTCGAAAATGTCGCGCAGGTGGCATCATCGTCTAAACAAATCGCGGTAGTTCTGCTCAGTCGAGTCGATGCCGCGGAGCGCAGCTACGTCACTCTGCTAGAGAACGGCATCTCTTGTCAGTTCATGCAGCTGAGGCCCTTCAACTCCGCCCAAGCCAGGACGTACGTCGACAAGCTATTCGTCAGCCTGGGCAAGGTTGCCGCTCAAGCAAAGGAGAAGAGAAGCGAGGAGTTCGCTCGCGCTAGGGACGCAGTTCTTTCGTGGATCGAGTCGCAGGTGTTGGCGCAGGGCCAAGACGACAAGGTCGCTCGGGACTTTGTTGGGTATGCGCCGGTCCTGGACTCCATTGCCCGGCTCCTGGACGATGAGAGTCATAACTTCCATGCAATAGCAAGTCAGTATGAGTCGGCGCAGGGGGGCCGCATGACGCCGAGCGCCGTGCTGGAGCGAATCATCACGGACATACTCGAGCGCGAGTGCGCAAAGAAGCTCATCCCCGCGATTCGGAAGCCCCTTGAACACGCTGCCGCGGAGACAGGGTTCCCCAACGACAACTGGCAGCGCCTCTACAGGGCTGATGAGCAGACGGCTCGCGTCATAGGCATCTTTCTTCGCACCGAGCCCGCGCTCGAGGACCTACTGCCGCAGATGGCCGCTCGTTTCCGACAGGAGTACGAGGAGCGAATCGATAGCTTCGTCAGAGAGCATCCTTTCCTCAATCTCCAAGCACCGACGCGCATTTCGAGCGTCGTCTTCGAGGCCTACCTGCTGGCCAAGGCCCTGGTCACGAACGTCGGTGGCACCCGTGCGGCGGCTGTTGCCTACTGCCAGGCGAATCCGCACCGGTTGACGCGACTGTTCGCGGAGTTCTTTGCTGCCCAGACCCGAGTGGAGCAAGCCCCGGGAGCCGAGATTGCGATCGACCACATTCCTCTCGTCTTCAACGCGCTGAAGGCGTATGAGCCACGAAAGGAGCGTGCGAATGAGCAAGAGCATGTCAATGGTCCCACAGTGCGACTCGATGTCGACGTGTCAAACGACGAGAACCAGAACCGCCTGACAGTGACGTTCCGCCTTGACGAAGCCGAAGGCGAGGATCCGGATTTGGGCCGAGTGTTCAGCTACGAATGTCTGGTGCCGAAGGGTGCTGCGCTTCGCTTGCCAGGGGACCTGAAGAACGTGTTCATTGGCGCTTCGTGCGACGTTGAGTTGGGTAATCCTAGCGCCGCCGAGCTTCGCCTGGGTCCAGATGTCCAAGTGTTCGTCGAGGACGGTGAGTTGCGCTTCTTTGCCCCCACCGTCGTAGTGGAGGCCGCAAGCTCCACTTCAGAGGGAGACTCTCAGGCCCAAGGGGAGGGGGACGCGGCTGACTCGGATGTCGACGTGACGCTGGAGGCCGACACAGCAGACGCTGCACTCGTGCGGAAGATTGTCTGCTATGGCCGACTCCGCGTCTCGTGGCCTACAGCGAAGGCGTTTCCTTGGACTGAGTACTCGGGCACGCGGAGTGCCGCGCCGAGGTCTCCACAGGCAGCTCTGGTATTCAAGCGCTTCCGGCGAATCGCCATGACGTTCCGCTCTCACAAAAAGGGCCAGATGGCGAGAGCTCAGAAGAAGATCCACGGAACGCGCGTACTCAAGGGGAAGGTCGGGGAGACGCTGCTGTCGAAGCTGAAAGCCGACGGAGTCATCGTGTCGCGCGATTACCTGTATGTTTGGCATGGACCCGCCGCAGACGAAGTCCTCGGCATTGCGTGGCACAGCTTGCGCGTCGGGGGCGAGAGTCCCAAGCTGAGTAAGTACATCGACGACTTCGTCGCTGCCAACCCCAAGCTCTTCCAGTAGTCGCGGAGGCGCCAATGGCGGAGCATATTGAGGTCACAGACTTACCAAATCGCATTCGTCAGGCAGTGCCATTTCAAGAGATCGTCGAGCGGGACTTGCCGGGGAGCGACGCGCTCCGTGACCTTTGCGTGTCAGCCTTCTGCGCCAGCCTAGAGGCTGAGGAGGGGAGGACTACTCGAATCGACCTGTGCTGGCTTGAGTCCGAGCTTGGAACATTAGGGGAGGACGAATTCGTTTGTGCGATATCACCTTGCCCGTTGACGGCGCGCAACCTGGTGAAACTGGCGCAGTCTTTGGACCCAGCAGCAACGTCTGTTGCGGTCCGCAGCGGAAGAGATGGTCCAGAGATCTGGGCATTTGTGCGCATGGGCGATTGGGTCTCTCGGGCAGCGCCCGGGCCTGCGTTGCGACCCTTTCGCGTCGCTGCCGTTGGAAACGGTAGGCTTCGCGCTCGGTTGGGGTCTGTTGATCTGCTCCGCTACACGGCAGGTCGCGTGTCGCCGGAGCGACTCAGGCCACTTTCAAACGGACTGGCACGAAAGTGGGTGTTGAAGGCGTTCGGCGCGCAGGGCGCTAGCGCTTGCGACGTGATCTCTGCTGTGTTGAGTAGCGTCTTGGCCTGCGAACACGGAGGAGCCTTGGCGATTCTCGGTGGGCCGGATGTCGGCACTGCGGAGATCGGGTCAGGGCGGAGCTTGACCTTGCGAAGGCTAGGAGCGGCGTTGAGCGGACCGGAGGACGGGCATGAGGCACAGTGGCAACACAGTCTATCCTCCACCGCTCGGACGATCGCGCGCCTCACTCAGGTCGACGGGGTAACCGTGGTGAAGCCGGGCAGCAATGTGATCACCTTCGGTGCGTTCATTCGCTGGAAGCACGATGCGCCGCCCACAATTCTCGGAGCAGAGTCAGTGCGTCCGCGCGGGCTCTCGGTGCGGGAAATGTCCGACCGTGGAACCCGGCACCACTCTGCAGCTTGGCTGGCCGGCGCAATCGACGCCCTGGTGTGTGTCAAGTCTCAGGACGGTGCGCTCTCTATGTTTCTTGCGAACAAGGCGAAGGTGAAGTCGGGAGTGCCGCGGGTTTGGCTTTGGGAGGACGTCGAGCCGGACTCTGTGGAGCCTTGGAATCCGACAAAGCTGGCCTAAGTCAGCTAGCTGCCGACTGCTGGGGGCAGTTACTTGGACCAGATCATGCATGCTCCAACGCGTCGGGCTTCGGAGACCGCACGCGAACGATCCTGCAGGATCGCCACGTTCTTCGCGTTCAGCGAGGTGTTGATCAGGCCTTGGATGCCATGGTGGGTGTCGAGCACATGGAGCAGTTCCGCAATGGGCTCCTGCGCTGGATCAGTGGGATCGAGCACCTGGGCGCGGACCGAGCTATCGACGTGAACGCAGCCCGCGAAGGGTGAGTTCCATTCCGGAGCGAGGTTCCACCGCCCGAGCATGAAGCGCCCCAGCGATGAGGTGGTCCGGTAGTCTTGCAGGCACTGCGCGGCGACATGAGGCAGAACCATGGGCGCGACCGGTCTGTACCACTCGCGCCGTTTCAGGCCCTCGCTCAGCCGCCGTCGGAGCGGGACCGAATCGGGACGCGCAAGCAACGACCGATGCCCGAGGGCCCGCGGGCCCACCTCGGCACCCCCGAGGACTGCGGCGATGATCTCGCCCGCGGCAAGGCGTCTTGCGACCTCCCTGACGTCTTCCGCGAATGCGGGCCTCGAGTCGCACGCGGGTTCGTCTGGGGAAACGCGCGTCAGGTATGGGCCGTGCGCGGCGATCGGGTGGCCGTCTAGCCATTCGGCGAACGCGGCCGCGCCGAGGGCGAGCCCGGCGTCGC
>Ga0154020_10006190_pt1 | contig 14026 bp, 7 predicted proteins | sample Klosneuvirus_201_FD_109709 | JGI IMG/M metagenome (GOLD analysis project Ga0154020, IMG submission 109709) | Active sludge microbial communities from wastewater, Klosterneuburg, Austria - Klosneuvirus_20160825_MG | ecosystem: Engineered > WWTP > Aerobic digester > Activated sludge | place...
CGAAAGCTGTGTGCTCTTGACTCAGATCAAGACTCATCTCCTGGACAAAGTTGGCCCTACGATGCGCGTCCCATCCGTCAAAACGTTTTCGAAACTCCGGCCCTAGGCTGGTCAGCAAAAACGGCCCCCACGCTCTGCACGCCCGACGCATCACCTGTTCGTCCGCTTCGAGCAGTGGCCAAAGAATGTCTCGGAAGTCGGGTGCGCCAGTGGCGAGCATGGCAGCCAACGCGCACCTAGCATTGCGTGCGCCTTTGCGTGCATACCACTCGCGAAGCAGCGGCCCGACCGTATCGCAGACCAGTGGCCAAACTTTATCGCCGGCAATGCCCGCCAGTTCTGCGGCAAGCATTAAGTCCACAGGCGCAGCCCATGCAATCAGCTTCGCGGCCAAACGACACTGGGCAGCGTCCCCTTTTCCAAGCCGGTCAACCAGAAATGCCAGCGATTGAAACCAGCGGGGATGGTTGAGCACATCTCGCTGAAATTCGAAGATCCCTTCAGGTTGGTCATCTTCCGCGAGCGTCGCGACACGGCGGCCCAGTGACTTGGCGGCAAACCACTCTTGGAACTGTTGATGGACGAACCGATAGACTCCACCAAGGCTCGCGGAGAGCACTAACAAATGGTGCTTCACTAGGCTTTCGACGACGACCGTGGACGTCGGTGCGGATGCCAGATGGCCTTCGCTTTGCAGAGCCTTGCCCGTGTCTGCCACCACCTTGAGCAACGTGTCGAGCGGGAGCGTCACAGCGCCAACTTGCGTCATTTCGACCGCGATATGTTCAAGGTAGCGCCGATGAAAACCTTCACACGGCTTTGCCATGAGTGATGCCACTGCCTTTTGTTCGGTTTGCTCAACAAGGCTTTTTAAGATGCCGTAGCGTGTGGCGGGAAGTTCTTCGCCACCGTTACGCGTCAATTCGATCACGGCAGCGAGGAACAGCGGGGTTTCGGTGACGCTGGCAAGAGTTGGATTCCTTTCGAGCGAGCGAAGAAGCCGAGATGGGTCTTGGAGCCCTGCCTTCTGAATTATTGCCTGCTTCTGCTGCCAGGAAAGTGGCTGGACTCGGACCGTGGCAACGTGCGTAAGCGGCGGTGCCAAGCTTGTTGTCCGCGTTGAGATTACAAGTGGCGTAGCAACATTGTTGAGAGCGAAGTCCTGTAATTGACTCGCTGCCGTGGCCGCTCCGACATTCTCCGGAATTTCGTTCCACCCGTTCAGCAGAAGCGCTACCCGCCCCGCCGCCCTGAGTCTGAAAAAGGCCACTGCGTTGAGCCCATGAGCGGCGAGTTGCTGTTCGATGTAGGTCTGAAATCCGCACCCGCAGGACGCCCAGCCCGGCAGCGAAATCAGTAGGGGTATCGGAGCAGTGGCGTCTTTCAAATAAACGTCTGCAAGTTGAATCAATGTGAACGTTTTCCCCGCGCCGGGTGGTCCCGCTAAGACAATACGCCCTCGTTCATTCGCGAGTTTAGCGATATCGCCCAACCCCAGATGGACAGGGGCGGTGCCCCGCTGGGCACCCTTACTAACGGATTCTTGGATTAGGGTCAGCTCTACGGTCAGGCTGGGGTCGCACTCAAATTCAGACTTCCAACCTGAAAAAATGGCAGCGGCCGCCGTCTTAACAGTCGCTTCGAGGGCGCTCAGTTCCGGTTCATCAACGAAGTCGAGATCTAGGTAGCGACAACAAAGCCACGCATTGCTTGGGTGCTCCAACAAGGTCACAAGCTCCGATTGTGAAATAACATGCAGGTCATGGCCGAATTCTGCCTTGATTGCTTCACACCATTTTGAAACCAGAAGATGGCTGATAGGAACCGGGGTGACGAAAACCAGTTCGTCGAGCTTTACATTGCGTTCGCGCAGCCGAGTCGCGTCATCACGCACTTTTGTCAAAGTGCCGGTAAGCGAAGAAGCAAGCCGCCGTCGACGCCCATCGGTCCCAACGACGAACGCTGTTGCGTCCTCTCCGCCGTCAGCCTGCTCCAGCGTTGCCTCCAGCTCCGGCCACTTCATTTTCCCGATTTGGATGGCCAGCCACTGAAATTCACGCGCTCGCTGCGCGTGAATCAGTTGCTTCAAAGCTGCTTCGATTTTGAGTCTGCGGTCATTCACACGATATTCAATCAACGCTAGCCACTTTTTGAGCCTCCCCGATTCCTCGTCCCAAGACAATCCTGCAAAGCGCTTCGTGGCTGAGAAACAATTTGGAGCAGGAATCGTGTAAACGAGACTTCTCGTGCGAGTTCCAGGAACAACGTCTTTCATCAAACCATTCCGTCCGTTCTAATCAATGAAGACTTTATCGCACACGTTCACCTTATTTGGTTGATTGCTGATCCCTTCTACCTCGCGAAGGTAATTCGCCGCTGCTGGCCATTCCTTGGCGATTCGCGCGTAGACCATATCCATCAGTAACGGATCGCCCATCGAATACATTTTGCGTTCTAAGTCCAATGAAACTTGGTAGGCACCGCTGACCAGTTGGTCGCGATAACGGATGCCTTTCGTCGGAACGGCGACCAAATCTCCGGGCGAACAGAGCACGACTTCATTCTCCTCGCCGGGGTAAAGGCTTTGGAATGCGCTTACGAGCTGTCCTCGCAACTCATGTCGCGACTCGGAAGGAAATGGTATCACATCAAGAAAGAGACGCACCGGCATCTTGGCGCGCAATGCGAATGCCTTCGTTAACGTCGGGAAATTGGTATCTACGACAATCCGATAGGTGCGAAGAAACTCCTCATAAAGTATGCGGAGGTGCTCGCGTAACAGGTCTAGCCCGGCGGTATAATTTTCCGAAAACACATTGCGTAGCCCATACTCCGTCGGCCAAGGGGATTGTTCAATTGCTGACAGACTCTCAAACACGCCCGTCCGGTTAAGCATTCTCTCTAGATCTCGGAGATTTGTTTCGACCACATGTGAAACGGGAAATTTCCCCGTGCTTATGGCCTGATCGATCGCAGCGGCAATCTCACGTTTCTCGGTTTCGGAAAACGCAGGACTATACGATACAAAACCGCCCGACCAACTTTCCCCGAGCAAACCCTTTCTTCGTTTGTTTTCGATCACCTCATGCTCGAAATGACAGCGGAGTTGGGCTCGCTGGATAGCCTCGTGTGCGTCCTTGACGGAAACCGGATAACGCACATTTTTTGAATCCGGATCCAAAAGAGCGACGAAGGTTTGCCGATTTTGACAAACGGCAGAAACGAGTGCTTCGCTTGCCAGCTTTTCGCAGCCGTGCAGATTAAGATGGCGCTGTTCAATTGCGCGCGTCACCCGCTCAATGAGTTCGTGTTCGATCACTTCCTTTTGGATATCAAGCATCCGAAACCCATTGCTCGTCCCGAAATGGTGCAACCTATTCGCTCCGCTCAGGTGGAGGAGATTTGATTTGCTGAAAGACTCATCGGCCGGAACCAGCAGCACGGAAGGTTCGTTGGGCTTGCATCGGCGGAAGCCGTATCCACCTAGGATATTGCGGTGGACTACGTATTCACCAACAAATCCTAAATCGCGGCCATCTCCAGGAACGAGTTCGCCGTCGAGTTGAGCAAAATGACGGATAGCTAGCGCCGCATAGAGTTTGAGATACTCAGTCGCGTTCTTCCAAATCGGGTCCGTCAAAACCTGAATCTGGTCGGAGGTGGCGTAGCGTAGGTAGAACGCTAGTGCATCGCACTGCACACCACTACGTCCTACCATCGCTAAGTCCGCAGGCTTTGCCGAAGGCCAGCCACAAAGTTTGAAAGCGATAAGATAGCTCCGCAAATGCTGGAAGTAGAACGTGTAACCATCGCCACTATGCTGTAGGATGTTTTGCTCGAACAGTGCAGAAAGAAGTGACTCGTTTGCCGAGAGGGAGAGTGCAACGCGAGCTTCTACCTCGGATACCTGTTCTTTGTTGCGATCGAACATGAGCTTGGCAAGCGCGAGGATTTGAGCTTGTGCCAAATCACGGCGACCGCATTTCCGCAAAATCAGATCCAGATATTTCTCAAAAAACTCGCGCGATGAAAACGTTAGGTGTTTCTCTCCAAGTTCCGCGGCGACGGCAAACATCACTCGCAGCAGGAACGGATTCGTGCGCGCTTCGATCAGCGCTTTGTCCTCGAAGGCGCCACGCACGTTAAAAACCTCCCGATAGTTTTCAATGGCACGGTAGAATTCCGGGTCGGCGAAAGGTCCTAGCTGATGCGCCCCTTTAGGTTCAGCCCTATCAGTTGCGGGAAAAAGATAGGGAGCAAATCCGATGTCGCTTCCAAACGGTTGCGAAATTCCCTCCCAAGCACCAGTTCGGCAGGAAAACACAAATTTGACGCGATAGTCGCGACTGCCACGCAGAAGGGTGACGAGACTCTGTGCCCGCTGAGAATAGGGCCACTCGTCGATTCCATCGAGGACAACCACCACGGGCGCGTCTTTAGCAATCTCACTCAGGCGCCGAATCAAATTGATCGGATTCAATTCCTCGGAGAAGACCCAGCCGAATTCGCTAGCAATGGCCGACAATAGACCATCTTCCAGCGTTACCCCGGAGAAAAATAGCGTGGGTTTTCGCTCGGCCAGCCGACGTAGCGCATAGTCGCACAAGGCGGAGGTTTTTCCTACACCGGACTCATCCAGCAGAAGAAAGCCGTTTGTTGACGCATTTTCGAATGATGCGAGTTCGCCCAGAAGAGACGCACGTGGCGTGGTCAGCTGCGGGATATATTTTTTCGTGAGATCCTGCGGCGAGCCGATGAGAGGCTTTAATTGTTCGTTAATCTGGGAATGGCAAAATTGCAGGAGATTCTCTGCCGAGTAGCCGAGAAAAAAGGTGAGCGCCTCGTCGCGGGCGGCATCGGGTAGCACGAGCTGGTATACATCTTTAATTTTAAGATCCTCCGACTTCAGTCGCTCCTTGGAAATCGTGTCGAAAATCTGCCACTCATTACCATTGGTCAAAAGGGCGTAGGGCGCGATAGGATGAACCAACCTAGCATAGGAAATTGCTTGGTCACGGTCATCGTCCGTCAGTGCGTGCCCGCTTTCCTTTAATTCGAGAATCAATAGATTCGTGCCACATCGTTTAATCAGGATATCGAGTCGCCCACCAACATTTTCGCGCTTGGGCTTGCGCCCATTGATCTGAACTTTATTACTGCCGATCTGGAGAGAGAACGTGCTTTCGAAGTGAAGGTCAGAGGGCTGTAGCCCGAGTCGCTGGAGATACGGTAGGACAATCTTGATTTTGACTTCTTCCTCATTCATAGGCAATGGATGCAATCGGCCACATAGCGCCCTATTGGGGCTTTGGTGTGTGGCCCACCTCGCTGAATGAGACTGGGCCATCTGAGAACTGGAAGGGATCCCATCCGTATGACAAGCCGCTTTCGGTGGCTAGTTGTTTGGTCCGGATGAAGGCTGGGAACGAGTCCTCAAAAACGCAGAAAGCCACGTAGACCGAGCCTTCCGATTGAGTTCTGAAATAGGCTCTAAGTCCAGCAGCGTTGCCGATGGGGTCAAGCCCCTTGCCCTTCTTTGGTTCGGCTATTTCGCTGGTGAGGGTGGAAGTCCATTCGATGTCCGTTTCGTTGCGGCTAAGGTCAGAATTCCGACATGTGTATATGCGTCCGTAACGGGCAATGATGTAGATCACACGTTTGCTCGTCTCGTGCTCTTTTGGCAGACGTAGTTGACGCTGGGATTCGTTGAGGAGGTCGGCTGCCTGCTTTTCTAGGCCGACAAGCCGCGCATTCAACCGCATGACGTTTTCTTTGGAGGCGGCAAGGCTGTTTTGGGCTTCTAACTTTTTTGCCTGGGCTGCGACGAGCTGGGCATTCAAGTTCTTCATCCGCTCTGCCGGGTCAGCGCTCGCGGTGACATCAAGTTCCTTTGCGTTCTGCGCGACAAGCTCGCGGATCGCCTTGATCTCGTCCTGGATATGCTGGCGCGTGGTGAGTAGTGACACCTGTGTTTTCCAACGCTCGTCGTTGGCTTTGGTCTGCAACGATGTTTGGAGTTGAAGAGCTTGCTGCAAGTTGGTCTGCGCCATAGCAAGGCGGCGCTGAAGCATTTCCTGCGTGTCCGACGCCGTGGCCGCGCTGCCGTGTCGCTCCCTGCTGGTCAGAAGTGTTACGAGCACCGCCAACAGGATGATGCCGCCAAACGTGTTGCACATCGTGTCGAGCAGCATGTCGAGACTATCGTTGGGGCGTTGGCGACGAAGATTCATTTTACGAGAGGCCGACAAATTCCAAGAAACGCTGCCACAAACTTTTGGTCTTGGCTGTGGGCGTTGGTTTACTTGCGGCAGGGGGTTGTGAAACGGGGTTCGTAGCAGGCGTTGCTGTGGTTGTGAAATTGGTTTGTGCCGGGTTGACGGGACTTGAGGCCGTCGGCTTCGCGTTCGGTGCCGCATCCGGCGGCTTGCCCGGGACAGGTGTTTCGTCGAGCGACGGTGGAGTCGTGAAATGAATCTCGCGATCTTCCTCCAGCGCGTCGAAGCCAACTTCAAATCCTTTGTCGCGTGCCAATTTCACTAGGCGTTCAAAGAGTTCGATGCCCGATGGCCTGACCAGAAAAACGACATATTGATTCAGTGGCTTTGCCTCTGCTAAGTAAGAATCGAATCCGGAGCGCGCACTCGTTTTGCTGAATTCCTTGGCTTGATCCGGGTGGTCAAACCGCTCCACTTTTGCACTGCTGCCGCTGATGGTCGCGAGAATTGGTTCTTTGGTCGTGGAACTTTTATCGGGGATGAGCCAGAGCTTTCCCTCCCGCTCACGAAGGTTTAGGAGTTTTGACTGAACGCTGGCGACGCCCTGCTCAAGTTTCATCATTTCTTCGCGAACTTTCGCTTCCTGACGGGCGAGCGATTCCGCTTCTTGAACGACTCGTTGGATTTGCGCCTTGAGATCGGTGAGGCCGAGAGTCCGGTCGCGCGCTTCAATGGCGGACTGACTCGCGGCCAGTTGCTCGGCCACGTTGACGTGCTTCTTCTTTTCTTCGGCGAGTTGCGTGCGAAGTCGCGTGATGTCCGCCTCAAGTTTCTCCGTAGCGGGCGCAGTTTCTGCCGCTGTCAGCAATCCCTGCAAATTCCGGTTCTGTGCGTCCACCTCTGCTTGCTGGCGCAATGTTTCCGACAACTTGCGCTCCAGTTCCGGGTCGGCATCGTGGGTCGTCCGGCTGGTCGGACGATCCAATTCCGTCGCGAGTATCAAGGTGACGAGAATGAGGATTCCGCTGACGGAGGTAATGATGTCCTGAAACGCGAAGAAGCTGATCTTCGTCGAGTTCAGGCTTCTGCGGCGGCGGCTCATGACTTCGCTTCAAGGGCAGTCGGGGCGGGCGTGGCAGGCGTGCGGTCAATGAGACGAAGTTTTGAAACAACGTGTGAATGGCAGTAGTCGTTACATTCGTCGAGGAAGGACATTTCGCGCTTTTGCATGAACGTGATCCAGAGTTGCAGGATGAGCGCGAAAACGAGGGCGATAAGGGTTGTCTCGAACGCGGTGGCAAGGCCGGTGGTGACACCTTGAAGCGATGAGCGAATCATCGAAATGTCGCCAGAGGCTTGAAGCGTTCGCGTGAACTGGCCGATAGCCATACTCAAGCCTTGAACCGTGCCAATGAAACCCAGCACCGGAATCGCCCACACAAAACCGTTCAACAGTGTGTAGCTCGATGCGAGCTGATCCTCGTCGTTGTCCGCCTGGGCACGCAGAATGGCGGAAACATCATTCACCTGGCCGATGTTTTTCAAATTCGACAGCGCACGGTCAATGCGATTGAGCAAAATGAAGTGGCGCGGATGGTCCACGAGCGAATGGATGCGGGCGAGCACAATGGCGGCTGTGGCTTCAGTGAGGACGAACTCCGGTTCGCCGGGGACGGCGGACAGCGATAGCGCCCGTTGTTGGAATTTCAGTTTCCTGCTTTTCAAGAAGAGCGCTGCCGCGCCGAAGAAGAAGAACAGCGTTGCGGGAATCATGGTGTATTGATTGCTCGGGCGCAGAACCATTGCCGCCACCGTGTTGGCGAAAGGCAGACGCTGCAAAATGAACACCGTCAGAGCGTAGGCAATGCCTGTGAGCAGGACTGCAATGATGAACGCGAAGACATGATTGACCCCAGTGTGGCGACCACCTTTGAAACCAAAACGGTTTTCGACGTCATCTTGCGACCATGCGAGCAGTTCGGAATTGCCGGTTCTGGTGCCGTCCGTCTTTGGGTTGGTTGGAAATTGAGCCATAGAATTGAGTTATCAGTTTTTACCGCGTGATCCCACGACTAGCATGATTGTGCCAACAACGCCGAGACCAATGCCGACGATGATACCATTTTGTCGGTCTGCCATAAGTCCAAGATTGTTCACCCGGCCCACGCCGCTCTCAACGGATGAATCGAATGCCAGCAAGAAATAGCCAGCTACGGCAAGTCCGGCGAGAAGGAGGAGGATTCCAATAGTTCGGAGACCAGATGAGCCTTCGGGGGCATGCGCCGACTGGTGGGGAAGCGGGGCGGATTGCTGGTGACGGAAGCTGTCCGTCTCAGCTTGGGTTGCTCTTCGCCGTTCCTCTGCCAAAAGTTCTGTCCGACGCTGTTCTTCTCTCCCCTTAGCTTGCCTTTCCGCTTCTTCACGCGTCCGTCGGTCTTGCTCCTCTTGGGCCTGACGTTCCGCACGCAAGAAGGTCTCCCGCTCTGCAAAATAGTCGCGCAGCGTAATCCACTGGCCGTTGTGAGAAATCTCGTGAAGCAGTCCGATCTGATTGGCGGCGAGTTTCGTCTCAATGACCGCCGCCGTGTATGGCCCTTCTTGTCGGCCGCGCCAGCGAATCAAAAACGTCGCGCTGCTGTCATCGGACAAGCTCACCTGCGATGTGTGATGGTTGTTGCTCATGGTTTTGTGGCGACGCGAAACAGCGGTGGCAGCGCGTTGGCAAAAGAAGCCGCGTCTGCGGTGACCTCCGCCTTGGTCATGTATTCAGCGCGCGGAACGGGCAGGGCAAACAGCGGTGAAAGCGGCATTGCCGAACTGGAGATGAGAACCGGTTGCCTGCCGGTTGCAATGTAGCCCCAAATTTCAGCGGGTGGTGGGAGTTCGGTGATGACTGGCTTCCCATCCAGACCAATAAAGCCAACGAAGCGCAGTCCATCCTTGGCTGCGGACTGCGCGAGTGCCAAGTTGCCAGCAGCCTGCTTCGTGTAGGAAAGGGATTTCTCCGCATTGAAGAATTGATTGAGCTTTTCACTCCAGTTCTTTGACTTCGAAGAAACAAACCAATCACCGCTGACAATCTGCCCGCCGACGATGCTGCGAATCTGCGCGGAGTGAGCGCGGGCGGATGGACAGAAGGAAAGTCCCCACGCATCAGGTTGGAATTCCATGATCTCGACCAGACTGCACAAAAGGTAGGCCCGGAACACGGGCGATCCATCGCGCGAGTCTTTGACTGCATCGAGCACTTCCAGCATCGGCCTGCCGTAGGTGCTGCCACCCGACCAAACTTTGCCGAGGCCGACTTCGCTGAACGCAGAGGTGTCCTTTAAGCCGGAGACTTGTTCCAAACGATAAATGGGCTGTGTGGCCGACAGTTTCCATTGGCCGTCAAAATTACCATACTCACGGTCTTCAAACCTGGCGCTGGTCGCGGTGGCCGACGGTGTCCAAGCTTTGATTTGCTTCCAGCCCTGCGAACTCTCGAACGAGCCAGCCGTAATCCATTCCACAATCTTCGTGCCCTCGCGATCCAGCCAAAGGCGGTATTGCTGATGGTTGGCGCTGACGGCTGGGTCGGCGTTGAGCCGCTGGAAGAATGAGCTTTCAGCAGGCATGGCGATTTCAGGAACAAGGCTCGCGGGTTTTCCCTTTTTGATGAATGCCCAAGTGGCGGCGTTGGTCGCACCAAGCAACGAACGGAGTGCCGCCTCATCACTTGTGCCAAGCGATTGAATGGAAGTGGCGGCAGACGCCGCTGGCGTGCTGGAAAACTCAGCGGAGGCGATGAGGCTGATGGCTGAAGAAAATTCATTGAATGCGCGGGCCTTTTTCAACGCCACCATGCCGTCATAGAGCTTCTTCAGTTCACGGTCGTAGGCGGCGAACTTGGTGCGGGCAGTGGCTGCGCGCTGGAGTAAATCGCTGCGGAGGCTCACATGATTCGTGAAACCCACCTCGCAATCATTGATCTTCTGGATGACGCCGGAGAGCATGGCGATTTGAGCCGTTGCTGTTTCGACTGGTGCGCGATAATCAAGTTGAGCGCATTGCTTTTCCGCGCTGCTGATCCACTGCTCGAATAGCCCATTTACGACCACGCCCTCTTCCGAAAGAAATTGGCGCCATTGTTTTTCAAAGGCTTGAACACGCGGTTCATTCTCGGTCTTCAGGTCGGGGGCAAGCGCACTCAGGGCGTCTCGTGTTTGCGTCAACTGATCGGCAATTGCATTCACCCGCGCCGCATCCGGATCGCTGCCGAGCTGAGTGGGAAGCTTCGCGAAAGCCGCCTCGAAATTCGCTAGCAAGCCACGTTCCTTGGTCACAAACGATTCAGCGGTGGCGACGGCGGCGTTGACGCTTCCAACACTCAACAAGCGTTTCTCGTTGGTGCGCACACGTTCAAGCAGGCGCTCGGCGGCGCGGGCCTGACGCTGTGAAACGGCAGCCTGTAACTCCTTGGCGAACTCCCGGGCCTTCATCTGCCCCATGACAAACCAGACAATCACCGCGCCGACTATCAAGGCAGTGGCGCTGCTCGCGAGCATGGTGCGGCGGCGAATAGCCGTGCGTCGGGTAATCTCGGCTTCGAGTAGCGCGGAGCGTTTGCGAAATGCTGCCGTGGCGTCGTCGGGAATGGGCCGGGTGAAGTCGGCGAGGGAACGCCAGACCTTGTTCAACGCCTCAAAGTCATCGCGCAATTCGGCAAGTTTGACGTAGCGGGCCGAGGTGTCTTTTTCCTCACTCTGTTGGACGCGGTAATGCAATTCGGCAAGCAGTGCGCCAAATTCACGATTCTTTCGATCCTTCTCCTGCTCTCCCCGTGCCCAAGATTCAAGAGCCTCCAACTGGCTCGCTGCTGCAGTCGGGAGTTCGAGCTTGAACTCGTTTTGCAGGCGGCGAATGAAGTCGAGCTTGACCAGAACATCCATCCACTGAGATGCAGCTTTCAACCTGGCGGCTTCTTCCAACAAGAAGCCGCAGCGGACAACCGCAGCTTTGCGCCACACCTCACCCTCGGGCCGTGTCTTGAATCCAACCGCTTCGATGGCTTCGATGGCGGCAACGACGAGTGCGGTATCTCCATCATTGAGCACTCCGCCGAGATGATCCAAACGGGTGTCGAGCACCTTCGCGTCGAGTCGCGCAAGTTCGGATGCGGCATTGTCGTCAGTTGGATTAAGCCGCGCGATGCTTTGCAGGGCTTTCAATGCCTCGTCGTCATTCCGATTTAGAACAGCTTTGCGATAGGCCGCGTAGAGGGGATGATCGGTGGTGATGCCCTGGGCGTAACAGTCGTTCAACCCGTGGACGGAACGTGCATCAATCCGTTCGGCGACAGGTAGCGCGTTTTGCTGGCAAAACACCCGCCAATCGTCGGCGCTGCGGAATTCAATTACCGTGATGAGATCGAGAAGATTGGGTGCGGTTTCGGCGAGTTGGATGGCCTGTTGCTGGTCACCAGCCTTGATCATGGCCTCACACTGCTGCAATCGCAAATTCGCGGCGTGACAGGCAGCGGCGTAATCCCCGGCGAGTTTCGGCGCAATGTCCGGATTGCCGCCCTGCTGGAGCAGTTCGGACATTTTTCGGATAAGGCGTTCGGTTTCGAGAAGGGTCATGACGTCATTTATTCCAAGGTGTAGCACTATTGCTCGCGTTCGGTTTGTTCGTCAGATAGTCCTGCCTTTGAAGTGGGATTCGCTGTTCCGTCGCATCAGATGGGGGTTGCTGCGCGGAACTATTCAGCGGCGCTTGGGGGGTTAGCACTGGTAGCGGTGTTGATGTGACGGAGCCTGCAATTGCGGCGGGGTCTGACGGTTTCTGCATAATGGAGTTGTTGGTTGCTTCGCTGCCAGACTTATCCGGCGTAGGCCGTTGGTGGTGTGCTTTCCACCAGAAGAAACCTCCCAGTCCAAGAGATATGAGTGCCACGCAGACCCATAAGAATCTTTTCCACCGTCGACGGACTTGGAACTTGGCTTCTGCCTGTTCGGAGTCGAGGCGGCGGCGCTGTCGTTCAATGTCGTCCGCCGACTTTACATACGATGGGGAAGCAGGCTTGGCTGAGCTATGCGCTTCACTGACTGGACGTGTTTGCGACAACCGGAGTTTTTGTTCAACTGATAGCGTGGCGATGTCGCTCGTGACGTCTCCCTGAGAGTTGCTGGCGCGAACGACGTAACGCGACATTCCAAGCGGCGGATTCTGCACTACAAGCTCTGCATCTGTTCCGTTGGCGATAATCTGACCGTTGCCGGCCCGGTCCACCGTAAACCATTGATAGCTTGGCGAAGGAACACCTTCCGCCTTGGCGTGAAGCCTAGCCGTTTCCCCTTCGGTGCTTCGGGCGTTTTGGGGCTGAACGACAAAGCGTGGTGGCTGTCTGCCAGACCGCGCAAAAAGCGTTTCCTCACCGGTCCATTTAATAGCGCGCACTTCGGAAAGCGGACGGCAATCCGGCCCGGCAAATCGATTGGAGGCCGGATTGTCCGAGTGAAGACAACGCCAACGAAAGTCAGCCGGGTTGTCCTGCTCCTGCATGGAGGTCGTGAATGTGTATAGCCAGGCGGTCGCTCGGAAGTCGCGGCGAGGATCACGAAGTTCCAGCAATTCCAAACTTTCGGCGAACAGCGCGAGAATCTGTTCTTCCGTCAGGTTGTCCACGCGAAAGGCGATGCCCGCCCGCGATTCAAGCAACCCAAAACCGTTGACCGCGTCGCCCGTTACTTGCTGCCAGTTCGTCGCTGGCACAGACACGTTGCCCGACAGTCCCGTGAGCCCCGACCAATCTTCGATTTCGAGCAACTGCGGCTCTTTGGGCCAAGACTTCACCCAGCCGGACCATCCACGCAGAATCACGGCCGGTGAAGGAAACTGCCGAACCTCCTCGGGAGTGAAAACGAGGTGATGCGCGATAAAATTGGTGCGTCCGGTGAAGTCCAGCCCCGCATCCTGAATCCGGCTCAAGACGTGGAAGCGTGAACCGCGAATGTCCACGACGCGACAGGAATGAATTGGACGCTCTTGACCACCGCTCAAAGAAAGATGCTGGTAGTAGCTCAATTTTTCCAACTGAAGCATGAGTGCTTCGCGCATCGTCGCGCTGCGCGCCACGGTGCAATGGCCCGACCGGCCAGCAACTACTCCGCGAGGCGCGCTCGTGTAGATGAGTTGCTGTGGCATATCAATGTCGCGCGAATTGCTAGGTGGAAGATGGCGAAGCCGCCGCATCGGCATTCGCGATGAGAAGCGGGCAGACTTGTGAAAGAATCCAAAGCAGCGGCACTTCGATGTGGACCGGCTGGAGTTGGGACGGATCGGGAACGTATTCTCCCGGGCCGATCTTCAACGGCGTGTGTCCAAATGAACTAGCCGCAAAAAACATGACGTTCGTGCTTAGTGCCTCCGCGTTGGCAACGACGGGCGCACACAACCCGTGCAGCAATTCGCGAACGACGTTGGAATTCTCTTCGACGGCGGCTTTGTTGAGCGTTCCATTACGCAAAGGCTCGCGGAGCGGCGTCCCGTTGAGCAGTTGAAGCCATACGTCACACTTGCCGACAACGAAGGCGACCGGAGTGTTGATGGATTCGCCAGGACGCAGATTGCGAATCATTTGAATGCGCGCCCGCATTTCGGCAAGAATGATGTCCTGCTGATCTACGACCGGCTTTTCAAGCTGCGGGTCTTTGGTATCGCGAATGGCGCGGCGAAACTCAGGGCTGTTGAACGGGTCAAACAGATAGATGATGCCGGCGGCACTAGCGACATGTTGCGCGCCGGGTTGTTCGACGATGTTGACGCCGGGC
>Ga0154020_10006191_pt1 | contig 14026 bp, 13 predicted proteins | sample Klosneuvirus_201_FD_109709 | JGI IMG/M metagenome (GOLD analysis project Ga0154020, IMG submission 109709) | Active sludge microbial communities from wastewater, Klosterneuburg, Austria - Klosneuvirus_20160825_MG | ecosystem: Engineered > WWTP > Aerobic digester > Activated sludge | place...
CTATTTTCTACGAGATCAGACTGCGATCACATACGGAACCTGACCACCAGCTGAATGGCACGCGCGTCGGCGCCGCTGGCGCCCTCGAACAGGGTGCCGCCCGCAACCAGCGGCAGCAGGAACTGGCCACCAACGTCGAGCTTGTTCGACAGGGCGAACAGCGCGCCCACGCCGACCGGAACCTGGAAGGCATCGCCGAAGCCGTCCAGCGGGCCACCGATGCCGGTGTTCAGGAAGGCCGCCAGCTTCGGGGTCGCCTGGAAGGCGATCTGCACCGGCAGGTTGAGGGACTCCTTGTTGCCAGCGTCGCGCTCGGTCACGCCGATGGTGACCTTCGGGTCGGCAGTGACGGCCAGCTTGCCGGACATGAACTTCACCAGCACGCCAACGTTCAGGCCAGCAAACATCGGGTCGAAGTTGCTGATGGCCAGACCACCGTGGGCGCCCACGTTCAGGTTGCCAGTCATGAACGCGAAGATCGCGTCCACGCCGATGTCATTGTAGATCTTGGCGGCCGGGCAGTTGTCCTTCGGGAGGCAGATGCCAACGCCGTGGGTCAGGCCGACAGAGAGCTTGTCGCTGACGCCGTAGTAGATGTCCGGCGAGATGTTGAAGGGCTTGTTGTCCGAGCCCTTCGACAGGTTGAGGCCGATGGTGCCCTGGATCTCGAGCATGCCCTTGGCCAGGGTGATGGGGCGCTTGGTCAGCTCCAGCGGCCAGGTGGCCTTGGTGTAGACGCCCGGGGCGTTCATGTCCATGTCGGTGCCGCCGGTGTCCGCCGGGGGGGTGTCCGCCGGGGGGGTCTCGTCGCCCGGAGGCGTCTCGTCGCCCGGAGGCGTCTCATCGCCCGGAGGGGCGTCGCCGGTACCAGTGCCGTCGTCGGCCGGCGGCTCCTCGTCCTGCGCGAAAGCCGGCATTGCAGACATCGCCAGCGCGAACGGCAGCACCAGAGCCCAGATACGCTTCTTGGTCATCAAGATCCTCCCTTTCGAGTCCAGTTCCAGTTGATCGTCTGACACTTAGCGGCCGACAGAGCGCCAGCCGTTCACTACGTACGCTGCGGGCAAGCAACCTTCCCCGCGGAAAACCTGTCTTGTCTAGCTACCGTCCCCGTCTGTCACTCGTTCCGCTCCGCTTGCTCACCAGGCCCCTCCTCGGTGAGCGCTTGCTCGGTAAGCAGTCCCTTGGGGAGCCCTTACCGGGAAAGTGGCGGCAGTATCCACGGCTGCCTACCGTCCGTCAAGTCCCGCCTACATTGCCCCGACTGATTCTTCCCCTGGAATCTCGATACCTTGGGCCGCAGATGGATCTTTGCAATGCTGGAAACGTAATCGCAGCGTAATGCTTACAGGGCAGCATGTCGATTTTTCGGCCTACTTTTTTTGGCCGCTCGCGACCTGGTCGCCTGAGACGCAGAGCAGCAGCTGAGATTCACTGCCGTCCTCCAGCGCTTCACCTTGAAAGCCGCCGTAGCGGTCAATCACCAGAAGGCCGGCGCTGCGCACCAGCTGCATCAGCTCGGCGGGAAAGAACTGGCGATGCGCGAGGCGCACGACGTGCTCGCCGCCGCCGCCGCCGCCGCCGCCGCCGCCGCCATCACCTTGGCCTTCGTTGCTGCCGCCGTCCAGCGCGCGGTAGTAGATCCTCATGTACGCGATCTGCGCGATCGAATCATAGGTCTGGTTGGTGCTGTACTCGTAGCGACGTCCGGTCTCGGGGTGGCGGAAGCGCGTGCGTGCCCAGCGTCGCGTCGGATCGCGGCTGAGCCAGCGCAGATCGGGGTTGAGCACGTCGAACACGAACAGCCCGCCAGGCGCCAGCGCGGCGCGCACGCAGCCGAGGAAGCGCTGCACGTCGGCCGCGGTGTAGAGGTGCTGGAAGGCGTTGAACGGGCACGCTATCAGCCGGAAGCGCGGTGCCACTGCGAAGTTGCGGAAGTCGGCGCGCGCGAAGGCCACGCGGTTGCGCGCGGCGCGGCCCAGGCTGGCGGCGCGGGCCTGGGCGCGCGCCAGCATCGGCGCCGACAGATCGAGGCCGAGCACCAGGTGGCCGTCGCGCGCCAGCGGGATGGTGAGGCGACCGCTGCCGCAGCCGAGCTCGAGGGCGGGCTCGCCGCGGCGCAGGTGCTGGCGCGCCAGGCCGCGGTAGAAGTTCACGTCGGCGCGGCGACGGCGGTACTCGAAGTCGTACAGCGCGGCGTCGAGGTAGTGCTCGGACGAGCCTATTTCCAGCGCGAACGGCGGGGCGCCGTGCAGCGACCTCGCCATCGCCTTCGCCTTGGACATCGGGCCGCGCGTCAGCCCGCGAAGGTGATGCGATCGCCGCCCTCGGCGGGACCGCGCCGACGCCGGCCACCACGACGGCGACGACGCCGGGGCGCGTCAGGATCGCTGGGGCCGCTGGGGCCGCTGGGGCCGGAGCCGCTGCTGCCGCCGCCGCCATGGCCCTGGTGCCCGCCGCCTCCGTAACCGCCGTAGCCCCCGGAGCTCTGGCTGGGCTGCTGGGCCAGGCCGACCTCGTGCAGCCGACGCAGCCCCTCGAGCTCCTCGGGCAGGGTCGGGCTGGGCGGAGCACCGGGGGGTGTCGGCACCGCGGTGGGCGCACCGGCGGCCAGTGCCTCGAGGATGGCCAGCTCGCGCACCACCAGGGCGTCGAGGTAGTAGTCGCGCTGCGCCATCGCCTGCGGCCGCATGCGCTTGCCGCGGCGCGAAGGCGCCAGTCGACGCTGGGCCAGCAGGGCCTGCTTGGCGCGCTCGGAGTCGCGTCGCGAGATGCGCAGCCGGGTCAGGAACGGGGCCAGGAAGTCCTCGATGGCGCGGCCGGCGTCGCGCACGTGCTGGGCATCGGGATCGATGGAGTCACTGATGAAGGGCAGCGCCAGCACCGAGATGACCACGGCGTTCGACAGCGCGGCGGGGCGCGCGCGGGCCAGGCCGTCGCACAGCTCCATCAGGGCGAGCAGCCGCTGCAGGCGCGGATTGGCAGGCGGCAGCACGGGCGGCGCGTCGGGAGGCGGCGCCTCCAGCTGGGTCGGCGCCTCGGCGCCCAGCAGGGTGGCCAGCTCGGGGAACAGCACGGCCAGCACGCCGGTCTCGACCATCAGCTCCAGCGAGCGTCGCGCGGCGCCGCCGCGGAACAGGCGGTAGAACTCCTCCAGCACGCGCGGGGGCGCACACTTGGAGATCTCGGTGCGGGTGGCCAGCATGGCGGCGTAGGTCGCGGGTTCGGTGCCGAAGTCGAGCCGGGCGGCGAACTTGATGGCGCGCAGGATGCGCACCGGGTCCTCGCGGAAGCGCGTCACCGGCTCGCCGATGGTGCGCACCAGGCGCGCGACCAGATCCTCGATGCCGCCGACATAGTCGATCACCGAGTCGGCCTCGAGATCGTAGAACAGGCCGTTCATGGTGAAGTCGCGGCGCCGGGCGTCCTCCTCGGCGGTGCCGAAGACGTTATCGCGGCGGATCAGCAGCTCGCCATCCTCGTCGGGGCCGTTTTCACGCGGGTTCGACCGGAAGGTCGAGGTCTCGATGATCTTGGCACCAAAGAAGATGTGGCACAGGCGGAAGCGCCGGCCGATGATGCGGCAGTTGCGAAAGATGTCCTTGGTCTCTTGTGGGGTGGCGCTGGTGGCGACGTCGAAGTCCTTCGGAGTGCGACCCAGCAAGAGGTCCCGTACGCAACCCCCGACGAGGTAGGCCGTGTGGCCTGCGTTTCTCAGTCGGCGCACGACCTTGGCTGCATCGGCGTCGATCAGCTCGTGGGGAATGCCCATCGCGTTACGGTTAACATATCGGCCCAGCGTGGGCAACGAAGCGACCACCATATATAGAGATGCCGCGGGGCGGTCGGTCAGCGTGCCGGCGCCCGCGCGCGTGCGTCGCGTGGTGTCGCTGGTGCCCAGCCTGACCGAGATCGTCGCCGCCCTGGGCGCTGGTGATCGATTGGTGGGCGTCACGCGCTACTGCCCGGGGCTGGCGCCGGTGGTGGGCGGCACCAAGCAGGTCGACCTGCAGATGATCGTCGAGCTCGGGCCCGACCTGGTGCTGGCCAACCAGGAGGAGAACCTGGAGCGCGACGTGCGCAAGCTCGCCGAGGCGGGGCTGGCGGTGTACGTGACCTATCCGCGCACGCTCGAGCAGGGGCTGGGCGTGTTCGCGGAGCTCGGGCAGCTGCTGGGCTGCGAGGCGGCCGCGCAGCGCGAGGAGGCGCGCTGTCGGGCCGTGGTCTCTGCGCTGCACGCGGCGGTGGCCGGGCGGCCGGCGCGACGGGCGGCGTGTCTGGTCTGGCGCGAGCCGCTGGTGGCGGTGGGTGACGACAGCTATGGCGGCGACGTGATGAAGCAGCTCGGGCTGCTGAATGTCTGTCGCGACCTGGGTGGCGAGCGCCGCTACCCGTTCGTCGAGGTGGCGACGTTGCGCGCGGCGGCGCCGGAGCTGCTGCTGCTGCCCGACGAGCCGTACGCCTGGACCGCGAGCGAGCGCGACGAGCTCGGGCGCGCCCTGGGCGCGAAGGTGGCGGCGGTCGACGGCTCGCTGCTGTTTTGGTACGGTCCACGCATCGCGCGCCTGCACGAGCTGGCGGAAGCGCTGGCAACCGCCCTGCGAGCCGAGCCCTGACGATGCGCATCTGCTTCGTGGTCAATTCGGTCCGCACCCAGCGGCCGACCTACACGACGTCTCACCTGGCCTGCCAGGCGGCGCGGCGCGGTCACGAGGTCTGGCTGGCCGCGGTCGATGGCCTCAGCCTGGCCGCGGACGGCCGCGTGCTGGCCCAGGCGGTGGCGCTGAGCGGGATGCCCAGGGACACCCGCGAGCTGGTGGCCACCGTGGCGGCGGCGGGGGCGGCGCGCACGGAGATCGCGCTCGACGGCTTCTCGGTGGTCTTCCTGCGCAACAACCCGGCGGCGGGCGCGGACGGCGATCGACCCAACCCGGGCGTCGAGTTCGGGCGCCTGCTCAAGCGCGCCGGTGTGCTGGTGGTCAACGACCCCGAGGGTCTGCTGCGCGCCGGGTCGAAGATGTACCTGGAGGGCTTCCCGGCCGAGATCCGCCCGCGCACGCTGATCACGCGCAGCGCCGAGCGGGTGCGCGCCTTCCTGGGCGAGCTCGACGGCGCCGCCATCTTGAAGCCGCTGGCCGGCTTCGGCGGGCAGAACGTCTTCTATCTGGCGCGCGGGCAGACCACCAACCTGAACCAGATGATCGCCGCCGTGAAGAAGGACGGCTACGTCATCGTGCAGGAGTACCTGCCGGCCGTCGCACGCGGTGACAAGCGCGTGCTGCTGCTGGGCGGCGAGCCCATCGAGGTCGGCGGCCACGTCGCCGCGTACCGGCGCATGCGGCCCAAGGACGACATTCGCAACAACATGCACGTGGGCGGGTCGCGGCGGCGGGCCACGTTCGGCGCGGCCGAACGCCGCATCTGCGAGCTGGTGCGGCCGCGCCTGGTGGCCGACGGGCTGTACCTGGTCGGGCTCGATGTCGTGGGCGACAAGCTGCTCGAGATCAACGTCTACGCGCCCGGTGGTATCCACAACATCAACGAGCTGTACGGCGTCAACGTCGGCGAGGCCGTGATCGCCGACCTGGAGCGCTGGGTCGAGGCGCGTGCAGCGCGCGGCGGCGGCGGCGTGCGCGGGGCAGGGCGGGGTTGACCCAGGCCGCATTGCCACTGCTGGTGTCGGCCCTGGCCGCGCACTCGCTGGGCGGGCTGCTGGCGTTCGTGACCCGGCGTCGCGTCGGGCGCTGGCTGTCGGATGCGCTGGCGCTGCTGGCGGCGGCGGCGCTGGTCGGCGCGGGTGCGCTGGCGCTGCTGGCCGAGGCGCCGCTGACGACGTCGGTGGCGCGCCTGGGCAACCTGTCGAGCTACCGGCTGCGCGTGGACCGGCTGGCCGGCCTGATGCTGGTGCTGCAGGGAGTGATCGAGTGGTTCGTGGCGCTGGCGATGCCGCGCCTGCTGGTGACCGAGGGTGACGAGCGACGCCAGGGGCTGGTGCGCGCGGCCTGTCACGTGCTGGGCGCGGCGCTGGCGCTGGTGTTCGTGGCCGACGACACGCTGCTGTGGATCGCGGGCTGGCAGGGTGTCGCGGTGGCGTCGTTCCTGGTCATGGTGGTCAGCGGCGATCGCGCGGCGCGACGGGCCGGCTTCGGCTATGCGGTGATCACGCAGGTCGGGCTGGCATGCCTGATGGCGGCGTTGCTGCTGCTGGCGCGCGACGCGGGTGGCCTCGACTTCGCGGCGCTGCGTGCCGCCACGGTGCACGGTCGGCCCGGGCTGTTCGTGGCCTTCGCCGGGCTGGTGGGGTTCGCGGCGCTGGCGGGCCTGGCGCCGCTGCATCTGTGGTTGCGCTATCTGAATCCGGTGGTGGCAGCGCCGGCGGCGGCGCTGATCGGCGGCGTGGCGGTGCTGGCGGGCGCTTTCGGCATGGTGCGCTTCAGCTTCGAGCTGGTGCCCCCGCCGTCGTGGCAGTGGAGCGTCGTCGTCATCGTGCTGGGCTGCGCGTCGGTGCTGTATGGCGTGCTGTATGCGCTGCTGGAGCGCGACCTCGTGCGGGTGGTGGCGTGCTTCGCGGTGCATGGTGTCGGCCTGATCTTCGTCGGCATCGGGGTGGCGTCTCTGGCGCGCGCCGAGGGCGCCCAGGGTGTGGCCGCGCTGGCGCTGGGCGCGACGCTGATGCAGGTGCTGGCGCACGCCGGGGCCATCGCGCTGATGGCGCTGGCGGCGGGTGCGGTGCGGGTGGCGGCAGGCGCGGATCTCGAGAAGCTGGGCGGCCTGGCCCGCACCATGCCGGCCAGCAGCACCGGCTTCGTCCTGGCGCTGGCGTCGGTGTGCGGGCTGCCGCCGCTGCTCGGCTTCGCAGCGCACTGGGCGGTGGTGCAGGCGCTGTTCCGTGGCTTCGGGCTGCATGGTGACGTCGCGCGGCTGCTCTTGCCGGCGGTGCTGGGGGTGGTGGTGCTGGCCAGCGCGGCGGGGCTGGGCGTCGCGGTGCGCGTGCTGGGGCCGGTGTTCCTGGGCCGGCCGCGCGCGGGGCGAGCGGGGCAGGAGATCGGCGGCGGCGCGCGGCTGGCCTTGTGGGGGCTGTCGCTGCTGCTGATCGCGGGCGGTGCGGCGGCCGGGGCGGTGGGTGCGCTGACGACGCGTGCGATGTCGGGGCTCGGCCTGGGTGATACGGCGATGCTGGCGGCGGGGGCGGGGCGCGCGGCGCTGCAGCGCACCACCGTGCTGGCCGGGCCGGCGACCAGCGTGGCGCCCGCAGTGCTGACCGGTGTCGGCATCGCGATCGCGCTGCTGGTGTGGCTGGGCGGGCGCGGCGCGGCGCGGGTGCGACGCGGCCCCAGCTGGTCGGGCGGCGCGACCCCGAGCAGCGACGCGCAGTACACCGCGAGCGCCTATGCCCAGCCGCTGCGCCACGTGTTCCGCAAGCTGCTGTGGCCGGGCACCGTGCTGGCGCGGCTGCGCCCGGGCGAGCGCCCCGAGCAGCAGGTCGGGGTGGTCGAGGCGCGCGTCTACGTGCCGCTCAGGCGCGTGCTGCTGTGGGTCGGCGAGGTGGCGCGCTGGGCGCAGCGCGAGACCGTGCTGCACTGTCTGACCTACGTCTTCATCATGCTGGTGGCGTTGCTGGCGGCGGTGATGCTGTGGGCATGACCGGGCTGCTCGCGGTCGCGACCGCCGAGGCGCTGCTGCTGGTGCTGGCGGCGCCGCTGCTCGGGGGGCTGGCGCGCACGCTGCGGGCACGGCTCGAGGGGCGACGCGGGCCCGGAGTGCTGCAGTCGTATCGCGACCTCGGCAAGCTGCTGCGCCGCGCGCCGGTGATCTCGGACGACGCCTCGAGCGTCAGCCTGATGGCGCCCGCGCTGGTGTTCGGCGCCATGGTGACCGCAGCCGCGCTGGTGCCCATCGGCGCGGGCTGGGGCGCGCTGGCCTTCGCGGGTGACGCGGTGGCGCTGCTGGGCGTGCTGGCGGCGGGGCGCTTCGTGCTGGCGCTGGCGGCGTTCGACGCCGGCGGGGCGCTGGCGGCCGGCGGCTCCGCGCGCGAGGTCACCATCGGCACGCTGCTGATGCCGACGCTGATGCTGGCGCTGGTCAGCGCCGGGCTGGCGGCGGGCAGCACCGGCCTGGGGCCGATGGCGGCGGCGCTGGCGCAGCGCGGCTTCCAGGGCGCCGGCGAGGCCCAGGTGCTGGCGCTGGCCGCGGTGGCGCTGGCGGTGCTGGCCGACACCGGGCGCATCCCGTTCGACGATCCCGACACCCGCCTCGAGCTGGCCATGACCCAGGGCGCACTGTGGCGCGATCTCTCCGGCCGTCACCTCGGCCTGGCGCGCTGGGCCGCCGATGTCGAGCAGCTGGTGCTGCTGGTCCTCATCGCCAACATCTTCATCCCGGGTGGTCGCGTCGTGGTGCCCGGCGGGGACAGCAGCACGCCGGCGGCGCTGGCCATCGCGCTGGCCATCGTGGCCGGCAAGGTCGTGGTGGTGACGGTCGGCTATGGTCTGGTGGAACGTGCGACCGCCCGGTTGCGCTTCTTCAGGGCCCCCGACCTGCTCGGCGTGGCCTTCGCGGCCGCGCTGGTGGGCACCATCTTCGCGCTGTACGGGGGCGCGGCATGAGCCAGCTGGTCCAGGTGCTGGCCACGCTGGTGGTGCTGTCGGGGCTCGGCATGGCGGCCAACCTGCGCGTGCAGTCGCTGATCAACGCGCTGGCGGCGCAGTCGATGCTGGTCGGCGGTGTGCTGTTCTCGCTGGGCTGGCACAGCTCGCGGATGGTGGCGGGCACCGGGGTGGTGGTCGTCGTGCTCAAGGCCATGGTGGTGCCGGGCTGGCTGCGCGCGTCACTGCGCCACGGCCACAGCACCGGGCAGGGCACCGAGCCGTCGCTGTCGCTGCCGACCTCGGTCATCGTGTGCGCGCTGCTGGCGGTGCTGGGCTATGCGGTCGGGCGCCCCATCGCGGTGACCGCGAACCTGGGCACCCGCGACGTCTTCCCCGCGGGCCTGACCCTGGCGCTGGTCGGCACCTTCATCATGATCGTGCGCGGCACCGCGATGTCGCAGGTGGTCGGGCTGATGGTGCTCGGCAACGGCATCCTGCTGGCCGCGGTGGCCAGCGCGCCCGCGATCGCGCTCTTGCCGCAGCTGGCGCTGGCCTTCGAGGTGCTGGTGCTCGCGGTGATCATCGGCATGCAGCTGTTCCGCATCGAGCGCGCCTTCGACCAGCTCGAGCAGGCGCGCCTGCCGCGCGGCGTCGACGACGAGCGTGACGCATGAGCTGGCTGATCTACGCCGCCGTCGCGCTGCCGCTGGTGATGGCCGTGCTGGTCCTGCTGGGCGGGCGACGCTCGATGCTCGACGAGGTCGCGGCCTCGCTGGCCAGCGCGGGTGTGCTGGCCATCGGCATCACGCTGGCGGTGCACACCCAGCGTCACGGCGTGCTGGTCGCGGGCAACGGCTGGTTCCGCGTCGATGCGCTGTCGGCCTTCGTGCTGATCACCATCGCGGGCAGCGCGCTGGCGGCGCAGCTGTACGCCGTGGGCGCCTTCGAGCCGGCCGAGCGGGGCACCGGCATCGATCCCGACGCCGGGCAGAAGTTTCGCTTCCTCGGCCAGCTGTTCCTGTCGTCGCTGGCGGTGATGGTGATGGCGGGCAACCTGGGCGGGCTGTGGATCGCGCTCGAGGGCACGCTGCTGACCTCGGCCCTGCTGGTCGGCTTCAACCGGCGCACGACCTCGCTGGAGGCGGCCTGGAAGTACGTCATCATCGGCACCGTCGGCCTCGGGCTGGCGCTGTTCGGCACCGTGCTGCTGTATGTCGCGGCGCACAGCGCGGGCGCCGACGGCCTCGACGCGCTGCGCTGGCAGCACGCCATCGCTGGCGCGCTCGACGTGCGCATGGTCAAGATCGGCTTCGTGTTCGCGCTGGTCGGCTTCGGCACCCTGGCCGGGCTGGCGCCAATGCACCTGTGGCGGCCCGACGCCTTCCGCGCCGCACCCACGCCGGTGTCCGCGCTGCTGGCGGGCTGCCTGGCGCCGGCCTCGCTGTACGCGGTGTTCCGGCTGCACCACGTGGCGGCGCAGTCGATCGGCCCCGCGCTGCCGTCGATGCTGCTGCGCGGCTTCGGGCTGACCTCGCTGGTGGTGGCCGCCCTGTTCGTGCTGGTGCAGCGCGATCTCAAGCGGCTGCTGGCGTTCTCGTCGATCGAGCAGGCCGGCTTCGCGGTGCTCGGGGTCGGCTTCGGTGGCCGCCTGGCGGTGACCGGCGCCATCCTGCACCTGCTCTCGCACTCGATGGCCCTCGTGCTGTCGTACCTGGTCGCCGGCGACCTCGAGGCGCGCTATCGCACCCGCAACATGCTGCGCATCCGCGGCGCGCTGACCGCGGCGCCGGGCAGCGCGCGCGTGCTGGTGGTGGCCACCGCGGCCGTGGTCGGCGTGCCGCCGTTCCTGACCTTCTCGTCGCGCTTCCTCATCATCTATGGCGGCGTCGAGCGCGGCCATACCGTCGAGGCCTGCCTGGCGCTGGCGCTGTCGGCGGTGGTGCTGTCGTCGTTCGCGCGCTTCGTCGGCGCCATGACGCTGGGCGAGGCGGCGCCGTCGCGCAAGCCTGAGGGTCGCTTCCGCTGGGGCGCGTCGACGCTGACCATGGTGGCGCTGGGCGCGCTGGCGCTGCTGCTGGGCATCGCGCTGCCGGGCCCGCTGCGCGCGCTGTTCGGTGCCGCGGCCGACGCATTGGGAGTGGTGTGATGGCGACGCTGCGGGGCATCTCGCCGCTGGCCTTCCTGGCACCGCCGCGCCAGGTCAGCGCGGACGAGGCCAGCGCCGCGGTGGCGCGGGTGTGCCCGGCCGCCGAGGTCTTGCCGGCCCCGGCGCCCGGCGAGCTGCGCTGGCGGGTGCCCGATCTGGCGCTGGCCGGGGTGCTGCGCACGCTGGCGACCGAGCTCGACGCGCGGCTGTTCACCCACGTCGCGCATGGCGCCCGCCTGGTGGTCACGCTGGCGCCCGACCCCGGGCCGCTCTTGACGCTGGAGGCCGAGGGCGCGCTGCCCGCGCTGCTGCCGGTGCTGCCGGCGGCGGGCTGGTGCGATCGCGAGGCCCGCGACCTCGGCCTCACGCTGGCCGGCGTCGACCCGCGTCCGCTGCTGCGGCCGTCAGGGCTGTCGGCGCTGCCGGTGCAGCCCGGCCTGGCGCGCTTCTCCCACGGCCCCATCCACGACGGCATCGACGGCTCGGCGGTGATCCACTTCAACAACGACGGCGAGCTGATGCGCGGCGTCGAGCCCGAGCTGTTCCACGATCACCGCGGCGTCGAGCGACTGGCCGAGGGGCGCAGCCCCGATGAGGCGCTGCGGCTGGCCGAGCGGCTGTGCAGCGCCTGCGCGGTCGCCCACGCGCTGTCGCTGTGCAGCGCCAGCGAGCGCGCCGCCGGCGCCGAGGTCGCCGCCGCGGTGCCACCGCGCGCGCGCGCGCTGCGCACGCTGCTGGCCGAGGTCGAGCGCATGCTGGGCCACACCCGCGACCTCGGCGTCATCCTGGCCGGCCTGGGCGTGCACCAGGGCGGCGCGCAGCTGGCCCTGCAGGAGCACGAGCTGCGCGAGGTCGCGGCGCTGCTGAGCGGAAGCCGCATGCTGTTCGGTGCGCTGCGCGTCGGCGGTGTGACCCGCGACCTGCCGCCCGAGGGGCGCGATCTGGCGCGCCGGCTGCGCCGCGTAGGGCGCAAGCTGGGCCTGCTGTGGGACCGCGTCGGCGAGACCCCGGCGGCGGTCGACCGCGCCGATGGGCTGGGCACGGTGCCGCGGGCGCGTGCGCTCGACCTCGGGCTGGTCGGGGTCGCGGCGCGCGCCTGCCGCATCCCGCGCGATGCCCGCAAGGATCGCCCCTACGCGCACTATGGCGAGGTCGACTTCAAGCTGTCGCTGTCGGATCGCGGCGACGTGGTCGGGCGCTCGCGCGTGCGCATCGACGAGCTGCGCGAGGCGGTCGCCATCGCCTGTCAGTGCATCGACGGGCTGCCCGGGGGGCCGCTCGCCGTCGAGGTGCCGGCGCCGGCGCCGGGCGCGGTCGCACATGGCTGGGCCGAGTCGGCGCGCGGCGAGACCGTGACCTGGGTGGCGTTTGGCACCGACGGGCGGCTGGCGCGCTGGCGGGTGCGCTCGGCGTCCTACTTCAACTGGGCCGCGCTGCCGGCCGCGCTGGCCGATGCCGCGGACACCCCGTCGGCGGTCGGCGCGCTGGCCTCGGACCTGCCGCTGGTGCGGCGCTCGCTGGGGCTGTGCACGGCCTGTGTGGACAGATGAGCGAGCCGCGCGAGCCGGGTGAGCCCGGCCAGCCTGCTGCGCCCAGCGGCCTCGGCGAGCTGGTGGTGCGCCTCAACGCCGCCATCGCCCGTCGCTTCGCGCGCTCGCTCGCGGTGCTGGCGGTGTCGGCGGGCGACTGCGGCGGCTGTCGCGCCGAGCTCGGCGCGGCCTTCGGCCCGGTGCACGACGTGCAGCGCCTCGGGGCCGACATCGTGGTCACGCCGCGCCACGCCGACGCGCTGCTGGTCACCGGCCCGATCAGCGCCGCCATGCGCGAGCCGCTGCTACGCGCCCACGCCGCCATGTCCGAGCCCCGCATCGTCATCGCCGCCGGTGCTTGCGCGATTGACGGTCACATCTTCGCGGGTGCGCCCGCCGTGGTCGGCCCGCTCTCGGTGCTGCTGCCGGTCGACATCTTCATCCCGGGCTGCCCGCCCTCGCCGCGTCAGCTGATCGAGGGGCTCATGGCGGCGATGGGGCGCCGGGCTTGATGTAGGGCGCCAGGCGCCGCGCCAGCTCGGGCGGCATGCGCGTGCTGCTGAAGTGATCGCGCTGCACGGCGACCATGACGAAGGCCGCGGTCGCCACGAGCTCGGGGTTGCCAGGCCGGCGCACCTCGAACTCCAGGCGCAGCGAGGTGGTGCCGACGCGGCCCACGCACACCGCGACCTCCAGCATGTCGTCGAGCTTGGCCGGGCGCAGGAAGTCGCACTCCAGGTGGCGCCGGGGCAGCCACAGATCCAGCTCCTCGAACATCACCGTGTAGGGCAGGCCGACCGACCGGAACAGCTCGGTCTCGGCGATCTCGAAGAAGCGGATGTAGGCGCCATAGAAGATGATGCCGGCGGCATCGACGTCGCCCCAGCGCACGCGCTCCTGGATGGTGTACTGCCACGGCTCGGCCATGGCGCGACCATACGCCGGCGGCCCAGGGCTGACTACCGCCGACGGCGCCGCCCGCTATACTCCAGCCCATGCGCCAGCGCGCCCGCTCCGACCGCGGCTCCGCGACCATGTACCTGGTCGGCGGGCTCGGCCTGGTCGCGCTCGGTGCGGTGGCGCTGCTGGTCTACGACATGATGGATGACGGCCCGCGCACGCGTCGGCCGTCCGCGCCGCTGGTGGTCGCCGGCGATCCGCCCGGCACCACGCCCGAGCCGACCACCCCGACGCCGTCCGCCGCGGGGGTCCCGACCCCGGCGCCGCGTGATCCCCGCGTGCGCGATCCCAACGGCGACTATCGCACCGTCTACCAGCACGAGCACACCACCGTGAGCGAGCCGACCTGGGACAAGCTGCAGCGCATCATCCGTCGCGACCTCAGCGCCAACGACCGCCTGCGCATCGAGGGGCTGGTCAACAACTGGCAGGAGGATCTCGAGACCTACCAGCGCAGGCGCGCCGACGGTGAGTGGGACGCCGCCGAGTACAGCCGTCGCGCCCAGCAGCTGCAGGACGGCATGAAGAAGCGCTTCAAGGAGATGCTCGACATCAAGCCCGACGACGCCGATCGGATGTTGCTGCTGTTCCAGTAGCCTGGCGTCGCGAGGCTACTGATCGTCGAACGCGTCCACCACATGCTCGATCCGCGGCGGATCCGTATCCCACGTGATGCCGACCACGTCGAAGCGCATCGCGCGCCCCTGGTAGGTCGGGTTCGCCAGCAGCCATGCCTGCGCCGCCCGCGCCACCCGCCGCTGCTTGCGCGCGTTCACGGTCTCCGCAGGCGTGCCCAGGTCGTC
>Ga0154020_10006192_pt1 | contig 14023 bp, 9 predicted proteins | sample Klosneuvirus_201_FD_109709 | JGI IMG/M metagenome (GOLD analysis project Ga0154020, IMG submission 109709) | Active sludge microbial communities from wastewater, Klosterneuburg, Austria - Klosneuvirus_20160825_MG | ecosystem: Engineered > WWTP > Aerobic digester > Activated sludge | place...
ACCGTCGACGTGAAAGGGAGGCTCCTCACGCCGCAGAAGGTCTCGATCGCCGTCAAGACCAAGGGCTCCGTCATCACGGGCACAACCTCGGACACCCGGAACGGCACGATCCTGAGCTGTCAGAACAACGGCGGCACATGCGCCAGCGCCACCCTACAGCCCGGCGTCCGGATCGACCTGAAAGCGGCCTGTGGCGCCCCCACCGAGAAGGTCCGATGGACAGAGGGGACTGGATCGGCCGTCCTCTGCAACGGGACCGCGAGCCCCACCTGCAGCTTCGTGATCAACGGCAACAGCGCGGTCACGGCAGAATGCGCAAGATAGCGGGCAGCTGAACGGCGAGGGCGGGACGGCTCGACACCGTCCCGTCCGTCACTCCTTGTCTTTGCTCGACTTCTCCTTCGTATCCGGCTTGTAGAGCATCGCGTTCGTGAGGATGCGCGACACTCCCTGCATGTCGAGGAGCGAGTTGTCGATCTCGCCGCGCTCGTCCTCGGTCATCACTTCCTTGGCCCGCTCCAGCGTCCGGGCGATGCGGTCGCGCTCGTCCTCCTGGAGGAGGTTGCCGAACTCGCGGAAGACGCGCTCGTTCCCCTGGATGAGCCCCTCCAGCTTGTTCTTCAGCTGGCGGACCTCTTTCCGCTTCAGGTCGGCGGCCTTGTTGCTCGAGGCTTCCTCGACGATCCGGTCGATCTCGTCCTGCGACAGCCCGCCGGCCGGGTTGATCTGGAGCCCCTGGGCCTTGCCGGTGGCCATGTCGCGCGCGGAGACGTTCACGATGCCCGACGAGTCGATCGCGAACGTGACCTCGATCTGCGGAACGCCGCGCGCCGCCGGCGGAATGCCGACGAGCTGGAATTTGCCCAGCGACTTGTTCTCGCGAGCGATCTCGCGCTCGCCCTGCAGGACGTGCACTTCGACGACGCTCTGGTTGTCGACGACGGTGGTGAAGATCTGCGTGTTCTTCGTCGGGATGGTGGAGTTGCGCTCGATGAGCTTGACGAAGATGCCGCCGTGCGTCTCGATGCCGAGCGACAGAGGAGTGACGTCGAGGAGAACGATGTCCTTGATCTCGCCGCGCAGCACGCCCGCCTGGACCGCCGCGCCCACCGCGACGACCTCGTCCGGGTTGATCGACCGGTTCGGCGCCTTGCCGAAGATCGACTCGACCATCTGCTGCACCTTCGGCGTGCGCGTCTGGCCACCCACCAGGATGATGGTGTCGATGTTCTCGGGTTTGAGCCCGGCGGCCTCGAGGGCGTTGCGGCAGGGGCCGGCCGTCCGCTCGATGAGATCGGCGCAGAGCGACTCGAAGGTGTCGCGCGTGAGGAGCTTGTTGATGTGCTTCGGGCCCGTGGCGTCCGATGCGATGAACGGCAGCGCGATGGTGGTCTCGAGCGCCGCCGAAAGCTCGCACTTGGCCTTTTCGGCCCCTTCCTTCAGCCGCTGCAGGGCGAGGCGATCCTGGCGCAGGTCGATGCCGGAGGCCTTCAGGAAATCCGCGAGGAGCCAGTCCATGATGGCCCGGTCGAAGTCTTCCCCGCCGAGGAAGGTGTCTCCCGAGGTCGACAGGACTTCGAACATGCCGCTGTCGATCTTCAGGATCGAGATATCGAACGTGCCCCCGCCGAGGTCGTAGACCGCGATCGTCTCTTTCTGCGTCTTCTTCTCGAGGCCGTACGCGAGCGACGCCGCCGTCGGCTCGTTGATGATGCGGAGGACCTCGAGGCCGGCGATGCGCCCCGCGTCGCGGGTGGCCTGGCGTTGCGAGTCGTCGAAGTAGGCGGGGACCGTGATGATGGCTTCCTTGATCTCCTCGCCGACCGACTCCTCGCAGAACTCCTTGATCTCGCGCAGGACGAACGCGGCGACCTCCTCGGGGGCATAGTCGCGGTCGCGGACCCGGATCTTCACGTCACCGTTCGCCGCGGGGACGATGGGATACGAGAGGTGGTCCTTCGCGTGGACGACCTCCGGGTCGGTCCACTTGCGGCCGATCAGCCTCTTCACGGCGTAGATCGTCTGCGTCGGGTTCGTGATGGCCTGGCGCTTCGCGATCTGGCCGACCAGCCTTTCACCGTCCTCGGTGAAGCCGACGATGGACGGCGTCGTCCGGGCGCCCTCTCGGTTCGGGATGACCAGCGGAGACCCGACCTCGATCACGGCCGCGCACGAGTTCGTCGTCCCGAGGTCGATTCCAAGTACCTTCGCCACGCAAGTCCTCCCCTGTCCGTCGCTTCTCTACCGCTTAGCGCTTAGCGCCTATCGCTTCGCGCCCGTGTCGCGCCTATGCGTCGCCCTGGGGGCGCGCCCCGGCGACCTTGACCAGTGCGGGTCTCAAGAGTCTTTCGTTGAGGATATACCCCTTCTGGAGCACCTCGAGAATCGTGCCGGGGGCGACCGCGTCGGTCTCCTCCCTCACGACGGCTTCGTGGAAGTTCGGGTTGAAGGGGAGGCCTTCGGCCGGCACCTCGGAAAGCCCGTACTTCTTCAGTGCGTCGGCGAATTGGCGGGCGATCATCTCGATCCCCACGCGAAAGTCTTCCGAGCTCGCCGCTTCGGTTTCGTCTTTCACGTGGGCCAGGGCACGGCCCAGGTTGTCGAGGATGCCGAGCAGGTCTCGGAAGGTCTCGGCCAGAGCGAACTTGAAGAAGTCGGTCTTCTCGCGCTCCGTACGCCGCTTCAGGTTGTCGAAGTCGGCGCTCTTCCGGACCAGCGCTTCCCGCAGCCGGCCGTTCTCCTCCTCGGCCGTGGTGGCGCGCTCCTTCTCGACCTCGAACGCCTGCGTGAGCGCGGCCACCTTGGACTCGAGCTCGGCCTGATTGCGGTCGCCCTCCGCCGCGTCGGCCGCCGCGTCGGCCATCGCGGCGTCGGCGTCGAACTCCAGCACCGGCTCGGCCACCCGCACCGGATGCCGGTGCCGCTGCTCCACGGCCTCCACCGCACGCTCCGCCTCGGCGAGGGCGCGAGCCACCTCGTCGCCGCCCTCGTCGTCGTCCAGGAACAGGATCTCGTCGTCCGGGGGTTTCCTCACGCTCACGAAGCTCCCTCCGTCAGACGGCGCGTCACATAGCGCCCGAGCTCTTCCACGATGGGGACGATTCGAGAATAGGGCATCCGGCGCGGCCCGATGACGCCGAGCGCACCCAGAGTGCGGTCGCCGGCGTGGAACGCGGCCGAGACGACGGAGCTCTGCGTCTCGCCGGTGAGCGCGCTCTCCGAGCCGATGACCACCGCGACCTCCCGCCCCGCCAGGCAGTCGCTCAGGAGATTCACCAGCCGCACGCGGTCGTCGAAGGCGTGGAAAAGCTTCTTCAGACCCTCCACGTCCGTCTGGAACTCGGGCTTCTCGAGGATGGTCTCGGTCCCCTCCACGAAGACCGCCCCCTCGTCACGCGCGGGCTCGAGCGGGAGAAACGCCCGCTTCGCGAGCTCCATCGCCCGGGCGAGCGCCTCGTCCACGCGGACCTTCTCCTCCGCCAGCGTCTGGACGAGGAGCTTCTGGATCTCGACGAGAGACCGCCCGGCGTAGTCGACCGTCAGCATCCGTGAAACGGCGTCGAGCTCGTCCTGCGGGTAGTCTTCCTTCGTCTCGATGAGGCGGCTCTCGACGAGGCCTGGCTCGGCCACCTGGATCAGCAGCACGCGCCGCTCGGAGACTCGCGTGAAGTGAAACGCCTGCAGGATGAGCTGGGGCCGAGGCGCCGCCACGACCGCGACTTGCCCGGTGAGCCGCGACAGGACCTTCGAGGCGGCGTGGAGGAAGCGGTCCAGGTCGAAGGACTCCGGATCGAGCTGCGCCGCGATGCGGGCGCGCTCCATGCCGCTGAGCGGCTCCCGCTGCATGAGGTCGGTCACGAACGTCCGATAGCCGAGGTCGGTCGGAACCCGGCCCGCCGAAACGTGCGGATGGGTCAGGAAGCCGAGGTCCTCCAGATCTGCCATGGCGTTCCGGAGCGACGCCGGCGACAGCCCGAAGGAGCCCGACCGCGAAAGCTGCCGGGACGACACGGGCACCGCACTGTCGATATAGGCCTTCACGACCGAGGCCAACACCTCTCGGGAACGGCTGTCAAGCCCTCCCAGCTCCACACCCATGGTGTCTCCGGACCTCCCCACGCTAAAGTCGCGTGACAGAGAATGATACCAAACGAAAGCGCCCTGACCTCGGTGGTGATCGTCGGAACCGGCCGACTCGGATCGGCGCTCTCCCACGCTCTACACCTTTCCGGCGTTCCGGCCCGCGCCTTCTCGTCGCGTGTGCCGGCCGACCTCGCCGGGGCCACGCTCGTTCTCGTGGCAGTCTCCGATGGCGCCATCCCGGCAGTGGCGGAGCGGCTCGCCGGGGCTCGCGGTGACGCGGCGACTCCGTCCGTCGCGCTGCATCATTCCGGGGTGCTCGACGCCACGGCGCTCGGCCCCCTGGAACGCCGCGGGTTCTCCACCGGCTCCTGCCACCCCCTTCAGACCTTTCCGGACCGTCTGCCCCGAGCCGACGCCTTCCGGGGTGTCACGTTCGCGCTGGAGGGCGCGCCGCGCGCGGTGGACGCGGGCCGCATGCTCGCCGCACGGCTCGGAGGACGATCCCAGGAGATCCAGCCGGAGAAGAAGGCGCTCTACCACCTCGCGGCTGCGCTCGCGGCCAACGGCCTCGTCGGGCTGATCGGCGCCTCCCGTGACGCTCTCGTCGCCTGCGGATTCCACGAGCGGGACGCGCTCGACGCCCTGTCGCCCCTCGTCACCACCGCGCTTCGGGAGCCCTCGAGGGAAGGCCCGAGGACGCCCTCTCCGGACCCGTGTCCCGGGGCGACCTCGCGACGCTCGAGCTCCACCGGGCAGCGCTCGCCGACTGGTCGCCCGAAAGGAGCCTGCTCTACGAAGCCCTGGTCTCCGAGCAGGAGCGCCTCCTGTCGGCGCGCGAGAGAAAAAGCTAGCCCTCGGCCGCGACACGGGTGGTAACATCAAGCGGATTCGTCCAGTGCCGCGGGACAGCGGAATGTAAAAGGCTTCGCGGGCGACGCGACCAACACGACCGGAACGAGCGAGCGCAAAAAAGAGAGCCGATGGTTTTCTTCAATTACGCCACCATGCAGATGGCCGCCAAGATCGTTTATTACGGTCCGGGGCTCTGCGGGAAAACGACGAATCTCCACATCATCTACGGCCGCACGGCGCCCAATTCGCGCGGCGAGATGGTGTCCCTGGAGACCGAGACGGATCGAACCCTCTTTTTCGACCTGCTCCCTCTCGACGTCGGTGTCATCGGCGGCTTCAAGACGCGCCTCCAGCTCTATACGGTCCCGGGACAGGTCTTCTACAACACCACGCGCAAGCTGGTCCTGAAGGGCGTCGACGGAATGGTCTTCGTGGCCGATTCCCAGCGCCCGATGCTCGACCCGAATCGGGAGAGCCTCAAGAACCTCCGCGAGAACCTCGCCGAGATCGGCCTGAACCTGGACGACGTCCCGCGCGTCTTCCAGTACAACAAGCGCGACCTCGCCAACGTCCTCTCGGTCGACGAGCTGAACGACGCCCTCAACCCCGATCGGAGCGCGGAGTGGTACGAGGCTTCCGCTCGCAACGGCACCGGCGTCTTCGAGACCCTGAAGGCCATCTCGAAGCTCACCCTGAAGGCGCTCAAGGGAAAGATGTCCGGCGGAGCCGAGGGCGGACGTCCCGCGGTGGTGGCGACGCCGGCCACCCCGGCGAGCCCCGTTCCCAGCCTCGCCGCCGAAGCGCCGAAACGCGCCAGCCTGGACGACGTCCGTGCCGCCGCGGCCCGGGCCGGCCGGCCCTTCGGCAAGCGGGATTCGGGCGACAAGAGCATGCTCGCGAAGCTGGCGAATTTCTCGGCTCTGGCCGCGAGCGGGCCGTCGGCCGAGCCCGAGCCGCAGAAACCCCCGGCAAGGCCGGCACCCGCCGAGGTCCTCGCCGCGCCCTTCGACGCCCCCTTCGAGGAAGCGCCGCCGCGCCCGGAAGACTCGTCCTCCGACATCAGCTTCGGGGAGGAGAGAGCCGCCGCGGAGCCGGCCCGGGCCGCCGCTGGCGCCACTGCCGCCGTCGCGGCTGTCGCGGCTGTCGCGGCTGTCGCGGCTGTCGCCACAGTCGAGGCATCGGTCAAGCACGTCAAGGTCCGCTCCAGCATCGACATCCTCTCCGAGCTCGACAAGCTCCGAAAGGTCTCGACACAGAAGCCAACCGGCGCCACGGGCACCTTCCCGGCGGTTCCGCTCGACAGGCCGAAGAGCACGCCCGGGATGGCCATCGACGACCTCCTCTCTTCCGGCCTCAACCACAAGAAAGACGTTTCTAGGTCCTTCGACGTCGCGCTCCCGAGGGAGTCTCTCCAGAGAACCCGTGTCGTCTCCATCGGCCTTCGCTTCAAGGATGAAACGGGCTCCAACGTCGGCCCCGAGAAGAGCCTCACCATCGAGGTGGCGAACCTCCGCGACATCCAGAAGCTCCTCCTTTCCCTCCGCGTGAACGTGCAGGGCGAGTAGGGGTGACACGATGGAACAGACGAGGGGCAAAGAGGAGCAGAGAATAGTGGCAAGGGGCGGCGAATAGTGATGAAGGCGAGCGGAATCCGAGCCCTGTTCGGATGCTCCCTCCTCGCGGGTCTCGCCGCCTGCACCTCGGCGCCTCCTCCCGCTCGCACGGAGGCCCTGTCACCGCCGGCCCCGGCCGTCGCGGCGCTCGTCGATCCTCAGCAGGAAGCCTCCGAGCGGTTCCTCCGCGGAAAGGCGTTCGCCCTGGCCGGCGACGGCGACTGCGCCCGAATAGAGTTCGACGAGGCCCTGGGCTACTTCCGGACGCACGCGAACCAGGAGGATCCGGAACAGCTGGCGTTCGGCGAGCAGCTGTACGACAGCATCGCCCTCTATCGGGCCCTGACCGAGGGACGAGGAAGCGACGAGCGCCCGCCCGTCGAGGATCCCCAGGACAGCCTGATCGCGGCCGCTCCCCCTTCCACGCCGCAAGAGGTGGAGACCGTCAAGCGGGAGGTGGCCGAAGTCCTGCCGCCGAAGCCCCAGCCCGCCGGGGACGACGCATCGATCGTCCCGGGCACGCCGGCCTCGGCTACCTACGACATCCCGGTGGTCGTGAACGAGCAGGTCCTCCGGGCAGTGGCCTTCTATCAATTCCGATCGGCGAAGGCCTTCGCGGGCGCTCTACAGCGGAGCGGTCGTTACCTTCCGATGATGCGGCAGCTCCTCAAGGAGCAGGGCCTTCCCCAGGATCTGGTCTACGTGGCGATGATCGAGTCTGCCTTCAAGCACCAGGCCCACTCCCGCAAGGCGGCCCACGGGTTCTGGCAGTTCATCGAGGAAACCGGAAAGCGTTACGGCCTGAAGAAGTCGAGAATCCTCGACGAGCGAAGCGACCCGATCAAATCCACCCTCGCCGCCGCCGCCTACTTCCGGGACCTCTACGAGATGTTCGGCGATTGGCACCTCGCCATGGCGGCCTACGACTCTGGAGAGGGCAAGATCCTGCGGGGCCTCCAGCGCACCGGCGCGCGCGACTACTGGGAGCTCTCCTCGGGGACGTTCCTGCACCGCGAGACCCGGGACTACGTTCCTTTCGTCATGGCGGCGGCCCTGATCGCGAAGAACCCTGCCCGGTTCGGCTTCGACGTGATCCCCGATCCTCCGATCGCGTACGACGTCGTCACGCTGCCTCGTCCCGTCGATCTGGCGGCCGTGGCCCGCGCCACGAGCACATCCCTCGACGAGATCCGCCTTCTCAATTCGGAGCTGAAGGGCCGCTCCACCCCGCCCGGCGACTACCCGTTGCGCGTGCCGCCCGGCACGGGAGCGAAGCTGCAGGTGGCGTCGCTCCCGGCGGCGCCCGAGATGGAGGAGCGCCGCATCCTCGTACGGAAAGGGGACACGCCCGCCAGGGTCGCGGCCCGGTACAAGGTCAGCGTGGCGGAGCTGTGCGACTGGAACGACCTGACGAGGAACGCCAAGCTGAAGAAGGGCATGGCGCTGGTCATAGCCGTTCACGGCAAGCCGAAGCTCGGCCGGACGGCGGACAGCCTCCAGGCTTCGGTTGCTCCCGCGGCTCCCCGCCCGCCCGCCGGGGAGATCCGTGCGCTGCCCACGCCATCCGCTGCGGTCAACTCCGCCTCCGACGTCGTCCCCGCCGGCTCGTCGAGCGTCGTGTTCGCGACGCCCTCCGCCGTATCCTCGGCGAACGCGGCGCCTTCCGTCTCGCGCCCCCTCCCCGCTCGCGTCGACATCCCCGCCGAAGGGTTCGAGGACTCGCGCGAACCGACGAGGTCTGCGAAGGCCCGCAGCAAGGTCCGGTACACGGTCCGGAAGGGCGACACCCTCTTCTCGATCGCTCAGGCGCACGGCACCTCGGTCGACGCCATCCGGAAGCTCAACCGGCTGGGCCGGCGCGAGCTCCTGCAGGCGGGCCGTCAGCTCACTCTGGCCTTCGCTCAGTAGCCTGCCCGCGCTATCCTCACGCCAAACCTATGACCGTCGCGCGCGCGCACGCCGCCTGTCTGATCGGGCTCGATGGGAGAACCGTCGTCGTGGAGACGGCCCTGGGGGCAGGGCTTCCGGGCCTCACCATCGTCGGCCTCCCCGATGCGGCGGTCAAGGAGAGCCGTGAGCGGATCCGCGCGGCCCTCCGGCACATCGGCTTTCCGCTTCCGGGCCGGAACGTGGTCGTGAACCTCGCGCCGGCCGACCTGCCGAAGTCCGGCGCCGGCCTCGACCTGCCGATCGCGCTCTCGATCCTCGCCGCGAACGGCGATCTCTCGATCGACTCCCTCGAAGGCGCGACGTTCCTGGGTGAGCTCAGCCTCGATGGGACGCTCCGCCCCGTACCGGGGGCGCTCTCGGTCGCGGAGGTCTCCCGTCTCGAGGGGCGCGAGACGTTGTTCCTCCCCACCGAGAACGCCGCGGAAGCGGCAGCCGCGGCCGGCGTCACGGTCTTCCCCACTCCCCACCTCGGTGCCGCCATCGCGCACCTCACGGGCAAGGAGCGGCTCGCGGCATGTCCGGTGGAGCGCTGGCAGCCCGTCTTCATGGAGAGCGATCTCGACCTCCGCGAGGTACGAGGCCAGGCGCTCGCCCGGAGGGCGCTCGAGATCGCCGCCGCCGGGGGCCACAACATCCTCTTCGTCGGCCCGCCAGGCTCGGGAAAGACGATGCTCGCTCGCCGGCTGCCCGGCATCCTGCCGCCGATGTCCCGCGAGGAGGCGGTGGAGGTCACCCGGATCTGGAGCGTCGCGGGACGGCTCCCGGCAGGCTCGGGCCTGCAACGACAGCGGCCCTTTCGTTCGCCGCACCACGGCGCCTCGTCACCGGCCCTCACGGGTGGCGGCACCGACCCGCAGCCGGGCGAGCTCTCGCTCGCGCACTTCGGCGTCCTCTTCCTCGACGAGCTGCCGGAGTTCCGCCGGGACGTCCTCGAGGCCCTGCGCGAGCCGCTCGAAGACGGAGTCGTGTCCGTTGCCCGCGCCGCCGGAGCCCGCGTCTTCCCGGCGCGCTTTCTCTTCGTGGGCGCCATGAACCCGTGTCCGTGCGGCCACCAGGGGGATCCACGGGTCACCTGCCGCTGCAGCCAGCACGAGGTCGCGCGGTACAGGAAGAAGATCTCAGGGCCGCTGCTCGACCGGATCGACCTCCACGTCGAGGTCCCCGCCGTTCCGGCTTCGGACTTCCATTCCGACGGAGACGGCGAGGGAACGCCCGCCGTGCAGAAGCGGGTGACGGCCGCCCGAGCGAAGCAGTCCGAACGGACCGGCGACCCGAGGCTCACCAACGGCAACCTCCCCACCCGCCAGCTGAAGGCGCTCGTGAAGCTCGACGCCGCCGGCAAGGCGCTCATGGAGCGCGCCGTCGACAGGATGAAGCTCTCGGCGCGCGGCTATCAGCGCATCCTCCGCGTCGGGCGGACCATCGCCGATCTGGACGGCGCACGAGAAGTCCAGACACCACACCTCGCCGAAGCGCTCCGCTACCGGGCCGTACACGTCGAGGGATAGCCGGGATCCCGTATGCGGATATGCCATAAAAGTCGACACTCCCCCGAAATCGACTTTCTTCTTGACTCGATTTCCCGCCCACATACAATTCGCCCGACGCACGGACCATGCGTCGATCAACAATGACGCGAAAAGAACACACCATCATTTTCGTGCCGCACGCCCGGGCTCGCTTCCGGCAGTTCCGCGTGACGTCCCGCACACTCGTCGGAGTCGGCGCCGCGTTCCTCCTCTCCATCGCCTTGGGGGTCACGTTCTCGGTCTTGTGGGTCCGGTCGCTCCGCCAGAGCGCCGACGTCTCGACGTTGATGACCGAGAACCGCAACCTCCGGACGCGCGCCTCGGTCCTCAACACGAAGCTCGAGACGATCGAGAAGCAGCTCGCCGAGTTCGAAGAGAAGACGCGCCGGCTCTCCATCGTCGCCGGCCTTTCCGCCTCTCACGACCCGGGCACCGGCGGCGTCGGCGGTCTCACCGCCCTGCCGCTGGACGTCGAGGCCTCGGCCGAGCTCGGAATCCAGGAGGCGGGCCGGCGGGGAGCGCTCCTCTCGACGCGCCTCTCCTCGGTCGAGAAGCGTCTCGGCTCCCAGGCCGATCTCCTCGCCCTGACGCCCACGATCGCCCCCACCGTCGGAGTCCTCACCGCCGGCTTCGGCAACCGGACGGATCCGTTCACGGGCCAGGGCGAGTTCCATTCCGGCCTCGACATCTCGGCCCCGACCGGCAACAAGGTCACGGCACCCGCCAACGGCACGGTCGTCAAGGTCGCCTGGGAGCGCGGCTACGGGCGGGTCGTCGAGATCGCCCACGGCTACGGCATCACCACGCTCTTCGGTCACCTCGAGGCCGCGCGGGTCATCGAGGGTCAGCGCGTGAAGCGGGGCGAGCTGATCGGGCTCATCGGCTCGTCCGGCCGGTCCACGGGACCTCACCTCCACTACGAGGTCCATGCCGCCGGGAAGCCCGTCAACCCGCTGGACTACGTCCTGAACGCGTTCTGACGGCTCCCCGCTCCGGTCGCACCGCGCCCCTCTGCTAGACTCCTTCGTTCGCGCTGGCCGACGAGCGCCGCGCATCAAGAGCACATGATTCTCGACAAAGCACTCGCCAAAGTTTTCGGTACGAAGCACGAGCGCGACGTGAAGGCCATGCGGCCCCGTGTCGCCGAGATCGGCGCCCTGGAGCCCGAGATCCAGGCCCTCTCGGACGACGGCCTGAGGGCCCGCATCTCCGAGATAAAGGCCCGAATCCAGGAAGCCCTGAGGGTTCTCCCGGCCGACATCGAGGAGCGCCGCGCCCTGAGCCGCGAGGTCCTCGAGAAGGAGCTCGTCCCCGTCTTCGCGCTGGTCCGCGAGGCCGCCCGGCGCGCCATCGGCCAGAGGCACTACGACGTCCAGCTGATGGGCGGCACGATCCTCCACGAAGGGAAGATCTCCGAGATGCGGACAGGCGAGGGGAAAACCCTCGTCGCCACGCTCGCCGTCACCCTGAACGCGCTCACCGGGCGCGGCGTCCACGTCGTCACCGTCAACGACTACCTCGCCCGGCGCGACGCCGAGTGGATGGGCCGCATCTACCGTTTCCTGGGGTTCACCGTCGGCTGCATCCAGCACGACCTGGACGACGAGACGCGGCGCGAGCAATACGCCTGCGACATCACCTACGGCACGAACAACGAGTTCGGCTTCGACTACCTGCGCGACAACATGAAGTTCGAGCTGACGTCGATGGTCCAGCGCGGGCACGTCTACGCGGTCGTGGACGAGGTCGACTCGATCCTCATCGACGAAGCACGGACGCCGCTCATCATCTCCGGCCCCTCCGAGGGCGACACCGACGTCTACTACAAGTGCGACCGGATCGTCCCGAAGCTCGTGCGCGGCGAGGAGATCCGCGACAAGTACGGCAACAAGTCGACGACCGGCGATTTCCTCGTCGACGAGAAGGGTCACAGCGCCTCCCTGACGGAGGAAGGCGTGTCGAAGTGCGAGCGCCTGCTCGAGGTCGAGAACCTCTACGACCCCGTCAACATCGACCTCCTCCACGCCTGCCAGCAGGCGCTCCGGGCGCACAACCTCTACAAGCGCGACATCCACTACGTCGTGAAGAACGGCAAGGTCGTGATCGTCGACGAGTTCACCGGCCGCTTCATGGAAGGGCGTCGCTGGTCGGACGGCCTGCACCAAGCGGTCGAGGCGAAGGAGGGGGTGACGATCGAGAAGGAGAACCAGACCCTCGCCACGATCACCCTCCAGAACTACTTCCGGATGTACGACAAGCTCGCGGGAATGACCGGCACCGCCGACACCGAAGCCTCGGAATTCCACAAGATCTACAAGCTCGACGTCGTCGTCGTCCCGACGCACCGCCCCATGGTTCGGAAAGACGAGCACGACCTCGTCTACCGGACGGAGCGCGAGAAGTTCGAGGCGGTCGTCGAGGAGATCGTCGAGAAGCACGAGAAGGGCCAGCCGGCCCTCGTCGGGACGATCTCGATCGAGAAGTCCGAGTACCTGGCGGGCCTCCTGAAGAAGCGGGGCGTCCCGCACGTGGTCCTGAACGCCAAGTATCACGAGCAGGAGGCGGCCATCGTCGCGCAGGCCGGCCAAGTCGGACGCGTCACCATCGCCACCAACATGGCGGGCCGCGGCACCGACATCCTCCTCGGCGGAAACCCGGAGTACCTGGCGAAGCAGAAGGCGAAGACGCCCGATGAATACGAGAAGCTCCTCGAGGAGCTGAAGACCGAGTGCTTCGCGGCGCAGGCTGAGGTCATCGAGCTGGGCGGGCTCCACATCCTCGGTACCGAGCGCCACGAATCGCGCCGCATCGACAACCAGCTGCGCGGCCGGGCCGGCCGCCAGGGCGACCCGGGCTCCTCGCGTTTCTATCTCTCCCTCGAGGACGACCTGATGCGGATCTTCGGCTCCGACCGCCTTTCGGGCCTCATGAAGAGGCTCGGGATGGAGGAAGGGGTCCCGATCGAGCACCGGTGGGTGACGAAGTCGATCGAGCGCGCCCAGACGCAGGTGGAGAGCCGGAACTTCGACATCCGCAAGCACCTCCTCGAGTACGACGACGTGATGAACCGCCAGCGCGAAGAGATCTACCGGCTGAGAAAGGAGATCCTCACCGGGCAGCTCCACATCGCCGGTGGCGAGGGCGACACCGAGAAGGAGTACGTGTCCCTCCACCAGCACGTGCTGGCGCTCGCCGAGGACGTGGCCGACGACTACGTCGACCGCCACTGCTCCGCGACGAAAGACCCCTCCGAGTGGACCTGGCCCGCCTTCGAGGCCCTGGTCCTCGAGACCTACGGCATCAAGGTCTCCGAGGTCGGTCTGTCGACGGGGGACAGCAACCAGGAGCTGAAGGACAAGCTGCGCACGCTGGTGCACCAGACCTACGAGAAGAAGGCGGAGGCGATCGGCCCCGAGATGCTGAAGGACTACGAGAAGTTCTTCATGCTCCAGACGGTCGACACCCTCTGGAAGGACCACCTCCTGGCTCTCGACCATCTGAAGGAAGGAATCGGCCTCCGCGGCTACGGCCAGCGCGATCCGCTGGTGGAGTACAAGAAGGAATCGTTCACGCTCTTCGAGGCGATGAAGGAAGGGATCGAGGAGCAGATGCTCCAGTTCCTGTTCCGCTTCGAGGTCGTGGTCGAGCGGGCCGAGCCGATTCCGGCCGCCACTCTTCCCACCGACTCTCTCCCGGCCGGCACCAATCCCCGGGCGGGCGGCGTGGCCACGTCCACGGGAACTCTCCCCCAGGGAGGCTCCTCGGCCTCGACCTCGCGGGCCGCCGCCGAGCTGCAGAGACGCGCCCAGCGCCAGCAGCGCGAGCTGAGCTACCAGGGGGCCTTCGACCCCACCGCGGGAACCGACGCGCCCTCGCCGCAGCACGCCCAGCCGAAGCACGCGGGGCCAAAGGTCGGCCGGAACGACCCCTGTCCCTGCGGCTCGGGGAAGAAGTACAAGAAGTGTCACGGAGCCGGCGGCTCTTGATCGGGAAACC
>Ga0154020_10006193_pt1 | contig 14022 bp, 8 predicted proteins | sample Klosneuvirus_201_FD_109709 | JGI IMG/M metagenome (GOLD analysis project Ga0154020, IMG submission 109709) | Active sludge microbial communities from wastewater, Klosterneuburg, Austria - Klosneuvirus_20160825_MG | ecosystem: Engineered > WWTP > Aerobic digester > Activated sludge | place...
ATGCTGCCGCGCTCGGGCAGTGTGGAGGGAGTCGGCTTCGGATTTTTGTCCGAATCACTGGAGGCGTCTTTTTTGTTTTCGCTCGTGACGGGAGAAATGAACTTCCAGGTTTTGCCCCCGTCCGTGGTTTTCAGCAGGTAGGGCTTGAAGTCGCCGTACCGGTGGTGGTTGTAGAACACGTAGGCGGTGGTTTTATCGTGTTGGGAAGCGATGACCTGGTGGACGTACGAGCGCGCGGGCACACCGGGCAGGCTGTCCATTTTAGTCCAGTTTTGGCCGCCATCCGGTGTTTTCCAGAGCAGGCCGTCGTCGGTGCCCACCCAGAGCAGGTTCGGATCGAGTGTGCTTTCGGCAATACTGGTGATCTGGCCGTAGATGTCGGTGGAGCCGTTTTTTGCAATGGCGTCCACGCTCCACACTTTGCCCATGATTTCAAATTTGTTGCGATCCACGCCGCGCGACAGGTCGGGGCTGATGGTGCGCCAGGAACTGCCGCGGTCGTCGGTGCGGAACAACTTGTTGGCGCCGAAGTAGAGTCGGGTGGGGGAGTGGCTGGAGATGCTGAGCGGGGCATCCCAGTTCCAGCGGTAGGCGGGTTCGTTTTCGCCGGGCTGCGGCTGAATGGGCAGCATTTCGCCGCTTTTCCGGTCGAAACGCACGAGCCCGCCGTACTGGCTTTGGGCGTAAATGATGTCGGGATTGGTCGGGTCCACCTGCGTTTCGAAGCCGTCGCCTGTGCTGGTCACGTACCAGTCGGAATTCGGGATACCGTTGGCGCTGGTGGTGCGGCTGGGGCCGCCGAGGCTGAGGTTGTCCTGCGTGCCGCCGTGGATGTGGTAAAACGGAAAGCCGTTGTCGGTAGACACTTTGTAAAACTGCGTGACGGGCAGGTTGTGCTTGAACTCCCAGGTTTTGGCGAAATCCCAGGTTTCGTATACGCCGCCGTCGCAGCCCACGCGCAGGTGGTCGGTGTTGCCGGGGTCGATCCAAATGCAGTGGTTGTCAATGTGTTTGTTGATTTCACTGAGACTGAGCATGGTTTTGCCGCCGTCGGTACTGTATTTGTAAAACACATCAGTAAGGAAAATGCGGTCCGGGTTTTTCGGGTCGCAGAGGATTTCCTGATAGTAGTTGCCGCTGGTGTACGTATCGCTCATTTTCGTCCAATTGGCGCCGCGGTCGGTGGAGCGGTAGATGCCGCCTTTTTTGTCACCGGCTTCCACCACGGCGTACACGTAATCGGGATTTGCCGGAGACACATCAATGCCGATGCGGCCCACGTCACCGCCGGGCAGTCCGCCCTCGAGTTTTTTCCAGGAAGCGCCGCCGTTGGTGCTTTTATACAGCGCCGATTCCGGGCCGCCGCCGATGTAGGTGAATACCTTGCGCTGGCGCTGGTGGAAGGCCGCATACAGCACCTTTGGGTCGCGCGGGTCCATGACGAGGTTGTTGCAGCCGGTGTAGGCGCTCACGGATTTGATGCAGGACCAGGTTTCGCCGCCGTCGGTGGATTTGTACACGCCGCGTTCGCCGCCGTCGCTCCAGACCGGGCCATAAGCCGCTACGTACACCGTGTTCGGATTCGTCGGATCCACCACGATATTGGCGATATGTTCCGAGGTTTTCAGGCCTTTGTTTTTCCAGGTCTTGCCACCGTCTTCACTTTTGTACACGCCGTCGCCATAAGCCACCGAACGCTGGTTGTTGTTTTCGCCGGTGCCTACCCACACGACGTTGGGATTGGTCGGGTCGAGCACCACACACCCGATGGAGTACGAGCCTTGTGCGTCGAAGACAGGCTGGTAGGTCGTGCCGGCGTTCACGGTTTTCCAGACACCGCCGGAGGCTACGGCCACGTAGTACTCGGCATGATTCTGCGGATTGACGGCAAAATCGCCTATTCGGCCGGAAGTGACGGCCGGGCCGACGCTTCGGAACGACAGGCCACTGTACGTGGCGGAATTCAGGAGCGCAGGTTTTTCCGGTTTTTTTTCTTTTGGTTCTTCCTTTTTTTGGGAAAAAAGCGGAGCAAGCGAGTACGTAAAGCAAAGGCAGAAGAGCAGAAATTGGCGCATAGTCGTGTTGTTTTGCTGAAAAATAAGTGGGCAATGTTACGGAATCCGGCGAATTAGCGGGTTTTGATTCTGTCGGTTTCGGGAAATCTACGAAACGTTCGGTTGAACGAGTGATGGGGGAATGGGGAGGCTGTGAATGCCGGTTTGCTGCCGTACTTTTGTGCATGAAAAACAAAAGCACTTTTTCCAGTAGCCCCTTCGTTCTAAGCCTTGTCCTGACCATGTCCTGTAGCTCCTCCGAAAAAAAAGAAAGTGATCCAAAGGACTCCGGTTTCGCGATGCCGTACCACCTGCACGCACCGGAAGCCGTACTGCAATTACCCGTGCTGTTGCGCGAAATCTCCGGTCTGGCATTTTCCACGGACGGGAAACATCTGCTGGCTGTAAACGACGAGCAGGGCTCGGTTTTTTACCTGAACCCGCAAACCGGCGCCATCGAACGCACCCGAGACTTTGGCAATACGGGCGACTACGAGGGAATTGAAGCCGTGGGCAATGATGTCTATGTGGTGAAAAGCAACGGAACAATTATCCGAATCCTCGAATCGGGCGAGGCGGAAACCTGGCCTACATCGCTTGACAGCGACTACGACGTGGAGGGCCTGTGTTACGACTCGACGCAACACCGCCTGCTGCTCGCCTGCAAGGGAAAAGCCGGCAAGGGCAGTGCGTTTGAGGGCAAAAAAGCGCTGTATGGGTTTGATTTGAAAACCAAAACGCTGGCGGATACTCCGGCATTCCTGCTGGATAAGTCAGAACTCCTTCGCCTGAAAGGCGGCGCAACCGGGTTCCTTGCCCGGCTACTGGAGTTTTTTAACGCCGATCACGCCGCATCGGCATTCGGGCCGTCGGGATTGGCCGTCAACCCTCTGGATAGCAACCTGTACATTGTCGCCTCGGTGGGCAAAACGCTGGCAGTCGTGCATCCGGACGGGCGACTTTTGCACGCCGAACGCCTCGACACGGATATGTTTCCACAGCCGGAGGGGCTGTGTTTTGACCGGGAAGGCAACTTGTATATCGCGTCGGAAGGCAAGAAGGGTGTGGGAAAGGTGCTACGGTTTGACGTGAAAAATTGAAAAGTACAAGAAACGCCTGTTCCCGTCCTAACAGACCGGTTCCTACAACCGGCAACTTTGCACCATCATTTAACAATACTCCCGGTTTGTGTGCAAATACTGGAATTCACAGGGCGGAGACCGGGAGTCCATCAAACAAAAATCCATGACTTTCTCCGAATTAATTCACTCCGACAAACCCGTATTGGTTGATTTTTCTGCTGAATGGTGCGGCCCTTGCCGAATGCTGGCTCCTGTTTTAGATGACGTAAAGCGTCGCGTGGGTGATCGCGCCACCATTTTCAAACTCGACGTGGACCGCAATCCGCTTGTTGCTTCGACGTACAACGTGATGGCTGTGCCAACCTTGATCATTTTCCAAAACGGAAAACCCTTGTGGCGTCGGTCCGGCGTGCTCTCCGCAGTCGAATTGACCAACGCGCTGGAGTCGTTCATGGAGCCGGCTGTGGTATGATTTTATCGTCTCGTTACCGCCGGCCTTGACAACGCAAAAAATGCCGCTTGCGAATTGGGCGGGGACAAGCCCCGCCCCTACCTGACTGTGCCGAATCCATCCATGATTTAGCCATTTTCTCGTAGGGGCGGGGCTTGTCCCCGCCCAATTCGCAAGCGGCTGGATCATGTGCAACTGAGGTTCTCCGCTATCTGGATGACAAATTGAAAGTGTGAACAGTTTCATACAACTTACCCGGCAGACTCGTATTTTTGCCAACTTTTCAGGCTAATTTCTTCGCGGGCAAGCCCGCAATCTTCCGTTATGTGTAAAAAAGGTTCTAAATCCTACAGTGTCTTTGCTTTGAAATGCCCCCGTTGCCATGAAGGCGAAATGTTTGAAACAGGCAGTTGGTCTTTTGTTAAGCCCATGGACATGTTGCTGCGTTGCCCTAAGTGCGACCTGAACTATTTCCCCGAACTCGGCTTTTACTATGGCGCCATGTTTATTTCGTACATCTGGACGGCCTGGTTCTGCCTCTTTTTTGTGGGGCTGATTCACTGGATCCTGGGCTGGGGCCTGAACATGGCTTTTGGTTTGTTGATCACGTTTCTGGCCATCAACTTCGTGTATATTTTCCGGATATCCCGCCTTATGTGGCTCAATCTGAATGTGAAATACGACCCGAATGCCGTCAAAAAAGCGGATGCCCAACAGAATTGAGGCAACCGGCGTTGATTAGTGCAACAAATGCCTTAAGTCCCGCCGCATTGACTTTAGTGCCATAGTGCACCTTTGCACTATAAATAACGCACAACAGTATGAAAAATCACTTTCAGGTTCTGATCGTTGGGGGCGGTAATGCCGGCATTTCACTTGCCGCACAATTGTTTCGCAAAGACCCCAAGTTGGATGTTGCGATTCTTGATCCTACGGACAAACACTACTATCAGCCTGCCTGGACTTTTGTAGGCGGCGGCACGTTTGATGTCAACGACACCGTTCGCCCCGAAGCCGACGTGATGCCTGAAAAGGCTACATGGCTGAAAGAGGCGGCTGCCGCGTTCGAACCGGATCAGAATACCGTGGTCACGGCTAACGGCAACCGCTATTCGTATGATTACCTTGTGGTTTGCCCTGGTATTCAACTCGATTGGCACAAGATCAAGGGCTTGGAAGGCAATTTGGGCAAAAACGGGATTACGTCCAACTACCTGTTCAACATGGCGCCGTACACCTACGAGTGCCTGCGTAATACCAAAAAGGGGAAGGCCATTTTTTCCAACCCGAACACACCGGTGAAGTGCGGCGGCGCTCCGCAAAAAATCATGTACCTCGCTGCCGATTACTGGCGCAAACACGGAGTGCTGGGCGATGTGCAGGTGCATTTTTACTCTGGTGGAAGCGTCATTTTTGGCGTAAAAAAATATGCGGATACGCTCAATAAAGTCATTGCCCGCTACGGCATCCAGCCGCATTTCCTGCACAATCTGGTAGAAGTCAAGCCGGAAAGTAAACAAGCCGTTTTCGACGTGTACGAGGAAGGCAAAGTAGTCCGGCAGGTGACGGAAGAATTTGAGATGCTCCACATCGCACCGCCCCAGAGCGCTCCCGACTTTGTCAAAAACAGCCCGCTTGCGGTACCGGGTAACCCCTTGGGTTGGGTGGATGTGGATAAATTCACCTTCCAGCACCACCGCTATCCAAATATTTATTCCATCGGTGATGTGTCCAGCACACCGAACGCCAAAACCGGCGCCGCAGTCCGCAAGCAAGTGCCCGTACTGGTGGAGCAACTGCTTAGCCAAATAAGAACCGGCAAACCATCGGAGGCCAAATACACCGGCTATGGTTCCTGTCCGCTCATCACCGGTTACGGGAAGTTGGTACTGGCCGAATTTGACTACGACAACAACCCGATGGAGACCTTCCCCTTCGACCAAAGTAAGGAGCGGTGGTCCATGTACATGCTTAAGCGGTGGGTACTGCCTTGGCTGTACTGGAACAAAATCCTGCGCGGGACAGCTTGATGTTCTCTTGGTAAATTGTACCTATTTAGCACCCACCTGCGGCGGCACCAAAAGGTAAAATTTCACCACAGATTACACAGATTCACACAGATTTTTTTCGAAAAAAATCTGTGTGAATCTGTGTAATCTGTGGTGAAAAATGCGTCGCCTTAGGCGGGTGCTAATTTGTTGCTTTTCAAGATAAAAAACACTTCCGAGCCGGCTCGCGGCGGAATGGAATTGTAGCAGGGGGCAAGCGTTTTGATCCGGAACAACGGTTGGAACAGCGCAGCATACTCCGCTGCATGGCCACCAAATGGGGGCCCACCGTCAAAGTCGCGGTCGAAGAGTACCCCGGCCAGTGTACCGCCCGGCGCCAGCAGCCCGAACATTTTTCGAACGAAGTCTGGACGTTGCCCGGGATCCAGGGCGCAAAAAAAAGTCTGTTCCAGAATCAGGTCAAATTCCCCTTCGAGGCTGAAAAAATCGGTGCAGATCGCCCGCAATAGGTCTTGCCGGCCCGGCATTCCGGTATCCAGCCGGACCTTGAGGTTTTCCACTGCCGTAGGCGCTATGTCTACCAACGTCAGGTTGGTGAACCCATTTTGCAGCAGATGCAGGGCTTCATAGCCATTCCCGCAGCCGGGTATCAACACCCGAATGCCGCGTTTCTCCAGCGGGATTTGATCGGCATAATCGGTCAGTGGTGGCGATGCTGCCCCGAGGTCCCATCCGGTTTGCCCGGTCTGCCAGCGTTTTTCCCAGTCTATGGTCATGGTGGAGAAGTGTTTTTGTGTTTTAGTTTTTTTGTGTTTTAGTGTGCCCACCGGACGTATGGTGAGGGGTCCTGGAGGTTGAAATACCGCTGTGGAAGTTCATCGCACCGGTAGTTTTTGAACTCCCCGAGGAATAGATTTGGTTTCGAGAGCAGTGCGTCGAACCGCTCGGAGGCTTCGTCCACGAGGATACAGCGGGCACTGTCGGGGTGTTCGAGGGCCGACAAGAGCAGGAATTCATACGCCGTTCCCCACGACAGGATCAGCGTGTCCATCGGCACTTGCACTTCGGTAAGCAACAGTTTGCGGTGTTCGAGGGGGGCGGTTTTTTGCAAAAAATCCTGTTCCCAACGCAGCCGATCGGTCCATGGTTGGTGCGCTATCCCGATCCGTACGAATCCAATAGCCGCAATGGCCGCCACTGGTATCCATTGATTTTTTTCCGGCAACAGGCCCGGCAATACATCGAACACCAGCGGGACGGCGACGAATACGCCGAGCGGCAAGTACAGGTTTTCGAGGTAAAACTGGTTGTCGCCGGGGTGAAACGGTACGTTGACCAAAACGACAAACCCGATTGGGGCCAGGGCGACGAGCAGGGCCCGAAACCAATGTTTTTTCCAGATAAAAAATACGGTGTTCAGCAGGGCAAGCGCCGGGATCATGTAATAATCGGTGGTGCACCAGTGCAAAAAATCGCGGTTGCTTTGAATATCGAACCAGTTCGGCCAAAGATTCCCGAATGCTTTGGCCCGTTCGAGGGCTTGCGCATCGTACCAATCGAGTTTCAGCACGTTGTATTTTACAAATGCCGTTGCTAAAAAAATTGCCAGGACAAACAGGTACAACGGCTTGAGTCCGAATCCGGATGGGGAAGTTGTTTGAGGACTATGGTGTGGAGCCCACAAAAAAAATAGTCCACAAAAAAGCATGGCATACAGCACCATAGGGTGAAAATAGAACGCCGTCACAGAGGCTCCGATCAGCAGGGGGTATTCCCACCAGCGCAAGGTCGGGAGGCGCTCTTTTTTGTGCAACCAGGCCAAAATCAGGATTAAAAATGCCAACCCTTGCGGCATTTCAGATAACCAATAAAAGGTGTGGGTGGTCATCACAGTAGAGAGCAAGACCAACACGAGGCCCCATTTCCATTGGCGCAAGCCGACAACAATCAACAGGAATATTCCCAAATAATACAGGACGTGCCCCAGCGAGTAGCTCATAAGCACGCCTTTGAGGGGCAGCCCCAGGGCTTGCGCAGCCCAGGCAAACACCTGGGTCCCGGCAGCGCCAAATCGTCCGCTTTGGATTTGTAATTCGCCGGTACGCAGGATGTGGAAGGTCTGGAAAGCCATGTCCAGCACAGCCATTCGTTCGAGGTAAAAAATGCCTGCCAAGACCAACAGTACTGCGTAGGTAGCCAGGCCGAAACGAAGGGTAGGGGAGTGGGCAGGTAAGCGATGAACCATGGATATAGACAGATTGTGTGGAGATCACTTTCTCTTTTTGGGAAACAAAAACTGCATCAAATACACCGAAAAATGATAGGCGAGCCATGCTTTGAACAAGTGCCTGCGGTTCGAAAACTCGGGCAGGTTTTCCTTGGTTACTTCCGTGCAGCGGTTGATCAAAAGATCATCCATGTACGCGTAAAAATGTGTTGCAAATGCCGGGTCGGCAATATCTGCATTGAGTTCCAGGCTGCGAAAGCGGCTTAGCGGGTTGAGGTTGTACGAGCCGATGGAAGCCCACCGGCTATCCACCAAAATCGTTTTGCCATGCAAAACCGATTTTTCCCAGTGATAAACCCGAATACCTTTTTTAAGCATCCAGTAGGCCAGGTATTGTTCGGCCCAGCGAGCCAAGGGCACGTCAGATGGGCCGGTGAGCAACATCCGCACGGCCACGCCACGCCGGGCTGCTGCGGCAAGGCGCTTGCGTACTAATCGTCCGGGCAACAGGTAACTTGCTACGATAATCAGCGATTCCCGTGCGGAGGAAATCCCCCGGGCATAGCTCTGAAAAATCTCGGTTTTGCGCCGAAGCCAATCATTCAACCGAAAGCGAACCAGTCCATCGCGTGGAGGATCGGGCAGAAGTGCAGTTTTTTTTCGCCATTTGACTGGAAAGCGCGTTTTCCAGTATTGGTGTCGGTAAATGTCCGAGCACAGGTCATGCAGATCCTGGCAAATAGCGCCGTTGATCTGCACGGCAAAATCGAGCCAGGCGGGCATGTCCGGATGCCCCCGGTATTTGTCGGCAATATTGATGCCGCCAACCAAGGCACTATGACGATCCACGACAACGACTTTATGGTGCAGCGTACGTCCGCCTTGCCATTTCAAAATAGAGACGATATGTTTGAAAAATCGGAACCGGATGCCGGCCGTCCTTAGGTCTTGGATAAATGCTCCGGGCAACTCCTTCGAGCCATACCCATCTGCCATCACCCATACCTGTACCCCTCGCTGGGCTGCGCGTTTCAGAGCATTCGCGATCATGCGCCCCGTGTCGTCATCCACATAAATATAGGTCTGTAGATGTACCGTCTCCTGCGCTTGATCCAACAAGTGCACCAAACGGGTAAAATAATCCTCTCCGCTCAAAACAAGCGCAATGGAGTCGGCTGGCTGGTAGGCATTCATCTATGGTGTCCGGTTCACATGCTCTATCGGCAGAAAAAGGGGTTTGGGCGAAGAAGTAAGTATTGGGTTCGTTCGAACAGCCCTACTTTGGGGCGGCTTATTCATATCCGAAAAAACGTATTCAAAGATCATTCTCTATGCGAGCACTTTTCAGCCTCTTAACCGTATTGCTCACCACGGGTTTTTTTGTGGTCGGCATTGTTTACCTCATAGCCCGAACATTTGGCCAAATTGCCTGGAACCCGGATAGCAAGGCATTCAAACGTATGTTGGACGCGCTTCGCGGGCGATTGCAGACGTTGAAGGCTGAACTGGTTCCCTGGGACGACGAGATGCTCGGACTGTTGTCGCTCAATCGGGTTAACGAACGAAAGCCCCGCTGGTTCAATCCGTTTTCGTCGGGCCAAATTACGACGATTTACCAAGAGCCGGTAGTGGCGTACGTGACGCAGCAAACGGGCAAGGTCAGCGTGACGGTGGCACGGACGAGCAACCGGGAGTTTGTATTCCGGAAAAAAGACAAGGAAACCGAAATTTGGCTGAACGGCACTCCTTTCGGCCTGTTTGCCGGAGGTGCCTTGCTGGCTCCGGGCAAAAGCGCCAAACTGCTTGCGCGTTTGGAGCACAAACCCGACGAGGTGCATTCGTCACTGATTTTAGGCAATGCCAAAGCAGTTGTTTTGAGCAATTCCGAACACGCCGGTGGCCCCAATCCAAGGGCAATGACCCTGATGCAGGAACTTGATCCGGAGTCCGAAAACATTGCACTGGCAATGGCCTTGTTGCGCTTGTTGTCTTGAAGCCAACAGCCAATCGCCCAGGCAACACTACAGTTGAATCGGGTAAAAAATCAGAGTTGTTCCGCTTGTTCCCTGCAAATAGTCCATCATAAAAGCCTTGTTGGTAGGCTTGTCGGGGCTAAGTTTTATATTTTTCAAAATTTTGATTTTCAGATACTTGAAAAATATATTTACAATTTTTCGGTATTTTTCTTTGTGTTTTAAAACCGAAAAGTGTCCTGAACGCTGGTAGATACCCCCGCTACTTTCGCCTCATAATTGATTGTTAAAAACAACCAAACTATGAGAGAAAGTAGAATTGAAAACCAGCTATGCCCCCATTTTTCGTTGGCAAGTACGCCTTTTGTTGGGGTAATCCGGTCCGTATTTCAGGACCTTGGAAACAAAGCATTTTTATGGATGGTAGGATTGAGCGGACTGTTTTTGTTCGCCGCTCCGGGCACTGTTTGGGGACAGTGCAATCCGGCGGGCAACCCGACTCGGTACGAGTACACCATCAACCCAACCACCATGCTGAATATTGCCGGGCAGCAGTTTTGTACCTCCCAGCAATTGGGCACAAACTGTTGTGGCGTGCCGTCTTACCGCTGCCTCGATCTGGTTTTCAATTTGGAAGACGGGCCGATGGGAGAGGAGTTCAGCCCCAATTGCCAGGGTGCAGTCAATTTAATGACGGCGCAGGGCAATTTCGACGCGTTGTATTTCAACATTGGAACACCAAACCCTGCCGGGAATGGAACCGACTGCACTACGCCTATCAGCATTGGCAATAACCATACAATCTCTGTTGATCTGACCGGGAACAACATGGGTCAGATTGTGGTAGAACTGACCGTGATCAACAATATGGGCGTAACTATTTTTAATTCGACCCAAACGGCAAACACCGGCCAGTCTGTAATCTTAACCATGTGCAAACCTGGTTTTGGATGTCTCGAAGACGAAATCGTCTTCGGCTGCTGTGACGCGGAAGCCACAATGACGTTGTTGCCGGGCGCTCCGAATGAAATCTGCGTCGGTGACTCCACGGCTTTGAAATTTACAGGCATGAATGGCACGGCGCCTTACACAGTCACTGTGCGAGCCGCCACGTCCACGGATACCTCCTATTTTGATGTAGTCATTGCCGACGATATGGACGGCAATCCCAATATGGACATGGATACGCTTTATGTACATCCAACAGATACCACGACCTATACCGCAATTATTGTGGAAGATGACAACGGTTGCGCACAACCCGTGTCCAGTGCCTCCATCACGGTGAATGTGAAGCCGGTGCCGGAGGTTACGCTGACAATATCCGCGCCTGACCTGGCAACATGTGGCGATATCATTGACATCACGGTGGAAACTACGAGCGGTTTCGACGATTTGATTTCCCTGCAATACAGTGTAAACTGGGATGAAACCCAACTCAAATATCTGAATCATTCTGCGCTCCAAATTGGTGGCATGGGTGGCAATCCGGTCATCGGAACGGCTACTGCCCTGTCGGATGGCGAACTTACGTATTCGTGGCTGAGTCCGGCAAATGGCCAAACGCTCGCCAACGGCACGACGCTTCTGATTATTTCGATGCAAGCATTAGGCGGCACAGGCAATGCCGTGGCAGACCTGACCGGTACACCATTGAGTTTTGAGGTATTGAACGAAGCGATTTGTTTTGGAACAGTCATACCGGTTAACAATGTGGACATTTCCTTTTCGCCAATTTCAGTGACCTGTCCGGACGATTTCCCGATCTGTTCGTCGGCGCTTCCACTTGACCTGACTTCGCTGGCTGTATCACCAATTGGAGGCATATTCAGTGGCCCTGGAGTTTCGGGCGCCACGTTCAGTGCTGCTGCCGGCGCAACGTATACGATAAAATACATTTACACCGACCCCGTAACCGGTTGTACAGACTCGTGTACATTCGATATTACGGTAGTAGCCACACCGGGTGTTGACCCCGTGGACGATCAAACCTTCTGCGTGGGCGAGGACGTGGCACAACTAGATTTTTCGAGCAATATCCCGGGAGCATCCTTTTCCTGGACGCGTACGCCGGAGGCTATTGGTTTGCCCGCCACTTCCGGTGGTAATTTTGTGCCGCCATTCACGGCAGCCAACGCCGGAACATCCCCGCTAACCAGCACGTTCACGGTGACGGCTTCGTTCACCGCGAATGGATTGACTTGTACGGGTGCGCCAATCGAGTTTGAAATTACGGTAAACCCGATCCCGAATGTGGATCAGGTGGATAACCAAACCGTCTGCAACGGGGAACTAACCGATCCCGTTCTTTTCGCCGGCAATATTCCGGGCACGGTTTTCAATTGGACAAACAATACGCCTTCCATTGGCCTGGCCGCTTCGGGATCGGGCAATATTCCGGCATTCGTAGCCATAAACAATACAAATGCACCTGTCGTGGCTACGATCACGGTGACTCCGGCATTCACCTTTGGGGGGACAACGTGCACGGGTACCCCGATGGTGTTTACCATTACCGTTAATCCAACTCCCGGAGTAAACGCCCTTTCCGACCAGACCTACTGTGTGGGGAATAATGTACCCCAGATCAACTTTTCCGGAAACACCCCCGGCGAAACGTTCTCCTGGACACGCACACCGGAGGCCATTGGCCTGGGTGCAACTTCCGGCGGCAATTTTGTTCCGGCTTTCGTAGCCGCCAATGCCGGGAACGCAGCCTTGGTCAGCACGTTCACCGTAACCCCTTCTTTTACCGGAAACGGCGTGACTTGTTTGGGTGTACCTGCCGAGTTTGACATCACGGTGAACCCAACCCCGACCATGGATCCTGTGTCCAACCAAACGGTGTGTAACAATACCCCGACTGCCCCTGTCGTGTTCAGCAGTCCGGTTTCGGGCACGGTGTTCAACTGGACAAACGACAACATGTCCATCGGTCTTGCTGCATCTGGCACGGGTAGTATCCCTTCGTTTTTAGCACTGAACGGCACTACGGCTCCGGTAACAGCCACCATTACCGTCACGCCATCATTTACAAATAACGGTGTCACGTGTACCGGGTCTCCACTTATGTTCACCATCACCGTGAACCCGACTCCGACCGTTGCACCCGTCACCAACCAATTGGTGTGCAGTGGCCAAACGACCTCGACGGTAACCTTCGTCGGAACTGTGCCCGGCACGGTGTTCAACTGGACGAACAACAACACCTCCATCGGTTTGGCTGCGTCCGGTTCGGGTGATATTGCGCCATTCATCACTCAAAATGCGGGCAACACTCCGCAGGTGGCAACCATAACTGTTACGCCGACATACACCAACAATGGTGTGACTTGCACCGGTACGCCGATCCTGTTCACGATCACCGTAGATCCGCGTCCGACGGTGTTTGCCGGTTTTGATCAGATTATTTGTCAGGATCAGGTTGCCGTGTTGCTTGCCATACTTGGTGGCGGCGCCTCCGGTGGAACCTGGACAGGTGGCACCGGCACATTTGGCAATCCAAATGCTCCGGGCACGACCTACGCCCCAGCCCCTGCCGAGTACGGCACTACGGTCAAACTCGCGTTTACGACCAACGACCCGGCCGGCCCTTGCCCATCGGCTTCCGACACCGTACAGGTGACGATCAACACGCTGCCCATCGTGCATGCCGGAGCCGACATCATGATTTGCAAAAATGAAAACCTCGATTTGAGCGAACTAAGCGCATCCATCCTGGCCAATGGCAGTGGAATCACCACCGGAACCTGGAGCACCGGCGGTACCGGTACGTTCCAGCCCAACAACGCGTTCCCTCCCGGCGCAACGATGTATATCCCCAGCGTAGCCGACCGCGCGGCGGGTTCCGTTTTGCTCACACTCACCAGTGCCGACCCCGTTGGGCCCTGCAACGTTGTGGCCGATCAGGTGATTCTCTCCTTCCAGCCCAGTGGCGGTCTGGCCTGCAACGACAATGTCCAGGTCGCGTTGGGAGAAACCGGTATGGAAGAAATAACACCCGATGTTGTCCTTGAGGCGCCTTATCCAATAGGTATGTACAAAGTGGAGGTGTTTGTGAACGGGATCAATATCGGGAACAAGGTAGACTGCTCGCACATCGGTAAAAACGTGGTGGTAAAGGTCACGGACGAATGCTCCGGGGTGTTTTGCATGACGACAATAACGGTGGTTGATAACCTTGCCCCCAAGTTGACCTGTACGGACATCGTGTTGAATTGCGCCAT
>Ga0154020_10006194_pt1 | contig 14021 bp, 9 predicted proteins | sample Klosneuvirus_201_FD_109709 | JGI IMG/M metagenome (GOLD analysis project Ga0154020, IMG submission 109709) | Active sludge microbial communities from wastewater, Klosterneuburg, Austria - Klosneuvirus_20160825_MG | ecosystem: Engineered > WWTP > Aerobic digester > Activated sludge | place...
GACTCCATCGAGGACGAGAAGTTCGAGGCCGAGCGCGCGGGCTTCCTCGCCGAGATGGAAGCGCTCGACGGCGCCGGCGCGGAAGCCGACCCCGGGAGCGCCGGGGACTACAAGAACAAGGTCGCCGACTTCCGCGCCCGCTGGCGGAAGATGTCGGGCCGCCCGAGCCGTGATCAGGATCTCCGGTTCAAGACCCTCTTCGCGAGCCTGGTCTCGAAGAACTCCGAGGCCTTCAAGGGCACGGACATGGACGTCGACGAGAACAGGAAGAAGCTCGAGAAGCTCGTGCTGAAGCTGGAGGCGCTCGAGAACGACAAGGCCAAGGTCGATTCCATGGATCTCGCCACCCGGCTCAAGGAAGCCTGGGCATCGAGGACCATGGGGGCCAAGCCCGGTGGGTCGAACTTCAAGGCCGAGGTCGAGAAGGCCCGTTCGATCTACGAGAAGCTCGGCCTGGTGACGGGCGAGGAGGGCGAAGCCCTCCGCAAGCGTTTCGACGCGATCTGCCGCAAGCTCGGGTAGGCCTCGAGGCGGCTACAGCTCGCGGATGGCGCGGGCGATCTCCGCGGCCTTGTGCTTCTGAATACTGTGTCCGCCATCTTCGAAACGGAGGGTGCGGGCTCCGGGAATCGCTTCGGCCAGTTCCATGGGAATCTGCGGTTCGACCAGGTGATCGTCCATGGAGAAGACCACGAGGGTCTTCTTCGGGAGAGGCTTTCGGGCGGCGCGATTGAGGAGCGGATAGTCGGCCGCGGTGAAGGACTCGAATTGCGTGGCGTACTCGCCCGCCGTCATCTCATCGGCCCGGGGAAAACGCTTCCTCCGGTAGTGGTCCCGAACCCGCGGAAGCACGAGATGGCGCACTCCGGGCATCTTCAGCAGGAAAGCGATCCGCATGAACGAGGCGCGCGATCGCGACAGGCCCTGGTGGGGCCGCAGCCCCATGGGGGCGATCAGGACCAGGTGAGACACGCGCTCCGGGCCCATGGACGCGGTCAGGAGGGCGGTGCCCGCGCCCATGGAGTGGCCGATGACGCCGAATCTCCGGATCTCCAGTTGGTCGGCGAGGCCCAGCACGGTTTCCGCCCTGGCCTCGAAGCTGCGCAACGCTTCCCGCCTCGGTTCCGATCCGCCCGAACCCGGCAGATCCACGCGGATGAGCCGGGCGAAGGAAACAAGGGGCGGCGCCAGGTACCTGAAATCCCTGACCGAGCCCGGCACCCCGTGGATGGCGAAGAAGACCTCTTTCGAGTGGCCTTCGTCGGTGAAGGTCAGCCGCGCCCCCGCGATCCGGGTTTCCCGGAGCGGCGGATCGGACTTGGGAAGATGGGTCTGGGTCTTGGTATCGGTCAAGGCAATCCGTGGCGATGCCCGGAGCCTGCGCGCGGTCCCCTGAGCTAGCGCACGCCGCCCATCATCTTCTTGATGGTGGGCGAAAGCGCCAGCAGCACCAGCGCCATCACCGTGGTTATGGCGAAGAGGCCCCCGAACAGGGTCGCGGGCGGCAGCCGATCACTGAACCCGCCGGCGAAGCCCGCCAGCATGTTGCCCGCCCCGATGGCGAAGAAGAAGACGCCCATCATTACTCCCGCGTAGCGCGCGGGAGCCAGTTTGGAGACGGTGCTGAGCCCCACCGGGGAGAGACAGAGCTCGCCGATGGTCTGCAGGAGATAGGTGCCAACCAGCCACCAGGGGGCCACCCGGAGGGAGGGTTCGGCGGTGTAGGCGAGGCTCGGCGGCACCAGAAGCAGCATGCCCGCGCCCACGAAGAGCAGGCCAAGGGCGAACTTCGTCGGGCTGCTCGGCTCCTTGTCACCGAGCCTCACCCACAGCCAGCTGAACAAGGGAGCGAGCAGGAGCAGCCAGGTGGAGTTGACGCTCTGGAACCAGCTTGACGGGAACGAGAAGCCGGCGATCGAGTTGCGGGTGTGCTCGTCGGCGAACAGGTTGAGGGTGGTGCCCGCCTGCTCGAACACGAAGAAGAAGGTCATGATGAACAGCACCAGGATCCCGACCACCCACATGCGCTGCCGCTCGTCGTGGGTGAGGGGTGCCTGAGCGACCTTGTCCCCTTGCGGGGTCACGCGCGCGCCGGCCTTGAGGCCCACCTCGCCGAGAATCCCCTGACGCAGCGTGTACTGCACGAGACCGGCCACCATCGCCACCCCGGCGAGGCCGAACGCGCAGCGCCAACCGTTCACCGTGCCCAGGCCCAGGGCGCCCAGGGCGTTCACGACCGCCGGGTCCTGCGCGATGAAGCCGAGGATCAGGGGAGCGATCAGGGCCCCGATGTTGATCCCCATGTAGTAGATGGAGAAGCCCGCGTCCCGCCGAGAGTCGTTCTCGCCGTACAGCATGCCGACCAGCGAGGTGCAGTTCGTTTTCAGGAGCCCGGTGCCGACGGCGATGCCAACGAGACCCAGGTAGAACAAGGGCCGGGGCCCGGACGCCAGGCCGAACTCGCCAAGCACGATGAGGATCCCGCCCACCTGCACGGCGCGGCGGTAGCCCAGGAACCGGTCCGCCACAAAGCCGCCGGGAATGCTCAGCGCGTATACGAAGAAGGTGTAGAAGGCGTAGATGGTCCCCGCCCACTCCTTGGAGAAGGCAAGCCCACCGGAGGTTTCGGGGGCGACCATGTAGAGCATGAGCAGCGCCCGCATGCCGTAGTAGCTGAAGCGCTCCCACATCTCGGTGAAGAAGAGGGGGCTCAAGCCCTTGGGGTGCGGACGCAGGGCGATCAGGCCGTAGACCACGAAGGCGATCCACAGGCCCACCGCCACGAACACGGGGGTGAACGCTCCGAGAGTCAAGGCCGAGAACACGGCTTGCAGGCTGTTTGCATCCATCCTCCAGAAAGAGGCAGGAGGATAGGTCCTCTGCCTCCCGGCCGCAAACCGGCGGGAGACCCGGCCCTGGCTAGTGGGAGCGGTGGGTTCGAGCCAGGTTCTCCGCCCAGGCATCGAGCTCGCGCAGGTCGGAGAACGCGGTCGTTCCCTTGATGTTCGGGGGAGCGCCCGCGCCCCCGACCACGAGCTCGATTTTCCGATGGAGTCCGGATCTCAACCCGGTGATCGCGGAAGCCGCGTGCTTCCGGGTGGAAATCGAAACCGAGATGCCCACCGCCACCGCACCGGTGCGCTCGGACAGAGCGGCGACCTCGGCGATCGGCACTTCGGTGCCGAGGCTCAGGACCCTGAGGCCCCGGGCGGAGAGAACCAGCGCCGCCATCTGGACGCCGAGGCCGTGAGGCTCCCCGGGCAGGGTGGCGAGAACCACCAGGGGCCCGGTGGCGGTTTCCTCGAACCGCAGTCGCGCGCTGCGCAGAACATCCGAAACGCGCTCGGAGGCGAAGTGCTCGTTCGCGATGTCGATCTCCCCCTTCTGCCAGGCCGCGCCGATCACCTCGAGGCACGGCGAGATGCGGGATTCGAGGTAGGCGAGCGGGTCTTCCTGCGCGAGGTCGCTGTAGAGCGAGCGCATCAGCCGGTCGGCGTCGAATCTCTTGACCGCCTCGATGAGGGAGACGGTGTCGAAGGGAAGGGCCTGGCTGCGCGTGACCGGTTTGACCGGAACGGTGGCGAGCAGGGCTTCGAGCACCGCGTCGGTGGCCGGCACCACCTCGCCCGCGCGCAGGCCGCGGTCGAGGGCCCGGGCCATGCGACGGATCCGCTCCACGTGCGCCACATCGAACTGGCGATGCCCCGAAGGCTTGCGCACCGAGCTGGGAAAGCCGTACCTGAGTTCCCAGGTTCGTAGAGTCTCGATAGGAACTCCGGTGGCGCGGGAGAGGCCGCCAATCGACACGTACGCCTTGCCGGCGCCGGCGAACGCCTCGGTTGCGGGGACTTTGGACTTGGGGGTCGCCATGGGAGCGGGTGGTGGGCATGGTACGGGGGATGCGGCCTGTTGTCAAGGTTTTGAGCAGTTTTAGGCGAAGCAGCTCGATCGCCCGCCTCCTTCGATCGCCTAGGATCGCGAGACGGCCGCGTGACCCCGGGCCCCGCGCGGGAGGAGACTTCGTGATCAAGCAGGAACTGGCGACGTTCGAAGATTTCTGGCCTCACTATCTGGGGGAGCACCTCCACCCGAAGAATCGAGCGCTCCACTTCATGGGGACGACCCTCGTGTATGGAATCGCGGCGCTCGGCCTCGTTCGGTCCCCGCGATGGTTTCTGCTCGCTCCCCTGGTCGGCTACGGCTTCGCCTGGGTGGGACACTTCCTGGTGGAACGAAACCGGCCGGCGACCTTCACCTATCCGCTGTGGTCGCTGCGCGGCGACTTCCGCATGCATGCGCGGATGCTGACCGGTCGGCTCGGGGCGGACCTTGACCGCGCGCGGGCGATCTCCGCCCCGCTGGCCGGCGGCGCGGTCTAGCCGCTCGCGGGGCGAGACGACCGCCGCCGCGCTCTCTGCGCCCAAATCGCCGATTCGATGCGCAGCGCGATGCGGTGGGCGACCGTTCGATCCTCGTAGGACGTGGTGCGGGCCCGAAACGCCAGTTCCGAAAAACGGGATCTCCTGAGGGATTGCGAGCGCTCGAGGAGCTCACGGCCTTCTCCGCTGATCTCGGCCACGAAACCCAGACCCTCCTGGACCGGCACCACCGCGTCGAATCGTCGCGCCGCGTCGAGAAACTCCTCCGTCTTGAAGTCCTCCCTCGCCTTGCGAAGGAGGAGGGCCGCGTCCGCCACCCACCGAACGTGCGGCATCCGGGTCCACCTCACGCCATGCACCAGAACGTGCAGGAGCTGGTCCTCCGGACTCAGGCCGAGCGTCTTCTGGCTCCCCACCATCAGCGGCCGGGCCGCCGACCAGAAGGAGGTATCTTCCTCGTCCCCGCGCGCGCTGGCGAGAACGTGCCAATGGAGGTCGATGCTCAGCTCGTGCCGCTTCGGCGGATAGAAGACATGGGCGTGATTCGCGCGCAGATCCGCGACGCCCTTCGGTTCGCCGGAGCCGGATCGGAGACCGTGCCGCTTGAGCGCCTCCATGGCCCGGAAAAGATCCTTTCCGGGGACGAGAATGTCGAGATCCGAGACCGTGCGCAGGCCCGGCGAGTCGTAGACCGAGGCGCCGAGGGCGAGTCCCTTGAGCGCCATGGTTGGAACCGCGGCCTCGGCCAGGCAACGAAGGATCTCCTCGGCCGACTTCGTAACCGCCCGGCCATTGAGTTGGGCGAGGGTCAGAAAGTGCGGGTTGCCCCTGACCCATGGGTCGTCGGGAACGAGGCGCCTGAGGTTCGCCATCAGCAGCGGGGCGATCCAGACGATCCCGGCGTCCTCCGGACCGGTGGTGCTCGAGAGTTCTCGCCAGGCGTCGATGGCGCGATCTCCGTCGAGAAGGCTCGCCTGAAGGGCGAGGCTCTCTTCGCGCGTCGGAAACGCGGTGACGGCGCGTCGCGGCCCGGTGGCGGAAACCATGAGGCCTCCCCTGGCCCGCGCTATTTCGCGCTCGATCGGTAGGCGATCTTGCCGTTCACAATGGTGTAGAGAACCTGCGCCTTCAGGATCTCGGCATCCGGCACGCTCAGGATGTCCCGGGAAAGGACGGTGAGGTCCGCCCATTTTCCGGCGCCGATCGTGCCCCCGTTCGCCTCCGCGAAGGACGCCCAGTAGGCGTCCTTCGTGTAGGACTCGAGCGCCTCGAGACGGGTGAGCTTCTGGTCGGGCTGATAGCCGCCCGGGGGCACGCCGTTTTCGCTCTGGCGCGTGACCGAGGCGTAGTAGGACTTGATCGGATCCACGTCCTCGACCGGGGCATCGGTTCCGTTGATCAGGACCGCGCCCGATTTCTTCAACTTCTGCCAGACGTAGGCGCCCTCGAGAACGCGGGCCGCACCGAGGCGCTCCGAGGCCCAGGGCAGATCGGAGGAGCCGTGGATTCCCTGAATCGAGGCGATCACCCCCAGTTTGCCGAAGCGCGGAATGTCGCTTTCATCGAGGATCTGCGAATGTTCGTCCCGGAAACGCGCGTCCCTCTTCTCCGGGTGCGCCTTGAAGGCCGCTTCGAACGCATCCAGCACCGCGCGGTTCCCCGCGTCGCCGATCGCGTGCACGTTGACCTGGAAGCCGTGCTCGACTCCGTAGAGCGCCGCCTCGCGCACGATCTTTGGGTCGGTGACCCACAGGCCGGTGTTGCCGGGGTCGTCGACATACGGTTCGAGGAGCCTCGCGCCGCGCGAACCCAGGGCGCCATCGATGGAGAGCTTCAGCGACCGGATGCTCAGAAACGAGTCCGGTCCTCCGGGTTGCGGGGCGCCAAATTTCTTGAGGTTGTCGAGGCCGCGGATCATCGCGTACAGACGAAGCCCGAGCTGGTTCTTCGCCGCCAGTTCCTGGTAGAGGGCGATGGTCCGAAGATCGGCGCCCGCGTCGTCGAAGAACGTGATGCCTTTGCGCAGGCACTCTTCGGTGGCCAGCCGGATCGCCTCGCGGATGTCCTGTTCGGTCGCCCCGGGCGGCTGGATCAACCGCTGGGCGGTGTCGATGAAGACGCCGGTGGCCTGTCCATTCCCGTCCCGGATGATGTCGCCGCCCGCCGGCGCTTTCGTTTCCTTCGTGATCTTCATGAGCGCCATGGCTTGAGCGTTGGCGAAGCCCGCATGGCCGTCGGCCCGAACCAGGTAGACGGGATGGTCCGGAGAGGCCGCGGAGAGAGCGTCATGAGGCGGGAAGCCGCGAACCTCGCGCGCAGGCTTCGTCTCCCACTTCCCCTCATGCCAGCCGCGGCCCACGATCCAGGCCCCTTTGGGACGTGTCTTCACCGCAGATGCCACCCGCGCGACCACCTCGTCCCAGCTCCTCGTTCCCACGAGATTCAAGACCATCCGGGCCTGGCCTATGCCGACGAAGTGCCCGTGGCTCTCCTTCAGACCAGGAATCACGGTGGCGCCGTGCAGGTCGATGACCTCCGTGCGCGGTCCCTTGAGGGCCAGAACTTCGGCGCTGGAGCCGACGGCTAGGACGCGGCCGCCGGTGATCGCCACCGCCTCGGCCCGGGGCCGGGCCTCGTCCATGGTATGGACCACCCCGTTCACGAGGACGCGATCGGGCGCCTCGGCTGCAAGCAGGAGGGCAAGGGCGCTGGAAGTCAGGAACATGGGCGTTCTCTCGTTTCTCGATTGGGTTCTTTGCACGATCCCGGGGACGCCGGGGAACTGCGCTTACTCTATTCGCCCCGACCGACCTTCGACATCTGAGAAGATCCGGGGACGGCAAGGGGCTTGGGGTACGCTATTCCTCATGGCTCCGGCCCCCGACACGTCCAGAATGAGAACGCATTGACCGAAGAACGCTTCGACATCGTCCCCGGCCTCCGCCGGGAATGGATGATCGTGGTCCGGCGGCGGCGGCTCGTCGCCCTCGGCCTCGTGTCGGCGCTTGTCGGCGCCACGATCTACAACTACACCCTGCGGCCGGTCTATGAGGGCTTCTCCGTGGTCGCCATCGCCGAGGCGATGGCGGCGAACCCTCTCGCGCGGATGTCCACGGAAGTGACGCGTCTTGGCGCGATCCTGGAACGCCAGCGGGCCTTGATCCGCAGTCCGGACTTCGCGTCCCGGCTCGTGGCTACCCTCGACCCCGCGGCCCAGAAGGAACTGTCCCAGGGGCCGATCGGAAGCTGGCCCGATCGCATGCGGGCGGAGTGGGGGCGGCTGATCGGAGCGGAGGGGCGGGACGCGCCCACCGACTCGATCGCCGCCTTCCGTTCCCGTCTGCGGGTCACCGGCGAATCCAAGTCGACCTGGATCGAGGTCCGCGTCTCGGCCTACGACCCCAAGGTCGCGGCCGATCTGGCGAACGCGGTGATGGATCAATACCTCCGGGAGACCGAGGCCTCGAACAATCGCGCGGTCGATCAGTCGCGGCAGGTGCTCGGGGCGCAGGTGGAGGAGAAGGAACAAAGGCTCACCGAACAACTCTCCGGACTTCGGGAGATGGGCGGCCGGTCGGGCCTGGGCGACGTCGAGATCCGGAAAGCCATGCTCGAAAGGGAGTACCGCGCCTTCCAGGAAGCCCTGGTGAACGCGCAGACCGCTCGGGTGGGCCGGGAAGCGAGAAGGCGGGAAGCGACCCAGTTGCGCGGCGGCGTCGCGGCGGTCCGTTCCGATCCCCTGATCCGCGCGGCCACGGCCAGGGTGAGCGAGCTCGAAGACCGCGAGGGCGCTCTCCTTTCCACCCTGGGCCCGAAACATCCGGATGTGATCGCGGTCCAGCAGCAGCTTGCGGCGGCGCGAGTGCGCCTCTCTCAGGAAATGGGCTCGCTCGAAGAGGGCGCCGATTCCGAGTACCAGCTCGCGGTCAACGAGGAGACGCGGCTCAAGGCAAACATGGCGCGGATCCAGAAGGAACTGGCCGACGTGGAGAAGGAATCCCTGGGCTACTCCCTGGAACGCAAGAAGTTCGAAGCCAGCCGCAGCTCCATCGAGACCCTGTTCCAGCGGCAGGCGAATGCCTCGCCGACCATTCTCGACCCCCAGATCGTGCAGAGCGCGCGGCCCAATCGGGTTCCGGTCTCACCGCAGCGGCAGCGCAACTTTCTCTACGCCATCATCGGCGGCCTGATCGGCGGCCTCCTTCTCGCCTGGATGGCGGAACGCTTCGATGATTCCGTTCAGTCGCCCGAGGACGTGAAGGAGGGACTTGGCCTGCCCTTCCTCGGGATCGTCCCGCTGATCCGCAGACTTCCCCAGGGTTCTTTGGCACCCGCCATCGGCGATGCGAAGAATGGCCTCGCCGACAGCCTGAGAGTGGTGAGGACGAACCTCATCTATGGTTCCGCCGAGGCGCGGCCCAAGGTCCTGGCCTTCACGAGCGCGTCGCCGGGCGAGGGCAAGTCCACGGTCGCCGCAGGCCTCGCCATTCTCTTCGCCCAGAACAAGGCGCGCGTTCTGCTCATCGACGCCGATCTCCGGCGTCCGTCCGTCCATCAGCTCCTGAACGTTCCTCAGAGTCCGGGACTGTCCGGTGTTCTCTCCGCCGAGGGTCCGGTGAACCTGGTGGCGCGGGCCGGACCGGTGCGGGGTCTGGACGTGATCCCGGCGGGCACGCCGCAGAATCTTTCCGCGGAGCGCCTCGGCTCGGACGCCATGAAGGCGCTGATCGATCAGGCCCGGAGCCGGTACGACTGGGTGATCATCGACTCGCCTCCCGCCCTCGGTTTGTCGGACGCCTCGGTCATCGCGACCCTGGCCGACGGGATCGTGGTGGTGTGCTCGGGCGACAAGACGCCCCGCCAGGCGGTTCGTCATGTGGCGGATCAGCTTCGCGCGGTGCGGGCGGCGGTTCTTGGAGTGGTGCTCAACCGGGTCGACCTGCAGCGGCACTCGTACTACTACGGTCGCTACTACTCCCCGTACTACGGCGCCGAGGGCGAGGGCTCGAAGAAGCACGGCCACGAGGTTCGAGAGAGCCCCGCCCCCTAGCTCTGTTCGGGAATCACGTTCCCCAGCGCGTCGAACACCGCCGCGATCGTGATCTGATCCAGGCATTCGGGGACGGGGGCCAGGTCGCACTCCCGGGGCGGGCGTCTGATGAGGTTGCAGGGACTGCACCACAGCGCGGGGGCGAGGGCGATGTGCCTTTGTCCCGATCCGAAGCCCTGGTCTCCTCCGGAGAAATACCGCCGCGGGTCGGAGGGTCCGAAGATCGCCACCGAGGGCAGGCCGAGCGCGCAGGCGAAGTGCATGGCGGAGGTGTCGCAGGAGACGAAGGCGTCGAGGGCGCTCATCACTTCGGCGAAGGCGCCGAGACCCAGGCGACCCGACAGATCGATCGCGGCGCCCTGAAGTCCCGCGCGGATGGCCGCCGCCTTGCCGCCTTCGCTCGCGGACCCGGTGATGACGAGAGTGGCGCTCTTCTCCTTCACCAGCCGGCGCCCCAGTTCGGCGAATCTCTCGACCGGCCACTCCTTGATGCCCCGGCCCGCGCCCGGATGAATCCCGATGACCGGTCCGCTTCGGCGGAGACCCGCCTCGGCGAGACTCGCGGCCAGGAGCGCCGAGCCCTGCGCCCGCCGCTCCTCATCCAGCCACCGGAAGGGCTTCCGCGGAATGGGGCGGCCAAGGGCCGCTTCGATCGCACGATGGTTCTGCTCGACGAAACTCACTCCCTCATCGAGATCCGCGATGGCGGTGAGCAGGGCGGCGCTTCCGGTGTTCGCGTAGCCCACGCGGGCGCGGGCCCCGGTCGCGGCCATGAGCCACGCCGCCCGGGAGTCGCCCTGGAGATCGATGGCGAGATCGGGCCTCCTCGCCCGCCGGGATCTGGCGACTCGAAGGAGGGACAGGACGCTCGAGGCTCCTTCGTCCGGTCGGCCCACCCAGGGCGCGCTCCAGACCAGGACTTCGTCGACGGGCGCGTCCCTCGCGATCTCGCGCGACCACTCGCCCACCGCGAGCCGGATCTTCGCATCGGGAAGCGCATCCCGGAGGGCGCGGATCGCGGGCAGGCTCATGAGCACGTCACCGATCCGGTCAAGCCGCAGGATCAGGACTTCGGCCGGCGGACGGGCCGAAGGGCGGGCGAGAAACGGTGCGATCAGACGAGCCCCGGCGCTCGCCGTGGTCACCAACAGCCGCTCGCGCGGGTTGGTGACGCGGCTTTCCCGGCCCTTAACGTTTTGCCAGCGTCTGCGCCTGGACATAGCACTCCTCGAGTGTTCCTGCGACAAGGTTCCAGGTGAGGTCGCGCGCCGCGCGCCGCGCCGCGCCTTCCCCGAGTTCGGCGCGGAGACTCGAATTCGCGGCAAGGCGAAGCAACGACTCGCGAATCGCCGCTTCGTTCCCCGGCGGAACGAGAACTCCTTCAACGCCGTCCCGCAACACATCCGGGATGCCGGCGACGCGGCTCGCGACGATGGCTTTTCCCGAAGCCATGGCTTCGAGAAGGGCGTTCGGAAGGCCGTCGACGTTCCCCTTCGAATCGATGACGGAGGGAACCGCGACGATGTCCGCGCACTGAAGGGCGTCCCTGATCTCGAGCCGGGAGAAACGCCCGGCCAGCGTCACCGAGGCCCGCGACGCTTTCGCGCGCGCCTCCAGATCCGCATGGAGATCCCCGTCGCCGACGAGCGCAACATGAAGCTGCGCGGAATCGCCGACCGCTTCGATGAGGTGGGCGAAGCCCTTCTTCTCGACCAGCCGGCCGACCCCGACCACGAGGGTCTGCATTGACGACACTCCGAGGCGCCGGCGCATCGCTTCGCGCGGCTCGTCCGAGAACGAGGGACGGTTGCCGAAGAAGAGCGCATCGACTCCGTAGGGCACGGTGCGCGTGCTCTCGGCCCGGGCGCCGAGGGCGATCGCGCGATCGCGCAGGTCGGAACTGCAGGCGGTCACCGCGCCCGCGGTCACAAACGCTCGCCGCGCCGCGATCCCGATCGGGCGGCTCCGCTCCGCGGCGAACACGTCGCTGCCGTGAAGAGAGATGACGAGGGGCTTGCCGGACGCGACCGCGGGTCGGCGCGACAAGACGCCGCCCGGCACCACCCAGTGGGCGTGGACGATGTCGTACGAATCGCTCCCGAGCCGCCGCCTCACCGCGCGGGTGGTGGCCAGGGCGGCGAAGGGGGCCACCATGAGGGTCTTCCCCTTGAACCCCCGGTCCGCGTTCATGCTTTGCGCATAACCCCAGACGTTGAGGCTCGGAACCGGCGCGTAGGAAAACGGGAAGAAGCGCAAGCCGGGCTCGTCTCGTCGCTGGAGCCTCGGGTGCGCGGGAAGGACGAGGTCGACCTGATGCCCTCGCGCGGCCACGCCTCGGGCGATCTCCTCGATGAAGGGAGCCGTTCCGTCGCCGTCGAAGAGAGGGTATGAAGAGGTGACCATGAGGATCTTCATGGCTTCGGCCTCCCGGCGACGACTTCGACGCTGTCCACCATGATTCCCAGGTCGCGCGCGTCCGTGGCCATGGGGTCGGTGTTGGTGGGCCTCCAGGCCGGCACATCGAGGCGCAGGATCTTCGAGCCCCTGGGCAGGGGGCTCGGCAGAACGATCTCGAAGTCGCGCCACGTTCCATCCGCGGTGAACTCTCCGACCTGGACCTCGTTGAAGAACGCCTTGACCTGCGCGGGCCGGGCGTTTGCCGGACGAAGATGGGCGGTGGCCCGGATCCTCAGATGGGCCCCCGCGGCGGCGGCGGGCGTGTAGATCGACCCCGTCGCGTTGCCTCGCTCATCCAGGCACCCGCCGGTCCAGCGGTATGTGCGCTCTCCGGTGGCCTCGCTTTCGAAGAAACCCGAGGTCTGCGGGTCCCCGGAGCCGCCGATGTCGATCAGCGGCTCGGTCGTGACCCTCAGGGTCTCCGGTTCGATCACCCGGGAGAGGAAGAACTCCACCATCCGCGGCTCGGGCTTGCTCGGAACGCGGTCGTACGTCCACTCGAACTCCGAGGAGTGGAAACGGAAGGTCTGGGTGCGCTCGAGAAAGAGACCGCAGACATCGGTTCGGTAGCTGGTCACGAAATAGATGTTCCGATAGGTCTTTCGCCAGGCCGCGATGAGATGGGTGAGCCGTGACGGGTCGGGGTTGAAGCGCCGGAACTCCAGGGCGTTCGCGCCGTAAAGCCCCCACAGGGGAAGGGACAGCAGGTGGATGTTCTTGGGTTGCTCGAACAGCACCACGTCCTTCGGACCGAACCGTCGGGCCACGTCGGCCACGAAGGGAACGCTTCCCTTCCAGTCCACGTAGGACAGGATGGGCCAGGTGTGGGCCGCGGAGGCGCTGAGAGCGAGAAGGCCGGCGACGGCTCCGGCCGTCCGCCGGTTCATGGACCCCTTCGCCAGGGTCACCACCGCGAGGGCCGCGAGCAAGAAGGTGAAGGGCAGGGTCACGGGCACGTAGCGGCGCATGGCGAAGAAGTAGTCGTTGAAGACGCGGATCTTGTAGAAGTAGAAGCCGGAGAACACGAGCAGCACGGCGAGGGCGAGGAGGTCGCTCGAGCGGGCGCGCTTGATGAAGATGACGAGGCCAAGGAGGGCCAGGGCGAGCCCGGGCGCTCCGACGAACCAGGAGTACCGGCGCAGGGCCTGGGCGTCGTGGGCGGCCAGTCGATTGAAGCCAATCGTCCGCAGCACACCCGGATCGGCGAGCCTCTCCGCCTTGACGTTCCCGTCGCCGCCCGCCCACGCGGAGAGCGCGGGGCGCAGGGTGAGGGCGTAGATCACGACGGTTCCCAGGATCACCACGACCGCGGTCCGGAGGAATGCCTCGTGACGGGACAGGCGGCTCATCCAGCGCGGGCCGTACTTGAAGACCAGCCAGGCCGCGACCAGGAGGACGGCCGCTAAGAGCATCCAGGTCAGGGGCGGATGGTTCCAGTAACGCCTGGTGAGGATCTGGTGCGCGTAGCGCTTCGAGAAGAGCACCGCGTGAATCGCGGCGTGCACGAGCAGAACCGTGAAGGGGAGAAGAAGGCTCGCGACTCTCGACTTCCACCGGCCCGGGCGGCTCACGAGCTGGAGCGCCACCCAGAGTCCGAGGGGCAGGAGCAGGAGGACGCTGTCGATCCGAACCAGCAGGGTGAGGCCCAGGAGTCCCCCGGAAAGCCACCCGAACGCCCGAGAGTCGCTTTCGGAATCGAGCCGGTGGGCGAGCAGGCCGGAGAGAATCAGGAACTGCGAGAAGCCCTCGGACACCGGGTACCGGGCGAACCAGACCTGGAGCACCGTGGTGGCGAGACCCAGCGCGCCGATCGTGGCCACCGCGGTTCCAAACATCCGGCGGCCCAGGAAGAAAGCGGCCAGCGTCCCGAGGACTCCGAAGATCGGGGGGGTGGCGAGCGCCCCGCGCACCCCCATGGTTTCGAAGAGGTACGCGCCGAACGCGGGGAACAGGTGGAAGAACTGCGGGGTGATCAGCCCGCTCTTCGGATGATCCAGTTCGAAGCCCATGAAGCGCGGCCAGGACGGCTGTGGATGATCGTCGTCGACCTTCAGCACGAATCGGAAGGGAGGTTCATCGAGGTTCGCGTAGAAAAGCGACAGGTCCTCGGCGGGAATCGACGCCACCACCGGATC
>Ga0154020_10006195_pt1 | contig 14021 bp, 13 predicted proteins | sample Klosneuvirus_201_FD_109709 | JGI IMG/M metagenome (GOLD analysis project Ga0154020, IMG submission 109709) | Active sludge microbial communities from wastewater, Klosterneuburg, Austria - Klosneuvirus_20160825_MG | ecosystem: Engineered > WWTP > Aerobic digester > Activated sludge | place...
CAGGCACCGGACGGGGCGTTCTACGTGTCCTACTACAATGATTCGCTCAACCGGCTGCGCGTGGCGCGCGTGGTCATCAACAACGCCGTGGATGACAACTGCGACGGGCGCTGAACGCTCACGCCGTCAAACCCAGCAAAGGAAACAACACCCCGGCCCAGCGTGCGTACGCCAGCGGGGACAGGTGCAACCCATCCGGCAACAACTCCGGCACGGTCTCTCCGGCGGCATCCACAAACAAATGCCCACACTCCACCACGGTGACGGCGGGCGGGGCGTGAAGCTTCAGCAGCAGCGCGTTGGTGGCGTTGTTCTTCTGCCGCAATGGTGACGCAGCCTTGTCCGTTGGGAAGATGGTGAACAGGATGAGCCGGGCCTTGGGCAGTTGTGTGGTCACCGCCGTCACCAGGTCACCAATGTTTGCGGCCACGTCTTCTGCAGGCAACGTGCGGTCGTTTGCGCCCACCTGAAGAACCACCACCTCCGGCTTCAGGCCGCGCACAAACCCATTGTTCACCCGCCACAACAGCTGGCCGCTGGTCTCCCCCGGAATGCCCAGGTTGAGCCCGCCGGCCGCTTCCAGCCGTGGCCACAACGCCGGTGCGCCGCTCTTGAAGCCCTCCATGATGGAGGCACCAAGAAACAACAGCTTCACGTCTTCATTGCGCATGGCTGCTCCGTCCGTCCTGGAAATACCGCCGAAGCTCCAATGCGGCCGGCTTTCCGCGCGGCGTGTAGTCCCCATCCTGCGGGCCACCGCCGCCAAACCAGTTCCAGAAGTACACGCCTTGGAGCCAGCGTTCCTGCTCCGCCACGGTGACAAATGCCTGGTAGCAGGCGCGTTGCTCGTCCACGTCCACCGCGGCCTTGCGCGTTTCATCCCAGGGCGCGCGGTGGGCGCCCTGCAGCGACGGATAGCCCACCTCGGTGATGACCACGGGTTTGCCCACGCGCGCGGCAAACGTGCGCAGCCCCGGCAACCAGCGCTGCCACGCCGTCACCAGGCCCGCCACGCTGGCCGTGGAAGACGCGGAGCCCAACTCAAAATACGCCGTCATCCCGGCCTCATCCACGGCGTCCCAGAACGTCACGCCGTCCACATGGTCCCAGTTGGCCGAATACAGGAGCTTCCCCGCAAACACCCTGCGCACCTGCGCCACAAGCTCCACCCAACGTACACGGTCACCCTCCAACGCCAGCAGTTCACTCCCCACTGAAAGACGCTCCACGCCGGAACGTGCCGCCACCTGCGCCATGGCCAGGATGAAATTGCGGTAGGACGCCCACCACGCCCGCGCCGCCACGCTGTCATCAAAGCTGATCTTCCCTCGCCATTCGCCCTTGGCGCGGGTGTGGATACGCAGGATGGGCAACAACATCACCCGCAGCCCGCGCGCGCGCGCCGCAACCAATGTGTTCAGCAGGTTCTCCTGAGACGGGGCCACACCCGGCCGCGGAGCAATGGCGGTGTCCCGTATTGTTTCCTGGGACCACACCACGGTGATGGCCACGTCGGTGGCGCCCTGGGAGACAATCTCATCCAGGAACGCCGTGTAGTCATAGGCAGGGTCCGCGGCAAAAAGCCCAAGCCCAACGCCACGCTGGAACTTGTCCGCGTTGTTGACGTGCACCGGCACGTACGCAGGCTGCGCCGCCACCGCGGCACACAGGGCAATCCACCAGGCGGCCATGGCCACGGCATCCCACACAATTTCCCCGCCGTCACGCCGGAAAACCCGCCGCGCTGGACGCGCCAGGGGCCAACCGTTATTCCGTTTGGCATGAGCGCTTTTTTGCAGGGCATGACGGTGTTGGATGTGGACGGCCAGGTGCGGACCCTTTCAGACGCGTGGTCTGACCGGCCGGTGTGGCTGGCCTTCATCCGCCATTTTGGTTGACTGCTCTGCCGCGAGCACGTGGCCCAGTTGGGTCACATCACCCCGGACATCCACCGCGCCGGCGCGCGCCTGGTGGTGGTGGGCAATGGCAGCCCCGCCATGGCCAAAGATTTCCTGACCCAACATCCCCTGGACGCACAGGTGCTGGTGGACCCGTCCCTCAAGGTCTACGCCGCCGCCGGGCTCAAACGCGGCGTGCAAAACGTGTTGCGCTTGAGCACCCTCAAGGCCGGCGCGCGCGCCATCCTTGGCGGCCATACCCAGGGCCTCACCAAGGGGGACCCGTGGCAGCAGGGTGGCACGTTTGTGGTGTGGCCCGGCGGCACCGTGAACTTTTCCCACGTCATGGGGTTCTCGGGGGACCTGCCCAACAACAGCACGGTGTTGGCGGCGTTGGCGCGCCCCCCCGCAGGACAGGCCCAACCCGCCCCGTGGTGAGGCGTGCCGGGCACCCACCCCCCCGCAGGCAGCGCAGAAAGCCTCGGCACAGCGTGAGTACCGTGACGGACTGTGGCGCTCTCAATGCTCCAGTGGCTCGTCCACGTCCGGAACGGACCACAGGTCAAGGTTGTAGGTGCTCTCTCCCTTGGCCAGGTCCCGCCCCAGAACACCGGCAAGAATGGCTGTGGCCACAGCGGTTCCCAGGCCAATCAGGGAGGACAACGCCAAGCCCAATCCAAAACACGCAAACCCTGCCAGTTGCGCGCCTCCATCACCTGAGCCCCCCACCGACAGGAGGGTCCCAACACCGCTGCACGTCACGTTGACGCACCCCAACAACAGGCACCCCGCCGTGGCCATGCCCACCAGCGGCAAGATGGGAATGCGGCGCTTCCCCGCGGTGACCGCCGCCACCCACGCCACAATCCCGCCAATGGGACCTACGCCGCAAAAGAACATGGCGCCAAGCGCGGCCGCGCCAGCGGCCATGCTGGGCCCGCTGGCCGCAGGCGCCACAACGGGGTCCGTGCGCGTCAATTCCCGCGATGGTGCGCGCGTTGGCCCATCACCGTCCCGGGCCCCCCCCACCACCCGAGCGGCAGACGACTCCTCGCGGCTCTTGCCAACGCACCGTGCTTCAACGTCAGAGATGCGTTCACGCTTCACCAGCAGCGTCCGATCCTTGGTCTCCACCAACAGGCCCAACTTCACCTCTTTGATGAACGTCCCGTCCACCACCTCCCCGTCCTCAAGCACAACAATCAAGCGCGGCGCATCACAGGCGGCCTCAAAAATCCCTGGCACGCGCGCGCGTGCGCCCGCGCGTTCCACCGGTTGTTCTGACGCTACGCTGGGCTGGACGGCGTCCCGGTCAACAAGTTCTACGCCCCTTTGGCGGTCTCCTCCGTCTCCCGTGACCTTCTGGCCGGCCTCAAACAGGGCCGTTGTTTGCACGCCGTCCACATCCCAGAATGTCCACGTGCCATGGTACTTGCCAGCCGCAAATGTTCCTTCGCCCTTGGGCCGGCCGTTTTCATACCAGTTCCGTGAGGCCCCGCTCAGCACGCCCTGGTCGTACTGCATGAAAGCGCGGGGCTTGCCGTTGGGATGGCGGCTCAGGAACCGGCCATGGCGTCGGACCGGCACCAGCGGCGTCTCACACCACTCTCGCGCAGGCCCTGCAGGCGTGGCGCCCTCGGACCTGTACACCGCGTCATCTGGACAGGGTTGCACGGGAGCAAGGTCCGCAACCTCTTGTTGCATGGCGAACAGGCCTGCCAGCAGAATTCCTGCGGTTGTCATGTTCAAGGTCGTACGTGGGTGCGGAGCTCCAACGCAACGTGCTCCCTCTGAAGGCCATGATGCGACCACGACCGACTTCTGCGCACCCCCAGGACACCGCGCACCTGACCCACCGTAAGCCCCCAACGGGCGTGTGCCGCGTTGCCCGCAACCTTCAACCCGCCGTAGAGACCCTTGCATGACACGCCCCTGCCATCTTCTCCTCGTCTTGTCGCTGGTTGTCCTGGGATGTGCACCCGCCACCTCCGGCGTGGGGGCGCTGCAGCTGTGTGGCGTCCAGGACTATGACGCCGACCAGAAAAAATGCCGGGACAACGCCGCGCGCACCAACGTGGTCACAGCGGACCTGGTGTGCGCCCTGCCGGTGGAGAACGCCAACGGCGCCACCGCACGCGGCACGTATTTCTACGCGGGTGAAGCCGTGCATACGTTCACGGCAGACGTCACCACGGACAAGGGCACCCTGTTGTTCTTCCTGGAGCGTCCCGGTCTTTCGCAGGTGCCTGGCGGCAGCTGGCGCTGTGAGATGACGGTGGGCGGGGAGACGCGGTCTGCCACGCTGGAGAGCAGCGGCCCAACAGACTGGTTCCTGGACACCGCGGTGTGCCCCACCAGCACCACGCTGGATGAGGCGGTGGCGGTGTGCGGGGTGGATCATTCGACCAGGGGGATGGTGCAGACAGACCGCGTGACCTGCAGCGCGTCCCTGGTGGGCCTGTCCGGTCACCGCGTCCAGACCACCCTGGAACATGACGGCGTGGGCGTGATGACCAGCGTGGGCATTGTGCCGGACATGCCGTTGTCCAGTTACGCCAAGGACTTTGCTGCGCCGGCGGGATTTGTGTTTTCCACGGGCGTCTATGACTGCATCTTTTCGGTGGATGGACGGGAAGCCGCGCGCAAAAGCGCCATCATGCGCGCACCCTGACGGCGCGCGGGTTGCACACGCTGCCGTGTGACCATGGAACAACCGCTCAAACGCCGCTGGGCCGTTCGCATTCTGCAAATTGTGTGGCGGGCCCTGCCCTACGCCGTGCTCATGTGGCTGGCGGTGATGACCGCACTGCTGGTGGTTGGCACGCGTGAATCCACCGGCACGGCGGATGTGGTGGTGGTCCTGGGCAATGAAGTGGATGGGCAGGGACGTCTGGTGCCGCGCACCGCCGCGCGCGCAGACCGCGCCGCCGAACTTTACGCACAACGGCGCGTGGATTGGATCATTGTCAGCGGCGGGGTGGGCGCATCCGGCGTGGATGAAGCCACCGCCATGCGGGACCATCTGGTGCGCGGTGGCGTGCCCCAAGAGCACATCCTGGTGGACAGCAACGGCGTCAACACGCGGCAAACGGTTGACTACGTGCGCCGTACCGTGGCCACCCGGGGATGGACGCGCGTGGCGGTGGCGTCGCAGTTCTTCCACCAACCGCGCACCGTGCTTGCCCTGCGCCAGTGCGGTGTGGCCCAGGTGCTCAGCACCCCGGCGGCGTACCTCGAATGGCGGGATGTCTACTCGGCCACCCGGGAGCTGCCGGCCTTGCTGGTGTACGCGTTGCGCGGCTGCACACCCTGAGCGGCCCGCGCTCCAACCGTCATCCCACATGTGCGCGCCATCCACGGGATTGCGCTGTCTGTTGCCGCGTGGCACCAACACACCATGCACGTGCGCGTGATGGGTCTGGGATTCGCCCTTGTGTTGACGTCATGCTCCCTGGACAGGCAGCGGGCGGCGCAGGACTGTTCGCGGCGCATTCGCACGCCAGGTGGAGCACCAGAGGTCTTGCGTGCACCGCCGGAGGGACCACTCACGCAGCTGCCGGTGCGCTGCGCCAACGCGCGCTGTCTCAACGTGCTGGGCAACGTCCTGGCCGTGGTGCAACCGGACCGCACCGTGTGGGCCACCTGGCCGGGGCAGCCCGGCACGCTGCTCACGGGACCCAACGCCAAAGACGGGGCCGCGTTGGCTCCCCCGGTGGGCTCAGCCCAGCTGGACCGTTGGCTGGCCCAGGCGTTGGCCCCCGTGGCCCCCGTCACCTCCGCACCCATGCCACCGGCGCTCCCGCCCGAGCTGCGCACCTGTGGCGTCACCAATGCTGGAGGAGGCCACGGCTGGCACGTCATCCTCAATGACGGAAGTGTGTGGCAGCGCATCCATTGGGCCCGGCCTCCCACGTCACCACAGGTGCTGGCATTGCCCCCAAACGCGTATCCCGTGGCCAATGGCGCTGGAGAATTGTGTGCCTACGGCATCCAGACCCAACCGCGCGCGTGGGACATCCACCTGGCCAACAACCGGCTGGTCATCACCGCCGCGCCGGACCGCGAACACGCGCCCGCGCGCTGCCTCCCAGACAACGTCGTTGAGGTGGACGTGGCCGAGGGACGGCGCCGGTTCAGCGCAAGTGGCGTGGAGCTGCCGGTGCCGGATGAGGGCGGGGCAGGCACACCTCCGGCTGTCGGGTACGCGGGACAAACGATCCTGCCGGCACCTGTCAACCGGTTGGAGGTGCGGCTGCCGGATGGCAGCGCGGTGGTTCGTACCCTGCCGGGGGACGGCAAGGACCTGGCGGGCAACCTGGTGGAAGCTGGTGCCACCCGCACGCGCATTGCCACAGTGGGCAACGGCCGCGGCCAGCTCCTGGTGGCCGAACGTTTCACCCTCAAGGGATGCAACGTGGTGGAAGCATTGCACGTGCTGGACCTGAAGGAGGACCGCGTCAACACGTTGCGCCGTGGCAACCACGTCTTCCACCGCATGCAGGCCCTGGATGGCGCCTTCTACGTGCTGCAATCCGCCGCGCGCGTGATGGACCTGGACAACCCGGACGCCACGCCCGTGGACCTGTGACGTCCCCCGTCAGGGGAACGGGTTGTTGAAAAACACCGCCTCTTCACTGCGCGCGTGGAACAGCAACCCGTCATAGTGGTGGGCCAGCTCCATGGGTGACTCCAACGTGAGCGGGTAGCGCTGGCCCGGCGTGACGGCGGGCGTGGCCCCGCTGGTGGCCACCGGGAGGTCCACAAACAGGTGCGGCACCCCGTAGCCGTTGAGCAATGCCTCAATGGAAGACGCCACCGGCGTGGGCAGCGTCTGGGACCCGTCAAACCAGTGGTAGTCCGTCTGGTGCGCCAGCTGGCCCAGCACCACGTACTGGGCACCCAGCGTCTGACCCAGACGTGTGCCCAAAGACGGCACGCCCGTCCATTGGCTGCCAATGAGCGAAGAGGCGTCTTTGAGCACGTGACCGTTGTGGGCCCACAGCAGAATGGATGCGTCCGGGAATTCCAGGGCCCGCAGCGTGGTGAACACGTCAAACATACCGGGGTCCCGTGCGGCGTTTCCTGCCTGCAGGGACCCACGGCTGAGCCAATAGATGGTCTCATCAAACGCCCGCATGCTGCCCACCCGCAGGCGCGCAATTTCCACCGCGGCGCTGCCGGCCGAGGCATCCAACGCAGCGCGGTTGTTGGACAGGTAGGCAAGGGCCGCCTGCGCGGCGGATTCACAAGCGGCCCGGTTGGCGTCGGGAATTGGCGTCACCTGATCATAATACTGCCGCACGGTGGCATCCATGAAGAAGCTCCGCTCATCGGAAAAGGTGGCGCCAAGACAACTGTCCATGCCGTTGGCCAACGCGGGCCCCTCCACCGGCGCGTGTTGGGTGATGAAGGCGCGGAACGCAGGCGCATCAAACCAGGGCTGGCGAATGTCCGTGCCGGCCACGCGCACCTTGGGATGGCTGGGGTCCTGGTTGTACGTGCACAGGAACGTGAGGAACTCCACGGTGCTGTGGTCCCACCAGATGTTGGGGAGCGCCAGGGCCGCGTCCTGGGGGGTGCCGGTGCAACTGTCCACGTAGGGCGCCATGGTGCGCGCCACGTTCTCCCAGGACGCCTCAAACACCACCACGCGGTAGCCCTCATGCCGGATGAGGCTTTGGAACACGCGGTTGCGCATCCTGAAAAATCCCGCCGAGGTGTGGATGGACTCCCCAATCCCCACCACCGTCCTGCCACGCGCCAGCGCGCGCACCGGCTCAAGGTCTCCGTCCGCCGCGTCCAGCGCCGTTCCAGCCAGCGCCCAGACACCCGGTTCCAACGCCACCGCCGCGCCGGCGTCCGGCGCCCCTGAGGAGGATGACGATGATGACGACGACGACGATGTGGAGGTCCCCCCTGAAGACCCTCCCCCGCCGGACGTGCAGCCCGCCGCAACAACCCAACCCAGCACCACCGTCACACCACGCCGCACGCGCCGCCTCCCCGTTGTGGACCGCCCCACAAGATCCATAACGCCGCCGCACCCGGAATGTGACCACCGCCCGCAAGGGCCCACGCCCCCCGGTCCAACACCATCCCGCCTTGTGTGGCCAGCCCGCTCCCCGCTAAGACCCCGCGCTGTCTGGCCCACTTCTGGAGGTAGCCCATGTCCCGCCCATCCACCAAGATTGAACGCGTCCACGCCCGTGAGATTCTGGATTCCCGCGGCAACCCCACGCTGGAGGTGGATGTTGTCACCGAGGCCGGCATTGTGGGCCGCGCCGCCGTCCCGTCTGGCGCGTCCACCGGTGAACATGAAGCGTTGGAGCTGCGTGACAACGACGCCAAGCGCTACCTGGGCAAGGGCGTGAAGAAGGCCGTGGAACACGTCAACAAGCGCACCGCGGACAAGCTTCTGGGCATGGACGTCACCGCGCAGGCCGAGCTGGACCACGCCATGATCAAACTGGACGCTACCCCCAACAAGGCCGGCCTGGGCGCCAACGCCATCCTGGGTGTGTCCCTGGCCGCCGCCCGCGCCGCCGCGCAAAGCCACGGGCTTCCGTTGTGGAAGTACCTGGGTGGTGCGCAGGCCCGCACGCTCCCGCTCCCCATGATGAACGTCATCAACGGTGGCGCCCACGCGGACAATGGCCTGGATGTCCAGGAGTTCATGCTGCTGCCCATTGGCGCGCCGTCCTTCCAGGAAGCGCTGCGCTGGGGCGCCGAGGTGTTCCACAGCCTCAAGAAGATCCTCAAGGGCAAAGGCGCCACCACCAGCGTGGGTGACGAGGGTGGTTTTGCCCCCAAGCTGGGCAGCAATGAGGACGCGCTCAAGGTCCTCATGGAGGCCATTGCCGCCGCGGGTTACGCGCCGGGCAAGGACATTGCGCTGGGCCTGGATGTTGCGGCCAGTGAGTTCTTTGACAAGAAGACCCAGACCTACGCCATGAAGGCGGAAGGCAAGACGGGTTTGTCGTCGGCCGGGGTCATTGAGATCTGGCAGGCGTGGGTCTCCAAGTACCCCATTGTCACCATTGAGGATGGCCTGGCCGAGGATGACTGGGATGGCTGGAAGAAGCTCACCGACGTGCTGGGCTCCAAAATCCAGCTGGTGGGGGATGACCTTTTTGTGACCCAGAGCGCGCGGCTGCAAAAGGGAATCAGCGGCGGCATTGCCAACAGCATCCTCATCAAGGTCAACCAGATTGGCACCCTGACCGAGACGCTGGAGGCCGTGGAGCTGGCCCACCGCAACGGCTACCGCGCCGTGGTGAGCCACCGGTCCGGAGAGACCGAGGACTCCTTCATTGCGGATTTGGCCGTGGCCACCGGCTGCGGGCAGATCAAGACCGGCAGCCTGTCCCGGTCAGACCGCGTGGCAAAGTACAACCAGCTGCTGCGCATTGAGGAGACGCTGGGCGCTTCGGCGCGGTTTGCCGGCAAAAGTGCCCTGGCCCAAAGCCAGCGCACCTGACCGCGCGGGGACCTCTTGATGCCGTGGGCCACACGCCTTGTGGGATGGACCGTTGCCACCGCCGCGCTTCTGGGCGGCCTGGCCGCGGCTCCGGCGCGCGCCTACAGCTTCAAGCCCTACAGCACGCTGCTCAGCGTGGAGGCCGGTCCAGGCTACAACTTCCAGCGCCTGGACAAAGGCACCCGGCAGACCCCCACCACCGCCGCCACCACCGGCGTCACCGCCGAACTCAACGTCCTGCACAGCCCCTGGCATCCCCACCGCCTCTCGGTGGTGGGTGGCCTGTTCCCCACCTTCCAGACCAACTGGCACACCCCGGCCACCGGCGTGCGCCCCGGGCTGTCCAACCCGCTTCCCAACCCCGGCATCTGGTCCTACCCGGCGCTGGGCATGGGGGCGTCATTGGGCGTGCGGTACCGCTGGGAGACGGGCTTTTCTTTCACCCCGTTTTTGCAGGCAGACGTCTACGGCGCGTTCCACAAGACGCTGCGCCCCAGCCCCCTCCACCTCAACCTGGCCGCACGCCTGGGCGGTGGGGTGGAATATTGGCCCATCCACCAGGTGGCCTTGTTTGGCGCGTTTTTTGTGCGCGGCGGAGCCCTGCTCTGGCCCGTTCCCTTCCAGGTCCCCTGGCCCGAAGGTTCGGCAGACGCGCTGGCCGGCATCCGCCTGCGCCTGTTCTGATGCGGCACCCTGACGCACCGTCCTGAGGGCGGTCCCCCAACATCCGCCCAATGGCCCTTGCGCCCGCGCGCGCCTTGGCTCTAGGGTCCGCGCGCCTTTGGGCCCCCCCGTCGTTGACGGCCGCCCCGATCCTGTTGGTTGCTCACGCCACTGCACGGCGTCACTTGGAGTTCCCCGGTGAAACTGCAACGCCGCCTTACAGCCACCTTCCTTGCTCTTGCGTCCGGCGTCCTCACCCTGGACGCTGCTCCCGTGCACGCGCAGGAAAAAAGCCTGCCGGTGGTGGACCGCAAGCTCTATCCCATGCGGTTCAACCCGGAGCTGTCCTTCCAAATTGATTACGGCCTGGCAGACAAGTACACGTCCCACCAGGGCTTCCGGTTCTCCGGCGTGTTCCACATCTGGGACAACCTGGCGGTGGAAGCATACGTGGGCTACCTGTTTGGCTCAGAGAGCAGCATCATGAAGACGCTGCGGGACAAGAGCCGCCCCAACCGTGTGATGAAGGGCTCGCGTGAGCCCGCACTGCCCGGCCTGCAACAGCTCACCTACCACCTGGGCGCAGACGTCCAGTTTGCCCCCATCTACGGCAAACTCTCGCTGGTCAGTGAGTTGGAGACCAGCTTCCAGCTCTACATGTTGGGCGGCATGGGCCTGGCCGGCACCCGCACCATCACGGACCCCACGTTGCTGGGGAACAGCGGCTGCAAACCCATTGGCGGTGTGTCCAAGGGCTGCGCGGACATCTACGCAGGCCCGGCCAAGCTGATCAGCCTCCCCAGCCTCTCCCCCGGCGGCAATGACATCTTTGGCGCCGGCGAATACCAGATTGCCCCGCTGGCGGTCCCCATCCAATACGGCGCCGGCATCCGCCTGCACGTTGGCAAGTGGATTGCCCTGCGCGCCGAGCTGCGCAACTACCACTGGCTGGGCATCAACAACAAAATGAACGTCAACGTGGTGGAAGACCCGGATGATGAGGCTGGTTGTGGCTACGGCTACCGCGTGAGCAACCGCGTGGTGGACCCGGTGTTTGGCGCGCTCACCTCCGGCGCGCGGCCCTGCTACCTCAACACCCACACCGCCACCCTGGCCAACGCCGGAATCAGCTTCACCATCCCGGTGAACTCCTTCTTCTGACCGTTTTCCTCCTTGCGCGGGCGCGTGTTTCCCTTTGCGCGCCCACCGGATGACGCACATGAAGCGCTGCAACACGTTGTCATTGGCCGCCCTGCTGTGGATGGGCTTGTCCGCCCCGGCCTGGGCCCAGGATGAAGACCTGCCCGCCGGCCCCGGGGAGGACGCCCCCAGCAAGCCCGCCAAGGCACCGGTGGACGCTGCGCCGGTGGAGGATGAACCGCCGCCCCCGGATGATGACGCGCCCCCGGCCGCAAAGCCCAAGCCCAAACCTGCTCCAGCGCCGGAACAAAAGGCCAAGACCAAGCTGGGCGAAGACGAGACCATCTACGTGGTCCAGCGCAAGCCGGTGAGCGTGAAGTACGCGTTTGAAATTGCGCCGCAGTTTGTGCAGAGCGTGAACGACCGTTTCACCGTCCACACCGGTGGCGCGTTGTCCGGGCTGTTCCACTTCCGTGAGAACTTTGCCCTGCAGCTCACCGTGGGCGGGCTTTGGGGACGGGATACGCCGTTGACCCGGGAAATCCGCGAGAAGGAAAGCCTCAAGCCGGAACTGGTGCAGCTCATTGATCACACCTGGTTTGTGACGTCAGACCTCCAGTGGTCCCCGCTCTACGGCAAGGTCTCCCTGCTGGATTTGGTGCTGGGTCAGTTCAGCGTCTACTTCTCCATTGGTGGCGGTTTGATGGGCAACCGGTTGCGCAACCAGTTCAACCCCAACGCGCTTCCCTGGGAAGCAGATGCGTATGACCCCATCATTGAGTCCCCGGCAGACACCACCAAGGCCATCCTGGGCACGTCTGACGCGCAGCTGCGCTTTTTGGGCGCGCCGCAAATCACCGCCACCATTGGCGGCGGCATCCGGTTCTACCTGTTTGACTGGCTGGGCTTCCGCCTGGAAGTCCGGGATTACGTGCAGGCCAACCGCGTCAACCACCGCATCCTGTTCTCCCCGGAAACCACCTCCACGGTGGACATCTCCAACACCTACATGGTGCAGCTGGGCGTCAGCTTCCTGACCCCGCGTCTGCCGTTTGGCGGAGGCCGCCAATGAACAAGGTCTTCATGTCCAGCGCGGCTGCGCTGTTGCTTGTGGCCAGCACGGCCAGCGCCCAGAACATTGACGGTGCCATCAACGCCTACAAGGCCGGTGACTACACCGAGGCGGCCATCCGGTTCCATGAAGTGCTCAAGTTTGACACGGATGAAGGCAACCAGGCTGAAGCGGAATACGGCCTGGCCCAGTCCTTCATGAAGATGGGTCTCTACCTGCCCGCCGTGAAATATTTTGAGAACATCATCCAGTCCGGCAACAGCCACACGTATTATTTCAAGGCCTTTGAAGGCATCCTGGACGCGGGTGACGCGCTGGATGATGACCTCAAGGTCCCCGCCGTGTTGGACAAGGCGTACGGCAAGCCGTTGGCCAAGATGGAGAAGCTGACGCTGTACCGCATCCACTACGTGCTGGGTGAGCTGTCCTACCGCCAGGGCAAGCCGGGGGACGCCAAGAGCTTCCTCAAGACGGTGACCAAGGGCCACCCCAGCTACGCCAAGGCGCAGTACGTGCTGGCGCTCATGAAGATGGGCCTGGGCGCCAAGAACAAGGACAAGCCGCGGTTGGATGAGGCGGCCACGCACTTCCGCAACATCATGGCGGAGATTCCGGACTCCACCGGGGACAAGGCCAAGAAGAAGCTGCGCATCCTGGCGGTGTTTGGCCTGTCCCGCGTGTTGTACGAAGAAGCCGCGCAAATGGAAGAAGACAACCCCGAGCGCAAGGCCAAGCTGGATGAGGCGCTGCGCAACTATGAGACCATTGAGCGTCTCTCACCAGAATGGGGCGAGGCCCTGTTTGAGCGCGGTTGGACGCACTTTCTGGCCAACGAGTACGGGCAGAGCCTGGGCATCATGCACACGCTGCAAAGCCCGTATTTTGATGACCGCTACCAGCCTGAGCTTCACGTCCAGAAGGCCATTGTCTACTACTTCAACTGCCATTACGACCGCGTGTACAAGACGCTCAAGATTTTTGAGGACGAATACAAGCCGCAGCTGGAGGAGCTCAAGAAGGTCAATGGCGAGGACCGGGACACGGGCCTCTGGTACGAGCTCATGAAGAAGTCCAGCGCGTCCTCGCGGTTGTCCTCCGGGCCGGAGAAGACCAAGGGTGACGGCCTGATTCCGGTGCGCATTGCCGGGCACATGGCCAAGGACTCCAAGTGGACCAAGCTGGACGGGACGCTCACGGAGATTGAGAAGGAGATTGGCAAGGTCAAAGGCAACAAGACCTGGGCGGACGGCCCGCTGGCTGAGGAAGTCCTCAACCTGCTGGATGATGCCCGCAAGTCCTTCATCAAGATCACCGGCAAGTACGTGCAGGGTGAGTCCAAGAAGCAGGAGGAGACCCTGCAGGGCTTCCTCAACCGCGGCACCCTGGTGCGCCTGGAAACCGCCAGCGCCGAACAGGGCTGGCTGGAAGCAGGCCGCGCGTTGCAGGAGAACGTCACCCGCCGCCGTTTGCCCCGCCCGTTCATTCCGGATGACACGTACATCTTCTGGAGCTGGCGTGGAGAGTACTGGGCGGATGAGGTGGGGTATTACCGCTTTGCCGTCAAGAGCGAGTGCATTGATTGATTGATTGATTGTGAAGGCCGGCCAACGTCGCCGGCCTGAACGCCAGCTGGTTGTTCCGCCCTGGAAACCAGGCTCGGCAGACGCCTGCCATGACGTTTGGCAACACATTTCTCTGATGCACCGCAGATCTGGTTCTTCATGGGTAGTACCGTCCCGCCGCGTCGGCTGCGAGGCCGCGCGTGCTCTGG
>Ga0154020_10006196_pt1 | contig 14021 bp, 11 predicted proteins | sample Klosneuvirus_201_FD_109709 | JGI IMG/M metagenome (GOLD analysis project Ga0154020, IMG submission 109709) | Active sludge microbial communities from wastewater, Klosterneuburg, Austria - Klosneuvirus_20160825_MG | ecosystem: Engineered > WWTP > Aerobic digester > Activated sludge | place...
AGTCGTGATCGGTGAGTCGTGATCGGTGAGTCGTGATCGGTGAGTCGTGATCGAGTCGTCGGCGGTTAGAGCCGCGACAGGATCGAGACGCCGAAGCCGAAGTCCCAGTCGAAGCCGTCGTCCCAGCCGAGCGGGAAGAACATCGCGAGCCCTGGGCGGACCTTGCCGCCGTTGAAGCGCGCGCCGAAGGCGAACACGGAGTTCGTGTCGTCGCCGTTGGTGTCGGTAACGAGCGTGTCGATCTCGACTTGCAGCGAGACCTGTCCGAGATCGACGCCGCCACCGATGTTGAAGTAGTAGGCCGGCGAGAGCGAGTCGGTGGTGTTGTCGTCGTCGAGCGCGATGTCGATGCCGAGGTCGCCGCGCCAGAACAGCTTGCCCTGGCGGCCCATCGGCGATGCGCCGAGGCGCAGCCACGTGGACTCGTGGACGCGATCGACGAGATCCGTGTAGCGCGGGGCCGACGCGAGCGGCGAGAGCGCGCCTGCGCCGTCGTTGTCGGCGGAGTTGGTGGGGACGGCGACGCCGAGGTGGCCGACGATCGCGAGGTGGCGCAGCTGCTTCGCGTACATCGCGCCGACCTCGATGTTGCCGATCGAGAACTCGCTGTCGTCGACGCGGCCGATGATCGGGATGTCGATCTCCGAGGAGACGTACGACATCGGGATCGTGAGGTAGCCGCCGAAGCCCGAGCCCGGGTCGACGTAGTGGCCGAACACGTTGATCCCGACCGTCGTGAGCGAGCTGTTGTCGCCCGTGTCCCAGATCGGGAGCCCGACTTCGAGGCCGAAGGTGGATACCGGCGTGAGCGAGTTCATGGTCAGCGGATCGCCGACGTCCATCGCTTCATCTTCGGCAGACGCGACGCTCGCTTGCGCGGCGACGAGGAGCACGACGAGGACGAGGTGGGTCTTCATGGCGATGCGATGTTGTCACGCGGCGCGTACAACCGAGTCTGCGGGAAGACCCTTTCGTACAACGAAGTGCGAGCGCGGCAGGATCGCGTGGATCACGTTCATCACTCGGACCACCCATGGTCCTGGAGAACACGATGAAGAAGCTGTCGACGCTGCTCGCGATGACGATGTTCACGCTTGGAATGGCGGGATGCCCGAAGGACAAGAAGACCGAGACCAAGGCCGATCCGGCGGCGACCAAGCCGGTCGAGGAGACGAAGCCGGCGGAGACCAAGCCGGCGGAAACGAAGCCGGCGGAGACCAAGCCGGCGGAGACCAAGCCCGACGAGGCCAAGCCAGGCTCGACGGATACCAAGGCCGAAGCCACGACGGGGACACCGACCGAGGCGAAGCCCGCGGAACCCAAGCCGACCGGCCCCGCCCCGAACCCGACGACCCAGCCTGCCGATCCCAAGCCGGGCGAGCCCGTGCCCGCGACCAAGTAAGGCCGGAAGAGCGCTCGTGACGGCACGCTCGCGGCGCGATACCTTCGCGCCGTGAGGGCATTCGCGATCGCGATCATTGTCACGGGTGCGTGCGCGAAAGCGGGCACCGAGACGCCCGCCGACGGTGGAGTCGGCGATGTCGCGATGCCCGGCGACGGCGATGTCGACATCGACGCGCCGCCCGGTGACGGAATGACGACCGCGAGGACGTGGCACGACGACACCGTCGCAGACTTCGCGATGGGAACGGTGACGGGTGCGGCCGTCGAAGCGCCGGGCTCGGTCGCCGCGGCCGCGTACTACACGGGCGGTTTGCTCTGGCGCGCGTCCAACGAGACGACGTTCGAGACCGGTGCCGGCACGACGTGGGCGCAGGTCTCGGCCTTCACGCAGACCGGAAAGATCGCGGTCACGCGCTCGACGTCGCTCGCGTTCGGAACGGACACGCCACCGTCGGTCGGCCTCACCGATCCGGACACGTTCTCGATGTGGTTCGAGGGAGACGTGTTTCTCGATGCGGGCACGTACACGTTCGAGATGCTCGTCGACGATCATGGATTCGTCGAGCTCGCGCCCTCCCCCACCGGCGCGTTCACGCGCGTCGCGTCGTGCGATTGGCCAACGGCCGGCACCGGTACGTTCACCGCACCTGCGGCTGGGTGGTATCCGATCCGGTTTGCGGCGTCGGAGGGCGCCACCGATTCGTTGATCCAGTTGCGCGCGCAAGGTCCGGGGCTCGCGACGCTGCAACCGATTCCGCGGCATCGCCTGCGTGCGGCGATGAACGGCATCACCGGCCTCGTCGAGTCGGGCTTCGATGACAGTCGCTTGCTCGGTGACGTCGAGCACACGATCGATCAGGTCACCCCCACGAACACGAACTGGAACACGGGTAACCCGGGCGATCTCGGGATGACGGCGTCGGATGACTTCAGTGTCCGGTGGTCCGGACAGTTCCGGGTCGATGTCGCCGGAACGTTCACGTTCCGCTACGTCACCGACGACGGCCAGCGGTTGTGGATCGACGGCCAGCGCGTGCTCGACGCGTGGGACAACACGACACACGATCAGACGAGCGGTGCGGTCACGCTCGCGGTTGGCTGGCACGACATCGTCGCGGATCAATCCGAGAGCACCGGTGGCGCGATCGCGTCGGTGTCGATCGCGAGCGGGCCCGAGCTCGTCAATCAGACGCTGCCGCTCGATCGGTTGCGCCCCGTCGAGGGCCGCAGCGAGCGCTACGAGACTGGCGTCGATCGCACCGATCGCGCGATTCCCGCGACCGGCAATGCGCCGGACTCCACCGTCGCGATCACTGCACCGGTTGGCGCGACGGTGACCGGCGTCGATGTCTCGTACAGCTTCACGCACACGTACTGGGGCGACTTGGTGATCACGCTGATCGCACCGAACGGCGCGTCGACGATCCTGCGCAACCGCGTCGGCACGAGCACCTCCGGCGTCGAGCTACAGCGGCTGTACACCACGGGTGTCGACGGTGCACCGGTCGCGGGCACGTGGATCCTGCGCGTCAACGATGCCGTGTCGGGTGACGCGGGCACGCTCCTCGATTTCCAGGTCACGCCGCACTACGCGGGCGGCGAGATGCCGATCGCGACGACCGGCGCCTACGAGTCACAGGTGAAGGACCTCGGCGACGTCGCCGCGATCACGCGCGTCGCGTGGGTCGAGAAGCTGTCCACCGGATCGGACATCGCGGTGCGCATGCGAACGTGCGCGACCGCGGTGGCGTGCGCGGCCGAGCCGTGGAGTGCTCCGCTCACGGATCCGATGGGTGGTGCACCCGCCGTGCAGGCGCGGCAGTTCGCGCAGTACCGCGTCGAGATCACGACGAACGGACTCCAAGGCGCGCAGCTCGACGAGCTGACGATCAGCTACTCGACGAACTAGGGACAGTCGGCCACGCACGTCGCGTGCGTCTCGCCGCCGTTGCACGCGAGATCGCCGCACGCCGCGGGACATGCGCCGCAATCCGCGGGGCACGATCGGCACGTCTCGCGTCCGTCGGTGCACACGCCATCGCCGCAGCCGATCGCCATCGCTGGGCAGCTCGTGCCTGGTGGACACTCGGGCGCGCAGACGCGCCAGCAGTCTGGATCACCACCGCCGCAGATCGGCGCGTCGTTTCCGTCAGCGTCGAAGTCTTCACCAACGACGCACGCTTCTTGCGGGTCGGACGCGTTCCAGCGCAGGAGCGCTACCTCGTCGCGCGCCAGCGACGTGATCCCGAATCGGAGCACGCCTGTTCCGTCGAGCGAGGGTTGGAGAGTGTGCCCGGAGCGTGCTGCGATCGCGGTCGCGGCAACCTGTGTCCACGCCGTACCGTCCCACTCCCACACATCGCCGAACTCGTTGGTCTGGCCGTTACTGCCACCGAAGAGCACGACGCGACGTCGCGGCGCGTCCCACGCCATCCCCGTCGAGAATCTCGGCGTGGGACCGGTGTCGTTGCGCTTCGACCACGTGCCGGTCCAGGCCCACGTATCGCCGAAGGGCACTTGCCCGCCTCCTTGGAAACCGCCGAACACGAGCGTCTCCTCGCGGATCGGATCGTAGGTGGCGGCATGATCGCTGCGCGCTGGTGGGCCCGCGCCAGGAACCTCGGTCCATGTCGTCCCGTCCCACGTCCACGTGTCACCAAACCTCGTGGCGGCGTTCCCACCAAACAGGACGACCACCTTCCGTTTGGCGTCGTAGACCATCGAGTGGGACGCACGTGCGGGAGGCGAAACGGCCGGCGTGCGCTGGGTCCAAACACCATCGAACACCCACGTATCCCCCACCGCTCCATTCAATTCTGTTCCGCCAAACAGGACAAATTCCCGTCGCGCAGCGTCGTACGCCATCGCCGAAAATCCGCGCGCTGGTGGCGACGTACCGGTGTACTCGGTCCACGCCCCACGCCAGATCTCCGTCGTGTTCGTGGGCGCTGAGCCGAGGTAGCCACCGAACACCAGCATGCGACGCTCGTCGAGATCGACGGCTGCCGCGAGCCGGCCGCGGTGCACGCCGCCTTGGACCGGCGAGAACACACGAGTCCACCCGGAGCCACTCCACTCGTACATTCCGGTGGACCCCATGAGCTGAACGCGCGAAGCGTCCACGTGCGTGACCAGTTTGGGACGAGTCATGGAGAGATCATTCGCGACCAAGCTCCACGTCGTTCCGTCCCACGCGTAGGTGGTGCTCGACGCGAAGGCATCCCTTCCACCAACGGCCAGCGTGCGCTTCGATACCGGGTCGAACGCCATTCCGTGCTCCCGGCGTGGCCCGGCATCGCCGGCGCTCGCTCGCAGCGTCCACGTCCCGCCAGACATCTCCCAGGTGTCGGACAGCGAATCGCCGGTCTCGGAGGTTCCACCATAGAGGACGAGCACACCGCGAACCGGATCGAACGACATCGCCGTGTCGGAGCGCTTGCTCGGTCCGCCCCCCGAGAGTTGGGTCCAGTCCGTACCGTCCCACGTCCACGTGTCGTCGAGCTCGCTGGCGGTGTTCGCCAAGCCACTCCGTCCACCGAAGAGCACCACACGACGACCGATAGGGTCGTACGCCATCGCGTGCATCGCCCGTGCGGGAGGCGAGTTGGCTGGTTGCCGTAACAACCACCTCGAACCGTCCCATTCCCACGTCTCGCGCAACCCGAGCCCGCCGAACATCACCGTACGTCGACGCTCTGCATCGTACGCGAGCGCGAATCCGACGCGAATGGCAGGCGAAACCGCCGGCGAGACATCCGTCCATGTCCCGGCCTCACTCTCCAACGTACTGAGTCGGGCCTGAGAACGGGCCACGACAAGCACGCGTCCACGCGCGAGATCGTATGCAGTGCTCCAGGACGTGGGAATCGCAAAGATCTCGTCGATATCGGGAATGACTCGCCACTCGGCACGTTCTTCGAGGCACCCGCTCGAGCAGCCGTCGTGCGAGAGACCACCGCCTGTTTCACCGTCGTCGCATTGCTCGCCGACCTGCAGGTCGACGATGCCGTTGCCGCACGTCTCGTCGGAGCGACAGTCCGGAGAGCAACCATCGCCGCTCGTCGTGTTGCCATCGTCGCAGACCTCGATCGGCCCGATGCGGCCATCGCCGCAGCTCGGTGCGAGGCAAACGCCACCCAGGCACGTTCCACCGGCGCACGTCGCGAGATCCGCTTTGCCGTCACACGCAACGATCTGTTCGTCGCTCACGCACTGGTAGCTGTCGCCGATCAGCCAGCATGCGCGATCACGAGGACACACCGTTCCGTCCGCGCACGGCACGGACTCGGGTTGGACGCAGCTCGCCGCGAGGCACACGACACTGATCGCGAGCGATGTTCGCACCCACGACCACGATATCATTTAGGGACAGGCGACCGTGAACCCGAGCGTGTTGTTGTCCTCGCGGCACTCGAGGTTCGTCCCCGATGCATCGCCGCGGTCGTCGACCGTCACGTGCCCCATTCCCGGGCCGCCGGTCCACGTGCAGCTCGCGGACGTGCAGATGCCCGGGAAGATCCGCTCGACGGTCGTGGCCGTGCAGCGCAACGTGCTCGGCTCCGCGTAGATCGCGACGGGCAAGCCGGGCGCGACCGGCTCCGTCCCGCGATTGCACACCTCGGCGGTGATCACGGCGCCCGTGGCATCGCAGGTGACCTTCACCCGCTTGACCGTCAGATCTGGAATCGCGCCCGCGGTCTGTCCTTCACCGGGCGAGTTCTGCCGGTAGTTATTGAGGCCCGCTTGCGTCCAGTTCTCGAGCCACGTGCTGGTCTTCGGGATCTTGCCGGTCACGTCGACGTTCGTGACCGAGTAGTTGTGTTGGTTCCAGATGCCGCGCGTGCCGACCCACCGATCGACGGTGTCGGCGAGCACGCGAATGCCTTGCAGATCCGTGCCGGGATGCGAAGCGCGGCACACCTTGCCCGCGGCCGCCGGTCCCGCGATCGGATCGCGACACACGAAGCCATCGCCACCGCAGTCCGCGTCCTGCGTGCACCGGCATTGGCCGAGCGGATCGCTCGCTTGCGCGCGACCACACGGAGCTCCTTGCGGACAGTCCGAGTCGTCGAGACATTGCACGCCATCGAAGATCGGATCGAGCACCGGGCATGCGACCGCGCAGTTCGCGTTCGACGTGCTCACGATCTCCGCGTTGTAGTCCGAATCGGTGTCGGCGATCACCGGCATCTCGTACCAGGTGCACGACGTGCGGAACCGCGAGTACAACACCTTGCCCGTGATGCCGTCGTACACGCGGGTGAAGCACTCGTCGCCGTAGACGACCTCGGCGCGACCGTCGCCGTCGAAGTCGAACACCGTCGAGCCGGTCAGGTTCGACGAGAAGTCCTGCGACTGCTGCACCCACGCGAGGCCGTTTGTGGTCATCGACGGGCAGAACTGCGGATCGGGTGTGCCGAGACAATCGAGATCGAACACGTGATACGCGCTCGCACCGGCGGACGCGAACTCGACGCGGCCATCGCCGTCGAAGTCCGCGATCGTCGGCGGACCACCGCGACCGATGCGCGTCTCTCCGACGGGACGCGCGACGAGCGCCGCGCTGAACACCTCGCGGCCGTACACGTTGAACACCTTCACGAGCCCGTTCCCGGGCGCTGCCGTCGTCGAGTACACGACCGCGATCTCCGCGATGCCGTCCTTCGTCCCGCGATCGTCCGCGCCGAGGAGCTGCGGGTACGTGCCGAAGTCCGCGACGGCGGTGTGCCCGAAGTTCGCGCCGGGCAGCGCCTGCTTGAGCGTCCATGTCCGCGTCGTGGTGTTCCACGCGTAGATCTGCGAGCCCGTGATCAGATCGACGACGCCATCGTTGTCGACGTCCGCCGCCGTCGCGAGGTAGCCCGTGCCGATCGAATCCACCGTCGCTGCGAGCGACTCGTCGATCGTCGCGCCGGTCTGCCCGTCGTACACCGCGCCGTAGAACAGCACCTCGGGCTTGCCGTCGTCGTCGATGTCGTGAATCGACGGCCCCGCCCAATCGCACAGCGTGTCCGCGAACTGCGACGTCGTCTGCCACAGCGGCGTCCACCCCGTCGGCCCGAGCGTGAACGCGACGAGCCCACCCTCGCTTCGAGCGGCCACGATCTCCGGCGTGGGATCGCCGGCGAGGTCACCGATCGCCACCGAGGCAGACGCGACCAACGTCGGCGACGCGATCGTCGCCTGCTGCTGGCACGTACGGCCATCGATGACGCGGATCACGCCGTAGTACGCGGGATTCGTGCTCGCACACGACTCGCTGCCACCATCGTCGAAGTTGTACGAGGTGAACACGATCGACGGCACCGGGAACTCGCCGTTCTTGTAGAACGTGGCGACCATCGGCGTCGCGAGCACGTTCTTGTGATCGGGATACGCATCGCCCGCCGGTGGCGCGGTCCATTCGCACTGCGCACCGGGGAAGAACACGCCCGGCACCGGATCGCGCTTGCACTCGGGATCGCTCGCGCCGCCGGGCCCCACGCCCCACGGGATGCACTCCATCGCGCCCAATTCGCAGTAACCGTCGTCGTGACAGTCCGCGTTGGACGTGCACGGCGTCGGCTCGGGCACGCACGTGTCGAAGCGACAGACTTCGTCGTTCGCGCACGGGCTCGGCGGGAAGCACGGCGCTCCGTCGGGCTTGGCTGCGGTGTTGTTGCAGTTACACGCAGGAACGAGCGCGATGACGACCGCGACGAGGAATCTCATCGCGCACGGATGTTACTGCACTGCTCGTCGGACTAGCAGCCCTTCTTGCCGATCACGCCGTCGAGGCACTCCTGCTTGATGGTGAACTTCGCGTTGCGGTCGATCTTGTCCTTGGCCGCCTTGATCGCGGCGCGCTGCCGATCGAGCTCGCGCTGGCGCTCTTGCGCCTCGTGCACCTTGCGCTTGCTGTCGGCGATCGCCGCCGCGCCCTCGGCCTGCAGCACGGCGTCGATGGCCTTGTTCAGCCGGGTGTTGTTCTCGGCCGCCTGGGCGTTGAGCGCGACGAGCTGCGAATCGAGCTCCCTGATCGCGCGCTTGTTCTCGTCGGCCGCCGCGCGGGCCCCTTCGGCGATGCGGTCCGCGTCATCCGCCGCACGCATCCGATCGATGGCGAACCACGTCAGCGCCGACGCGAGCAGCACCGCACCGACGGTGACCACGAGCATCCACTTCGGCTTCGTGCGCCGCGCCATCTCGCGCGCGATCTCCATCTCCTGCGCGAGCCGCGCTTCGTCGAGCTGCGCTTGATGCCGCGCTCGCTCCGCCGCCTCGGCCGCTTCGACGCGCATCCGAGCCTCCCGCTCCACCACGACACGTGCCTCTTCGATCGCCAGCGCCGCGGCGCGCTCGTCGGCGATCCGCTTCGTTTCGGCATCGCGGATCGCTTGCTCCGCCGCGGCCTTGGCCATCGCGCGCGCCTCTTCCTCGGCGATCCGCGACTGCCGCTCCGACAACATGCGTTGCTCCTCGATCGCACGGAGCTCCGCCAACGACGTCATGACCGAGCCTTCACTACGCATGTCCCGTCAGACACGCGCTCGCCGTCGCGATTGCACGACCCGAAAATAACGAAGGGCGCCACGTGGGCGCCCTGCTCACAGCCGATCGAGTCGGGCTAGTTGCAGCCCTTGGCCAGCGGGTTTGCCTGGCACTCGGCGGAGATCTTCACGCCCTTGAGACGCTCGGCGCGCGCGGCCTTTGCCTTCGCGTCGGCGATGCGCTGCTGCATCTCGGCCTGCTCGCGCTGGAGTGCGGCGAGCTTGGCTTTCGCGTTCACGCGATCGGCTTCGCTCTGCGCGGAGTCGACGGCGGAAATCGCACCGTTGATCGAGACGATCATGTCGGCCGCCTGCTTCTCGAGGCGATCGACCTGCTCCTTTGCTTCCTGCGCATCCTTCTGGGCTTGCGCGGCGATCTTCTGCGCCTCGAGCTTCGCGACTTCGGCTTCTTCGGAGGCGCGCATGCGCTGGACCGCGAAGAACACGAGTCCGATGGCTGCGAGGATCGCGAAGCCAGTCACGGCGAGCATCCACGTGGGGCGCTTCTTCGCGACTTCTGCACGGCGCAGCTCCATCTCCTGTTGGAGACGCTGCTGCTCGAGCGCGGCCTGCTGGCGCTGGCGCTCGGTTGCCTCGGTGGATTCGACGCGGATCCGAGCCTCGCGCTCGGCGTTCTCGCGCGCTTGCTCGATCTGCAGCTGTGCTTCGCGCTCGGCGCGAATCTTGGCTTCCTCAGCCTCGCGGGCGGCTCGCTCGGCCGCCTCCTTCTTTGCCATGCGGTCCTGCTCGGCAGTACGCACCGCAGCCTCTTCCTCTTGGACGCGGTTCTCCTCGATCTGTCGGAGCTCGCGGAGGGAGAACAGAACCGAATTTTCGCGCTTCTCGCCCTGGGCCATTGAAACGTCCTTCGACCCGGAGAACCACCTCCGGGGCTCTCGATCAGTATCACGCAGGATCCTCCACGGCAACGCGATGTTGTGCGCACGAGAGGGCTGCGATACACCCCGTCGCCGATGGGCTACGTCGATCTCCACAGCCACGTCTTGTACGGCTTGGATGATGGCGCTCCCGACGAAGCAACTTCGCTCGCGATGCTCGATGGATTGGCGGCTCTCGGCATCACCGAGCAGTGCGTGACCCCGCATCAGAAGGCGGCGCAGTACCTCCCCGCGTGGGATCGGATCGAGCAAATCCTCGCGCAACTGGAGACCACCCGGAAGGCGCATCATCCCACCCTGCGACTCGGGGCCGAGAACATGTGGGATGATGTGTTCCACGGCCGACTCACCGACGACACGGTTCCCCACTACCGCGGCACCGCGGCGTTCCTGGTCGAGATTCCACCGCCGATGATGCCGCCCCGGATGATCGACGTCCTGTTCAAGCTGCGGATGGCGGGCAAGGTTCCCGTGCTCGCCCATCCCGAGCGCTACCACGCGCTGTGGGATGACGACGAGCTCGCGCGATCGCTGCGCAAGGTCTGCGCGTTCGCGATCGATCTCGGTGCGATCGCCGGGTTTCACGGACGCCGCGAGACCAAGGCCGCGCGTCACTTTCTCGAAGCGGGCCTCGCGACCGTGGTCGCGACCGATGCCCATCAGCTCGGTGATCTTCAGCAGGCCGCGGCCGGCCTCGCATGGATCGACAAGAAACTCGGACATGCGACCACGGTGCGGCTGTTCGCTGATGCGCCGCGCGCGATCCTCGGCGGCGAGCTTCCGGACTGATCATGAAGCTCGCGATCAACCTCGTCCTGTCGTTCGCGATGCTCGCGCTGTGCTTGTGGCTCGTGTGGCCCGGCGCGACCGAGCGCCACGAGCTCGTGCTCGCGTTCGAGCGACTCGAGTGGGCGAGCTTCGCGCCGTACCTGTTCGGATTCCTCGGGCTGCAGATCGTGGTGCACCTGTGTCGCTCGCTGCGCTGGAACCACCTGCTCGCGCCACTCGGCGTGAGGATTCCGCCGGGACCACTCCTCGCGATCAGCTCCGTCGGCTTCATGGCGATCCTCGCCCTGCCCGCGCGCCTCGGCGAGTTCGTGCGTCCCGGCCTGCTCCGCCGCCGCTACAACGTGTCGGCGTCGTCGGCGCTCGGCACCGTCGCGGTCGAGCGCATCGTCGACGGTCTCATGATCTCGCTGTTCGTGTTCGTCGCGTTCTTCTCGCTGCGCGGGCCCGCTGCACCGGGATGGATGATGCCGACCGCGTACACGGTGCTCGGCGTGTTCGGCGCCGCGCTCGCGTTCCTCGTGTTCGCGATGTGGCGCCCCGAGCCCACCGTCGACTTCTGCTTGAAGATGTCGCTGTTGCCGCGGCTCGCGCCGAAGGTCGCCGACGTCATTCGCGTGAAGCTGCTCGACATGATCCGCGGCTTCAGCGTCCTCAAGGACAAGAAGAACCTCGTCGCGTTCATCGCGTGGAGCCTCGTGTACTGGACCTGCAACGGACTCGGCGTGTGGCTGCTCACCCGTGCGTTCGGTCTCGACATCAGCGTGATGGGCGGGATGGCCACGATGGCGCTCGTCGCGGTCGGCATCTCGCTGCCGAACTCGCCCGGCCTCGTCGGTCAGTTTCAGTGGTTCACGCTGCTCGGGCTGTCGCTCTACCTCGGGCCCGACGTCCTCAAGGAGGGCACGTCGCTGCATCCGCTCGCCCTCGCGGCCGCGATCACGCAGCACCTCATGCAGGTCGTCTGGTACGTCGCGATGGGCTTCCTCGGCATCGCGACGCCGTGGGTGTCGTTTGCGGACATGCGCAAGGCACGCGCGAACGAGCCCCCGCCAGAAACTGGCCCGCAGGGCGCCCAGGCGTGACCATGCGCCGATGCGGATCTCTGCCGCGCTGATCGCGTCGATCGTCGCTCTGGGCCTGCCGACCGGCACGGCGGACGCGCGCTCCGAAAAGACGCTCGCCTATCAGCGCGAGGACGTCTGGCCGACCGCGGTGCGCTTCCTCGTCGTCGACGAGCACGTCAAGGTGATCGAGAAGGACGCCGACGCGGGCTACGTGATGTTCGAGATCAAAGACGACGGGAAGATGTTCCGCGGATCGCTCGAGATCCTCACCGTCGAGCGCGACAAGCGGAAGAGCGTGCGGTTCGTGCTGCAGATCGAGGATCGCCCCGATTGGATCGAGATCGCGATGCTGACGCGTCTCGAGCGCAAACTGCGCGCGGAGCTCGGCTCGCCGGCCCCACCGCCCGCGAAGGATCCGCCGAAGGAACCGCCGCCCAAGGATCCGCCCAAGCCCGACGACGGCGGACCTCCAATCTCGCCGACGCCCTGACGTGTGATCGTCAGATGTGGGGTGTCGCGATCGATCGTCGACACGGGTCCACTCGCGGCGGGTATGACCCCGTGACGAAACTGATAGGCTCCGCGCATGGCGATCGTCGACCTGCGCTCCGACACCGTGACCCGCCCGACGAAGGCAATGCGCCAGGCGATGGCCGACGCCGACGTCGGCGACGACGTGTACGGCGAGGACCCCACGGTCAAACGCCTCGAGCACCGTGTCGCCGAGCTGCTCGGCACCGAGGCCGCGCTGTTCGTGCCGACCGGCACGATGGCCAACCAGATCGCCCTCAAGGCGCACACGCGTCCCGGCGACGAGGTCATCGCAGGCAAGGACGCGCATTGCTGGCGGCACGAGTCCGGTGCCCTCGCCGCCCTCGCCGGCGCGCAGACACAGCTCACGGCCGCGCATCGGTTCACGGCCGCCGAGGTCCGCGCGATGTTCAAGTCGGACGCCGATCCGTACGTGTCGCCGACGCGTGTCGTCGCCGTCGAAAACACGCACAACATGGGCGGCGGTCTGTGTTGGGATCACGCCGCGCTGGCCGAGGTCACGGCCGCGGCGCACGCGCTCGGCATGCTCACGCACCTCGACGGAGCGCGCCTGTGGAACGCCGCGATCGCGGGCAACACCACCGAGAAGGCGCTCGCGAACGGGTTCGATTCGATCAGCGTGTGTTTGTCGAAGGGGCTCGGCGCGCCCGCAGGCTCGGTCGTCGCCGGCACGCGCGACTTCATTCGCCGCTGTCATCGGCTGCGCAAGATGCACGGCGGTGGCATGCGCCAAGCGGGCATCCTCGCCGCGGGCGGGCTCTACGCGGTGGACAATCACCGCGCGCGCCTCGCCGAGGATCACGTGAATGCCCGCGCGATCGGCGAGCTGCTCGTCGACGCGAAGAACATCACGGTCGACCTGTCGTCGATCCACACGAACATCGTGATGATCGATCTCGCGGTCGGAAGCGCGGACGCGGTGATCGCGGTCGCGCGCGAGGACGGCATCCTCCTCGGTGCCGCGGGGCCGCATAGGATCCGCGCGGTCACGCACCTCGATGTCGATCGCGATGGCGTCACGCGGGCGGCGAAGGTGATCGCGGATATCGCGGCGTCGCTGGGATGACGCGCAGTTCGTCGCGCGATCGAAGCTTGCCGGATCGTGAGCGAACCACGAGCCAGCGAGCGCAGTCCCACCGGTGGTGGGCAGTCGTCGTACTCGCCGTGTCGGCGTGCTCGGCATCACCGCCGATGAGCGAGCTCACGACCGCGCATCAGCGCGAGGATGCCGGCGACATCGAGGGAGCGCTGGTCGCGTTTCGCGCCGCGCAGACCAAGTGCGGATCGCTGACGCCGCCGCGCCGCGCCCGCGCCGCGTGTGCGGAGGCGCTGCTCGGTGAAGCCGAGGTCCTCGAGCATGCGGGGCGCACGAAGGAAGCGACCGACGTGTACCTCGCTGTCCCCGCGAAGGCGCCCGACGACACCGCGACGGCTTCGATCGCGACGCTGCGCGCGGGCGAGATGCTCCTGCGCGTTGGCGAGACCGAGGCCGCGTGGACCGCCCTGTGGAAGTGCGTCACCGAGTGGCCCGACGAAGCGAGCGCGGGTGATGCGCTGCGCGCGCTCGTCGAGGATGGACGCAGGCGCGATGCACGAGCGCTATCGGACCAGCTCGGCAAGGTGCTCACATCACTCGCCGAGACCCAGGTCGCGGACAACGTGATCTGGTCGCTCGCGGATCTCGCGGAGCACGAGCTAGCGCGTCCCGAGGCCGCGCGCGCGTTCTACGATCGCATCCCCGTGGATCATCCGACGAGTGGCATGCGCGACGATGCGCGATGGCA
>Ga0154020_10006197_pt1 | contig 14020 bp, 12 predicted proteins | sample Klosneuvirus_201_FD_109709 | JGI IMG/M metagenome (GOLD analysis project Ga0154020, IMG submission 109709) | Active sludge microbial communities from wastewater, Klosterneuburg, Austria - Klosneuvirus_20160825_MG | ecosystem: Engineered > WWTP > Aerobic digester > Activated sludge | place...
GGACCTTCGTCATGGGCGCACCGCGCGACGAGTTCGGCGCGGGCGCCACGATCGACGTCCAGGTCACCGTCACGCTCACCCACGACTACTGGATGCAGCAGACGGAGCTCACGCAGGCCGATTGGGTGAAGGCCGGCTTCCCGAATCCCAGCGGCGAAGACCCGTACAGCCGAGACTGCCTGAGGCCGGACTGCCCTGTCGGCAACATCCGTTGGATCGACGCCGCCGCGTACGCCAACGGACTCTCCAGGAGCGCGGGGCTCCCCGAGTGCTACGACCTTCGCGCTTGCACGGGCACTCCCGGAGCGAACTTCGCGTGCACGAGAGTCGCGCTCAGCGTCGCGACGAACTACGCCTGTCGTGGCTATCGAATCCCCACCGAAGCGGAGTGGGAGTACGCCGCACGCGCTGGCACGGCGACCGCGTTCTACACGGGTCCGATTCGCGCGCTCCCGCTCCTCACGGACTGCGCGGACGATCCCAACCTCACCCCCATCGCCTGGTACTGCTTCGATTCCGGCAAGTCGACCCACCCCGTCGCGCGCAAGGCCCCGAACGCGTGGGGCCTCTACGACATGTCCGGGAACGCGGCTGAGTGGGTCTACGACTGGATGGCTGGGGTCGGCTACGGATCGGGTCCCAGCACCGATCCAGACGGCTATCGGCTCGCCCCCGGCGAATCGAAGGGCCGCGTCGCGCGCGGAGGAGCCGCTGCGTTGGCGTCCACGTTCGCGAAGTCGGACTACCGTTACGGAATCCCGGCCGACGCCCACGGCCCGACGTTCGGCGTCCGGCTGGTGCGGCTCAAGTAAGGCGCGCGCCCGTCACCACCGCGACATGCTGCCGAGGTCCACCACCGAGAGCCCCTTCGCCTTGAGCGTGCGCGCCGCCGAGCCGCTCCTCATCCCGCTCGCGCAGTACACCACCACCGGCTTGCCCTTCTTGGCGAGCTCGTCCGCGCGCGCGGCCACCTGGTCGACGGGTACGTTCACGGCGCCGGGCAGGTGTCCGCCGGCGAACTCACCGACCGAGCGCACGTCGAGCAAGAGCGCGCCCTCGGCGACCAGCCGCCGGGCCTCGGCCGGGTCGACCTTGCCCATGCGCTGGGTGACGAAGAACACGAGCGCGGCGGCCGCGAGCGCGATCCAGAGGGCGTTGTCCTGCAGCATCGGCGATGGGAGCCACCTCGGCGCCAGGAGGGTTCGCGGAGGGTTCGCTCAGGTCGGCGGCGAACCCTTGGCCGGGGGGCGACCGGAGCGGTAGCACTTGGGGCACAGCCAGGCGAACTCGCCGTTGGCGGTGAGCGGCGCGAGCAGCGCGGGCGTCGCGGGGTCGCCGGGGCGCAGCAGGCGCCAGCCGTCGCGGATGGCGTCGAACGCGGAGTCGTGGCCCGTGTCGGGCTCGTTGCACCGCCGGCAGACGCGGTCCTGATCCTTGCTCGTGGTGTCGAGGGGCTTCGTCGCCATCCCGCTCACCCCGCGACCCGCTCGGCCGACACGACGCCATGCAGGCGCCCCGCCATCATGATCTCGGACGCGCTGTGGCCCACCTGGGGGGCCACGAGCGCGACCGCGGTGTTGAGGTCGTCGTGCACGGCGACTCGCCCTCGCTTGCCCCCGACCAGCAGGAGCCCGGCGAGCACGCTGCGCATGACGCTGTGCCGGAAGCCCGAGCCCTCCATGACGAAGTAGAGGCGCTCGTTGCAGCGGAGCAGCTCGTCCATGTTGCGGACCATCGCCGCGCGCACGTCGTCCTTCGGGGGGTCGGCGTCGCCGGGCACGAGCGAGATGCCGATGAGCGGCTGCTTGAGCGCCGCGAAGCCGCGCTGCACCTCGCGGAGCACCCGGTCCACGTCGTCCATCACCGGGGTGCCCCACCGCACGAAGTGGAGGCGTCCGAGAAGCATCGATTGATACGCCATGCTCGACCTTTCGCTGTCAGGGATCGAGGAAACCAAGGACGGACGACCAGTAGCGCGTGTTGCTCGGCGGGCTCTCGATGCGCGGGATGTGTCCGCCGCCTTCGATGACCTGGAGGGCGGCGCCGCCGGTGCCGTAGTCCGCCGCGAGCTCGAGCGAGTCGGAGAGCGCCTGGTTCGGGTCGAGCTCGCCCTGCACGATGAGGCCCGGCGCGCGCGCGAGGCCGGGGCTGAAGAACGGCAGATCGAACACGTCGTAGAGCGGCCGCGTCGTGTACGTGCCGGGCAGGTTCGCGCTGGCCCAGGTCTGCACCGAAGGCGGCGAGCTCGCGAGGAGGCCCGCGTACACCGGCGCCGCGGTCGGGAAGTAGCCGTTCGGCAGCGTGTCGAGGAACGCGCGGAACCCGGGGCTGCGGAAGCTCGCGTCCGCGAACGGCGAGGCCGTCTTGTAGAGCATCGAGGCGAGCACGCACGAGCGCACGCGGATGCGGTCCGCACAGAGCTCGGCGGCGACGCCCCCGCCCCAGCTCTCGCCGAGCACGTCGACCTTGGGCGTGAGGCGGACGAGCCGCAGGTACTGCACGACCTTGTGCATGGCGGCCGCTTGCCCGTCGAGGGTCACGGTCTTGCCGTCGGTCGGGAACGTGCTCTTGCCGGTGCCCTCGAAGTCGGCGGTGACGGCGAAGATGCCGCGCGCGGCGACCAGATCACGGCCGCGGTAGCCGTCGGCGTCGATCTGGTAGAAATCGCCCGACGTCAGCGGCCCGGGCAGCATGAGCAGCGCGCGGTGCGGCCAGCGCAGCCACGCGCGCAGCGTGAAGGTCTCGGTGAGGTGGATCTTGCGCCCCGGCCCCACGGGCACCTGGTGCTCGATGGTGTGCAGCTTGTCGAGCGCCCCCGCGGGCAGCGCTTCGCCCCGGAGGAGCGCGGCGACCTCGGCGGGCAGGCTCGGCGCCCCCGCGGTGAGGGCCTCCTCGCTCGTGGCGACGGGCGGGGCGTCGACGGCCTCGGCCGCGCAACCGCTCGCAGACAGCATCAGGAGCACGATCGAGGACGATAGGGGGCGGAAAAACATGATCCCTCCTTCACGCACGGGTTGAGTCGAAGCGCACACTCAGCAGTCACACTCAGGGGGTCGTGGGGTCGTCGCTGGGCAGCGCCGATCGGGCGAGCGCGGCGATCGGGTCGCCCCGCAGGGACGCGGCGTCGACGGCCTGCGTGCGCTCGACGAGCTGCACGAGGACGCCAGCGGTGGTGGCCGGATCGAGGAACACCTCGCGGAGCCCCGGCGCGGTCTCGATCGGCGCGCCGCGCACGCGGAAGCCGAGCAGCTCCACACGCTGGATCTCGCGCTCGAGGTCCTCGGTGGCGAAGGCCACGTGGTGCAGGTGCACGCCGCGCGTGGCGAGCGCGTCGGACACCGGCCCTGGACCGGTGGGCGCGTTCACGTGGAGCTCCACCCCGGCGACCGCGAAGGTGGCGATCGCCATGCCCGGCAGGTCGACGCGCTCGGGCTCGACGCCGAGCAACCGCGCGAGCGCCGCGGCCGCGCCCTCGCGGTCGTCGACGATGGCCGTGAGGTGGTCGAGCTTCACCGCGCCCCCCAGCGCACCGCCGCGGCCGCGTAGGTGTACCCCGCCGCCGGTCCGAACAGGAGCACGCGGCTCCCCTCGCGCACGCGCCCCGCGCGCCGCGCGTGGTGGAGCGAGGCCGAGAGCGAGACCGAGTTGATGCTGCCGTACTCCTCGAAGGTGTCGAACGAGACGCCGTCGCGGAGTCCCAGCGAGTCCTCCATGAACGCCGCGTACCAGGACATGGGCTGGTGCGAGACGAAGAGGTCGAGCTCCTCGACCGTGAGCTCGGCGCGGGCGAGCGCCTCGCCGCAGACCTCGCGCGCGTACTGCCGCAGCTCGCCCATCACCGCGGGCTGCAGCGCGGGATCGAAGCGGATGAGCAGCTGCTCCTGCGAGCGCTCCCAGTAGGCACGCTTCGGCGCGCCGGTGGGCACGTCCCAGCCGAGGCGGATGGCGCCGTGGAGCCGACCGTCGGTGCGGAACGAGAACGCGACGCTCGCGCCCTTCGAAGCGCCGACCACGAAGGCCCCCGCGCCGTCGCCCTCCTGCACCGTCGAAGACGCCCCCGGGTCGGTGACCCGCGAGTACGCGACCGACTGCACGCAGAGCACGTGCCGCGCGAACCCCGCCGCCACCTGCGCGGCGGCCACGCTCAGCTGGGTGACCACCGAGTTGCAGATGCTGTCGACCTCGAAGCAGGCCGCCTTGCGGATCCCGAGCCCCTGCGCCACCAGCGCCGCGTTCTTCGGGTGCATCTCGTCGGGGAGGAACGACTGCACGAGGACCGCATCGACCTCACCCGGGTCGATCTGCGCGTCGGCGAGCGCGGCCCGCGCCGCGGCGATCTCGGCCTCGGACGTGCGGAGCTCGCGCGGGAAGATCCGCCGCCGGCGCGTCCCGCGGAACGGATCGGAGAAGCTGCGCTCGAGGGCCGCGAGGGTACGCGCGTCGTCGGCGCCGCGGAACACCATGCCCGCGACGTGCACCGCGCCGTCGTCGTCGCGCGCGCCGCGGAAAGGATCCTTCACCGCCGCGTGCTGCTCGGCGAGGAAGGCGAACGCCTCGTTGCCGACGGCAGGGGCCTCCCAGATTCCAGTGCCGAGGATGCCGACGTCGCGCGCGATCACGGCTGCCTCGCGTGCATCATCGACATCTGGGCGATGGCCTCGATGCGGCCGTCGCCGCGGATGCGGACGTTGGCGTCCTGACGGATGTCGAGCACCGCCGGCCCGTCGGCGGTCAGCCGGTCGAGCAGCTCGGCGGTGATCTGTCCGGGCCGCTCGATGGTGGCCGACGCGACCCCGATCGCGCTCGCCCAGGCCGCGAAGTCGACGCGCGGCGTGTCCCACGCGGCCTCGCGCCCGAACGTGTGGCGGTAGCCGTGGAACACCATGTTGTAGCGAGCGTCGTTGAACACGGCGAGCACCACGCGCAGGCCGTGCTTGCGCGCGACGAGCAGCTCCATGCCCGCCATCTGCATGCCGCCGTCCCCGCAGACGCAGATCGTCCGCCGCGCGCGGTCGCCGAGCGCGAGGCCGATCGCGGAGCCGATCCCCGAGCCCATCGAGCCGAGCCCGAGGTGCACGACGAACCGGTCCGGACGGTCGGCGGTCAGGTAGTGCAGGGCGAACAGCATGTGCTCGCCGATGTCGGTGACGAACACGTCGTCGGGCCGGCTCGCGCGCTCGAGGTCGGCGATCACGCGGTGGGGCGCGATGACCTGCGCGTCGTCGGTCGCGAACTCGGGCACGTCGAACGGCGAGGCCGCGTGCGCCTCGGCCGCGAGCAAGGGGCCACGCCGCGACGGCGTGCCCCCGAAGGCGGCGAGCGACGAGGCGAACGCCCCGACGTCGGCCACGACGCCCATCGCGGTCGGGTGGTTGCGCCCGAACACCGAGGGGTCGAGGTCGACGTGGGCCAGGAATCCGCCCGCGGCGAGCGGCGGCGTGCCGGCCAGCGTGGAGTCGTCGAGATCGGTGGCGAGCGCGACGGTCGCGTCGCACCCTGCGCGCATGTAGCGGCGGGCCCACCACGAGGCGCCGAGCCCGCACGCGCGGAGCGAGAGGGGGTGGGTCTCGGGCAGGAGCCCCTTGGCCATCGGGGTGGTCACGAACGGCACCTGCGTCGCCTCGACCATGCGCAGGAGCGCGCGCTCGTGGCCGCGACAGCCCGCGCCGATGATGAGCAGCGGACGCTCGGCGCGCGCGAGGTGCCGCGACACGGTGGCCAGCACCGGGAGCGAAGGCGCCCGCGGCTCGACGGCCCGCGGCGGCGCGTGGAGGAACGGCGCGACCACGGGGGCGCCCGCGTTGTCGACGGAGAGCACGACGAAGGCGGGCCCCGGGTTCTCCGGATCGGTGGCCGCGTCGATGGCCCTCTGCACCTGGCCGCTCGCGCTCTCGCCGCGCGCGATCCGCACGACCGCGCGCGCGACCCCGGCGAAGATGCGCTCGACGCCGATGCCGTCGCCGCCGGTGTGCTGCGCGAGCTTCATCCCGGTGGCCGCCCACGGCACGTCGCCGCAGAACACGATCATCGGGACGCGCTCGAGGTGCGCGGCGACCACGCCGGTGAGCACGTTGGTGGCGCCCGGCCCCGCGGTGACGACGATGGCGGGCACCCGACCGGTCGCCCGGTGGAAGCCCATCGCCTCGAACACCCCGCAGCTCTCCTGGCGCGGCTCCACGAGCATGACCCGTGGGTCGCTCAGGATCGCGTCGAAGAACGGGATGATCGGGCCGCCGGGCAGCCCGAAGAAGGTGTCGATGCCCGCGGTGTAGAGGGTGCGCACGATGGCCGTCGCCGCGCTCGTACGTTCGTCCGCGCGGAACACGCCGCTGGGCGACTCGAGGAGCTCGACTTCGGGTGCGCGGCCAAGCCGTCGCTTCATGGTTGGTGTCACCAAGTAAGCACAGTTCTGTGCTTTGTCATGAGAAGAATTCTTGTTTGTTCCTCGCCATTGTGGGGCTCATGTACGCCGATGTCCTGCGATCTGGCGGACCGGTAGCTTGATCTGGATCAGATGCGCTGGCGCAAACAGTGGCCGAACGTCGAGCGATCTGGAACGCGCGCGAACTCGCCCCGAGCGTGGCGTTCACGGCGCGAGCGGGCACCAACGGGACGCGAGCGCAGCGCACGCTCCGAGCGTCCAAGACGGAGTCGCTGTTCTCACGTGTGCCCGCGCACGCTCATTCCGGCCAACCACTCCGGGCCAGCCGCTTCACACGTGACTTTCGGAGCGAAGGACCCGGCTACTTCGGCGCGCCGGGGATCGCGCCCTTGCCCGTCTCGACGAGCTCGAGCGCGAGATCGGACTCGAGCAACCCGATCACCTCGCCGCGGGCCACGCTCGCGAGCTCGGTCTGCGCGGCCGCGAGCCCCTCGGCGCCCCACTTGACCATGGCGACGTAGAACCGCCCCTGGATGGCCGCCTTGCCAGCGGCGAGCTTGTCCAGCGTGACCGCGGCGTCGGCCTTGCCGAGCGCGTGCCGCGCGAGCCGGCCCGTCAGCGTGTCCGCCCCCGAGACCGCGACGAGCGCCTTCTCCGTCTCGAGATCGGTCGGTACCCCGGCGCGGCGCTGCACGGCCCGCACGAGGACGGCGAGGCGCGCGAGCGGGTCGGGGGCGAGACCGATGTCGATCGCGCGCTTGAACGTGGCCTTCGCTCGGACGGCGTCCGTCGTGCGCAGGGCCCGGAGCATGCGCGAGGTGACGATGCGCGCGAGCAGCGGGCCGTCGGTGGCGGCCGCCTCGGCCGCGGCCCAGGCCTCGTCTTCCTTGGCGGCGGCGCCCTCGAACCGCGCGTACACGAGCGCGATCCGCAGCTGGACCTCGGCGAGGCCGTTGCCCTTGCTGGTGAGCCGCAGGGGTGAAAGCAGCTCGAGCGCGCGCAGGTAGCTCGTCTGCGCCGCGGCCGCGTCGCCCGCGCGACGGGCGTAGTCACCGGCGAGCAGGCGCAGGTCGGCCTCGACGCCCGGCTCCGCGAGCAGCGCCTTCTCGGCGAGCGCCTTCGCCATCGCCTCGCGCGCAGCGCCGAGGTTGCCCTCGCGCGCCTCGAGGCGCGCCTTGCCGGCCCACGCGGTCGCGATCGGCTCGAGGGCGAGCGCCTCGTCGAACAGCGTGCGCGCTGCGCCGGGGCGCCCTGCTTGTCCCTCGACCACGCCCATGAGCGTGCGGATCACCGCGCCCGACGGCTCGACCTTGCCGATCTGATCGGCAGCCCCGACGAGCGGCCCCGCGGCGAGGTAGGCGCGTCGCGCGGCGTCCCAGTCCTCGCGGTCGGCGAAGTCACGGATGGCGGCGCCGGAGATCCCGAGCGCGCGCCCGAGATCCTTGGCGGAGGGGCGGCGCGGGTCTTCCTTGGTGCCGAGCAGCGAGCGCGCGAGGATCGCGGGGGCCGCGTCGCCGGAGCCCGCGAGCAGGAGGCCGCGCGCCACGACCTCGGCGAGCAGCGCGCTCTGCGGAAAATCGGGGGTGGCAGCGAGCGCGGTGCCGAGGGCGCCGTCGGCGACCACCTCTTCGAGCGTCTCCACCTTGATCGAAGGCAGGAGCGCGGCGACGAGGTCGGTGTAGCCGTCGAGGCTCGGGGTGGCGCCTGCGTCGAGCAGCGCGCGCCGCAGCGTCTCGGGGACGAAGCCCTGCGCCTGCGGGCTGCCCACGACCTCGATCGCGCCGGGGACATCGCCGTCGCGGAGCCGACGCGCGACGAGGCGCACGCCCGCGGTGCGCGCGCCGAGGACCGCGTAGTAGACCTCGTCGACGTAGCGCGCCTGGACCCGCTCGCCCTCCTTGAAGGCGACGACGCGGTCCATCCACTCAAGGAGCGCCTGCTCGGCCTCGGCGCCGTGCTTGTCGTTCGGGCTGTAGACGAACGCGTCGTTCTTGCGCATGGCGACGCGGCCCGCGGTGACCAGCGGCGACTTCGGGAAATCGGCCGGCGCGCTGGTCCACACGTCGAGCGCCTCGAGGTGCGGCTTGGGCTTCGGGTCGTTCGGCCGGGCGAGCGCCCAGAGGCCGTAGATGCCGAGCGCCGCGCCGTCCTCCCCGCGTGCAGCGGGGCCGAGCACCGCGCGATCGAGCACCGACACGGCGGGATCCGAGAGGAGCTCGGGGCCGACCTTGTTCACGCGGAGCAAGGTGGCGGCGAACCTCAGCGAGGCCAGCGCGGTGCGCTCACGGCCCTCGAGGAGCATGCGCCCGGCGCGGAGCAAGAGGCGGTCGGCGAGCGGCTTCGCGAGCTGGGTGCGCCCCGGAGCGGCGGGCGCGGAGAACGTGTAGTGCGCGAGGGCGAGCGGGACGTCTGCGTCCTCGACCGGGGCTCCCGGCTTGAAGGCGTAGGTGGGGGCGACCGGCGCGTTCGGGCGACAACCCGAAGAGGCCAGGCCCGCCAGCGAGAGCGCTACAGCGAGAGAGACACCGTGGAGGACGCGACGCATCGCGGGCGACGATAGCACCCTTCCCCGGAGCGGAGGACCGGACAGGGACGGTCCGGGAGCGACAGAAGCAGACCGGAGCGGAGGACCGGACAGGGACGGTCCGGGAGCGACCAAAGCAGACCGGAGCGGAGGACCGGACAGGGACGCTCAGCCCGTGGCAGAGACGGGCATGGCAGCGACGAGGCGGGTGATGAGCGCCTGGGACTCGGTCGCGAGCTCCTCGAAGACGATCCCCATGCCGGGCGGCTGCGCCTCGACGCGGACGACCTCGCCCGTGCCCTCGATGGTCTCGATGTCGTCCATGATCAGCGTGAACCGCAGGTTGACCTTGGTGCCGACCGGCAGGGGCGACTTCGACTTGATGAAGACCCCCGTCTTGCTGATGTTGGTCACGTACTCGTGGATGAACGCGTCGAACGACTCGAACTCCTTGTTGATGGTGAGCCGGTCGGACTGGCGGCCGTCACGGGGCTGGTCGAACTGGGAGGAGTGAGCGGCGTTCGGCATGGTGCCCCTGACACCATGGGCCGCGACCGCGGGCCAAGAAAACCGATCGCTCGGCTACGGAACTCGAGGACTACTGGTCCTCCCAGGTCGTGCACTTGGGGTTCTCCTGGCACTGGCACTCCCGCTTCTTGGCGGGCCTGTACTCCTTGCCGTCGAACTTCATCACGATCTGGTAGCAGTGCGGGTTGCCGTCGTCCTCGATGCGGCGCGGGCGGACGGTCAGGTCCTTGAGGCCGTGGGACTTGGTCTCCATCGACTCGTAGCGGTCGACCGAGGGGAACGTGCCCACGTAGTGCCCGCAGGTGCCGCGCGCGATGTAGACCGAGCGGTTGCACGACTCGCCGCACGACCACCCGGGCTTCACGAAGAAGTCGGCCGTGCCGTCGCCGTCGAGGTCTTCGTCGCGCACGTCGAGCTGCACGTGCTTGTCGAACGGGCGGGTGGCGTCGCGCTTGTCGCCATCGGGCAGCGGGTCGACGCACTCGCCGGGCACGGCGACCTTGGCAGCGTCGCCACCCGTGGTGCCCCCGCCCGTGGTGCCGGTACCACCCGTGTTCACGGGCGCCGCGGGCGAACACGCGAAGAAGACGACACCCACGAACGCGACGAGCGGTGCTGATCGATCCCGCGCCATGACTCCATCATACGCCTTGGGAAAGGAGCGCGCGCAACGATTCGGGGCTCGTGACCGCGGGGGGCACGCGCGACACCCGGGCGGCGAGCGGGCGCTCGAGACCGCGCTCGAAGTCGGCGAACTCCGTGTCCGTGTCTTCGCGCAAGAAGCAGAGGATCGCGTCGAACGTGCGGTCCTTCTCGAGCAGCATCGCGGCCTCGGCGTAGCTCTCGGCGATGACCAGGTCCCAGGTATCCGACAAAGCGGCACGCGCGGAGCGGGCGGCGCTGACCTGCGGGTCGATGGCGAGGGCGCGACGGCGGCGCACCGGCGTCTTGCGGACGGGGGCCGGCTCCGAGTCGAACTCGCCCGCGAGACCGGGCAGGGAGACGAGCACCGTCGTGCCGGACTGCTCTCCCTGGCGGCTGTCCACCTGGATGGTCCCGCCGAGCGCGGTCACGATCCCGTGGCAGATCCAGAGGCCGAGGCCGCTGCCCTCGGACGCCGGCTTGGTGGTGAAGAACGGGTCGAACACGCGCCCGAGGCTGTCCTGGTCGATGCCGGTGCCGGTGTCGCTCACCTCGATGCGGGCGTCGCCCGCAGGGCCGAGGCCGGTGCGCACGACCACCGCGTTGCGCTGGGGGTCGCCCGCCGGGATCGCCTGCGCGGCGTTGAGCAGGATGTTCATGAACACCTGGGCCAGGCGCCCCTCGTTGGCGAGCACGAGCGGCATGGCCTCGAAGCGACGCTCGACGCGCGCCACCTTGCGGATCTCGTTCTGCGCCAGCGCGAGCGTGGCCTCGAGCACGCGCTGGGCGTCGATGGGCCGCCGCAGCTCTTCGTCGGCACGCGCGAACGAGCGCAGATCACGCACGATCGTGCGCACGCGCTCGGCTCCCTCGCGCACGATCTCGAGCATCTCGGCCACGTCGGCCACCTGCCGTCGCGCGCTCTCGAGCGTGGCCGCGTCCTCGGGCGCGAGCGGCGCATCGGCAAGCTGATCGAGCAGCTCGCCGAGCTTGGGGAGGCGCCGGTTCTCGATGTGCGCGACGTTGGCGAGCACGTACGCGAGCGGGTTGTTCACCTCGTGGGCCACGCCCGCCGCCAGCGTGCCGACGGAGATCATGCGGTCGGCCTGCCGGAGGCGCGCCTGCAGCGCGAGCCGCTCGGTGACGTCGCGGGCGAACACGAGGCACCCTCCGGCGACGCCGTGCTCGACGCGGATCGAGGAGATCTCCGCGGTCAGCGCGGCGCCGTCGTTGCGCAGGAGGCGGATCTCCGAGCGGCCGTGGTCGTCCCCCCGTTCGCGCGCGCGGAGCGCCTCCTGGTCCTCGGGCTGGACCGCGACCTCGATGCCCGCGCCAGTGAGGCTCGCCGCGTCCCTCCCGAGGTAGGCCGCGAGCGCCGGGTTCACGTAGACGAAGTGTCCGTCGCGCAGCACGAAGATCGGGTCCGGGGCCGCCTCGATCAGGGTGCGGAACTGGGCCTCGGAGCGCCGGAGCGCATCCTCGGCGGAGCGCCGCTCGGTGATGTCCTCGACCAGCGACGCGACGCCGATGGTCTGGCCGAGCGGGTCGATGAGCGCGGTGTCGTACCAGACGCACTCGATCCGGGAGCCGTCCTTGGTGCGGTGGACGTGGGTGCCACGATCCCCCTGGCGCTCGCGGTGCATCCGCTGGGCGAACGCGCGCACCGCGTCCTTGTCGTCGGGGAGCACGAGCTCCGCGCCGGCGCCGATCGCCTCGCGCGCGGAGAAGCCGAAGATCCGGGTCGCCGCGTCGTTCCACTCCTCGATGCGGCCGTCGACGTTCCACACGACCACGCCGAGGGGCGAGTTCTTCACGTGCAGCTTCATGCGCTGCTCGGAGGAGCGCAGGGCGCGCAGGGCGCGCTGCCGCTCGGTGACGTCCTCGACCACGCCGAGCCCCCCGACGACGTCGCCCTCCGCGTCGCGGAGCGGAGAGGTGCGGAGGAGGACGTCGACGACGATGCCGCTGATCATCGACTCGTAGGGCCCCTCGTAGACCCCTGGCTCGCCTTCGAGCACGCGCTCGATCGCCGGCAGCACCCGCTGGTCGCGGAGCTTGTGCATGTCGAGCCCGATCAGCTTCTCGTAGGCCGCGTGCAGGAGCTCGACGAAAGCCTCGTTGCAGTCGAGGAGGGTGTAGTCGCGGTCGTAGATGAAGACCCCGAACGGCGCCTGGTCGAAGAGCGTCCGGTAGCGCTCCTCGGACTCGCGGAGCGCTGCGCCGACATCCTCGTCGAAGACCACGCCGGAGATCTATCACGGGCCCAGGCCGCGGGTAGCCGCCCGCGGTAGCGGCCCGTGGCTAGCCAGTTCGTCCCGGAGTCGGCGCAGAGAGTCTTTGTCGGCCGCCCATGGAGGCGGCCGATGCTTCGCTCCGCTTCGTTTCGCTCAGCTGGCGTCGGGCGGAGCCTCGGCGTCGGGCTCGGTCTTGGCCTTGCCCAACCCCGTAGTGGACTTACCGAACCCCGTCGTCGACTTGCCCGACCCCATGGTGGACTTGCCGACAGCGCCGGGCACCGGCGTGCGGTCGGCCCGATCTCCGGGCCGCGAGCTGCGCGACTTGGCCTTGGGCAAGCTCGGGCGCTTGGGTGGCTCCTGCTTGCGACGGAGCGCGATCCACACCACCACCGCCACGACCGCGACGATGGCGAACGGCTGAATGTTCGAGAGCGGGCCCTTCTTGACCGGGGCGCCCGCCGGCACCGCGACGCCAGGCGTGGTGGTGCCCGGCGCGGCGGTGGCGAGGCGACGCTCGAACTCGTCGAGGGTCTCCAGCACACCCTGGACCTGCGTGGCCTGCTTGTAGAACGTGGGGTTGGTCTTCTTGAGGATCTCGTTGCCGACGTCCTTGCCCAGCGCCTTGTTGTGCAGGTGGCGCTGCTGCAGGCTGTAGATGAACAGCACGTCGGACCCGTTGAGCTTGAGCTCGTCGTGGATCTTGGCGAACTGGTTCACGTCGGTCTTGCCGGGGAGCGCGAGCACCCAGGTGCGGCCGCCGGTCTTCTGCGCGAGGGTTTCGACGCGGGCGACGACCTGCTTGCGCTCGTCGAAGGTGAGCCGCCCCGACAGATCGAGGAACCGGGCTTGCCCTCCGCTGGCGAAGGCCTGCTTCACGGCAGCGTAGTCGACAGCGATGCTCTCGGCAGGGGCGAGGTCGGCCACTTCGGCCTACCTACACCAGAAAGGCGTCCGAAACCACGCCGAAGCGTCAGAAGAGGCCGGCCACCCCGACGACACCACCGGTGACCGAGGGTCCACCGGTCCCGTGTGCCGGCCGCGCCAGCGAGAAAGTCGGGGCGATCGCCACCCCGGTGGTCTTCGGAGACCCGACGGCCTTCGGAGACGCCGTCGACGGCTCGAAGGCGAGCCACCCCGCGTCGACCGCCGGGGCGACGATGGCCCCGATCAGGGCGCCGAGCGCGGCGAAGTCGGCCTGATCGAGGCGGTCGCACGGCGACTGCGGACCGGGACAACCGGCGAGGCCCTGGACGGCGTACGCACCGAGCAACGCGCCACCCGCGACGAGCGAGGCCTGGAGCGCGAGGCTCCGACCGACGACGCGGTGGTTGCCGTGTCCGAGGTGGATCCACGGCGTGAGGGCGATCTGCAGCGTGATCGCGGAGAGGAGCAGCGGAACGCGCTTGTCGGCGTCGAACTTGCGGTAGGCGGCGAGGGTGACGCCGGAGACCGCGAAGCTCGCGAGGATGCTCTGGTAGCCGTACCAGGCACCCTTCGGCGGCTCGACCTCGAGCGGCTTGTCGTTGGCCACCGTCGCGCTCGCCGCGGGCACCGCCGACGGGGCGCTCTCCACCGGTGGCGTCGCGGCGGATGGAGCACTCGATCCGACGGGCGCCACGGAGTCCGAACCCGCCGACGAGGCGACGGGGGCTGCTCCCTCGTTGGCGCCGTCCGCGCGGACGAGTGGCGTCAGGACTGCGCCGCCGA
>Ga0154020_10006198_pt1 | contig 14019 bp, 17 predicted proteins | sample Klosneuvirus_201_FD_109709 | JGI IMG/M metagenome (GOLD analysis project Ga0154020, IMG submission 109709) | Active sludge microbial communities from wastewater, Klosterneuburg, Austria - Klosneuvirus_20160825_MG | ecosystem: Engineered > WWTP > Aerobic digester > Activated sludge | place...
CGGGGTCGGGGTCGGCGGGGACGGCCATCGCCGTCGGCAGCACCGCATCATAGGTGCGCGCCGCCCCCACGACGGCGATGCCCTGCACGCGCGTTCGATAATTGCGTATGGACTTAAATAGCTCGCGGCGCCGGCCGGCCCGGTGCGGGAGGACGCGGTGATCGCCGAAGCCGCGGCGGCCCTGGGCGGCATGGCCCTGCTGCGCTGGGGGGTGCACCGCGCCATCCTGCACGGCCTGCGCGCCCCGCGCCTGCGCCACGCGGCCTGGCCCGACACGCGGGGCCTGCCGGCCGGCGCGGTGCGCCAGGTGTCGCTCGATGGCCCGCGCGGCCGGCGGCTCTTCGCCTGGTTCGTGGGCGCGCCGCAGCGCGACGCGGCGCCCGTCCCCGCGGTGCTCGTGATGCACGGCTGGGGTTCCAATGCCGCCGAGATGTGGCCGGTGGTGCGGCCGCTGCACGACGCCGGCTGCGCCGTGCTGCTGGTCGACGCGCGCTGCCACGGCCTGAGCGACGGCGAGGCCTACACCTCGATGCCGCGTTTTGCCGAGGACATCGCCGTCGGACTGCGCTGGCTGCGCACGCAGCCGGGCATCGCCGGCGAGCGCATCGCGCTGCTCGGCCACTCGGTGGGCGCCGGCGCGGCGCTGCTGCATGCGGCCAGCCACGGCGACGTGCGCGCGGTGCTCAGCCTGTCGGCCTTCGCGCATCCGCGCGAGGTGATGCGGCGCTTCATGGCCGCCAGGCGGCTGCCCTACCCCGTGCTCGGCTGGTACGTGCTGCGCCACGTGCAGCGTGTCATCGGTGCCCGCTTCGACGACATCGCGCCGCTGCACACGCTGGCCCGCGTGCGCTGCCCGGTGCTGCTGGTGCATGGCCGCGACGACCGCACCGTGCCCTTCAGCGACGCCCGGCGCCTGCAGGCCTGCACCCCGCGCGCCACGCTGCTGGCCGTGGACGGCGACCACGACCTGCGCGACAGCCTCGCGCCGCACGGCCCGGCGCTGGTGCACTTCCTGCGCGGCGCGCTGGGCCGGGACGGTGAAAACATCGATCGCAAGCGCGTGCCCTCGCTGCACGCGCGCTGAGCTGCCGTGCTGGCCCTCTCGATCGGTCCCCTGGCCCTGCCGCTGCCGCCGCTGCTGCTGCTGGGGGCCGTGCTGGTGGCGCAGGGGCTCGCGTCGCGGCTGGCACGGCGGCCGGGCCGGCGCGGCGACGGCGCCGACGCCGCAGCGACCGCGCGGCGGGGCGCCCAGGCCGCCGACGCCGTCACCACCGCGGCGCTGCTGGGGCTGCTGGCCGCCCGCGTCGCCTGCCTGGCCCGGCACGCCGAGGCCTATGCCGCGTCGCCGTGGTCGGTGTTCGACGTGCGCGACGGCGGCTGGCATGCCGGCGCGGGCCTGGCCGTGGGCATCGCCTGGCTGGGCTGGTGCGGCCTGCGCTCGCCGGCCGTGCGGCCGGCACTGGCCGCGGGCGCGGCCGCCGGTGCGGCGCTGTGGTTCGGCCTCGGCGCCGCGCTGGGGCCGCGTGCCGGGGCGGCGCTGCCCGGGCTGGCGCTCGTCGAACACGCCGGCGGCGCCACGCTGACGCTGCCGCAGGCCGCGCAGGGCCGGCCGGCGGTGGTGGTGCTGTGGGCCAGCTGGTGCGCACCCTGCCGCGCCGAGATGCCGCTGCTGGCCGCCGCCCAGCAGCGCGAGGCCGGCGTGCGTTTCCTCTTCGTCAACCAGGGCGAAGACGAGGCCACCGTGCGCCGCTACCTGGCCCGCCTGCCCTACCCCGTGCACCACGTGCTGCGGGACGAACGCTCGGCGCTGGGCCCGGCGGTCGGCTCGCCGGGGCTGCCGACGACCCTGTTCTACGATGCCCGCGGCCGCCAGGTCGACGCCCACTTCGGCCTGCTCAACGCCGCGGCATTGGAAAGCCGCCTCGGGCGGCTGCGGCCCGGGCCGCAGGACGCGCTGCGCGCCGGCGCCCGGCCCGGCAGCGCGGCCCCGTCGCCACCGCAGACCCCTCCACCGACACCCCCACCGACATCGCCACCGACACCCCGATGAACACCGCCGCCCTCGCCTCCGCCCCCGCACGCATCGACGACGAAATGGATCTGCTCGACGGGCTCGTGCCGCTGGGCGGCCGCGACATCCTCGAACTCGGCTGCGGCAAGGCCGTGCTGGCGCGCGCGCTGCTGGCGCGCCATCCGGACAGCCGCGTCACCGGGCTGGAGGTCGACGCACGCCAGCACGCCGCGAACCTGGCCGCGCCGCAACCCGGCCTGCGTTTTGTCGCCGCGGGCGCGCAGGCCATCCCGTTTGCCGACGGCGGCTTCGACCTCGTGCTCATGCTCAAGTCCCTGCACCACGTGCCGGTGCCGCTGATGGCGCAGGCGCTGGCCGAGGCGGCCCGCGTGCTGCGCCCGGGCGGCCACCTCTACGTCTCGGAACCGGTCTACGCCGGGCCCCTGAACGACGTGATGCGCCTCTTCCACGACGAGCGCGAGGTACGCGCTGCCGCGCAGGCCGCCCTGGACGAGGCCCTGCGCGGCAACCGCTGGGCGCGCGCGGCCGAGCACCGCTTCGTGATGCCGGTGCGGTTCCGCGACTTCGCCGACTTCGAACAGCGCATGCTGCGCTCGACCTTCAACGACCACCGCATCGACGACACGCTGCTCGCCCGCGTGCAGGCCGCCTTTGCGCCGCACGTCGGGCCCGACGGCGCGCGCTTCGAACGCCCGATGCACGTGCGCCTGCTGCGCCGGGTGGCTTGAGCGTGGACGCGCGCCCCCGCCCCCCGGCCGCCACCGACGATGCGCGGGGGCGGCGCCTCGGCCACCTGCTGGTGGCGCTGCAGCTGCTGCTCATCGGCGCGCTGGCGCTGTGGTCGGCGCCGGTCTTCCTGGCGGGCCGCGCGGGCGCCGCCGCCTGGGCGCTGGCGGCCGCGTCGGCCGCGCTGGGGGCCTGGGCGCTGGCCAGCAACCGCCCGGGCAACTTCAACGTCCACCCGGCGCCCCGGGCCGGCGGGCAGCTCGTGCAGCACGGGCCCTACCGCTGGCTGCGTCACCCGATGTACACGGCCGTGCTGCTGGGCGCGGCGGCCTGCGCGGCGGCGCTCGGCCACGCCGCGGCCTGGGGCGTTGGCCTCTCGCTGCTGGCGGTGCTGGTCGCCAAGGCGCGGCTCGAAGAACGCTGGCTGCTCGTGCAGCACGCCGGCTACGCGGCCTACCGCGCGCGCACGGCGCGCTTCCTGCCCGGGCTGTGGTGACAGCGCCTGCCGTGCGCGCGGCGACGGTTCAGCGCCGGCCCTGCCGTGCCGCCGCCTCGCCGTCCTCGCGCATGTGGCGCAGGAAGTAGCGCACGTAGAAGACGCCCATGCCGATCATGAAGGACAGGCCGGCCACGGTCATCAGGCCGACATCGGTGGTGAAGAGATCCTTGAGCACGTTGGGCCTCCGGCGGTTCGACGTTGCGGCATTGAACCCGCGATACCGACGGGGGCATTTGCGGCACGTCAAGGCCCGACGCCGCGGCGCGGCCGCACACGGGCGACAGTTGCGGCCCGCAGAGCGCGCCGACAGTCAGGGCTTCAAGGTCAGCAGCCAGCTCAGCACGTCGGCCTTCTCACCCGCGCTGCAGTCGCGTCCCACGACGTCCATGCAGTTCAGGCGGAACCAGGTCTCGACCTTGGTCTTGTCGGTGAAACGCGGGGCATGGGCGGCCGGCGCCAGCGGGCGTATCGACTTTTCGGTGACCTGGTCGCGCCCGTTCCTCACCGGCTCGGCACCATGGCAGGACGCGCAGCTGAAACCCAGCTCGCGGCCGAAGTTGGTGTTGAACAGCTTCTGCCCCCGTTCCGGCGCGCCGGGCGCCTTGGCCTGGGCCTCGTAGGCCGCCAGCAGTTCCGCGGGCGTGGCCGCCTGCGCGGCGTCCGGGCCCATGCCGGCCAGCAGGGCCAGCGCGCACAGGGCACCGAGGGCCAGGCGCTGGTGCGTAAGCTGCGTTCTTCTCATGACGGTCTCCATCGCGGCATGCCTGGCAACGACACCCGCGCCGCGTGCAGGCGTCACTGAACGCGGCGGACACCCGTGCGCCCGCGGCGAAGCTCGTGACGATTGCATCCCCGCCGCCCCCGCAGCACCTTGTTCCTGCGCAAACCTGCGTGCCGCGATGTTGTCGTCGGCAGGCGCCGGCTGCGGCGCGCGGGCCCGTGGCGCCGCCTGTCCGCAGCCAAGCATGACGAAGATCAAGTTTCGGCGCGCCGCCCTGGGGCACCCTTTGCCGCCGACGTCCGCGGGCCGCCGGCGAGGCCGGATCGGCGGCGGGGCCTCACGGGCGGGCACCTACAATTCCGCCCGTCGTCAAGGCGCCCTTTGCCGCACCGTCGGCCTGCGGCATCGCCCGTCTTCCCGGTCCCCATCCCAGCATCTTGCAGTCCCCTACCGTCAACGTCGCCACCGCCCGCCCTGCCGGGGCCGCCGCCGTGGTGCTGCAGGCCAGCGGCCTGGCAGGCCAGCGTGGCGACCGGGCGCTCTTCAGCGGCCTGGAACTGGCGCTCGCACCGGGCAGCGTGACCTGGCTGCGCGGTCGCAACGGCCGCGGCAAGACCAGCCTGCTGCGCCTGCTGGCCGGCCTGTCGACGCCGATGGCCGGCGAGATCCGCGTCGCCGGCAGGACGCTGCGCGAAGGCGGGCCGGCCTGGCGCCGCCACTGGGTCTACATCGGCCACCAGAACGCCTTGAAGGACGACCTCAGCGCCACCGAGGCGCTGCGCTTCCTGGCGCGGCTGCACGGCCTGCCGGCCGACGATGCGCTCATCGCGCAGGCGCTCAAGCGCATGGGCGTGGCCAACCGCCAGCATGCGCCGGTGCGCACGCTCAGCCAGGGCCAGCGCAGGCGCGTGGCGCTGGCGCGGCTGGTGCTGGCCACGGGCGCGCCGGTGTGGCTGCTCGACGAACCCTTCGACGCGCTCGACACCGACGGCATCGCCGCGCTGAACGGCATCATCGCCAGCCACGCCGCGGCCGGGGGCTGCGTGCTGCTGACGAGCCACCAGCCGCTGACGCTGGCGAACCCGGCGCCGGCGGTCTTCGACCTCGAACCCTATGCCGCCGCATGAGCGCCGCCGAACCCGACCCCGGCGGCTCGATGACCGAGGTCTTCGCCTGCGTGCTGGCACGCGACCTGAAGCTGGCCTCGCGCCGGCGCATCGACGCGCTGCTGCCGCTGGCCTTCTTCATCGTCGCCATCAGCCTGTTTCCGCTGGGCGTGGGCCCCGAACCCGGCATGCTGCGCGACATGGCGCCGGGCGTGGTGTGGGTGTGCGCGCTGCTGGCGTCGATGCTGTCGGTGAGCTCGATGTTCGCCGGCGACCACGCCGACGGCTCGCTCGAACAGATGCTGCTGGCACCGCAGTCGGCCATCGCGCTGGCCGTGGCCAAGTGCACCGCGCACTGGCTGGTGACCGGGCTGCCGCTGATCGTCGCCACGCCGCTGGTCGGCCTGCTGTTCGACATGTCGGCGCCGGCGCTCGCCGCGCTGGTGGCCGGGCTGGTGCTGGGCACGCCCATCCTCAGCCTGCTCGGCGGCCTGGGCGCGGCGCTCACGCTGGGCCTGCGCAGCGGCGGCATGCTGCTGATCCTGATCGTGCTGCCGCTGGCGATACCGGCGCTGATCTTCGGCGCCGGCGCCGTGGGCACGGTCGAAGCGGGCATGTCGGCGTCGGGGCACTTCTCGCTGCTGGGCGCGCTGCTCATCAGCACGGCGCTGGGCGTGCCGGTGGCCATCGCCGCGGCGCTGCGCATCTCGACCGAATGACGCGTCGCATGACGCACTGCATGACGCACCCAAGGACGCACCGCATGAGGACCCCCGCGTGAATCCACAAGGTCTGCGAGGCCTGCGCCTGTTCAGCTTTGCCGCGCCCTCGCGCTTCTACGGGCTGACGGGCTGGCTGATCCCGCTGTGCTGGCTGGTGTGCATCGGCTTCACCGTGGCGGGCCTGTACATCGGCTTCTTCGTGGCACCCACCGACGCCACGCAGGGCGACGCCTACCGCATCATCTTCATCCACGTGCCCGCGGCCTGGATGTCGATGCTGCTCTACCTGGTGATGGCCTTCTGGGCCGGCATCGGCTGGGCCTTCAACGCGCGCATGGCCTCGATGCTGGCGCGCGCCATCGCACCCACCGGCGCCATGTTCACCTTCCTGGCGCTGTGGACGGGCGCGATCTGGGGCAAGCCGACCTGGGGCACCTGGTGGGTGTGGGACGCGCGGCTGACCACCGAACTCATCCTGCTCTTCCTCTACCTGGGCTACATCGCGCTCGTCAACGCCATCGACGACCAGCGCCGCGCCGACCAGGCCGGCGCCCTGCTGGCCCTGGTGGGCAGCGTCAACGTGCCCATCATCTACTTCTCGGTGAAGTGGTGGAACACGCTGCACCAGGGTGCCAGCGTCAGCATCACCAAGGGCTCGTCGATGGCCGCCACCATGCTGCTGGCAATGCTGCTGATGGCCATCGCCTGCTGGGCCTATGCCTTCGCGGTGGTCTTCATGCGCGCCCGCGCGCTGACGATCGAACGGGAATCCCATGCCTCGTGGGTGGCCGAACTGGTGCGAGGGAGAATCGCGCGATGAACTGGAACAGCGCCTCGGAGTTCTTCCACATGGGCGGTTACGGCCTCTACGTCTGGGGCTCGTACATCGTCTGCGCGGCCTTCATGCTGGCCGAACCGCTGCTGGCCCGCCACCGCCACCGCCAGGCGCTGCGCGACGCCGCCAACCAGACCCAAGACCCGGAGGATCGATCATGAAACCCCGTCACAAGCGCTTCGCCATCCTCGGTGGCTTGCTGTCGGCCACCGGCATCGTGGTGGCGCTGGTGCTCAACGCCTTCCAGAGCAACCTCGTCTTCTTCTACTCGCCCAGCCAGGTGATCGCGAAGGAGGCGCCCAGCGCACGCACCTTCCGCGTCGGCGGCCTGGTCGAGGAAGGCTCGGTGAAGGTCGACGGCACCAGGGTGCAGTTCATCATCACCGACAGCGCGCAGAAGGTGCCGGTGCGCTACGAGGGCATCCTGCCCGACCTGTTCAAGGAAGGCAAAGGCGTCGTCGCCCAGGGTCAGCTGCAGGGTGAGGTGTTCGTCGCCCGCGAAGTGCTGGCCAAGCACGACGAGAACTACATGCCGCCCGAAGCCGCCGGCGCGCTGGCCGCCGGTGGCCACCCCGACTACCAGAAGATGAACCAGACCCTGAGCAAGGGGGCGCCGCAATGATCCCGGAGATCGGCCACTTCCTGCTCTGGCTGGCGCTGGGCGTGGCGCTGGTGCTGGGCACGGTGCCGCTGGTCGGTGCCTCGCGCGGCCGCGCCGACTGGATGGCCATCGCACGGCCGGCGTCGGGCGTGATGTTCGGCCTCGTGCTGGTGTCCTTCGGCTGCCTCACCGCGGCTTTCGTGCTGCACGACTTCTCGGTGCTCTATGTGGCGCAGCACTCCAACAGCGCGCTGCCGATCGAGTTCCGCATCGCCGGCGTCTGGGGCGGGCACGAGGGTTCGATGCTGCTGTGGCTGCTGATGCTGTGCGGCTGGACGGTGGCCGTGGCGATGTTCAGCCGCCGCCTGCCGATGCCGGTGCTGGCGCGCATCCTGGCCGTGATGGGCTGGCTGAGCGTGGGCTTCTTCCTCTTCACGCTGCTCACCTCCAACCCGTTCGAGCGCCTGACGCCGGCCGCCGCCGACGGCCGCGACCTGAACCCGCTGCTGCAGGACCCGGGCATGATCTTCCACCCGCCCATGCTCTACATGGGCTACGTCGGCTTCTCGGTGGCCTTCGCCTTCGCGGTGGCGGCCCTCATCGGCGGCAACCTCGACGCCGCCTGGGCGCGCTGGACGCGCCCCTGGACGACGGCGGCCTGGATGTTCCTCACGCTGGGCATCGCCCTGGGCAGCTGGTGGGCCTACTACGAGCTGGGCTGGGGCGGCTGGTGGTTCTGGGACCCGGTCGAGAACGCGTCCTTCATGCCCTGGCTGGTGGGCACCGCGCTCATCCACTCGCTGGCGGTGACGGAAAAACGCGGCGCCTTCAAGGGCTGGACGGTGCTGCTGGCCATCCTGGCCTTCTCGCTGTCGCTGCTGGGCACCTTCCTCGTGCGTTCGGGCGTGCTGTCGTCGGTGCATGCCTTCGCCACCGACCCCGAGCGCGGTCTGTTCATCCTGGCCTTCCTCACCGTGGTCATCGGCGCCTCGCTGGCGCTGTTCGCCTGGCGCGCGCCCAAGGTCGGCCTGGGTGCACGCTTCGAGCCCGTCTCGCGTGAAAGCTTCCTGCTCGCCAACAACGTGCTGCTCGTCGTGGCCATGGCCGCGGTGCTGCTGGGCACGCTCTACCCGCTGCTGCTCGACGCGCTGGGCCTGGGCAAGATCAGCGTCGGCCCGCCCTACTTCGACACCGTCTTCGTGCCGCTGATGGTGCCGCTGGTGGTGCTGATGGGTGCCGGCCCGCTGGCGCGCTGGAAACACGCCGAGGTGCCCGACATCGCCAAACGCCTGCGCTGGGCCGCCGGCGCCACCGTGGTGGCCACGCTGGGCACCGAATGGATACGCGGCGAGATCAGCTGGATGGCCAGCCTGGGCCTGCTGATGGCCTACTGGATCGTGGCCTCGGTGCTGACCGACCTCTGGGAGCACGTGCGTCCCGCCGGCGGCGTGCGCGCGTCGGTGCTGCAGCGCCTGCGCCTGTGGCCGCGTGCGATGGTCGGCATGTCGCTGGCACACGTCGGCGTGGCCGTGTTCATCTTCGGCGTCACCATGGTCAGAAGCTTCGAGGTCGAGCGCGACGTCAGCATGAACATCGGCGACACCACCGAGGTGTCGGGCTACACCTTCACCTTCCAGGGCGTGCAGGACGTGCCGGGCCCGAACTACCGCGCCGCGCAGGGCCTGGTGGTGGTGACCAAGGACGGCAAGGAGATCGCCCGCATGCGCCCCGAGAAGCGTGTCTACCGCGTGCAGCAGAACCCGATGACCGAGGCCGCCATCGACAGCGGCATCGCGCGCGACCTCTACGTCTCGCTGGGCAACGCCGTCGAAGGTGGTGCCTGGGTGGTGCGCGTCTACTACAAGCCCTTCGTCGCCTGGATCTGGGGCGGCTGCGTGCTGATGGCCCTGGGCGGGCTGGTGGCCGCCACCGACCGCCGCTACCGCACCGTGCGCCGCGAGCAGGAAGCACGCGGCGGCGCCGCGGGGGCCGTGGCATGAAGCGGTGGCAGTACCTGGTGCCGCTGGCGCTGTTCGCGGTGCTGCTGGGTTTCCTGGCGGTGGGCCTGAACCTGAACCCGCGCGAGGTGCCCTCGCCGCTGATCGACAAGCCGGCGCCGGCGTTTTCCCTGCCGCGCCTGGACGACCCGGCGAAGACGCTCTCCAGGGACGACCTGGCGGGCAAGGTGTGGATGCTCAACGTCTGGGCCTCGTGGTGCGTGGCCTGCCGCGAGGAACACCCGCTGCTGGTCGACTTCGCCCGCCGCAGCCCGGTGCCCATCTACGGCCTGAACTACAAGGACCAGCGTGGCGACGCGCTGAACTGGCTGGCCCGCTACGGCAATCCGTATGCGGCGTCGCTGCACGACCTGAAGGGCCTCGTGGGCATCGACTTCGGTGTCTACGGCGTGCCCGAGACCTTCATCATCGACAAACAGGGCGTGATCCGCTTCAAGCAGATCGGCCCCGTCACGCCGCAGGTGCTGCGCGAGCGCATCGAGCCGCTGCTGAAAGAGCTGAATGCGTAGATTCCTGTGCGCCGTCGCGCTGGTGTGCGCGGCTGGGAGTGGGCTGCCGCCCGTGCACGCCAAGGACGCACCGCCGGCCTCGTCCGAACCCGAGCTCGACAAGCGCATGCTGGCCGTGGCGTCCGAACTGCGCTGCCTGGTGTGCCAGAACGAGACCATCGCCGCGTCGAGCGCCGACCTCGCCGTCGACCTGCGCAACCAGGTGCGCGAGATGCTGCGCAAGGGCCAGAGCGAGAAGGAGATCATCGACTACATGACGGCGCGCTACGGCGACTTCGTGCTCTACCGCCCGCCCGTCAAGAACACCACCGCGCTGCTGTGGTTCGGCCCGCCGTTGCTGCTGGGCGCGGGCCTGCTGACGCTGTGGCTGGTGCTGCGCCGCCGCAGCCGGCTGAGCGCCGACCAGTTCGAAGCCGACGAGGCCGATGACGCCGACGTCCTGCCCGCTGCCGCCGACCGGCCCCGAGACCCTGCCCGATGAAAGATCCCATCGCCCCGCTGCGCGCCCAGCTGCAGCAGCTGAAGTCGCTGCACGACAGCGGCACCCTCGACGACAAGGCCTACGCGGCCGCCAAGGCGCCGCTGGAACGCCGGCTGCTCGACCATGTGATGGCACACCCCGAGGCCGCAGCCGCCGCGGCCGGCGTGCCGAACCCGCCGCCGGCACCGCGGCCGTCGTGGAACCTCGTCGGCCTGAGCGCGGTGCTGGTGCTGATCATCGCCGGCAGCGGCTACCTGTGGACGGGCTCGCCCGGGCTGCCCAGCGCCGGCGCGCCGGGCTCGCAGCCGCAGGCCAGCGCCGAGCCGCACAGCATGGACGACGCGCAGTTCGCCGAGGCCGTCGCGCAGCTGGCCGAGCGCCTGAAGCACGAACCCGACAGCGCCGAGGGCTGGGCCATCCTGGCACGCTCCTACGCCCGCATGGGCCGCCACGCCGAGGCCGTGCCGGCCTTCGACAAGGCCGTGGCGCTGGCGCCCGAAGACGCGCGCCTGCTCGCCGATTACGCCGACACGGTGGCGATGAAGAACGACCGCAACCTCGAAGGCGAACCGACGAAGTTGGTGGAGCGCGCGCTGAAGATCGACCCCGACAACGCCAAGGCGCTGGCGCTGGCCGGCACCGCGGCCTTCAACCGCAAGGACTACCCGACCGCCGTGCGCCATTGGGAAAGGCTGGTGCAGCTGACTTCGCCCGACGCGCCCTTCATGCCGCAGCTGCAGAGCAGCATCGACGAGGCGCGGTCGCTGGGCGGTCTGCCGCCGGCACCACGCGCGGCCCAGGCCGCGGCGCCGGCCGCCCCCGGGCCCGCGCCCGCCCCCGCCGGAAGCCAGACCGCCGCCGCATCCACCGCCGCGGTGACCGGCACCGTCCGCCTGTCGCCCGCGCTGGCCGGCCGGGCCGCCCCCGACGACGCCGTCTTCATCTACGCCCGTGCGGCCGAGGGCTCGCGCATGCCGCTGGCCATCCTGCGCCACCAGGTCAAGGACCTGCCGCTGGACTTCAGGCTCGACGACCAGCTGGCCATGTCGCCGGCGGCCCGGATGTCGCTTTTCCCCCAGCTGATCATCAGCGCGCGCGTCAGCAAGAGCGGCCAGGCCGCCCCGGCGGCGGGTGATCTCACCGGCGACACCGGGCCCGTGGCGAACAACGCCAGCGGCGTCGTGATCGACATCAAGGACGTCGTGCGCCCCTGAGCGCACCGGCGGCACGCGGGCTGCCGCGCCGGCAGGCCGTGCGCAGCGGGTGACGACGGACGGGCGGCGGGGGCCCGCGGCGCCAGGTTGCTGGGCGTCGGCCCGCGTCCGGCGGCGCGCGGCCGCCCCGGGCCGCGGCGGCGCCTAAGGTCCCGCAACTTGACACGCCTCAACTGTGCGTGCGGGCCCGCCCCGAACAATGGCCGGCATGGTCACAGGCCTGCAAGGAGCGCCCGCCATGCTGCAGATCCGCATCCACGGGCGTGGGGGCCAGGGTGTCGTCACGGCCGCCGAGCTGCTGTCGGTGGCCGCCTTCGAGCAGGGCCGCGACGCGCAGGCCTTCCCCAGCTTCGGTTCCGAGCGCACCGGCGCGCCGGTGGTGGCCTTCTGCCGCATCGCCGACACCGACATCCGCCTGCGCGAGCCCATCCTCGAACCCGACGTGCTGATCGTCCAGGACGCCACCCTGCTGCACCAGGTCGACGTCTTCCAGGGTCTCAAGCCCGATGGCTACGTGCTCATCAACAGCCGGCGCAGCTTCACCGAGCTGGGCCTGGCCGACATCGCGCAACGCTTCCGCAGCGAACGCCTGATCACCGTGCCGGCGACCGAGATGGCGCAGAAGCACCTGGGCCGCCCGCTGCCCAACGCCGTGCTGCTGGGCGGCTTCGCGGCGCTGTCGGGCCTGGTCTCGCTGGACGCCGTGGCCCATGCCATCCGCGACAAGTTCAGCGGCAAGGTGGCGGAAGCCAATGTCGCTGCGGCGGCCGAGGCCTACGCCTATGTCGACCACGAGATGAAGGAACTGGCCCATGCGCAAGCAGATTGAGGGTTCGCAGGCCGTGGCCCAGGCCGTGGCGCTGAGCCGGCCGGAGGTGATCTGCGCCTACCCGATCTCGCCGCAGACGCACATCGTCGAAGGCTTGGGCGAACTCGTGAAGAGCGGCGCGCTCGCGCCCTGCGAGTTCATCAACGTCGAGAGCGAGTTCGCGGCCATGAGTGTCGCCATCGGCAGCAGTGCCGCCGGCGCGCGCACCTACACCGCCACCGCCAGCCAGGGCCTGCTGTTCATGGCCGAGGCGGTCTACAACGCCAGCGGCCTGGGCCTGCCTATCGTGATGACGGTGGCCAACCGCGCCATCGGCGCGCCGATCAACATCTGGAACGACCACAGCGACAGCATGAGCCAGCGCGACTGCGGCTGGATCCAGCTCTTCGCCGCGCACAACCAGGAGGCGCTGGACCTGCACATCCAGGCCTTCAAGCTGGCCGAGGAACTGAGCATGCCGGTGATGGTGTGCATGGACGGCTTCATCCTCACCCACGCCTACGAACGCGTGGACATGCCCGGGCAGGCGCAGGTCGACGCCTTCCTGCCGCCCTACGAACCGCGCCAGGTGCTGGACGTCAACGAGCCGGTGAGCATCGGCGCCATGGTCGGCCCCGAGGCCTTCATGGAAGTGCGCTACCTGGCCCACGCCAAGCAGCAGATGGCGCTGGAGCGCATTCCGCAGATCGCCGAGGAGTTCCACGCCCACTTCGGCCGCACCACCGGCGGGCTGCTGCGCTGCTACCACTGCGACGACGCCGAGACCATCGTGCTGGCCCTGGGCTCGGTGATCGGCACGCTGCGCGACACGGTGGAAGACCTGCGCGCCGGCGGCCTGAAGGTCGGCGTGGTGGGGCTGCAGTCCTTCCGGCCCTTCCCGCTGGCCGCCGTGCGCGCCGCGCTGCAGGGTGCGCGCCGCGTGGTGATCCTGGAGAAGAGCTTCTCGGTGGGCCTGGGCGGCGTCGTCAGCACCGACGTGCGGCTGGCGCTGGCCGGGCTGGACGTGCGCGGCCACACCGTGGTGGCCGGCCTGGGCGGGCGCGCCATCACCAAGGCCTCGCTGGCGCGCATGCTGCACGAGGCGGCGGCCGACAGGCTCGAGCCGCTGAGCTTCCTCGATCTCGACTGGGGCATCGTGAACCGCCAGCTGGCGCGCGAGGCCAGCATGCGGCGCAGCGGGCCGATCGCCGAGAACCTGCTGCGCGACGTCGGCACCGTGGCATCGAAGGTCGCCTGAATGAACGCCCCCGTCAAGTTCTACCAGACCGGCACCTTCACCGTCGGCAACCGCCTGCTCGCCCCCGAGCAGCGCGCCGTGCAGGCCAGCACCGAGCGCAGCAACTCGCTGAACTCGGGCCACCGCGCCTGCCAGGGCTGCGGCGAGGCGCTGGGCGCGCGCTACGCCATCGACGCGGCGATGCGCGCGACGAACAACCGGCTCATCGCCGCCAACGCCACGGGTTGCCTGGAGGTCTTCTCCACGCCCTACCCCGAAACCTCGTGGCAGCTGCCGTGGATCCACTCGCTGTTCGGCAACGCCGCGGCGGTGGGCACGGGCATCGCGGCGGCGATGAAGATCAAGGCACTCAAGCGGGGCCAGACGCACAGCGACGTCCGCGTCGTGGCCCAGGGCGGCGACGGCGGCACCACCGACATCGGCTTCGGCTGCCTGTCGGGCATGTTCGAGCGCAACGACGACGTGCTCTACATCTGCTACGACAACGAG
>Ga0154020_10006199_pt1 | contig 14019 bp, 15 predicted proteins | sample Klosneuvirus_201_FD_109709 | JGI IMG/M metagenome (GOLD analysis project Ga0154020, IMG submission 109709) | Active sludge microbial communities from wastewater, Klosterneuburg, Austria - Klosneuvirus_20160825_MG | ecosystem: Engineered > WWTP > Aerobic digester > Activated sludge | place...
AAATTTCACGAAATCTTGGTTTGCCGCGAAGAAATTCTCTGCTCAACCCATGAACTTTTAGCGCGCCTTCATCGCTGTCCCGTTCCGGGTCGAGATAGAAGTGAAAATGGCAGTCAGTGACATGCCGATTACTGACTTCCACAACGGCGATTTCGACAATGCGATGGCCGCTGGCTGGGTCAAGCCCGGTAGTTTCGGTATCCAGAAACAGTTGTCGCATTCGGTTGCCTGTCATAGTAATTTCAAACTAGGATGGGGAGTTGACTTGGATCAGAACGGATTCTGCTCCGAGATTGGCTAATCGATCCGCTTGCTCGTTACCATCGTGGCCACTGTGCCCTCGCACCCAAAACCACTCTACTTGATACTGCTGCGACAATTGATCGAGTTGCTTCCACAATGCCTCATTCTTGACTGGCTTCTTATCTGCAGTCAGCCAGCCGCGTTTTTTCCAGCTATGAATCCACTCACTGATCCCTTTTTGCACATACTGTGAGTCTGTATGAAGCTGCACCAGGTCTTCTGGCTTTACTACAGGCATGGTTTCCAGGTACTGCAAAGCACGGATGGCGGCAAGCAGTTCCATTCGGTTATTGGTCGTCATCATTTCACCACCAAATAATTCCCGAATTTCTCCATTAACGCGCAAATAGACACCCCATCCACCTACTCCCGGGTTGCCCTTGCACGCACCATCTGTGAAAATTTCGATCAATCCGGCTCGATTGGTTTGCGGCATCACACTCCTATACCCTTAATCGTTGATAACACGTGTTATTCAAATTTTACGCTACGCTCAGAACGTTTCCTGGCAGCATCCGGGTTGATTCGACTATCAGTTTGGGTGCTAGCAGGTGCACTTCTTGTTTTAGGGGAATTTTCCCAGCAGGGTTTGATAATACGCATGCCACGTTCATGTTTTGCCGCTTGCAAGAAATAAACTCCACCACCGATTGGCCACCAGCGATCACCCGCTGCTTCCATGAAGCGTAACCGTGAAATCCATTTTTCGCTGTTACAGGGCGGAATGTAGCAGCCTAATTTTCCGGTATTGGTTTCCAGACCCAGCAACTCTAACCAGTCCCTCATTCTTGGTAATGCAATAAAATTGCCGCACCATGGAAATTCATTCTTGCTGGCAGTGACACGTTGATGCAATCCCCATGCACTAAAAGGATTGAATCCACTGATGACTATTTTGCCTTCAGGAATAAGGATACGGTGGACTTCACGCAGTATCTGATGCGGATTGGGAAAAAACTCCAGGGTATGCGGCAGCAGAACCAGATCGATACTTCTACTGCCAATAGGTAGCATATAGGGATTAGCATACACACTGGAACCCCGCTCTAGTCCGACCACGAACCGAAAAGGCATTCGATTACTGCGTAAGAAATTAAACTCTGAAAAGCTGATCTGAATTGCATTGTAGCCAAAAATATCTGAAACGGTATTGTCGTAAAAGGCCCGCTCCTGCTCTAATAGATATTGCCCAATGGCTGTACCGAGCCATCGCTGTAAGCTTTGATGCAATATAGGATTCAGCATGCTTTCAAGAAAATTTTGATTATTCTTTAATTAAGGAACGATAATGTTTACTGTCTCTGCAGTTCAGGCTTTCAAGGATAATTATATCTGGATCATTCACAACCAATGGGCAGCGGTAATTGTTGATCCGGGAGAGGCGTCTCCCGTGCTGCAGTTCGTAAGACAACACAAACTGCAGCCCGTTGCCATTTTCTGCACACACCATCATCATGATCATACCGGCGGAAACAAAGTGCTTGTACAGGAATTTTCCATTCCGGTCTATGGCCCCGCGAACGAGAATATACCCTTATGCACACACGGGATGAAGGAAGCAGAAACCTTAGTCATCCCGGAACTGGGGATTGAATTTACTGTTATGGAAGTTCCAGGACATACAGCGGGTCATATTGCATTTTATGGACATCATGCCCTATTCTGTGGCGACACCCTTTTTTCCTGTGGTTGTGGACGTATTTTTGAAGGAAGCGCACAACAGCTATATGAATCCTTGCAGAAACTGGCCAGATTGCCTGATGAAACTCAAGTTTATTGCGCACATGAATATACGCTAGCCAATATTGAATTTGCCAAAGTAGTTGATCCAAACAACCCGGCGTTATTCGAGCTGGAGAAAAATTGCAGACAAAATCAAGTGAACAACCTGCCCACACTTCCTTCCAGCATAGCTATCGAAAAGACGGTTAATCCTTTTTTACGCTGCGATCAGCAACCTGTTATCGACTGTGCCAGTCAGCATGGGCAGCTGCAATCAAATGACCCAGTAAGCGTATTTACGGCACTACGCAATTGGAAGAATAATTTTTAGCGATGGCAACCTTCCGTATCACAAGCACCATCCAAGGGGGTATCCCTCTCACCGGATGACGACACGGGTGACAGTATAGCGGCCTGCTCTTCATATGGCTCAGCAAGCAATGTACCGATAGATACGCCCAGCAGAAAGTCACTGACATGCCCAAACTGATGCAAACGTAGATGGCCGGCCTTGTCAATCAGTATTGTCGTCGGGGTGCCTTGCATCTGATAAGCCATCATGGTGTGCGGAATGGCCATCTGCTCATTTGGCTTATCAATTCCGATTGGAAATTTTAATCGATATTCATAGGAAAATACCTCCAGTGCTTCACGCGTCATAACAGCATGATGCTCAAAGACGGTATGCAGGCCGATAACCGCAATCTGGTCAGAGTCGATTTCGTTGTAGATCTTTTGTGCCTGTGGAATACCCTGCTGCACACAACCTGGGCATAACATCTGAAAAGCGTGCAGCAAAACTACCTTGCCGCGTAGAGAAGCAAGTGTAATAGTTTCGGCCGTATTCAACCAACCAACAGTTTGTAATTCCGGAGCCTTGATTTTACGCATCGTATCTTTGGATTCAGTCACTTGAACTTTAGTCAGTCAAAATAAAGGGGCATTTCGCTCGGCACTATCAAGTTACACAGTGCGAAACAAAATACCCCAAAATTGATGAGAAACCATGCACAGCTTAAAACCTATGCACGACCACACATCAACCTTTTAAATTGTATAAATTATTTAGCAGGTTTTGCGGCACGCAATACTGGGTAGTGTTGAATAAACACATTGTCAAAAGCTGCTGTTTCTTTGTGGCAGGCATTGCAGGATTCGTCAGCTTGCGCAGCAGCACTCTTACTCTCATAGCTTTCAAAACCAAAATATGCCCAATGATTTGGACTGTTGGGATAGCGTTTTGAATCTTTAACGGTTGCAGCAATTCCCAGGAATTCACCCTGGAAATAACCATTACCGCTTGAAGATTCTTTTGTACCAACACTGGCCAACTCTTTCACAATGATTGTTCCGTCACGGAAAGCACCATTTTTTTTCCAGTGCGCATAACTAACAGGATCAATGTAGACATTATGAAATTCAGGGAAAGCAGGATTACCATCATTCATATCTTTTGGAGTAACGGGTGCACCAACAAACACCCACTCACGATAGTCTTTTGGTGTCAGCAACTCACCGTCTTTATTAAAGTGTGCAAAAGATTTACCGTGGTGCGCAGCATGTCCCTTATGTTTGTCATGCTCACCAGCAACGGCAGCAGTTACCATCTGCCCAACCAGCAAGCCCGATACCAGCAAAGGCGCAAAACCACCCAGAAATGTTTTTTTCGATAGCGACATAATAAATTCCTTAAATAGTTAATCAAAAATTATGAAAACAGCCTTCTCACGACCTAACCGTTTTCACGGTTAATCTTAGTCAGCACTTCGAGATACGTCAAGATTAGAATTCTCGGAAGGAGATAGAGCAATCTATTTCAAAAACAAGATTTTCGATACGCAAAGGGGCGCTTACATTCGCCCCTTTGCGTGCCTGGCTTTATCTATGTGCAAAGCCAGGATGATTCTTCTGTCAATCAATGGCCAGACTTACGCATATGCTTGATGGCATCTTCGATATGTTTGGTTGCGACATCTGCATGCCCCATCTCACCGTGCTTGATACCTTCTTCGAGATGGCTAACCGCTTCATCCATGTGTTTATGGGCGTCAGCATGTTCTTTTTGTGCATGCCTGGCGTGTTCCAGACTTTCCTTGGCATGCTTTGCCAGCTCTTTGGCATGACCATCCTCACCATGCGCCTGAGCTTTGCCGGCATGCTCCATTGCTTCGGAGGTATGTCCGGCATCTCCTGCGTAAACATGAGCACTCATTAACATTGCCAATGCGCTCATTGCAATCATGCTTGTCAGTGTTTTCATTTTATTATCCTCCATAAAGTTTTCTCGGTACCCGTTTATGCCAAGGCACCAAATCTCCCCAACCGGGGAACCCAGGTCAATTGATTTATATCAGAACTATTACGAAAACACCGCCGAAACAACCAGCCAGCGACCAATCAATCAACCTCGCTATTGTTATACCACAAAAATATGATCAGGAATATGACTTCTCCCGTGCTGTCAGATTCCGCGCAACAGCTCATTAATACCCGTTTTGGCGCGGGTTTTTGCGTCCACCTGTTTGACGATAACCGCACAATACAGACTGTAACGCCCGTTTTCGGCTGGCAGACTTCCAGATACCACAACCGAACCGGGTGGAATCCGCCCATAGCTGATTTCACCCGTCTCACGATTATAGATTTTGGTACTTTGACCAATATACACACCCATTGAAATAACGGCGTTCTCACCAACGACGACGCCTTCCACAATTTCAGAGCGCGCGCCAATAAAACAATTATCCTCGATAATAGTTGGACTTGCCTGCACGGGCTCCAGAACACCGCCAATACCTACACCACCTGATAAATGGACATTTTTACCGATCTGCGCGCAGGAGCCAACCGTTGCCCAGGTATCTACCATGGTGCCTTCATCAACATAGGCGCCGATATTCACATAAGACGGCATCAGCACGACATTGCCAGCAATAAACGATCCTTTGCGCACGGCTGCGGGTGGAACCACTCGAAAACCACCATCTCGAAAATCACGCGAACTGTAATCAGCAAATTTGGACGGAATTTTGTCAAAATAATTGGAGAAGCCACCTTTGATAAAGCTGTTGTCTTCAATACGAAAGGACAACAGTACCGCCTTCTTGATCCATTGATGCACAATCCATTCACCGTTGATTTTTTCAGCAACCCGCAATTTTCCACTATCCAGCAGGTTGACAACATGCGCAACAGATTCTTTGAGATTGGATGCAACATTACGTGGGGTAATGTCAGCACGATTTTCAAAAGCATCTTCTATCGTGGTTTGTAATTTTTCCATACTACTCCTGATGAATGATTCAACGATTCTATTAAAATGCAACTTCCCTGATTCTTTCAAATGCTTCTTTGCACTCCGTAACAGATGAAACCAATGCTATCCGCACGAAATTTTCACCTGGATTAATGCCACCGGCTTCACGTGCCAAGTAACTACCAGGCAGAACTACAATATTCTTTTCATGATAAAGCCGTCTGCAAAACGCGGTATCGCTGACCGGGGTTTTTAGCCAAAGGTAAAATGCAGCTTCCGGCATGCTGACAGGCAACGCCGTTGCAAGTATTTCCATGGCGTCTGCAAACTTCTGTTTATATAGCCGCCGATTTTCGATCACATGCTGCTCATCGCTCCAGGCAATGGTACTGGCTGCTTGTACTGCCGGATTCATGGCGCTGCCGTGGTAGGTGCGGTAAAGCAAAAATTTTTTTAAAATGGATGCGTCACCCGCAACAAAACCGGAACGGAGTCCCGGCACATTGGAACGCTTGGAAAGACTGCCAAACACCACTAGTCGAGGAAAACCACTTCGACCCAATTTTTTTGCCGCCTGTAATGCACCAAGCGGGGGATGCGCCTCATCGAAATAAATTTCTGAGTAGCACTCATCCGCCGCAATAACAAATCCATACTGATCGGATAAAGCAAATAGACTCTGCCACTCGTTCAATGTCATCACCCGACCGGTAGGGTTATTCGGCGAGCAAATATAGACTAACTGGGTACGCGCCCAGATATGGTCTGGTAACTGCGTCCATTGTGGCGCAAACTGGTCTTCCGGCAAGGAATTAAGAAAAAAAAGCTCGGCGTTGGCCAGTAATGCCGCGCCCTCATATATCTGATAAAAAGGATTCTGGCAGACAACAACCGGTCGCAGTGAGGTATGCGCATCCACAACTGTCTGCGCAAATGCAAATAATGCCTCTCGACTGCCATTAATAGGGATAACCTGTGTCTCTGGATTGATATTATCAAGCTGGTAGCGCTGCGCCAACCAGGCAGCAATACTGGTTCGCAACCAGTTCGAACCTTGCGTTGTAGGATAATGCGCGAGCCCTTGCAGATTATTTGCCAGTTCCTGCTTGATAAATTCAGGCGTTGCGTGCTTGGGCTCGCCAATATGCAGACAAATAGGTGCGAGCGAAGCATTAGGCTCTAAATCTTTCAGTAATCCGGCAAGTTTCTGAAATGGGTAAGGCTGAAGATTTTCTAATACAGGATTCATATTTGGCAGAATGCTGTGATCAGCACGGTGTTTGTAGCCGGATAGATTTTTTGATGTACCACTAAGAGCAGGATTATAAAGGCTGGCAGCAATGTTGACCATAAAAAAAACGTTACCAATCGTCTCCCTGCTTCTTGGCGCAACCATATGGGGCATAGTTTGGTATCCCTACCGAATACTTGAACAACATGGCATCGGAGGTGAGCTATCAACTACATTGACTTACTTCACTGCCTTGCTGATTGGCCTGGTGTTATTCCACAGGCAGCTTTACCGTGAAGTCATTTTTAGTGCCGCCATCCACTATTTGGTATGGATTGGATTATGTGCTGGCTGGGCCAGCATGGCATATACCTTGGGGATTGTTCACGGGGAAGTCATGCGAGTACTGCTGTTATTTTATCTGGCACCACTTTGGACCATTCTGTTTGCGCGTCTGCTACTCAATGAACGACTGAGCGTCCATGGCTACTTCATTATCCTGCTATCGTTAATGGGCGCCATCCTCTTGCTTTGGCAGCCAGGAAACAAAATACCCATGCCGACGTCCTATGGCGACTGGATGGGTCTGACTGGTGGATTTATGTTTGCGCTCGCAAATGTTCTTATTCGCAAAGACCAACAGCACAGTATCCAGCTCAAATCACTGGCAGTCTGGGCTGGCGCCACCTTGATCGGAGTAACCGTCCTGATGCTGAAAGGTGACGTCTCAATTTATCCTGCCCACCCGATTGAAGGAAGTATTTGGCTGTTATTGCTGGGGGTAGGAATATTAATTTTTTTCCTGAGTGTGTTATTGCAATTTGGACTTACCCACACCCCGGCAAATCAGGCGATTATTATTCTACTGTTTGAGCTGGTAATAGCCGCACTTGCAGCTCATTTTCTAACAGAAGAAGTGATGACTCTCAAGGACTGGACAGGTGGATTAATGGTTGTCTCAGCCAGTGTTTTTTCCACAAAAATCAATCGCAGCTGACTGGCTCCAAACTTATTCCTAGATTCGAATTTTAGTGATACGCTATTGATGGTGATAGGGGTCGGTTCGCAACCACTGCTTGTCATGGCCACGTCACAAGTAACACCTACATTGCTCGTACAAGATTAATAAAGCGGGTTTGGGTATAGTATTTTCGTACCTTCTAATGAAACAAATTCACCGACTTATTCGATTTATCGATCTTTATTCCAACGGAGAACAAATTATGCATAACCCAAAAATCTTGATCATGACCATTGCTTGCGTTATTACCTTCACAGTGACACCGCTGGCTGCAGCAGAAAACATAGCCAGCCATTCCACAGCCTCTGGAAATTTGTTGCTTGCACAAGCGCATGAACAACACGCGGATCACAATGGCAAACACGACAAAAAAGCAGACGACGGACATGCAGATCACAAGGAGCATGGGCAGCACGACAAAATGCAGGCAAACTATGCTGACATGATCACTTCGCACGCCGAAGCGCTTAATCTCTCTGATGAACAACTGGGCAAAATTATGCGCCATCATCTAAAGAGCTCCAGGGAAAATCGCGAAATCATGCAACAGGCTCATAAAAGTATGAAAGCACTTCGTAATGCGAGCGTCAGCTCTGATGCGAATGACGACTTACTCCGCAAACATGCCAAGGATCATGCCGATGCCATCACTGAGCTGGCTGAAAAACGCATCAGCCAACGTAAAGCCATGCATAACATTCTGAGCGAAGAACAACTCAAAAAACTCAAAACCATGAAAATACATCATGGCAGTCATGGCTCAGACAATAAAGGTGGGCATAATCATCATTAGCACGGATGCGTAATTTAAATGCCGGGTCGCAAAGTAACTCTATTTGTTTAGATTAATCAATGGAGAATCCAATGAAACTTATTCTACTGCTTACTTTCATTTTAAGTTTTCACGCCTATGCTCAAGAACATGGCGCACATGAGAAAGGCACCCAGACCAGCTCGTCACATCAACATCAAATTAAAAATGAAAGTACTGATGTGGCGATTGAAAATGAGGACAGTCAAGAAACTACCATACTGGACTCAAGCAGCGCTGCTGATAGCCATACTGAAGATACGGCAACTGAAACTGCCGCTGAGCATACGCATACGGGCTGCGGTCAACATGACCACGGTTGCGAAGGAATGCATGGTGGCGGTCATGCGGGTCATCAGGAAGGTGCTGGCCACGGCGGCAAAATGCATAAAGGAGGAATGCATGGCGGCGGTCACGGTCATGGTTTGGACAGAAACACTCTCAAGCAATACTTTGAACCCTTACCAAAATCGATTATCGATGAACAAAAAAATGCCGCATTGATTAATCTGGGAAAGATGCTCTATCTGGATCCACGGCTTTCAGTTAATAACAAAATTTCCTGCAATTCCTGTCATGGGCTTGGAAATTTCGGTGTGGATAACGAACCCACTTCTCCGGGTCATGAAGGCAAGCGCGGCAACCGCAATTCACCCACTACCATGAATGCCGCACTTCATATAGCGCAATTCTGGGATGGCCGCGCTCGTGATGTGGAAGAACAGGCATTAGGCCCGATTCTGAATCCAGTTGAAATGGGAATGCCCGACAAAGGTACCGTTGTCAAGAAACTTAAAGAAATTGATAGTTATCAAAAATTATTTACTGAAGTTTTCAGCGATCAGAAATACCCATTTAATTACAACAATATCGGCGAGGCAATTGGCGCTTTTGAACGCACCTTACTGACACCATCGCGTTTTGACGATTATCTGAATGGTGATGATGAGGCCTTATCCAAGGTTGAAAAAAGAGGGTTACACAAGTTTATTCGGATCGGTTGCGCGACCTGTCACAACGGTGTTGCCATCGGTGGAAACTCCTTCAAGAAGATAGGTTTGATTGAGCCTTACGAAACCCCTGATTTTGGGCGTTACGAAGTAACCAGAATTGAGAATGACAAGTACGTATTCAAGGTTCCTAGCTTGCGAAATATCACACAAACTGCGCCGTATTTTCATGATGGTTCGGTTATCACGCTGGAAGAGGCCATTCGCCTGATGGCGAAACATCAGCTTGGTCGGGAAGTGGGTCATGGGTTTATCCGTGATGTGAAAGCTTTCCTGGGATCCCTGAAAGCTAAAGAGCCGTGAAGAAATCAGTACGATCCAAGTGCAACTATTTATGAACGACTCATCAGGACAATAATTAGTCTGTAATACGGGCCAATTACCGCTGAACGCTAAACGGCACTTGTGGTTTCTCATTTTATGCTCTGATTTTTGTGGCTTCTGGTAGTGCCGGTTTAATCGCTTGCACGGAATGAGAATACGAATTACATTAACAGCCGACGTTTGTCATAAAAGTCACACCAATATAAAATTCCGCGCCTCACTGAAGTTTGTGGAAACCGGAATAAATGTAAAACTAAAAGGAGAGAAATTATGCAATTGAAAGGATCTCAAACTGAAGCTAATTTGAAAGCAGCATTTGCTGGTGAATCCCAGGCGAACCGTCGTTATCTTTATTTTGCAGCTAAAGCTGATGTTGAAGGTCAAAACGATGTCGCATCAGTCTTTCGTTCTACCGCTGAAGGTGAAACCGGGCACGCCCACGGACACCTGGAATATCTGGAATCATGTGGCGATCCTGCAACGGGCCTGACATTTGGCTCGTCGCGTGACAATCTCAAAACGGCAATTGCTGGTGAAACACATGAATATACCGATATGTATCCTGGCATGGCGAAAGCAGCACGCGATGAAGGTTTCAATGAAATCGCCGACTGGTTCGAGACACTTGCCAAAGCGGAGCGCTCTCATGCCAATCGCTTTCAACGTGCGCTGGATAATTTGAACGACTAGGGATTTGAACAGTAGTAGTTAAAACTGTTTGATTATATGCTTGCCCGGTTGATGCTCGTTTACAGCATTTCCGGGCAAATCTAATTTAGCGCCTGCTTTATTTGTTGAACTAACTGATTACCCTCTTATGTCATCCCGCGAAGGCAGTCTGGAAGCACCCAAACGCAATCCGATAGATTGGCAAAACCCGGATTTTTACGATGAACAGCAATTGTTTGAGGAAATGTTCCGGGTATTTGATATTTGTCACGGTTGCAGGCGTTGCGTTAATCTTTGTACTACCTTTCCCAGTCTGTTTGATCTCATTGATGACGGCAAGACGGGTGAGCCTGATGGAGTGGAAAAACAGGACCTGTGGCAAGTTGTGGATCGCTGCTACTTGTGCGACATGTGCTTTATGACTAAATGCCCTTATGTGCCACCGCATCCGTGGAATATTGATTTTCCACACTTGATGTTACGTGCCAAGGCAATCAAATATAAAAAACAAGGCGCGAGTTTGCGCGATAGACTGCTATCGAGCACCGATACCCTGGGTAAACTTGCCACCATACCGGTAATCGTGCAGACAACCAATGCCATTACCCAAACACCCGCCACGCGCAAAATATTCAGCAAGGCATTGGGCATTCACCCCGAGCGGGAATTGCCGACCTACAGCTCACGAAAATTCCGCACCCATGCTAATCCGGACGAACACTTTGCGCTGATACCCAGCTGCAACGTACCCGGGAAGGTAGCCATCTATGCCACCTGTTATATCAACTACAACGAACCTGGTATCGGCCATGATCTCCTCTGGATACTGGCACATAACGAAATTCCGGCAAAACTGGTTGCGCAGGAGGCCTGCTGCGGAATGCCGAAGCTGGAACTTGGTGATCTGGATAGCGTAGCCGCGCTCAAGGATCGCAACATCCCCCATTTGTCCAACCTGGCAAGGGAAGGCTATGCAATTTTGACTGCCGTTCCTTCGTGTACATTAATGTACAAACAGGAGTTACCCCTGTTGTTTCCTGAAGATGAAGCGGTCGCCATGGTGGCCGATGCCATGTTTGATCCATTTGAATACCTGATGCTGCTCAATCGGGAGGGGCTGCTGAAAACCGATTTCCAGTATGCGCTTGGCAAGGTGGCCTATCATATTCCCTGTCACTTACGAGTACAAAATTTGGGTAGGAAGACCCGTGACCTGCTGCAACTGATACCTGGAACAGAAGTCACGACAGTGGAACGCTGCTCTGGACATGACGGCACTTGGGGTGTCAAGCAGGAATTTTTTGACGACTCGATGAAAATCGGTCAGCCGGTATTCCGGCAGATGGGCGAGGCAGAGCCTGATTACATTAGTTCCGACTGCGCCATTGCCGCACGCCACATCCAGCAAGGAATGAAACCCAGACAAACCGTAAAACACCACCCGCTATCCCTGCTGCGCATCGCTTACGGAGAAACCCAGAACCAACCGTTATCAGCACAATCAGTGCCTGCAGCAGGTTCAATCAGTCATTCACCAGGAAATATCATGCCCAAGATCACTCGTGACAGTCTTTTGACGCTCGAAGCTTATGCCAAAAACAGAGAATCTTTCCGCGCTGAGATCATGGCACACAAAAAAAACCGCTCAGTTGCACTCGGCGAACATGTCACGCTGCTATTTGAAGATGAACTCACGATGCGCTATCAGATCCAGGAAATGCTGCGCGCAGAAAAAATATTTGAGGATGCTGACATTCAGCAGGAGCTGGATGTCTATAATCCATTGGTTCCTGATGGGAGTAACTGGAAGGCAACCATGCTGATCGAGTACGGCGACCCGGTGGAACGGGCAAAAAAACTGACTCAACTGATCGGCATCGAAAACCAGGTATGGGTAAATGTTGCTGGGCATCCGCGTATCTATGGAATGGCTGATGAAGACCTCGATCGCACCAACGCCGAGAAAACTTCCGCTGTTCATTTTCTACGCTTTGAATTGTCACCAGAAATTGTCCAGGCATTGCAGCAGGGTGCAGCTCTGGGCATGGGCATAGACCATTCCGCGTATCAGATAACAATTCAGCCCATAGCAGACAATATACAGAAAGCACTGATGCGGGATTTGGCATGAGCCATGATGCTCGCCATCTGTTGCTTGCTTTTGCCTTTACGCTATTTCTGACAGGCTGTGCCGGCAGGGAGCAGTTTATTGATACGCTCGATCATGGCAAGACTTGGGAAGAAATTGCCCCCAGCATGCCACCCTATCCTGAAAACACCAACCTGCTCGCATTTGATGCCGGCCCTGCAAACAACCTGAGTTTCTTCATCGACGCCCATTCAATCAGTGTTGACAAGAAGATGCGTGTGATTCGTTACAGTATGATCATTCGCTCTCCGCAAGGTGGCGATAACGTTATGTTCGAAGTCCTACGCTGTGAAACCCGCGAACGTAAACGCTATGCAATCGGAGATCCCTCAACGCAAACCTGGGTGCCTGTACGAAACAGCGAATGGGAAACCCTCGAACAAGTTCGACAGCTGCATGCACAACGCGAACTGGCGAAATACTACTTCTGTCCACGTGGGTTGGTAGTCAATTCTGCCAGTGAAGCCATTAATGCATTGAAGTCCGGGATACACCGCAAATCCACGCGCTGATTAAACTGACTCCACAAGTTCTAACTATTTTGTCTTCACCAACGTTTATTCGCAGCTATGTGCTTCGTCAGGGATATTACTCGGACGCACAGCGTCGCGCCTATGAAACATTAATGCCATGTTACGGAATCCCCTTTTCTGCTGCGCCTATTAATCTAGGGGAAGTATGTGGCCGAGCAGCGCCTAAAATATTTGAAATTGGCTCGGGAATGGGCGAAACAACCGTTGCCATTGCGCAACAACAACCCGAAAAAGATTTTATTGCTGTAGAAGTTCATGCTCCCGGTGTTGGGAGTCTGCTCAACCGTATTCAGCAGCTGGGCATAATGAATCTCAAAATCATTGCCCATGACGCGCACCTCATATTGCAAAATATGCTGCCCAGTGAATCACTCGATGGCGTGCATATCTTCTTTCCCGATCCCTGGCCAAAGACACGCCATCACAAACGCCGCCTGATTCAATCAGATTTTATATCCCGCCTGTCCACCCGCATGAAACCGGGCGCTTATCTGCATATTGCAACCGATTGGGAAAATTATGCTGAACATATCCTGCAGGTACTCGGCTGCGAAGACCAATTGATCAACACCGTCGAAAACTACGCCCCTCGCCCATCCTATCGATCGCTAACCAAATTTGAGGAACGTGGCTTGAAGCTGGGGCACACCATTCGCGACATTATCTTCATCAAACGTTAACCACCCGAAACCACCACTTTCCCTAGAAATTAATCCAGGCAATACCTGACTGGGTGCGACAATTTGTCGCATTCTAATCATATAAAGTTTGCTGTAGCATTGCGTGCTTCAAGAATAAGGAGGGGGCGATGCATAGTTTGAAACTAATTCCTGTTTTTCTGTTGCTCTTACTTTGCCAGGGAACAACAGCCGTGGCGCACACAGGTTTGCCCAATATGGCTTTTGCCTGGAGTAACGGCAAAATTGTGGTCGATACCCAGCGTGAGGGCAGAACACTGGGTGGCTACACTGCTTTTACCATCCGGTTTGA
>Ga0154020_10006200_pt1 | contig 14017 bp, 9 predicted proteins | sample Klosneuvirus_201_FD_109709 | JGI IMG/M metagenome (GOLD analysis project Ga0154020, IMG submission 109709) | Active sludge microbial communities from wastewater, Klosterneuburg, Austria - Klosneuvirus_20160825_MG | ecosystem: Engineered > WWTP > Aerobic digester > Activated sludge | place...
CTCCCGCAAATTCGAGCGTTTTGAAGGATTCAGGCGGCAAACAGATGCGTCAATTCAACTGCGAGACCGAAAACGTGCAAAATCACGAGGAAAAACGGCCATTCGACGTGCGATAGCCCTGCCGGGGTTTCGCTGCGATCCAATCCCGGCCACCCGGCCGCCAAACAATTCCTATGTTGGGCGATTGAGTTAATCATTGGTATTTTCTGCGGTAATCGAACTCATGAACAACGCCTCTTCGCCGATCTTGCTTTTCCCTGCTTCGGGATTTGTTGCTGGGCTTTGTTCCGGGCTGATGGTCATTCTGCCTCCACTTGGCGTCGTCGCTCCCGGAATTATTTTTGGTGTCGCTGTTGCTTACGCTGTGCATACGTCAATTACACCGATGCCATCGCGCGCACGCGGTGTGATCGTTGCTACGTCTACCGCTGCTTACTTGGTTGCAATAATTGCGTCACTTCTCTCCATGCGACTGCCGGGATTTGACAATGGATTAGCGTCCGGTGCATGCGCAGGCGCTATTGCTGGTGGGACAGGTGCATTCATGGTTGCAATCGCACTCGTCCTCTCTGTGGAAGCGTTACGATCTTTCGCCACGATCATTGCCGTCTCAGCCGCCGGTGCGATATTCGGCTCTCTGTTCGTCATAGTCGGCGTTTACATTTCGGATCACACCACTGGGGGACATCCACTCGACGACATCGTCTCATTCCCGCTTTGGCAGACGGGTGTCGCGTTAGTAATCCCGTGGTTCCGCCGTCGAGTAACAATTCAGGATTTAACGCCAGCGGCGAGCGAGTACGTTTGAGTGAGTTGACGTGATTCCACCCGGCTTGAGATCCCTGTTCAGCGGAGACACGACGGGGTGGCCGGGGCTGGACGGAGCGAAGCGAAGGAAGCCCCGGAAGGTTCGACGTGCCACTTGGAAGCACGCCGGGGTTTCGCTGCGCTCCAACCCCGGCCACCCTACCGGTAGTCTCGCATTGACAAAACGAATGTGCGGGATAATGTTTGTTCAGGCGGCGTCGCACAAACCGGTGATGGTGCGACAGCGTGTCAGACAATTCCGATGTCACCCGCTCCAGTCCTGACAAATGCTAACGTCCACACAGCAAACTGAGGCTAAAACTCAACATGCACACGCATGGCGGTTCAGCGTTCGTTCACTGATTCTGGCAGTCTTCTTTCTCGCGTTCATCTTGGCTCGGCTTCGGTGGTTCGGGACTGACTACGGACTGGCCGCCTATCATCCAGGATTCTATGGTCTTTGTTCGGTTGGCGTTCTGCTCATCGCGTGTTTTCAACTTCGCCAGGCGTCGGGGTGTTCATCTGCGTGGGATCTCGTTGCAGTGGCTTGGTTCGTCGCAATCGCCAATTTGTTTTACGGGATATTTCAGGCTTGCGATAAACTGAGCGTTCACGACCCTGATGGCATAGCTCAGGTGATCCAGGAGTCCGTTTACATTGAGATTGTCTTGGCTGTCACGCTAACCGTATTCTTCACGGTTCCGATCGTTTACGTGCTCGTTTTTCACTACCGCTCGCGTCCTCAATCGATAACGCGGTGGATTTACGGTTCGCTTGCTATTGCTGTGATCGACACTGTCCTTTTCGTCATCCTCGTTTCAATGATGTTCGGTACGTGGCGGCGTTGAGGCGCATCGGGCGGCGAATGAAGTGTGTTGGCGACAGGGTGGCCGGGGCTGGACAGAGCGCAGCGAAAGATGCCCCGGAAAGTTCGACGTGCCCCATGGAAATACGCTGGCGTTTCGCTGCGCTCCAACCCCGGCCATCTTGCCGGTAGTCTCGCATTGACAAAACTGCCTTGCCGGATAGTCTTTGTTCAGTCCATGTCGCACAAACAAGTGATTGTGCGACAGCTTGTCAGACAATTCCAATGTTGACGGACATTCGTGTATGAACTTTATTCACCGGATTGTTGACCTCATTAACCGTGCTCAAGAAATTGCAACGCAGAATGGGTATCCCAACCTTCTTCAACCCGGTCTCGTCAAAGAGATGGTCGTTGCTGACATCCTTGGCCACGAGGTGTCACGAGAAAAGCACCAGCCTGATGCGTTTGATCCCAATGACTCGACGATTCAATATGAGTATCTTAGCTGTTTTGAGAAGGGGACATTTCAGATGGATCGAATGTACAAGTCCCTGGACTCAGAGCGAAGAAGGTCGTTGAGGCGAATCTCGCGGAACAAAGCTATCTATTGCATCATTTTTGAAAAAGGGAATCCAACATGCGTCGTCGCGATCTGGGAAATCACACCGAAGGCAATGCTTGCCGAGGCAAAACGAAAACTTGACAAAAGCAAAAACGATATCTCTCACATTAGCTTCGGACGAAAATGGGTTCGAGAAAACGGAACGCAGGTTTACAGCAAGGATAGCTGACGGCCTGCTTCGTGAATCGCTTTTACGCGCTGCCGACCTAACGTCGCGTACTCTGGATTCAGTTCGCAAGCAACAAATCGCCGATCATGTCGGGCGCATACCGCTGGCACAGTTCCGCTTCCACTGAACGGATCGTATACCAAGTCCCCTTCTGACGAGCTTGCCTTAACGAGACGCTCGATCAGTTTCTCCGGCTTCTGAACCGTATTGAGCAATTCACGACTCAGCAATTCTTTTGACTTGTAGGTCAATTGCTTAATGTCGCCCCAGACGTTGCCGGGATTTTTACCCTTCTCGTTGAATACCGTTTTCCCGTACGGCCCATTCTTGACTGACGGCACGTTCTCACAGCGGCGACGATGCTCCAGTTCCACAAGCTGGGCAACCCGAATCTCATCTAAATTGAATTGTTCTACACGGCCTTTTGTGAAATAGCAGATGACATCATAGTTGTTTGTGTATGACCGTCGTCCCTGCGCCAACCGACTAGGTTGATACCACACGATCTTAGTTCCAAGGTTCAAATAGGGTCGGTAATCGATAAAATCAATGCAATCGCATTTGCCAAAGAGATACAGTGCCGCGCCCGGTTTCATCACACGACTGAAACGTTCTATCAGCCCCAGATTGTATTCTTGAATGTTTCCGACCTGATCCCAGTCATGTGACGTCACGCCATACGGGCCATCGCAAATTATCAGATCAACACTCTCGCTTGGCATAGTGTCAGTAAACCCCAGCGCATCACGGCAGTGAATCTTGTTCTCCACGATTTCGTTCATCGCTTCCGACTCCTTTCGATCTTTCTTGATTGCTTTTCGTCTTCGGCTTCGATGAAGCCGTCCAATGCACGCCGAATCACTTCTGAAACCGATAGACCTTTTTCGTCACTGATTCTCGTCAGGGCTTCAATCTGCGGTTCAGTTAGGTAAAGATTGTACTTCTTCATTTCCCCAGTGTATGCACAACGTATACCATTTGTCAACCATGTTCACCAACAATGAAATATTTGAAGCAGGCGGCGAGATGTATGGGTCTGTGAGTTGACGTTATTCCGCCCGGCTTGAACCCCCTGTTCAGCAGAGACACGGGGTGCCAGGGACTGGCAGCGGCAGCGGGACTCAACCGTGCGAGTTTTCAAATTCACGTCAATCCATCGCGGTGCTCTCATGCACCAACTCGCGTTCCGCGAGAGCCGCAGACCTGACGGAGTGTGGATCGAATGAGCGGCAAGGCGTTAGCCGCCGGTGATTGTTTGAATGCCGTTGGAAAAGACCGGCGGCTAGCGCCCTGCCGCTCACGATTCTGGATTGAATCAATACCCCGTTGCACTTCCACTCGCCCCGCGAAAACCGGCAGGATTGGCATATTCGGCACAATCGTCACATTCTGCAAAATTGATTGAAGGCGGAAACTTGATTGGTCCGAAGTATCGAAGTGTACAGGTCTCAAATATCTTTCCAGACCTTGCCTCAACCGACTGTGTGAGCCCCGAGCTTGCCGGAGATGAATTATGCCATTGCGACGAACTCTGCTTACTGTCCTGTCATTTGCCGTTTTTGGCAACATTCCACTCGTCGCTCAGGAAAAAGACCCATTCGCTGAATGGGATCGCCAAAACGCTCGAACGCCGACAAAGAGTAGCGCAGCGAAGCCGGAGGCGGATGCGGCGACTAAATCGACCGTGACATATTTCTCCCCCGCAGCGACCGCCGAAGCCACGAATGCCGCAGCTGAAGCAACTCCGACCGCACCAGTTGCCACTCTTCCAATGCGAGAAAAGACGCCGTTGCGACAGAATATCGAGCGACTGCGAGTTCCTGTGACTGCCAGCAACGCTGCGACAGTACCGGGCGCTGTCGGTTCAACACATAATCCAGGCGGATTAACTTCGCCGCCGACCGTGGATAAGCACGCGGCACCAATTGCGCGAGGAAACATCGATTCGGTCGAGCTCAGTGCAGACAAAAAAATAAGCCCCAAAGCCAGTGGAATTCGAAACGCATCATTCTCCCCGGAACTCGATTCAGGTTCGAAGAAGTCGATTCAGCAGATTTCGGGTGAGGCAGGTGGCGACAGCCGGAATGCATTTGACGATTTCCTCAATACGTCGTCTGCGGGCAATCGCCAGGAACCGGCGGAATTTGACAGAACAGCCGATGCGGAACTGAATGGAGCGGAGCCGCTCTTTAACCCAGGAGCTGCATCAGACCAGAAAACTGGGGCAAACGCGGTCATACCGTCGTCGCCCCCCGGAGCGAATAATGGTCCGCAATCACCTGGCGTGACCTTGCAGTGGATCAAGCATGGTGGCTTTAACGTGGGACAGGAATGCAGCGTGGAACTGGTCGTCAAGAACTCCAGTCCGACTGTCGTGCGAAGCGTGATCGCAGAAGCGATCGTACCCGCCAATGTCGAATTCGTCGGATCTCGCCCCGCAGCGGTGGAAGGTTCGGACACGCCAACCTGGACGTTCGGCGAACTTCAGCCTGGGCAGTCTCGTTCCGTGATGTTGACTGTCATTCCGAAGAGTCGCGGTGAAGTGCTGATAGAAGGATACGTGCGTCTGACGGGTTCCTCATCGTCACAGTTCTCTGTTCAGGAACCAATGATCGGCGTCGCGGTGAATGGACCGGAAAGAGTCGAAATCGGGCAGCAGGTTGGTTATGTCGTTCGAGTCAGCAATCCCGGCACAGGGCTGGCAAACAATGTGATTATTCAGGCAGCAGTGCCGGAGGGGCTGGAGCATCGCAATGGCAGTTTGCTGACCATCGAAATCGGCACACTCAATCCCGGCGAATCACGTCAGGCACGATTGAGTCTGACAGCCGTGCAGGGTGGCAAACAGCAGCTGGCCGTGCGAGTTCTCGCCGATGGCGGTCTGTCTGATCAAACAACGACGGCCATCGAGGTTGCGGAACCAAATCTGTCGATTGCCATCACAGGCGCGAAAGACGCGGTTGTTGGTCGATCGGAAAACTACACTCTGACGGTTAGTAATTCCGGCAACGTCCAGTCTGCCAACGTGCGAGCCAAGTACAGAATTCCGGACGGGTTTTCGTTTATCTCCGCAGACCGCGGTGGCAAGTACGTCGAGATCGATCAGGCTGTGGAATGGTTTGTCGGAACATTGCAGCCAAACGATTCCAGTGAGTTCCACATCGCGATGAAGGCGAATGAAACCGGTGAACTTGTGCATCAGGCTGGCGTCATCTCTGAACATGGTCATGTCACGACCTGTGATTTGACCACGCAAGTCGCGGGCTCAGCATCACTGGATGTCAAGATTGCCGCAGTCAAACGAGAGATCCACGTCGGGGACGAAATTACCTGGGAGATCACGGTCCGCAATACGGGATCTCGCGAAGCGTCCAACGTCGGAGTGTCATGCGAATTGCCGATTGGCTTCGACTTCATTGAAGCGGACGGTCCGACAAAATACATTGCTGAAAACGGCGTCCTCGTCTTTCGATCAATTCCCGCGATCGACGTCGGGACCGATGCAAAAATCCTGGTCCACGGTCGTTGCAGCCGCGAAGGCAACCAGCGTCTCCGCCTGCGAGTGGCCAGCGAATCCATCAACGAAGTACTGATCGGAGAAGAGTTCGCTTCTGTGGTTCCGTAAGCTGAATCTTCGAGCCCAACTGACCTGGCAGGTTCCTGCAAGGCAAGTGGCGGCGAAATGTCTCACTCTTGAAGCCCGGCTTTTTGAAAAGCCGGGCTTCTGCCATTGCATCGCTGTTGGCGAGCGGAAGGCCCGGGCTGTTGTCAGTTGTCATTGGATAGCGGTTGTCATTGGATAGCGGCGTTTGGTAAAAAACTGCTTCGTGATCCATTCCCAGGGGCCACAACCCCAATGGCGTGGACTTAAGCATTCGTTGCGACCCCATCCGGCTTGTCCGGATTGGTGAGCCGAGATGGAGAGCTAGCGTCCAAAACAACAACCACACCTTCAACCCCATCCGCCTCGTGCGGATCGGTGGACAAAGATCAAAGAAATGAGTTTCACTGGAAATCATGGACAAACCAAACGATCTTCTTCACCATCTGCGTAAAGCAGATGGGGTCATGCTGCGCAAGTTTGTAGCTTTCCAGCTCACCATCTTTTCCACCGATCCAGACGAGCTGGATGGGGTGTGTTCGCTTGCTTCTCGCTTAAGTCCACGCCATTGAACCACAACCCAGCGAAGCACAAATGACTGATCCAGCGCAAGAACCAGGACCGCAGGCTCCGGCACCGATTGAGCCCCTGACGCCCATTGCGCCACTTGCTTCGGAGGGCCAGGCTCCTTCCACTGCCGAGTCTCTGATGAACGGATTGCTCTACGGAATTTCATTGCCGGAGCGACTGGTGCGCAGTGCGGTGGGAGTCACAGCGGGGACGGCGAAGGAGATTGCTGAGTTTGTCGTTCCAACCGCGTTTCAGGATTCGAAAAGTTACGAAGTGATGGTTCGTAATTCTTTGAGTTTCCTGTTGACGAGCGTTGCAACCGTTTCTGAATCGTCCACATCCGAGTCGGTGGGGGACGCAGTTCCAGCGACGAGCGGCACTGTTCCGGCAACAAATGTCGGCGGAGACATTGCTGCGAATCCGGCCCGTTTTGTGGCTCGCAAAGCTGCCGGCAACTTCATCGATATCGCGGGACTGGCCACACTGCACGTCTCACCGCTGTTCGTACTGGCGATTATGAGCGACGCGGCCTACGGAACGAAGACTTATCTAAATGAACTGGCCCAGGAACTGCAATCGCAGGGGCTGATCGACGACAGTTCCAGCATTCACAAGGTCGAAGATCTGCTCAACGCGGTCAGGCAGGCCAGCGGCTCTGCGGCGAGCGCGTTCGAACAGGTACCACTCTCACTTGATGAATTGCGGACGAGTGTTGAACAGACGCGCAAGGCGGTGAACGAGATCGATCCTCGGAACCTGATCCCGGAGTCGGAAATCAGTCGCTACTGGTCGGAAATGCGTGCGATCGCGAAGCAGGAACAGGTCAGTCTGCTGGGCGTGTCGGCGGCGATTGCGATGGAGACCGTCGAGAATGTCAAAGACCTGTCGCAGGGTACACTGACCGGGTTGTTCGTGGCCGGGAAGATTATCAATCGCAATATCTTCGGTCACTACAACGCCGCGCTGTCCACGATCCACGAGCGGGGGATCTGGAACTCCGTGCGAAACTCATACTCGCCCTATGTGGATCTGGCCTGGGGCAACTTTACGTCCTCCCGAAAAACCTGGACCGAATCGGTGCTTGATCGAGGTCGCTTTGCAAGGCTCTGGAACTGGATTATGGACTGGTTTCGGACGCCGAAAAGCAGCGGGCAATAAGGCGTCGTTTGACCCGAGCCAACGGCGAGGATTTCAGCATCGCAATGCCTCGCCACTGGCTCGGGTCAAACGGGTGCCAGGAAACGCGCCGCATGTCCCTTCTCCCCCGCGCCGGGGGAGAAGGTGGCCGCAGGCCGGATGAGGGGGCGATTTGGCTTACAACGTGATGAACCAGAAATCAGACAACAATCGTGCCCCCCCTCACCCTAGCCCTCTCCCCTCCCGTGGAAAACGTGTGAAGGTGGAAAATCAACTGCGTGGGGAGTGGGGACCATCACATTGCCTACGGGCGGAATCGGCTGGTGGTTGGAGGCGTCCTCACTGGGGACGGTGTCGCTGGAACACTCGTGCTGATGCTAAACGACTGCAGGTACAATTGCTGCCCTTCAAATAAGAGCTCAGCGCTGGATTCGGCCAGGCCGGTTCGAGTCGGTTTCACCACCAGATCGAAATCTCGCGACTCACCTGGGGCGATTTGGGGAAGCGAGGCATCAACTCGTCGGCTCAGGTCATCGTTACTGAGTGCGTGATGATCAAGAACCTCATCCAGAATCAAACGCAGCTGCACGTTCTCAGCATTGGCGTTCCCAATGTTCGAGATGCGAAAAATCAGTGTGGTCCAAGACCCGACAGTGGGCGTCGAGCGAGGTTTCGAAATCTGGAGACGAAGTCTTGGCGCGCGAGCCGTCAACGGCGGACGGTTAATCACCGATGGACGCGACGGCGTTGGCGGAAGATCTTCTTCAGTCACCACCGTACGTGTCATCACGGCGGTGAGCGCGGACACTTCCGTCAGTGATTCAAACAGCGTATCGCGTCCGCCGATCGGATCGTCGGCAGGGATGACCGTGAATCGCAGAACGCGCTCCTGTTGCGGTCGCAGATTACTGACCAGCCAGGTCAGGGTCGCCTCGCGTAAAACACCTTGCGGAACAGTCCCGCGAATTTTTGTGCCGTACGGCAGAAGCTCCCGCACGAGCAATCCGTCAATCGAGTCGTTCGCCAGGTTGGTAATCGACACCTGCATCGTCACTTCGCCCGTGGCGGAACGCTGAGGCGCAGTCTTCTCGATCCGAAGGTCCTGCCGCGAAACCATCACGCCTGGTGTGACTCGAATCCGCGATTCCAGATCACGCACGACGGCCAGCGGTGATTCGGCAACCAGATTGCCGACATCCGGTCTTTCATTGAGCCCAATTGGCAGCCCAATCCCCGTTCGCCAATCGTCGCGCAAGAGATTGCGGACGGCTCGATCAACAAACAGAGCCGATGGAAGATCGTCAATCAGGCGTCCGTCTGTACGGACCATCCGCACGCGTTCGGGAATAACGGTTGCGGAATACAGTCGATTAAAACGAACGTCCAGTTCGGGGCGTTGCAGCAGCGGTCGTGAAGTCGGCGCGGACGCGATAGAACCTTCAATCGGGCGACGAGGGCGAATTCGCGGAGCCTGATATTCGGGTCGGCCGAACAGAACATAGTTCCCACCCTTGGCCTGAAAGACATGTTGGGAATCGTCAATGTCGGCTTTAGCCAGCCTGATACCGTTCGAAATGTCCCGTGCGGGCTCCGCTGGCTTCACTGGCCTGATTCGATCCACGACCCCACCGGCATACAGCGGTGCGATGCTGTCCAGGTGATAGGCTTCCGCATCCGATGCCAGTCCTCCCCCCATCAGGAATGCGACCAGAATCAGTCCTGCGGCACCGGAGACTGCAGCAATGACCCATGAAAAGTGGGCAACGACAAACTCAACCGTGAAGTCCAGAAACTCACTGCAGAGTCTCCAAATGGCGTCGAGAAGTCCGCCAATCGGTCCCAGCCAGTTGACTTCAAACAGACCGGACAGACTTAACCGGTCACCCCAAAGCATGCCAAGGAACATCAGCGATGTTACCAGCATGAAAATAAACAGCAAAACAGAAGTCATCCAAGCACGTCCTTGCCTCAGGGATGGTTCCAACCCAAAATTCAAACCGTCCTGATAGTGGAGGTTTAGCAAAGCTGCAACAGGATGGGAATCTGAAACCGTGTTTCTGTCACATTTTCCTGTCAGATCAAGCCGCCCCTTAAGGCGAGTGGAAGAAACAGGATTACCAGAGATATCACGTCGTCCAGGGAATCCGACCTGAGACAGGTCGGACTACGTAGGCAGATCTGTCCTCAGATCTGCTTCCTGTGGCGTGGTTCAGTCGCACGGATCCGTTCGACCCAAATGACTCGCCGATGGTACATCCTTTCCTGCCGCTCGCTTAAAGTGGAATCACGGCTCCCGCTTCGATACTCGCCGCTTCCGCCCAGCAGAGTTGCAAAGCCGCCAACGCGGTGTCGCTTGAAAGTGGCCCCGCTGATTGCTGGTTCTGAATTGCTTTCACGGCCAATTGTAACTCGTCCGTAAACGCAGCGCACCATTTGCCGCTGCCGCCGAGTTCCGGGTGAGTCATCTTGCCATCGTTGGTGATGACACTCAGCGGACGGCTGACCGTCCATTCCCCAGCCAGCGTTCCGGCGTCGAAAAGCACGGTCGCGTTTTCGAAATACAATTCGTAGCCGTGCGAGAACTGCAGACCCTTCGCTGCAATTCCGCCACTCACACAGGAAACGGCTGGCCCGTCGGAGTACAGATAAGAGGTATGCACATGATTGACAAAGCCGTCCTGCAGCAACCCGCGCGAAAACACACCAGCCGGCCGACCGAAGGCATGCGCGATAAAGTGATTGTCGTGGATGTGCAGATCGATGCCCCAGCCGCCGAGCTTGCGGAAGTCCGACATGCCGTTCGACCATTCCGGCGGGCTGATGACTCGCTTGAAATGAGCCGCTCGGATCTTTCCAAATCGTCCGTCCTGAATCGCTTCGGCGGCGAATCGGAATTCCGGAAAGAATGGCAGTACATGCCCAACCATCAGAGGTACCTTCGCCGCCTGAGCCGCCTTCACCATCTGCTCCGCTTCGGACAGGTCCACTGAAATTGGTTTTTCCACCAGCGTCGATTTGCCCGCCTTCAGTGAGTCCATCACCACCGCGAAGTGCTTGTCGGTGGGAAGGCAGACATCAACAAGGTCGATGTCCGGATCCGCGAGGAGCTGATGATAGTCGGAATAGCATTTCAGCTCTGACAAATCGACATGACCACCCGGTGGGCCAAAGTTGCCCTGGATCGAAGTCCAGTCGCCCGCCAGCTTTTTGGGATCACGAGTCGAGATCGCCACGACCTTCGCATCGGTCAGGTCGCGAGCCCCTTCGAAGTGCGTGTACCCCATGAACCCGATGCCAATGATTCCAATCCGAACCACGTCGCCCCCCCTTTAGAACCTGACAACTAAACTCTGACCCGCAGCCGAAGGTGCGGGACTCCTGAGCAGTGACCGAACTCCCATGAGCCCGGCGACAGATTTCACAAAGAATCACGAAGAAACACAAGTGAACGCTTGACCCGTAAAACAGCCTCCAATGCAGCCTGCCACACTGGCAGTATTTCACAAAAAAACCACAGTGCTCATTTTTTAGGCACCATCCGAAACGCCCGATTGTGCTGTTTTTTTAGGCAGTGACGGATTTGCAGATTTTTAGGTTGGCAACGGTTGTAGTGATTGTTATCGTATTGATGTCGCAGTCAATCTGATGTCAGGCGAATTATGCCGGACAGGCAAGTTGGTGCGGCGTGGCGAGGCCGTCGGACCACGATGTGGTCAGCCCACACGGATCAAGGAAGACCGAAGACAAGACGCAGGGAGAGAAACATGTTGGTACTGTCCAGAAAGACAAGTGAGCGAATTCTGATCGGTGACGATATTGCGGTCACCATTGTTCGCATTGGTCCCAACTCAGTTCGCATCGGGATCGAAGCGCCGAAGACAATGAACATCGTTCGCGAGGAACTTTGCGACTTCAGCAGTCGCAAGAAGGACCAGCACGATGTTGTTTTGCCTGTCAACTGATTACGATTTGAAAAAGACTCCAGCGTCGGTGGCCAATGATGAGCCACTGAACTGTTGACGTCATTTGCAGCCGGGGATTTTTCCCCGGCTTTTTTTTGCGCTGGCACCACAGTGTCGTTCCGCCTGGGGCCGACAGGTTTTAAGCAGAATTTTCCCGTCGGCGGAGCGACGGGTGTACAGTACGCCCGTCGCTCCGCCGACGGGATTTCCACCGATGGCAGCGCGGAGACCAGTCTCCGGTTTTCATGGGCACCCTTCGGCTGGCAATGTCAGTGGCGTCTGCCCTCCCGCAGAAATTGCCGCTTGTCACACTCCGAAGGTGTCAAGGTGCGTATCAATTCGGCGGTCACGGTTGATGCGCCGCTCTCGAAGTTGCGACCACTCGGTATGATTTCCGGCTGTGTGCTGACAGAAAAGGAACCGCTAACTCGGTTCACTTCCTGATCAGTGAATCTGGATCCACCAGAAAAACGTTTGCACCAGAATGTTCCGTGACCTGGTATCAGCAACTACTTCTCTTTTGCGCACTCGTCAGCATTTCGATCTCGGGATGCTGCTCGCCGGGCATGCTGCGCCAACCAGTTGAGACGACGACGATTCGAGGTCAGGACGCTGACACGGGCTACGACCGTTCGATGCAGCCTCTTTCCATTCCGTGGAACCACAATCAGGCGGCACCGCCAAACCAAGGACCGGACGTTTACCTGCCGCTGACTCTTCGTGACGCGATTGAGGCCGCGCTTTATGATTCGTCAGTTGTTCGAGTGCTGGATGGCGGCGTCAACGTCGCTGCAATTACGCCGACCGACGTTCTGATTGCTGAACAGCAGATCGCCGTGGAGCAAGGCCGCTTTCAGCCTAAACTGGCAGCCAACTATGACGGCAGCCGGATCAATGAACCGCCCAACGCCTTCTTCGGACCGGGTATCGCCGCGAATACACGGCGCGACTCAGTCAACGCATTTGCGCGTGTCACGCAACCATTTTCCACGGGTGGATCGCTCAGCATGGGGCTGGAACCGCCGACGGCTTATCTCTACCTTCCGAACGGGGTTGATCCCGGAGAATTCAATCCCCTTTATTCGACCGATTATGTGCTGCGTGTCAACCAGCCGCTGCTGCGAAATCGAGGACGCGCGGTCACGCTGGCTCCGATCCGAATTTCTCAGCTGCAGGCCAACCAGTCTCGGTGGGAACTTGAGGAAGTCCTGAATTCACAGATTCGAAGTTTGATCGAAGGATACTGGCGACTCTATTCGGCCCACCTGCAGTTGCAGGCTGTCAAATCTATTCTCCCGGTGGCTGAAGAAAGTGTCCGTGTCGAACAACTCCGTCTGGAGGCCGACCGCTCAATCCTTGCGGACGTCGCGCGGGCTCGATTTCAGCTGGATGGATTTCGTCGTTCCAAAAGTACGATGGAGGGGGCTCTGCGCACTCGAGTGCTGCAGTTGCGGCAGCTCATGAACGGCGAGCCGAACGTGCAGCCACTCTTCCTGCCGTCTGAGAAACCGTCTGAGACTCCGCCGCCGGAAGATGTCTCGACTCTGGTGCAGGTGGCTCTCGAAAACCGTCCGACGCTGAACAGACTGCGAGAACGACTGAATCAGAGGAACGTCGAACTGGCTGTCGCTCGCAATCAGGTTCTGCCCGTGATGGATTTTCGGGGAGAGTACCGCATGGACGGACTTACAGACAGTCTGGACGCGAGCTTTCGGCAGGCAGCGACTGCGCAATATACGGACTGGACTCTGGGCGTCGGCGTAGAGATTCCGATTGGAAACAAAACGAACCTCAGTCGGCGGCAGATTGCCGAATTCGCCGTCGCCCGCGACCATCTTCGGCTAAGGGCCACGGAACAAAACGTTTCATTTGAAATCGTGCAGTTGGTTTCGAATCTGCAAATGCAGTGGCAGAAACTTCAGATCGCAAAGCAGCAGGCTCAGGAGACACAGGAATGGCTTCGCGTATCACGGATTCGTTACACGCAGCCTCCCGCGTCAAGCGCCAGTCAGGACTGGTTGCTGCTGGCGTTGACCGATCTGCAGTCCGCGATGCGTGCGTACGTGGACGCGATTGGCAACGTCGGTGATGCGATGGCGGACTACAGCACGACGCTGGCGGAACTCAATCAGGCGCAGGGGATCAGTGTCTATCAATGGCGACAGGATTCCGTGCAGGAAGTGCCGGGAGGACATGCCGGACTGTGGATCCATGACTACCGCACCGCGCCGGGTCAAACCATTCAGATCCTGAGTGCTCCGCCGCAGACGGAAGTTTTCCAATTGCCGGACGGAATTTCCGCGCCGAGCACCGGTATCAGTGGAGGGCACTCCTTCCTGCC
>Ga0154020_10006201_pt1 | contig 14016 bp, 10 predicted proteins | sample Klosneuvirus_201_FD_109709 | JGI IMG/M metagenome (GOLD analysis project Ga0154020, IMG submission 109709) | Active sludge microbial communities from wastewater, Klosterneuburg, Austria - Klosneuvirus_20160825_MG | ecosystem: Engineered > WWTP > Aerobic digester > Activated sludge | place...
CCGCCCACTTCGAGGCTCAGTTTTTCGTTGGCGCGGTCATATTCGAAGATGCGCTTCATCGAATGGTCGATTGCGGCAGAAAGGCTCGAGCTGAGCCAGGTATAGAGTACCGTATTGGTGCGGTCATAAAAATCAAGAATCGCCACACTCGCGAGGCCACCGCTGGCACCCTGCGCGGTCATGCGGTCTTTTTCTTCGGCGATTGCCTGAAATTGCTCTTCTGGCAGAGTCACCATCGGTCGCTGCATTTCTTTGACCATGGCTTCAAGCATGTCACTGGTCGAACTGGATTTTGCGGGAAAAGAATCCTGAAACCAGATTAATCCGCCCTGGTTTAGATCAAAGCCCCGCGCAAAAGACTTTTTGCCATCGGGGCGCAAGACAATCAGGTAGTCGGCGCTGGTGCGGGTGCGAATGCCGGACAGCGTTCTGGCCAGTTCACGCTCAAAACCGTTGACCTTCTTACTCCACAACGCCGCAAATTCGTTGTAGTCTTCGCGATTGGCCTCGTTATCGCCCGCAGCGGAAAGCGGTGGCACGCTGAAGTCGTCGACGATCTTCGGAGTGGTGTAAGAAATCCGCCGCGAATCGATATCGCGCAGGGGTTCGAACTCATTCAGGTAATGGACTGACATGTCATTGCCCGATAACACCCGCAGATCATAATTGTGCCCCAAAAGGTAGCCGTAAAAATCATTCAGGCTGACACCCTCGAGCGGCACGATGACCGAAATTTTGCTTCCTCCCGCTATTGGTTTTGCCAGATAGCGGTCTTTTTCGAGTGGCAGAATATTGCGCAGCATATCGACCAGAATGGTCTCAGGCTGTGAATAGATGTTGAAAGTTACCAGTTTGCGGGTGCTGCAATCGTAGTGGTGCAGGCGCACATAAACATATTTTTTTTCCGGCACGACGGCTTCTTCACCGCCTTCTTCGTCCTTCTTCTTTTCTTCGTATTCAAAAATTTCACCGGTAACCAGATGGCCGCCGTCAATCAGCCGGCTGATTTTTTCATATTCTTCTGGCTTATAGACAACCCGGTTCTCGATTTTCTGTTCTTCGCGTAGCCGCGCAAATTCGTTGGGATACATGACGCGGCCTTTTTTGGCGCGCGTATACGCTTTGCTCAGAAATATCGGAAAACGAAGAATTATTTCTTTGGATAAAATCGTTTCGCCGCGGCGCGAAAAGAGGCCAATGGCGGTGGTGCCGTCAGCCCACAGCCCGGTCGTGCCGGCTGAGAGAGCCAACGAAAAAAAAATGCAGAATCTGGTCAGTCCCTGGGACTTCAAAAATACTACTTCCCTTTTTGCATGATGTCGATCATCGACGCGACAACGCTCTTCACATCGTCTTTGCGCGAAACATTCAGGTTCTGCACGAACACCAGTTGCATGTTGTCGAGTTTGATTGCGCGTGCCCAGGTATAGCCGGCATCCCAGCGCGAGAGAGAAAGCAGTATGACATAGCGTATGCCGAGGCGTTTCTGCAGCGATTGCAGCATTTCGGCCTTCAGGTTTTCGAAATTGAACAGGTGAAGTTTGTAGATGTTCTCAAAGACCTTGTCGGCGACCGCGACCTGGCGCTGCGAGTTTTTCGGGTCAAACAGATTGGTCACGAAAGCTGTCTTCTTCAGGCTCTTCACGTCGAGCACATCGTCGGTGGTGTAAAAATCCGTGGCATTGAATGCTTTGACTTCGTAGCCCCCGCGCATGAACTCCATAAATACGGCGTTTTTGAGGTCGTTTTCCCCTTCGATGAGAACCGCGATGTTGGAGTTTTTGGGAATCGGCTCGCGGATCACATAATTGTTACGGGTGGATCTGCAGGCTGTCAGAATCAGGGCAGCGCCCAGGACGAATAAAATCCTTTTCATGTTCAATTATCGACCAAAAGGTCGCTATTGTCAACTCCATTTGGGTGTATTGTCATTTAAGCGGGGTGCAGGCCGCCGGTCTATAATTGGGAGATCATATTTTCCCAGAAGCTCGTCGCCGCGTAACGGATATTCAGGTCATACGAATCGGCGATGGTTTCAGCCACATCGGCCAGGGTCGCACGCACGCCGAGATTTGCCTGCCGGCGCGGGCGAAACATGCGCGAGTAGACCAATAATGGGACGTATTCCCGTGTGTGGCTTGTGCCTTCAAAAGTTGGATCATTGCCGTGGTCAGAAACTATGTATAGCATGTCTTCGTTTTCCATGGCGCGCAGCAGGCGGGGCAGGTACTGGTCGAGTGCTTCGAGGGCAGAAATATAACCCAGCGAATCGCGGTTATGGCCGTAAAGTGAGTCGAGATCGGGCAGTGTGGCGATAATAAAAGACTGTTTCGCTTTATTGGTTTCGCCCTCGCGGATTAATTCATGCAGGACTTCGAGGCATTCGACATTGTCTTTCACCCCGCGCGCATCTCTGACCGCGGCACCCTCGATCATTTCCGCGACTTTGCCGAGCGCATAAACCGGAATGCCCGCATCGTAAAGATTAGTGGCGAGAGTGGGTGCGCGCGGCGGTGAGTTAAACTGTGCCACGGGTGCAGATTCATCGACGACAAAACTCGCGATGTCGCCGGTAAAATAGTGCACGTGCAAGCGACCGAGGCCATACTTCGACAGCACTTCCCAGGCAGAATGGCCAAGCAGATAAAATTCATCGGCAGCAAATTTTTCTGAATGCACCCAGAGATGCATCAGTGAATCGTCGCTGACCAGAAGAATCGGATTACCGGTGTCGAGGTGGGTTTCGCCGTATTTGGTGAGAAAACCCTGCTGCACATCGTTCGAGTTGCCGAGAAAAGCTTTGCCCGTCGATTGCATGAGCTCCTGCATGATATTGGCAGGAATTCCTTTTGGGTAAGTGAGATATTTCTCTTCAGCGAAAGTGCCTAAAAGCTCGCGGTGACCGCCGATGCTGTCGTTACCTTCGTTGCGCTGCGTCGCCTTGCCAAAAAAGCCGATCGACTCTTCGTCGCGCGGCCAACCCTTCGTGTAGGTGAGGTTGGTGATACCCATGCGCGAAAGATTGGGTATTTCGATGCGGTCTTTCATCTCAGAAATGTGCGACAGTGTATTGGCACCGCGCGCCCCGTAAAGATACGCATCGGGTTGTTCGCCGACACCGAGGCCGTCGATCACCAGAACAATGGATTTGCCGATACCGAGACTCACGCGCGGAAACATGCCACCTGCGAGTCTTGCCGGCAAACAGAATGGAGCCTGTGGGCCGCAGAAATGGTATGCGCAGCACAGCCATTTGTACATCTTGCGCGGTGAATATGCGTCTCGTTATATGCGCCATTCTGGCCACGGCAATTCTTGCCTGTGCAAAAGAGCAGAAGCAGCTGATAGTGAAGACGGGCGCCGCAGAGAAGTCCATCCGCCTTGCCGAACTGAAAAGTCGCTTCGGTGACACCACCGTTGAAATCGACGATTATTATCTGCACCGCAAAGTGCGCTATCGCGCTATTTCACTGCCGGCGCTCCTCAGGGCGCTCTCGGCCGAAGCCGGGCAATTTGATGAATTTGTCTTTCGCTGCGCCGACGGCTATCTCGCCCACGTGAGCCGCGCCGATTTTGAGGCCGGAAAGTTGGATAATTTCTATCTTGCGTATGGCGAAAGTACACGACGTGCCCAGCCCGGCGCTGCCACGGACGGCATCCTTACGCCGGGCGAAAAAGGGGATAGTTTTTCGTCCAAGATCATGCAGGGCAAGGCCGCGATTTCGCCCGAACCCTTCTATGCGGTCGCGAGCGAAAAAGAATCGTTCCGCACGCTGTCGTGGCCGTACGAAATTGTCGCCATAGAATTGTTGGATTTCAAGAAAACATTTCCGGCGCTTTATGTGCCCGGCATGGAAAAATCTGCCGTCGCCGGCTTTGATTTGTTTCGCAAAGAATGCCTGAAATGCCATTCACTCAATTTGCAGGGCGGCGACATCGGCCCCGAACTCAATGTGCCGCGCAATATCACCGAATACCGCGACGAAGCCTTCCTGAAATCGTTCATCCGCAACGCGTCAGCGTATCGCGCGAAATCAAAGATGCAATCGTTTGCGCACCTGACCGATGCACAGATTGGCGATGTGATTGCCTATCTGAAGCTGATGCGACGTCATAAAATCAGTCAGCCATAAATGCGTTAGCAAGCCAAAAGCCTCGGAAATCGCTGCGCGATTTCCTGCTAAAGCGCTACGCTGCTTTCGGCTTGCTTTCCGGCCGAACGGCCGGAAACACACATTTATTGGCTGACTCTATGGGCCGATATATTGCTTTTTCGCCGCGTTATGCTCTTTGAAGGTCTTTGAGAAAAAATGCGCGTCGTCGCCTTTCAGCACAAAAAATTTGTAATCGGTTTTTTCGGGGTTCACCGTCGCGTTGATCGCCGCGATGCCGGGTGAGCCGATGGGACCTGGTGGCAGGCCTTTGACTTTGTACGTGTTATATGGCGACTCGACTTCGAGGTCTTTATAGAACAGTCGTGCCTTGGGTTTTTCAAACAGGTACTGCACCGTGGCGCACGATTCGAGCGGCTCTGAGTCGCGCAGGCGGTTATGGAAAACCGCAGCGATCAGCGCGCGCTCTTCTTTGAGTTTTGCTTCGCGCTCGACGATACTGGCAAGAATCACCATTTCATGGATCTTGCGCGGATCGGCCGGGAAATTTTTTACTTCTTTGGTCTTCTCGAAAAAATGTTCAATCATGTGTTCAATGATCTTGTCTTTCGGATATCCCTGTGGCAAAAAATAGGTGTCGGGGAACAGGTAGCCTTCGACTGTTTGCGCGGGAATCTTGTATTTGTCGAGAATCGATTTTTTGCCCGCGTATTGCAGAAATTCGTCGCGCGAAGCAAAGAATTTTTTTTGCGCAAATATGTCGCCGATCTGCCGGTTGTGCAGGCCTTCGGCGATCGTGATGCTGATGGTTTTGGTTTTGCCGCTGGTGAGAGCCTGCGCAATTTTCGATGCAGACATACCGTCGTGCAAATCATAGACGCCGAATTTGAGTTTGTTCGACTTGCCGGTCATGCGCATGTAGAGCTTAAAAAAGAACTGGCTGTGTATGAGGTTTGCCTCGGCGAGACGGGCCGATACCGATGACAGGCTTGAGCCGGCTTTAACGGGAAAATCCACATGGCGCGAGCCGTCGGCCACCGGCCGCAGTGAAAAGAACATCACTGCGAGGCCGATGAGAATCACCCCGGCGATGCCGCCACCGGCGAGAATGAGGGGTTTGCGAATTTTTTGCATATTATCTTGTAGCATTTTTCAGGTATCCAGTAGTCGCTGGAACGGCTCCCGATACAATTGATTGACGTGCTGTAAAGCGGCAACAGGTTCTGACGCCTCAAGGTCTCCATGCAAAAAATCCGCCTCCTTTTCCTGTTCTGTGCGCTCTGTACCGCGTGCCGCAAATCATCGGCCCATAGCGAGGCGCTCACGCGCTACGCGAAAATCGATGCCACCGACAGCAACAGCTTCATCACCTTCTATGCGCAGGGGGTGAAACTCAGTGCCAAAACGCAGGCAGCGGGCAAAATGCGCGCTTTTTTTCTGAGCGCAATGCTCTCGCCTGATCTCAAGAATTCGTGTGCTGCGTGGGATTGTATTGTCAGCGGCATGCAGGCACTTGAGGCGAAAAACCGTTCGGGGCTCTACGGCTATGCCTTGTACCATCTTGCCGATTTTGCCTCTTCACAAGGGAACCACACCGAGGCGGCGGCACTGCTCTCAATCGCAACGAGCATGCCCCCGGCGCTTGAGCGCAAAGCGTCCCTGCTGCGCGGCAAAGTGCTGCAGTTTCTGCAATCACCCGAAGTTGCCACGCATTTTCGCAAGCATGCCGAAAAATTCAATGACGCCGAATCTTTGTATTTCGCCGCCGCGGCGCTCGAGCGTGCGGGCGAAAAACAGGCAGCACTCGACCTCGCGCTGCGCGTGCTCGAAAAACCCGAAGCCGATTCGCCATTCTCGCTCTCGGGCGTGCTGGTGCGCAATATTCTGGGGCAGGGCATCTACTCCATGGAGAATACCCTGGCGCGCATTCGCCTGATGGAAGCACTGCGCATTGCCAAAGACCGCGCGAGCGCGCTCAAACTGTTTCAATCGGTGCTGAAACAAAAGCTGTCGAATGCAGAGGCATTGCTGTTCATACACTACGGTTCCCGGCTGCTGATCGACCGCAATGACTTTATTTCGGTGAAGAATATTTTTACCATCAATGCAAAAGATTTTCTTGCAGACGGCAATGACAAACCGGCGCTCGATATCTGCGAACGCCTGCTGAAAAAGAAACAGTTTGCGCTCGCCGAATCGCTCTACACGATTGATCCGCCGACGAAAGCAAGATTGCAATGCCAGTTGCGATCAGCGCAGCGCACCGGGCAGTATCATTCGGGCGTGCAGAAAATTGCCACGACGTACATTTCTGATTTCGACGCTGAGTCGACGCTCGCCGAGCGTATCTTTCTGCGCACCTGCCTGCCGGCGACAATAGCCGCTACCGGTAGTTTTTCCGCCGCCTGCCTTGAAGATTTGCGCCAGGTGACGCGTGGCAAACCCACCGGTGCCGCGGCGCGTTATTTTCTCGCGCGCCACTACGATGCGCAGGGTGAAAAAGACAGGGCTTTCGATCTCATTAAAGAGATTGCCGCGGGTTATGCCGACGATTTTTATTTCTACCGGCTGATTGAAAAGCCGCTCGGCGTGCAAAAAGAACGGGCTGCCAGCTTCAAAGCCGGCAGTTCGCGCGACGATAAACTCACCGATGCGCTGCTCCATGCCGATATCAGCCGTGCCCATGACATCGCTCCCGTGGGCGCCCTCGTCGATCTCGAGAAGGATGTACACAAGGTACTGCAGAATCTCGACGAACTGCGGCAGACCGCGCTTTTGCTCTTCGCCGCTGACAGCCGTGAAGAAGCCAGGGAACTCATGCGCGGCGACGAAAAAGCCAGCGTGTATAAGAATCTCATTGCATTGGGTGTCGCTTCGGGCAAAAGCGACATTGCGCTCTTCGGCGTAAAACAGTGGATCAGGGAAAAAAAAATGAGGCCGTTTTTATTTGAAATACCTGCCGGTTTGCGCGATCTTTTGTATCCCACAACGTACAGTGCGCATGTACAAAAGTATGCCGCGGAAAGCGGCATCGAACCGGCCGAAGTTTACGCGCTGATCCGCCAGGAGTCGCAGTTTTTTCCCGGTGCAATCAGTATTGCCAAGGCGCAGGGCCTGATGCAGCTTTTGCCCTCGACCGCCAAACTCGTCGCGGCCAAACTGCGCATGAAAAAATATGATCTCTTAAAAGCGGAAGATAATATTCGCCTCGGTATCGGTTTTATGCGCGATATAAAAGATTCTTACACCGCCGATTATGTTGGGCTCGCGATTGCATATAATGCAGGGCCTGGCCGCTTCACGCAGTGGAAAAAGAAATACAGTACAGATGAAGATATTTTCGTCGAAGAAATTCCGTTCCAGGAAACTTATCACTACGTGCGGGTACTTTTAGCCGACCGGGCAAAGTACCGGGCACTTTTACAATCCGCCGCAGGTAAATGAACCGCAAGAAACTGCTGGAAGTGGCGCGGCGCAGCCCGCTGTTCCGTTCGATTGGCGACCGCCAGTTAAAGAAAATTCTCGGGCACTTTCATATTCACCGGCTTGAAAAAGGCGATTTTCTGTTTCGTGCCGAACAACACAGCCGGGTCATGTACGTGGTTGCCGAAGGCAAGTTGCGTGTCGAAAAAGTCGCACAAGAAGACCAGATTATCAAGATCGCCGGCCTCGTGCCCGGTGATGTCGTCGGCGAAGTCGCGCTGTTGACCGGCGAGCGGCATTCGGGGCAGGTGCGCGCGATGACCGACGCACATCTCGCCGGCATCAGCAAAAAGGAGCTCGATCCTCTGATCAGGCACTACCCTCGTCTGTTGCAGAATCTGACGCGCATCGAAGCCAGCCGCCTCAGGCACAATATCGTGCGCGAGAACAAACCCTTCAGCGAATTGGGTTTCATTTTGCATCTCTATTACACCACACCCTCCGATTACCGCGCGGCGGCGCCCAACACGACCTACGCGATCGCGGCGCAACGGCTGAAACATTTATTGCTGCTCGATAAACGTTACCTTAAGGGCCACACGGCCACAACCGATGCCTTGCGCCGGCGCGTGAGCCAGACTCTGCTGCGCAATGCATCCGCCTACCTGCACCTCGACGCTGCCGAACAAAGCCCCGCCACACTGCAGGCGCTGGTGCGCCTTGCCGACAGGCTGGTGATTACCGTTTCAGAAGACAGCCCATCCGTGCATCTGGCGCACGAGCTCGTCAGCAATACCACCGTACGTAATCGCCTCGCGATTCTGAATCCGCTGATCACAACGGTGCACCATGCATCGCGCGAAAATTTCCTGGTTTCCGATATCGAAAAAAAACTGCGTCTACCTGTGAAATGGCGGCTGCGCCTGCCGAAAGATTTCTGGCAGCACGACAACACGCGCAGCGTCAGAATGCAGAGTATGACGATTGCGCGTGCTATCTGCGGTACATCGCAGGGCATTGCGTTTGGCGGCGGCGGTGCGCGGGCGCTGAGCGAAATCGGTGTGCTTTCTGAACTCGAACGCCACCGCATTGAATTCGATCATGTTGCCGGCACCAGCATGGGCGCGTTGATTGCCGCATTTTATGCGCAGGGTTTAACTGCGCGCGAAATGAGCGAACGTTTCAGTGAGTTTCTCCCCGACGATAAAGGATTGTTACGGTACAATTTGCCGCTGATCTCGTTCTTCCGTGACAAAAGTGTAAACCGTATTTTGCGGCGGCTGTTCGGTCGATTGCGCATCGAAGACCTGCCGAAGCCGCTGACCGTCATTGCCGCCGATCTGATTTCCGGGCAGGAGATCCGCCTGCGCAGGGGACTTGTCTGGCGCGCCGTGCGTGCGAGTATGAGTCTGCCGGTGATATTCCCGCCGGTGAAATACCATAATTATTACCTCGTGGACGGTGGTGCCATCAACAATGTTCCGGGTAATGCTCTGCGTGAGCACGGTGTGAACCGCGTGCTGGGCATCAATTGTACGCCGCTCGAAGATAATACGATCCGCGAATACCTGATTGAAACAAATCTGTTCCAGCTACTCAAACCCGGCGATAAGTTCTGGTCGAACCTGAAGCGTGTTCTCAAGGCGCTGAAACTGTTCGTGACGCGCCCGCCGATCTTGCAGATTGCCAACCGTGCGATGATGCTCGAAGGTTCTGAACTCGTGCGGCAAAAATCACGTGAGTTTGATCTTTTGCTGTCGCCCGATGTCTCGCGTTTCGGCATGTTCGAGTTCGACCGGCGCGAAGAGATTGTCGATGCAGGGCGGTATTATGCGCGCTCGCATGCGCAGGATCTAAAGCGGACATTCCGCAACAATTCAGGCAAAACCTGAATTGTTGCGGCCAGGTTTCAGGCGAGCCGGTAAATTTTCACGGGCTGTTCACGCCCCTTTACCTGCGTCTCAGACACGAACTGCGGCGACAGGTCTTCACAGAAGCGCATGACATCCTCAGACATCAGAAACCTGGAACCAAACTGTTTGTTGAGCTGTTCGATGCGTGACGCGAGATTGACCACGTCGCCGATCACAGTGTATTCTTTGCGCGCCGCGGAGCCCACGTTGCCGGTGACCGCATCGCCCGAATGCAAACCGATGCCGACGGTGACGTCGGCGATGTTACCCGACTGAACCTCAGAAGCGATACGCTCTATAATCTCGTTTGCCGCATTGACTGCGTTGCGCACATCCCGTCCGTCACTGAGCGGCGCACCGAAAACCGCCATAAATCCGTCGCCGAGAAACTTATTGATGATGCCGTTATGCTTGTTGATGATTTCGATACAAAAACCGAATATCGCATTGAGAAAATCGACCACTTCCTGTGGTGAACGCCTTTCAGAAAATGCCGTGAAGTTACGGATGTCGAGAAACATCACGCAGACGTGCCGGCTTTCGCTCTGTTCCTTTTGGTGCAGCAAAGCTTCAACAACTGCGGGGGATACATGCTGACCGAAGATGCTGGTGATCTTGTTGCGTTCTTGCAACAGCCGAAATGAGTTCAGCTGGCGCTGCCGGATCTGCGAGGTGACAAACGCCGCAGCAATGCCGGCAATGAACAAAAAGGTAACGCGGCCCATGTGCATACCGGGGTGAATAAAAACCTGTGCCATGTTCTCGGAACCGGGCTGCGCAAAACAGAACAGACCGAAGGCGCCAAATTCAACCCCTGCGACAAGCCCCGTGAACAGGCTCAGTTTCGGGTCGAGGCGCAGCGTTGAGAGCACAATGAACAGCGCATACGCGAACGGTGCCGGGGTATACATCGCAACAATCTTGGGATCAATAAAGATAGAAAACAGTATCATGATCAGCGTCGGTGCGCTGGTTTCCACCAGGGCATTTGCGTAACGCGCCACCAATGGCAGCCCCCGGTTTTTGCTGCCATACCAGCCGAACACATAGCGCGCACCGGTACAGTACAAGGCATAACCGAAAAAAACCAGCGCAGACCAAAGCTGAAACTGGCCAGCCTGCGGGCCCAGAATCGAAGCAAACTGCCGGTGGAATAAGACCGGGCCGAGTGTAAACCCTGCGCCGATAAATGTGAAGGCGACGACCAGCAGCAACAGCCGATAGCGTTCGCTCTGGATCGTCTCTTTTTCTATCTCTTTCTGGAAAAATTCTTCAATGGGGTCTTTGGTGCGGTGGATCGATACTTTACTAAGCATAGGCAGGGAATGAATATTCCTTGCCTATGTTTCTGCAAGTGGTTTTCGCCGGCGTGTTAAGAGCGGATGCGCGCCTGCTGCATCGTGAAATCTGCACCGGCAGAATATTTTTCTATTTCGAGCATCGTCTCGCGCGTGGTATCGATTTTGACTGAGATCGCCTCAACCTGTTTCGCAATCAGTTGCGGATCAAATACTTGTACCGACTGGTCGCGCAGGTACTTGAGCGTCTCTTCGACCATTTCGACCTGTGCCAGCAGCTTCTTCTTATTGGCTTCGGCGTCGCGTACAATGTCACTGCGTTTTTGCACCAGTTCAATGCGGCGCGTGAGCGCATCGCGCGTCTCGGCAGGGGCGTCGGCCGGCAAGGCTGCGAGATCGGCCTTGAGCTTGTCGAGTTCTGTGTCGTGGCCTGAACCAGCCGTTTTCTGCATGTCATCGAGACGACAATAGCCGTTGAGCAGCATCACAAAATTTCTTTCGAGCTCGCCGAGCCCCGACAGCATCGCTTCGCTCGACTGCACCGAAGCTTTACTGTTCTGGCGCGTGTTCTGTCTGATCTGGCGGATGATATCTTCGGCTGGTGACATTTTAGATTTCATCGCAGAGCGCGAGCCGTAGATCGCATTGCGCATGCGGCGCGTTTCGTCTTTTTCCGCTTCGCTGCCTTCGATCGCGTTCACCGCGCGCTGGAACTGTTTGTTCGTGGCGGCGCCGACGAGAATCAGCGTTTCGGCAACGAAAAGAATAGGGTAGAATAACGGCAACTTCCAGGTGAAAAACAGGCCCGCGACAAGCGCTATGCCGAAAAACAGCAGATTATATTTGTGCTTAAAAGCATGCCAAACGTACATCATCCGATCACTTCCTTCACTACGGTCGATGCCAGTTTTCCGTCGTACTGGCCGTCGTGGTTTGCTTTGAGGTATTTCATGGCCTCACCGATGTTGGTGGCACCCGATTTTTTTACGGCTTCTTTAAGCTGGTCGGCGGTCATCTGCTGTGGCAGATACGACATCAGCACGTCTTTTTCAATTTTGAACTGTTCTGCGCGTGTCGCATCCATCTTGCCTTGCGCGGCGAGGGCAAGATTTTCATCCACGCTCTTCAGAAACTGGCGCACGACCTTCGTCACGTCGCCGTCATTCGGTGCCCTGTGGCCGTCATCGATGGCGATTGCCTTGACCTGCGACATGGTAGTGGTCAGCACGCTGGCCTTGACGGTGTCACGCGCTTTGCGCGCCTCAAGGCTCTCTTTTTGCATTCGTTCGAAAAGCATGTGTGAGACCGCGGTCTACCGCAGCGACGTCAAGGGTTTTCAATTGCGGCAGACGCCGTGTAGAGTTTCAAAAGTCCACGGCAGCATCCGCCGCCGTGGATGGAGGGTTGACTATTGTCCCTGGCCGTCGAGCAGCGAGGATGTGATATCGCGCGCTTTGAGTGGCATCTGAGCCACCACGCCTGTGTCGACAACAGTTGCGCTGTCAGAAACGGCCGCAGTGACTTTTTTGCCGCCAATATCATAAACGGCACCGTACAGAGTCAGGTTGATGGTTTTGGGCACGGCCATGCCGCCGCCTTTTTCTGCGCTGACAAAAACGATGGTGTCAAACTTGCCCAGGCTGGCTGCGAGCTTCAGAATCTGGTCAATCGCCGCCGCTTTGATATTGGTAGGATCGACAACACCCTGGTTATTCAGGCCGAATTCGGCGTAAGCTTTTGAAATACCCTGCGCAGTCGAAGGCACGGAAGGCAGAATTTTGAGCGAACCGACTTTTTGGCCCACAGCCGCAACAAATGCTTTTGCTGCGGAGGCATCGCCGGACGCATTATCTTCGGCCACAACGAGCACGCTCTTGCCTGTCAGGTCGACTTTCGTCGTTTTGTCCGGGTAGCGAACATTGCCGCCGCTACAGGCGACAAATGCGATGGCCGCGATGCAGCCCGTAATCAATTGTATTTTTTTCATCAGTAAATTCTCCTTGGAAATTCGGTTGGATTTTGCCGCTTTTTGAGACAGCCGAACAGGCTGACCGATGACTGATCAGAGGTATAGCAGAATAATGTCTCGCTGTACTCTACTGTATTCTTCATGACCGTAATTGCATTGTATTCTTCTTGACCCACTGTAGCAAACCGCCCGCGCTGAATCGTGATCGCTCACATCTATCTCGATCCGGCCTTGTCGCGCATCACCCTCGAAACCTTCCGCGACCCGGTGCAGTTTGCCACGATCAACGATAATCTGGCGATAAAAACGCAGGACGCCGATGAAGAACACGCGGTCATCTGGCTTTTGACATCCGCCGCGTTGACCGAAAACGCGCAACTCATACACAACTGGCTGCAGAAATACCCACAGCACCGCTCCCGTATCATTGTTTTGGGCGACCATGAAATTTCCGAATCGCGTTTTCTACCCTTGAGTGAAGAAAAGGTTAGTCTGCATCTGCCGTTGGGTATGCCGATGACCCAGGTGCGCAAGGCTTGCGAAACGCAGATCAACGCGCTGCACGCAGAATACGACCGCCTCAACCTGCAGGAAAAACTGGCGAACAGCTATATTGAAATCCGCCGGTTGACAGCCGTGGGCCAGGCGCTCGCGACCGAGAGGGATTTTGACCGTTTGATCGAGCTGGTACTGAATTCAGCCATCGAACTCACCTCTGCCGATGGGGGCTCTATTTATTTGAGTGAAAAACATGGCAGCACGGAGAAACCAACTCACATCCGCTTTAAAAAATCCGCCATGCAGCTCGACGCCGGCGAATTTCTGTTGCCGATCGACAAACGTTCGATTGCGGGTTACGTTGCGCTGACGGTCGAGCCGCTGTTGATCGACGACGTGCACAATTTGCCGCTCGACGCAGGTTATACATACAATTCAGAATACGACAAAGCGCATAACTACTATACCAAATCGATGATGGTGATTCCCATGAAGAACCACCACGAAGAAGTGATTGGCATCATTCAGCTCATCAACCGCAAGCGCGACCCCGACCGCAAACTGACTCTCGAAGAGCTCAAGGGTAGCGCGATCATGTCGTTCACGCGCAAAGACTATTCGCTGGTAAGCGCAATGGCGGGTCAGGCCGCCGTGGCGATCGAAAACAATCAGCTCTTGCAGGATATCCAGAATCTGTTTGAAGGTTTTGTCAAAGCGTCGGTCACCGCGATCGAACAGCGCGACCCGACCACCAGCGGTCATTCGTTCCGCGTCGCCGATTATGCTGTCAATATTGCCGCGGC
>Ga0154020_10006202_pt1 | contig 14015 bp, 12 predicted proteins | sample Klosneuvirus_201_FD_109709 | JGI IMG/M metagenome (GOLD analysis project Ga0154020, IMG submission 109709) | Active sludge microbial communities from wastewater, Klosterneuburg, Austria - Klosneuvirus_20160825_MG | ecosystem: Engineered > WWTP > Aerobic digester > Activated sludge | place...
CCCGTTCGCGACGGGCGACCTCCGCATGATACTCCATCTCATTTTTCAAACGGTCTTGTGTTGCTTCATCCATGAATCTTGGGAGGTGTGACTAGTTCTTATTTCATCACCGCACACGTCATTTTAAGCAATGAAAAACCTCCTCCGCAACCCGTCGGAGGGCCCTTAACATTCCTATGATTTCTCTTGGACGACTTTTCCTTCCCCGCCGCTGGCATGAGCGCTTGCAAGTGGACCGCTACCCGATCCTTGACTTCATCCGCCGCGAGGCAATCCCGCGGATGCGCGAGGGGATGAAGGTGCTGGACGCGGGCTCCGGCCGCCTCCCTGAGCAAACGCTCCGCGAAGAGATCCTGGCCACCGGTGCGGTGCTGCACACGCTGGATTTCTGCCCTGGAGAGGGGGTGGACTTCACAGGGGATGTTTCCGCGCTGCCGTTCGAGGAGCGTAGCTATGACATCGTGCTCTCCACGCAGGTGTTGGAGCATGTGCAAGATCCGCAGAAGGTGTGTTTGGAGATGGCCCGCGTCCTCAAACCCGGCGGGCATCTATTTCTGACCACCCCTCAGTCCTCGCCCATCCACAATGAGCCTTGGAACTACTTCAACTTCACCCACTACGGCCTCACCCTGCTGTTTGAGAAAGCTGGGCTAAAGGTTGTCCAGAAACAGGCCCAGGGTGGCCACTTCGCCCTCCTCGCCTTCCAACTCCACTGGACAGTTCGGTTCCTTCAGAACCGTCCCCTCCCCGCCCTGCTCAAAGCTCCCCTCATTTTCCTGGCCAAAATTCTTTTTGGCTTTGTGCTCAAAGTTCCCCTCCTCTGGCTGGACCGCTGGGACACTAAGCCGCTGAACACTCAGGGCTGGAATTTTCATGGTATCAAAAAATAGGAAACCACTACAGTCTCATTTCTCACTTTAGAGAACCTTATGCCTTCGAAAGCCCCTATTATTGAGCAACTCAAGCGCCCATTGCGGAGCCTTCGATGGCATCTGGGATGGCCACACGCAGCGCGCTCTGAATATTTCCGGGACATGCTGGGGGGATTGTCTGACGACCCTGGTGTCGAAAAGGCCATTGAAGCCGGTCTGGCATGGCTAAAAAGGGCCCAGGATTGCTCAACATCTCGGGATGGTGGTGTGGCTCGCCATTTCAGTCTACTGACCGGATGGTCCACCTCCTATCCTGAAACCACGGGCTACATCATTCCGACCTTTCTTGAGCATGCGCATCGGATTGGCGATGATGAGCTTCGTTTGCGGGCTAGGAGAATGCTTGATTGGCTTGTTCAAATACAACTTCCGGAAGGAGCTTTTCAGGGCAGCACCATTGGCTCCGGCCCGGTAGTACCGACTGTCTTCGATACAGGCCAAATTCTCATCGGCCTTGCCGCTGGTGTGCACAATTTTGGCAACACTTACTTGCCCACGCTATCAAGAGCCGCTGACTGGCTTGTCAAAATTCAAAACGCAGCGGGTGTTTGGGATGCCCCCAATTTCTTCGTGGACGTCGATGAGAATGCCGACCGCCCATACGAAACCCATGTTGCCTGGGGAATGCTTGAGGCAGCGAAGGTGACAGGAAATGAAGCTTATGAGCTGGCAGCGGTAAGAAATATCGAATGGGCACTGCAATTTCAGCAACCCAACGGCTGGTTCTCGAGTTGTTGCCTTGATGAGCCGAAAAAACCGGTGACTCATACTCTTGGATATGCACTGCGTGGTGTGATTGAAGGCTACCTTCACACGAACAGTCAAAAGTTTCTTGATGCCGCCATTTTGACTGCGGACGCGCTATTGACCACGATTTCTTCAGAAGGCCGGATTCCCGGACGACTAAAAGCAGACTGGAGTCCTGGCAGTTCATGGGTGTGTGTCACGGGCTCTGTCCAAATTGCCGCTTGCTGGCTTCTTTTGTACAAAGCCACGGGTGACGCAAGGTATCGAAATGCAGGTTTCCTGACCAATGAATACGTGAGACGCACCCTTAAAATGGAGGGATCAGCTGACGTTGTCGGTGGAGTTAAGGGTTCGTTTCCCGTCGCAGGTGGCTACCTCCCCTTTCAATTCCTCAATTGGGCCTGTAAGTTCATGATTGACTCATGCACCCTCGAGCTAGAAATCAGGAACAATAACGCATGACGTCCTCTTTGGAAGTTATTGCATCCCCCGATGCGGTCCTGTTTGACTGGCTTTGCTCACAACGTCCTTGCGATGTGTTTTGCACCCCTCAATTCGCGGCAGGCCAGGAGTTGCTAGGACGCAAAACCTTTCTATTTAAATTTGTCGAGAAAGATGGCCATTCCATAGGTTGCTTGGGATTCCTCAAAAAAGGCCGGTTTAGCTCTGAATTGGAGCTACCCTCCGTGCCAGCCCTTGACGAGGACAGTGAATTTTGGGCAGGGTTGCTGCAGTTTTGCAAGAAGAGCGGTGTCTGGGACTTGAGTGTCAGGTCATTTTACGCCATCACCATTCCGAAGCTTGGCGGTAAAATGGCCCAAGAATCTGGCGTCTCCTTTCAGTTGAAATTGGAGGGCAAAGAATCAATGGCTCCTTCGAGCATCAACCACCGCCGAATGATAACCAAGGCGGTCAAGGCAGGAGTGAACCTCAATCGGACCCAGTCAGAGGATGAAATATTGCCACACCTGACCCTTATGACCAAGTCTATGGACCGACGCGCGGCGCGGGGAGAATCAGTATCCCATCAGACGAACTCAAGATACTTCGCGGCCATGCTGAAAAGTGGCGCTGGAGAATTAGCCCAGGCTCTGTTTGAGGGGGAAGTGGAATCATCCATCTTTGTTCTCAAGTCGAGAAACGGAGCCTACTACCAAAGTGCGGGAACCTCGCCCAAGGGTATGAGTGTGGGAGCTTCTCCATTTCTGATTTCCAGCATTGCCAAAGTCTATCAGGAAGAGGGCATCAAGATATTTGATCTTGGGGGAACCACCAATGCGACCCCCGGCCTTTCCAGGTTCAAGCAAGGATTCGGCAGTGAGGGGATTCCTTTTAGCGAGGCGGTTTTTTGTGTGGCTCACCCGGTAAAGAGAAAGCTCCGCACCATGGCCAAGTTGGTGCGGCACAAACCGGGAAAATTGTTGAGCCAGATTGTCTGCCCCATTGTGTATTGTGTGTTTCACCGGGATCTGGACAGGAATGAAGTTGGGGCGGAAGAAAAACTCCAGCTGGACCTGGCCAAACTCAATGACGATGAATTACGGAAGCTTGCGGAAGACTATCCTGAGTTTCATCGTCAAGCGGAGCGCTTGGACGAATTTGGATTCAACGACGCCTATGTGATGCGAGTCAATGGTGAGCCCGCTCATATTTCCTGGCTGGTAACCTCTGAACACGACAAGCTACTGCCCGAGCGGGAGGTCAAACTTCGCAGGGGAGAGGCTGAAATCACACATGCTTATACAGCCGAGGCATTCCGAGGCAGGGGATTCTACCCTTTGATGATTAAAGCACTATGCCAGCAGGCGGCAGAAATGGGACTCAAAAGAGTGTACATGAGCGTTCATCCAAGCAATCTTTCCTCCTTGCGAGGTGTCGATAAAGCGGGTTTCCAATTGTCGGGTAGAGTCTTCAGACTGCATTCCCCCCTCTTGCCCGAAAGGTTTGTATTGCGATTCCGGGGGCACCGTTGGTGATTTGTTTCATCGCCTTAGGCTCACAAACTTACCTTTCAGGCTCAGTCAAAACCGGACGTCAATGAATTATGGCATTGGGAGCTAAACTGCTGAGAAGTTCAGGCATGAACCTGCTTGACCTATCCGCCAAGACACTGGCGGTATTGGTGACGACGCCGGCGCTCATCCACGGTCTGGGAAAAGATCAATATGGTGTGTGGATATTGGTCATGGCCTTGGTTGCCTACTTTTTGATTGCAGACTTGGGGCTGATGTTCTCCGCCACTCGTTTTCTTGCAATCGCGGTTGGCAAAAAGGACCTTGAGAGCCAAGCGTCAATCCACCACGTCTGCCTGAGGTATTACCGAATGGCAGCTGCTGTAGTGGCTATTCTAGCAGTGGGCATGCTGCCTCTTTTGCCATGGCTGGCTGACAACCATGGCCACAAGGGCGAGTTGCAAATCGCATTTAGTATTGCGGCCTGTTCAGTGGTTGCTCGGTTATGTTTCCGATTGCCCGCCATTCTTCTTCGTGCCCATGTCCGATATGACCTATTGGCAGTGGCGTCAATTGCGCGAACAGTGATTCAGGCCGCGGGGCTGCTAGTCATTATGAGCAAGGGCGGTGGCATAGTGGCAATCGCTTCACTTCACGCATCCAGCGAAGCACTGGAACTCATACTTCAGCGGCTATTGGCAAACCGATTGGGTATTTCTTCCACGGCTTTGGGCCATCAGAATGAGAAAACCGGTTTACGAACCGAGTTATTTCGATTTTCAAGGCTCATCTTTCTTGGAGATCTCGGTAACAGCCTGAGACTTCAATTTACCCCGCTAATGATTCCCAAATTGCAAGGTGTCGAAGCCTTGCCCGACTTCTCGATCGGCACTCGTCTGATTTCCATTCTTGAAGATTTAGTAAACGCAGTCTTCGGAGGTCAAGTGCTCTCAGCATTTGGGCAGATTCATGGCTCAGAGGACCAAGACAATTTAAGACGGCAATTTCTTCGTATGGTTCACATAACTGCCAGCTTTTCTTGGGCGGCAACTTTAGGCATGGTCATGGTCTCCGACGCATTTTTGATGCGTTGGGTCGGCCCTGAACTTCAAGAAGCGCATAATGTGCTCTTCATCCTCGCGGGAGCCTATGCCTTTCACTTCTCACAATACCCTGCATACAACCTGATGCACACGATCGGAAAAACCAATTGGATTGCTAGTGTCTGTGTTTTTGGCGGTGTCTTTAGCGCTTTGCTGAGCCTAATCCTAGGACTTCACTTTGGGCTTGTGGGTATCGTTTCCGGAATCGCTGTCGAGATGGTGATCTCACGTGGAATCATCGTTTCCTGGCTTGCCAGTCGGTGCTCAGACCTTGGTTTCTGGGATTATCTTCTTCGACACATTTTGTTCTCGGGCCTCAAAGCTTCCGCCCTGCCATGCTTGATCGGCTTTCTCTTGCGGCCCATGCTAACACCAGATTATTCTAGAATACTTCTCTTTATCGCGGCTTACGGCCTATGCTTTGGAGTCAGTTTTTTCTTCTTCGTATTGGACAGAGATGGGAAACAGATGCTTCGGCGACACTTCGGATTTTGACATTCGAAACCACGTTCATTCCTTATCCTCAACAGTGTTGCGGACCTTCCTTCAGTTTCCATTCACATAGACTCCATCCGCCTCAATCATACCCAACCCATTGTCGAAGCTGATTGGATGCAACATCGAAGGGCGGAACCCCGCCTCAGCAAACACCTCGGAAGCCTGATAAAAATCCGCTGCTCCCTCATAAATGCGGCGAAAGGCCACCTCAGATTGCAACGCCACGATTGATCCCAGCACTGAAGTAGCCCCGGCAAAAACCTCCAGGTCAAACCCCTGTGTGTCCATTTTCAAGTACATCCGGCTAACACCAAACTTGTCCCGGATGTCTTCCCAAACTTTGGCCACGGTACTGACTTGCACAGGCAATGTCGTCTGAATTTTATTGGAATCCGCATACTTCCCAGGCTGCCCCGCATCAGGTTTCAGGAACGAACTGAAAACATCGCTCTCCATCACATGAAACAGGTTCGTGCCCTCACTTCGCCCCAGCGCAAAAGGACAGATCATCCACCTCGGATCATCTGCCGACTTTTTTGCCAGCACAGCCACTTGCGCAGGAATGGGTTCGAATGAAACGACTTGGCCCGCAAACCCCACGCTTTTTCTCAGCCATTCCACAAAGGCACCATCATTGGCTCCCACGTCAAAAACGCAGTCCACTTGGCAGCGTTCAAACAACCGCCGCAAGTGCTCCGCCAGCACATCCTCGCTTGGCTTGTAGTTTTCCTTGGCCCTCAATTCTTGAAACCGGCTCGCAGAAACGACGAGATAGCCAAAACGTTCTAAGACCTGAGAGATGATTCGCCTCAACATGAAACTTTGAATCAAAGACGTGGCTTTGCCAGATGGCAACCCTCAATTCAACACTGCTTTGGTTGACTTGAAGGCGGCTGCTCTTCAGTAGACAATGAAGTCTGAAAGGTCCAAACATTTGACACATAACCCTCCGATCCCTCCATGGAAAGCACTCGCGCAGGGATCCCTCCCACAACGGCTCCAGCCGGAACGTCCGTGACCACTACCGCGTTGGGTGCAACCACCGCGTCATCGCCAATACGGATTCCACCCAGAATCTTCGCCCCGCACCCTAGATAAACGCGGTTACCAATAATCGGCACCCCCGGATGCTTGCTCCGATGGTGTGTCTGCCCAAGCGTCACCCCATGGCTCAGGGTGCAGTTCTCTCCTATCTCACAACGGGTGTTGGAAACGACAAAACAAAGATGCCCCAAATATAGCCCCGCGCCAATTGAGGTCGAAAAGTCAATGTACGCCGCATATTTCACCTGCATCCGCCGATGTATCCACAGAACCAAGTGATACATTCCGTATCGACTCCACTTTTGAGCCCTCAGGTATCCGCATAGACGCATGACTACGGTAAATCGGAATCCGCTTTCCCTTCGCCATTGTCTCGAAAAGTCCTTAAACCCAGCCCCCCGCTCATACCGGTATTGATCAGCAGCGAGCAAGTGGCGCAATTCGTGAAGCGTCATATCAGGCACCCAGCAGCGAATCCATTAACCTGTAAAGTTCATTTTGGGCGTGAGGCAGTGAAGATCTCTGTTTCGCGTTACCAAACGACACTTGACGAAGCCATCCCCTCGGAGTCTTTACTGTTTGGGCCTTTGATCAAGGCATTCCCATTTCCACAATTAACCGATGCGACTCCCTGCTAGTCTTGTTGATACGGCATCCACTCTGCTCAGTCCTTTTGGACGACAGTGCCACAGGGACGAATTGAGAGTCCTCATGTTTCATGGATTGACAGATTTGGAACATGGAGGTTTGGAAAACTGCCAACACAAACACCTCCATGTAAGCCGCTTTGAGGGAATCATGTCGCATCTAGCGCGAAACTACAAAGTGCTTTCGATGGATGAAGCTGTGCGGCATCTTCAGGAGCGGAGCAAGCTCCCACCATTCTCTGCAGTGATCACATTTGATGACGGTTTCGCATCCAACTATCATTTAGCGTTCCCTGTGCTTCGTCGTTACAATTTACCGGCGATCATTTACCTTGCCACTGAGTTCGTCGATCAGAAAAAACCCATTTGGGTGGATCGTGTGGACTACGTCATGAACCGAACTGGTGGAACAAAGATGGAACTTGTTGCCACTAAGAAGCGACTGAAGGGTCTGTCTCATGAGCACACCTTGAACGAGGTGCGGCTACTGGAGGAAAAGATCGGTCAAGGCTTGGGCGATGTTTCAGGACCTGACGTCCCCTCGATATACCGGGCTCTGGAATGGCCACAAATCCGTGAAATGGCCAGCAGCGGATTGATTTCGTACGGATCTCACACTCACTCTCACATCATACTTGGAAGAGCTGAGCCCGATAGGATCCTCAAAGAGCTCAAGACTTCGCGCGCCATAATTGAGACAGAAACCGGTTTGTCATGTCGCCATTTTTGTTATCCCAATGGCACCCCCGAAGACTTTTCTGAAACATCGGAGGCCATACTCAAAGACCTAAAATTCAAATCTTCTGTGACGACAATGGGAGGCATGAACCGCACTCCCTGCTCTCCTTTTAGCTTGAAGAGATTGGGTATCACCAACGATCTCCGTCCTGCGCAGACCATTCAATATCTCGCGCTGGGAGATGCGTCCGCGCGAGGCTTGCTTCCGAAACTTTTAGGAGCACTGCGGTCGTCTTCAAATGTTGATGCGCAATACTGAACCCTTACCGACTATAAGCCCGTCCTCGCATGGTGACCGTTAATTTCAAGTTGCGTCTCCGCCTCAACCTACGTCACATCTGGCTTGCAGAACGCCCAGATCCACGTAGCGCGTTTGGCCTCGCTGCCTTTTACAATTGCGAGTGTCAGGCAAGCCGGCCAGGATTTCTTCGAGTTGCCAAAAGGAAGCTGGTTGTGGATCTGTCCAATGGGATAGATTCCGTATTCGCCGATCTTGGCACCGACACACGCTACAAAATTCGCCGTGCGGAGCGAGAAGGCGTATCTCTTAAAATCGAGACTGATCAGTCTTCATTTGCACGATTTTATGATTCCTTTGCCATCTCGACGAACCTGCCACGGATTGATGCCAAGCATCTTGAAACCTATTGGCCCAACCTTACTGTGACGTCGGCTTGGTCTGATGGCGAGTTGGTAAGCTCACACGCCTGGATGATCAGCAGTGAGACTCGCCGAGCCAGCTTATTGTGGGCCGCCTCCAAGTTTCGCGAAATCTCCAACAGCCAGGAACGCAATAAACTGGCACGCGCCAACCTATACCACTATTTCGAAGACATGAAACACGCGCAGGCCACTGGATGTATGGAATATGACTTCGGTTATTTCGGCGCTTTGTCGCCTAGAATGGAGGCGGTCAATCGTTTCAAAAGCCAGTTCCCATGCAAACCCCGTGAAATCAGCACTTACTATTCATGGCCCCTGGGCATATTAATGGCAATGCGTCGCCTTCGGGTCCCCGACTGAACAACCCATGCGCCAGATGCCTCCCTCCGATCCCAGCGCAGCCCCCCCTTTTCCGAGAAGCCGAGTGCTCCTTGTTTCTCACAATTTCCCCCCCACAATTGGTCCCGAATCGTCACTTGTTCGGCTGAATACGATAGACCTCGTTCGGCGAGGTTGGGATGTGACCGTGCTGACAACGACAACTACCCACATGCACCAAAAGATGGATGGAAAATCCCTGGAGGGACTTCCGGCAGGCCTTTGTGTGATGAGGACCCCTAGTTGGGAGGCCGTATTCCGTAATCGTTTTCCTCGAATAGGAAGCTTGACGCTGTCAGCCCTGATGAAGGTCTTGCCAGAGATATTTTTGGCTTGGGCCCTGTCCGCCGTTCCCGCTGGACTGCGCTGGCTCAATCTTTACGGCCCCGCGGTCATTTACTCGCGAGCGACCAAGCATGTGAGCAATCTCGCAGGGTTGTTCCTCAAACGAAAAACTGGCTTGCCGTGGGTTGCTCACTTCAGTGACCCCTGGCTGGGATATCCAATGAATCCAATTCAAATCTGGCTTGGACGGCAGATCGAAAAGCGGATTTTCAACGAAGCGGATGCAGTCGTCACTGTAAGCCACCAGTTGGCCACCCATTTTGCCGAATTGTATCCGCTTTCAGCTTCCAAAATCGTGGTCATTCCCCACGGGTACGAGCCAATGATGGACTCTAAACCTGCCGAGCAACCGCTTAACACCGGCCGGGCGTTGACTGTCCTCCACGCAGGTTCCTTTATGCCCGGCTTGAGGGAGCCCTTGGCTCTTTTCATGGGACTGGCAAAACTATCTGAACGAACACCCCTCCACGGACGCATCATGGTAACTCTTGTGGGGGATGACACTCGAAGGTACCAGGACATGGCGGATGAATGCGGTGTCTCGGACATTGTTGAGTTGAGAGACTCCTTACCGTTTCACGAATGCCAACAAAGGATAGCCACAAGCGATCTGCTACTGGTGATCGACACCCCTGGATTTGATGGCGTTTTCTTGCCCACCAAACTGATCGAATACTTAGCCCACCGAAAGCCTGTCATCGGCATTACTGAACGGGGCAGCGCCGTGCATGACGTGTTGCAAGAGTGTGGGCTTTCCTTCGCCGATATTCAGGACCCCAAATCCATCGCAGACGCCTTTGAAAACATGTTGGCTCTGTGGGCAGACGGTGAATTGGATTCTGCTCGGCCTAACCGTGAATCAGCGGACAATTACGCCATCGAGAACGTGAATAGGAAGCTGGATGATTTGCTTCTCACCCTGAGTTCAAAGCTAACAGACAAGGCCTAGCTCACTCGGGTTTTTTGGCAAGGTAGCATACCGGACAACTGTCGAATGATGCATTTGAGAGCAGAAACTCGGAACCATCTCGGTCAAAAATGCGTGTTTCAATAAACCCTGCTCGTGAAAGTTGGAGAGCTTGTTGGGAAGGACTGACGAGGCATCTGACAAGCTTGAAGTTATGCGCCTGGTCCACGCGAATTGAGTGATCGTCACGACTTACCTCAAGCGATCGCAATCTCAGAAAGTGGATCAAACCAAGTAGCCATTGGGCTGTTCCATAAAGAAATTGTTTGGGCTTCCGCCAGTCGATATCCATAGCCCGCAGCGCTGCTGCCGACCATGGTCTCGGCGGAAGGTTCCGGCCGTTCGCTGAAGAAAAAGCGAACAATCCTCCTGGCGCGAGCAATCTGAAAACCTCCCTCACGACTGCGATCCGACCTTCGAAATCCACGCTGTCTATGCCATTCCAAGAGAAAAGGACGAAATCGAAACTGCCGTCAGGGAGGTCTGGCATTGAACGAGCGTCCGCAACTTGAAATTCCGAATCAGGAAATCGCTTTCGGCAGTGATCCACCATACCTGCCGAATAATCGACGCCCAAATATTTTGCGGGATGAAACTCAAGTAAAATAGGCGTTGTCCGCCCCGCGCCTACACCCACATCGAGAACCCGACCGCTTGTAATTTTGCGTGCGGCTGCTTTCAATAGCGCATTTTCACCAAACAGCACTCCCTGCCTCTGGGCATAGTATTGAACAATGTCTGGGCTTTCATAGAGATGCTGACTTGAATCGAGTGACATTGCCGTCCAAACGTTTTATTCCTGTCGCACATCAATCATTTCGGTCAACGACAGATAACTCCTCAAGAATGTTTAAACAGTAATAATGCTCTACTCCACTGTAATATGCGTGCCGACCTGAATGACTTGAACCAGCGCTTTTACAAAAGCCGTTCCATTGCAAACTGGTATGCCACCAAGGATTTCATTCTCCCGGAAGAGCAGTCTTTCTTGGATACCCATGGCACTGAGGCTCTTCATGGTAAATGCATTCTCGACATCGGCATCGGCGCAGGACGCACGACCCGCTTCCTTCATCCACTAGCCGCCCGCTACGTGGGCGTGGATTATTCGCCGGACATGATTGCCATGGCTGGAACACGCTTTCCAGGCGTCAACCTGGAGGTGCGAGACGCCCGTGACCTTTCCGCTTACCAAGATTCTGAATTCGATGCGGTCATTTTTTCATTCAACGGCATGGATTGCCTTTCTCATGAAGGGCGGATGGCCGCACTTGGCGAAATCTTCCGTGTCTTGAAGCCAGGCGGCTGGTTCGGCTTTTCCGCCCACAACCGACACCGGGTGCCTGCCAGCGCATTCAGCCTGTCCAACCTCAGTTTCTCCAAGCATCCTGTTCGCATGGCAAGCAACGCCTCCCGCTATTTTCGGGGCATCCTGAATTGGTTGCGCTCCAGATCGCTCGCCATGCAAACGACTGAGTATGCACTCCGCCACGATAGCGGTAATATTTTCGAAGTACCAATGTACTACATCGACAAGCCACAGCAGACCGCACAACTCGCACGCTCGGGTTTTGAACTCATTACGATCATCAATTCCAAGGGGAAGATCACTTCCGTCGATGAGCCGGACGCGAGTTCGCCATGGATCTTCTTTGCTGCACGGAAAGGCACCCCCACTCCCGCATGAGGCCATTGGATGTTGGAGGGGCAAGCAATCCTAGCCGCCGAGGAAGGCTGTTTCTGGTCTCTCATAATTTTCCGCCGACGCTGGGACCGGAGTCTTCGCTTGTCCGGCTGAACACCATCGATCTCGCCTCCCGCGGGTGGCAGGTTTCCGTGCTCACCACGACCATGGAGCACATGCATCAGGGGCTGGACTTCGGCATGCTCGACGGCCTGCCGGAGGGCTTGGAGATCATCCGCACGCCCAGCTACGATGCCGTGCTGCGCAAAAAGTGGCCACGCCTCGGCCGCATCATCCTGACATTGTTTCATTACTACCTCGTTCCGGAGGTGTTTTTGCTCTGGCTCTTCTCGTCAGTGCCGGAAGGGAAGCGCTGGCTGGCGGCGAACGGCCCTGCCATCCTTTATTCTCGTGCGACCAAGAATGTGAGCAATATCGCAGCAGGTTTCCTGAAACGCGCCACTGGCATGCCGTGGGTGGCCCACTTCAGCGATCCTTGGGTGGGTGATCCGCTGAATGCTTTCCAGCGATGGATCGCCCGCCAGCTCGAGGGTCGCGTCTTTCGAGATGCTGATGCCGTGGTCATCGTGGGGCAGAAGCTGGCCGATCACATCCTCCGCCTGTATCCTTGGGCGAGGCACAAGGTGCACATCATCCCGCATGGTTATGCCCCGCTGGCGGAAAAGCCTGCGCCGGTGCAAGGAGCCGGCACACGGCCGCTGAACATGATCCAGGCCGGTTCCTTCCTTCCTGGCTATCGCGAGCCTGACAAGCTCTTCGAAGGTCTCGCCATCCTCAACGCACGCAAACCGCTCGCCGGCCGGCTCAAGGCCACGTTTGTCGGCGAAGACACCAAGCTCTACCAGGACCTCGCCAACCGTCTTGGCATCGCCGATGTGGTCGAGCTGCTGTCCTCCGTTCCTTACAAGCAGTGCCAGCAAATGATCGCCGCGAGCGATCTGCTGCTCGTCATCGACACGCCGGGTGCCGGCGGCATCTACCTGCCCACGAAGCTCATCGAGTATCTCGCGCATGAGAAGCCCGTGCTGGCCCTTGCCGAGCCGGAGAGCACCATTCACGAGGTCGTGAAGGAATGTGACCTTGCCTTCGCGGATCAAAACAACCCCGAGGAGATCGCCAACACCATGGAGAAGCTGCTCGCACAGTGGGAGTCAGGCTCGTGGGCAGTGTCCGAGGCTTCCAAAGAAGGTGCCGCACGTTACCGCATCGACCGAGTCAACTCGGCTCTCGATGATCTGCTGTGCCGGTTTTGCGACCGCGTGGCTGCTTGAGACGTTTCAGGGCCTCGAAGAGCTTGCCGCGGATGGAGCGTGGATTCGCGGCCTGAATGTCCACGATCTGGCGTTCGCCATTGCCCCATTCGTTTTTGTAGCTGGCCTCGCCGCCGAGGAAATCATACTCGCTGAGGCCATGCTCGATGCACCAGCGCATCATCGCGGTGAGCATCATCTTGCCCACACGCTCCTTTTCCCATTCCGGCAGCCAGCCACCCTGAAAGCACCATGCCTTGCCAGCATAGGCAAAGTCATAGCGACCCGCCACGATCTGCCCGTCCGCCTCCATGAACAGCATCGCCAGATGCCCCGCGGCGAGCATGCGGGCGGAGACCTCATCATGAAAGCGGCGGTAGCGATCCGAGAGAAAGCTCCGGCGGCGATCACCCCAGCGCTTCTCATTCAAATCACGGAGGATCTGCATGCCCTCGGCCACGCTGAGATCCTTGCCAGCCTCCTTCATCACGATGCGATGCTCACGATGAAACTTGTTCCATCGCGTGCGGAAGGTGCCGGAGCGGCTCGCGAGGAAGCCGTCCCAGCTCGCAGGCAGTGTGAGATAAGGCGAGGTCGTGGCCGGAGTGATCGTCAGCGAACGTCCATGCGCGGCGAAGGCCTTTTGCAGCAGCGGCAGCGTGGGCGAATCACCGCGCATCGTCTCAAAACGCAGCAGATCCCACGAACGGCCTTCCTCACGAAGCAAGTAATCGCAAAACACCGCTGCCACCGCCTCTTCATGACCACGGCGCATCACCCAATCGAGGTATTCGGAGGCTGTGTCCGCCTTTTGACCCACCAAAATCACACGCCGCATCCAGCGGCCGACATGACCGGCACCGCGATCGAGCATCATCGGAGCCACGCCGAGCAGTTTTCCATCCACCGCATCACGTGCCACGAGCACCAGCCAGCGTCCGCCATCGCCATAAACGCCCATCCAGGTGTCCAGCCACGGCCACGAAAGGAAAATGGCATCCGCGGCGCTGTTCGCAGCCAGTTCAGGCCATTCCACCGCCAGCTTC
>Ga0154020_10006203_pt1 | contig 14015 bp, 13 predicted proteins | sample Klosneuvirus_201_FD_109709 | JGI IMG/M metagenome (GOLD analysis project Ga0154020, IMG submission 109709) | Active sludge microbial communities from wastewater, Klosterneuburg, Austria - Klosneuvirus_20160825_MG | ecosystem: Engineered > WWTP > Aerobic digester > Activated sludge | place...
CGCTCGCGCGTCGATGTCGGGAGGCTCGACGTCGGCTTTTCGATCCGCGCCCACATGGGCGCTGTCGATCGCGCGGTCTCCACGAACCGCGTGAACGGTCACGAACTGCTCGTCGAGCGCGCGCTTCGCGTCGGCATCGAGCTCGACGATGCGCGCTGCCGAGCGAGCCGTCTCGATCCGCGACGCGCCCGGCAGCGGGATCACCATCGGAGAGAGCGAGCGCAACCAGCCGAGCACCAGCTCCCCGGGTGTGCACGACAAACGCGTCGCGTGTTCGCGAACGATCGTGTTGCGCGAGAGCCGAGCGATCCCACGAGGGCCGCCGAACGGTCGATGCGCGAGCACGTCGATGCCGCGGGCCGTGCACGCATCGAGGAGGCCTCCGCGAAGCGCGTCGAGTTTGTACGGATGCAGCTCGATCTCGACGGCGGTGATCGGAGCGAGCGCGAGCGCGGACTCGAGCTGCGTGAGGTTCACGTTCGAGAGTCCGATCGCGGGCACGACGCGATCGTCGACGAGCTTCGCGAGCGCGCGCACGCTCGTCGCGAGGGGAACCGCGGGATCGATCGCGTGGAGCAAGTAGACATCGATGCGCCCGAGGCGCGCGAGCGAGGCGCGGGCGGCCGAGGCGAGGTGCTTCGCGCGACCGTCGGGAACCCAGGCACCGTCGGGGCGCGTGAGGCCGCCTTTGGTCACGATGCGGACGTGGGGTGGCAGGTCGGCGAGCAGGCGCTCGTTGTGACCGAAGTCGGCGTTGGAGTGGCAGTAGGCGTCGGCGGTGTCGACGAGGCTGACGCCGGCGGTGATCGCGGCGTCGATGATCGCGGCGGCATCGGGGCGGGCGGGCTCGGTGGAGAGCCGCATGCAGCCGAGGCCGATCGCGCGCGGCATCACGGGCGACTAGTGATGAGCGGGCGGTGGTGCGTTCGGATCGTCTTTGGGCGGCCAGAAGAACTGGAACGGCGAACGGAGGAAGCGCTTGAAGACGGCGAGGGGCAGCGTGCGGCGCTCGCCGCGGTTGACGTCGCGAGCGCGCAGAGCGACGACCATCGCGAGCGCGAACGACACGCCGAAGTTGAGGAGGCCCATGAACGCGATGCCGAGGCACGCGCGGAGGAACGCACCCCAGCCGACGGCGTCGAGTCCGAGCGATTGCATCGCGAGGGTGAGCGACCCCGTGGACAGCGTGATGTGGCGAACCTCGAGAGGAAGGCCAAAGAAGTTTCCGATCGGTTGGATCATGCCGAGCATGAAGCCGAGGGAGACCGAGCCGCCGAAGCCCGCAGCTTGGCGCTCGAGGAAGCGAGCCCACCAGGCCATGCGTTCCCTGCCGAGGCGCTCGCCCCAGCGATGGTGCTCGATGGCCTCGGGGAGGCGTCGATACACGACCCAGTTCTCGAACCAGCCGGCAAAGATCGACGACATCCAGAGCAGCACACCGGTGAGGGCGGCGAAGAAGATCGTGCCGGAGCCGAAGGGATCGAACGAGGTGATGACCGACTGGGAGTCTTTGTCACTCAGGAACGAGTGACCGTAGACCCGCTGCATGATCAGCAAGTCGAACAACGTGGCGGTGAGGATGACCGCCGAGACGTTGCCCATCGCTGCAGCGAACTGCGAGCGCGCGATACGAGCGATGAGCGGGACGAGCTCGTCGAGCCGGCCGGGGCCTTCTTTGTCGCGGATCGCGCCGGCGAGCGAGGCCGCGGTCATCGACGGCTGCTTCGTCGCGAGCGTGAAGCCCAGCAGCTGCATGATGACGAAGCTCGCGGCGTAGTCGATCGACGAGAACAGTCCATCGAGGAACGGCGCGAAGTGCTGCCACTTGATGAAGAACTTGATCATCGCGGTGCCGAGGGTGAGGAACCCACCACCGGCCGCGGAGAAGAACATCTTGAAGTACTCGCGACGCGACGACGTCACGTAGTGCTCGCCGGTCTTGCCGGCGCGCTCGATCACCTTGCGCGCGAGGAGGCGCAAGTTGTCGGACATGAGCTGCGTGAAGCTGCGATTGCCGACGAGACCGTTGCCGACCGCGGCGATCACCGCGCGGATCTCGATCGTGGGCTCGAGAGCGTCGTTGGGATCGGCGAACGGCAGGAGCAGCTCGATGCGGCTGAGGCCGCGCTCGATCGAATCGAGTGCGTAGACGACGTCGATCGAGACGCCGCGATCTTCGAGAGCGACTTTGACCTGCTCGAGGTGGCGGCGCGATGCCTCGATCAACGCGGGCATCTCTTCGGGGTGCGCGCGCTGGAGGTGATACAGCGGAGAGTCGCGCACGCCGCTCTTGTTGGTGCGCGTGCGGAACGCTTCGGCCATGCCGAGCGCCGCGATGCGCGTGGTGATCATGCTGATCGCGTCGATGACGGACGCACGTAGCGGCTCCCAGCAATCGCCGCCGACCTCGGACAGCCGGAGGAGCAGCGCATCGGCGGCGGGCCCGAGCCACTTGAGATCTTCGGTCCTGCGCACGATCCGCCCGACGAGCATGTACAGCTCGTGCGGCGCGGGCGCCTCGGGGAGGAACTTGCGCGCGAGGCGATCGGACGTCTCGGCGAGCAAACCGCGCGCGTTCGGCAGGCCGATCTCGCCGAACACTTTGATCGCGCGGGTCTGCGACAGCACCGACTTCACGACGGCTTGGAACCGCTGGCGCGCGGCGGGCACGCGCTCGAGTGCTTCGACCAACAGTTGGAGTCGCGCGAGCGCGTCGTGACCCGCGGTGTTCATCGACGGGCCCGCGACGATGAAGCGTCCTAGCTTCTCGAGCGCGGTGAGCTGATTCTCGAGATCCGCACCCGGGTCGCACTCGACGAACAGCTGGCGGAGGCGCGGCGAGGCCTTGCCCTCGAGCGAGCCCACGAGGCGCGCGAACTCGGCCGCGGGCAGTAGTTCGGCCGAAGTCTCCACCGGCAACGATGCTACCCAGCCCATGCCCTCGTCTCAACACCTCGGCTCGCCTACCATCACTACGTGATTCCCTGGGTCGAGCTCGGTCGCGCGAAACTTCCAGACGGTGAGCTCGTGCTATCGAGACGCGGCGACGAATACGTGCTCCGGATGCGCGGCGCGGAGCTCATGAACAGCCGCAGTCACGCATCCGAGGAGCTGCTCGCGACGCTCGGATGCGCGGGGTTGCCGTCGGATGCACGGGTCTTGATCGGCGGGCTCGGTATGGGATTCACCACGCGAGCGTCCCTCGATGCTCTCGCGTCCACGGCGACGATCGTGATCGCGGAGCTCCTTCCGGAGGTGGTCGCGTGGAATCGTGGGCCACTCGCGCACCTCGCGGCACATCCCCTCGATGACCCACGTGTGAGCGTCCGGATCGCGGACGTCGCCGAGGTGATGAGCGAAGGAACGCACCACGCGATCCTGCTCGATGTCGACAACGGCCCGGACGCGTTCACCGCACCGAGCAATTCGAAGCTGTACGGCGTGCGTGGTCTCGAGCGAGCGCGGCGTGCCCTCGTGCCGGGCGGGACGCTCGCCGTATGGTCCGTCGCGGACGACAAGGCCTTCACCGGACGGCTCCGCGGCGTCGGGTTCACCGTGGAGACACATCGCGTGCCTCCGCGCCCGAACAGCGGTGCGCGACATGTCGTGTGGATCGCGCGCGCGCCGCAGTAGCCTGTCGATCGCGCGCTCGCGAGACCGACGCCGACGAGCGTTCGCGTCGACGGGCTCAAACGGTGGCCACGATGTCGACCGCGCGCAAGATGCCGAACCTCGGTTTCGAGATCGAGCCCTACGACGCGTTCGAAGCGATGGACATGGCGGGCACTGCCGACGGGGGGCCGGCGATCCGCGCGTCGATTTCCTCATCCGCGAGCGCAAGACGAAGGGCGACTAGTGCCCTATGCTTGTTCCGTGATCGTGAAGCTGCTCGTGCTCGTTGCCCTGGCGTTTTCGCTGGGGGACACGCGCGATGCATCGAACGTCGCCGACCAAGTCTCGCTCCTCGACGTCGAGCCGGAGGCCGGGTCGGAGCTGCTCGTCATCGATCACGCGATCGTGCGTGCGCTTCCGCGCCAGATCCTTCCGCTCGCCGAAGCCTTCGTGCTGTTCCCTCGCTCCCTCGACGAGGGAGGCGTGTTCCGTCCTCCGCGCCTGTTGCCTGCCTGACTTCGTTCGTCGATCGGTTCTCCGATCGACACTCCGATCGGCACCCAACTCGCACTTTGTGGAGGTGACATGTCGTCACTCGTCGTGCCGGCATGGGCCTGGGCCCTGCTGGCGATCATCGTTCTGCTCTCGATCTCCATCGATCTGTTCGCGCATCGCGGCGACCATGTCGACTCCAAGAAACGTGCACTGGTCTGGACCTTGGTCTGGGTCAGTGTCTCGCTCGTCTTCAATCTGTTCGTCGTCGTGTGGTTCGGCTGGAGCGCGGGCGAAGAGTTCCTCGCTGCGTACCTGCTCGAGAAGAGCCTCTCCGTCGACAATCTGTTCGTCTTCTTGCTCGTGTTCGGCGCGCTGTCGATTCCCGCCACCGAGCAGCGCCGCGTGCTCACGTGGGGAATTCTCGGCGCGATCTTGTCGCGCGGTGTGTTGATCTTCGCGGGCGCAGCCGCCGTGCAGCGCTGGCACTCGTTGACCTACGTGTTCGGCGGGCTGCTCGTGTTCGCAGCGTTCAAGTTGTTGCGCGCAGAAGAGAAGCCCTCGGACGAGCCGAGCGCGGTGATCGTCTGGCTCGAGAAGCACCTGCGCTGGACACGCACGCTGCACGGTCATCGCTTCTTCGTTCGCATCGATGGCAAGCGCGTCGCGACGCCGCTGTTCATCGCGCTGCTCGCGATCGAAGCCACGGATATCGTGTTCGCGATCGACTCGGTGCCGGCCGCGTTCGCGGTGACGAACGAGCCGTTCATCATCTACAGCTCGAACCTTCTCGCGATCCTGGGTCTGCGTGCGCTGTATGTCGTGCTCGCGGGTGCGCTCGCGGATCTGCGATATCTCCGCTTCGGACTCGCCGCCGTGCTCGGGTTCGCCGGCGTCAAGCTGCTCGTCGCGAGCTGGTTCAAGATCCCGCCGCTCGTTTCGGTCGGCGTGATCGCGGTCTGCATCGCCATCTCGGTCATCGCGAGCATCCGAGCAAACCGCCGAGAGAGGCGAGACACCGTGGTGCGGATTTTGCGGGACTCGTTGCAGAAGCCGCAGGTGCCCGAAATCTAGGGCTCCTGAGAACAAGCACTTGCGCGCCGGCCCGAGCCTTGCTGTAACAGCCCAGCATGAAGCTCGCGATGGTCCTGTGTCTCGTCCTCGCCGGTGCCTGCAAGACGGATGGTGCCGAGCAACCGGCTGCGTCCTCGCCCGGGGAAACCGTCGCTGCTCCCGCGCAGGGCGGGGCCAAGCCGCGCTCGGGCAAGATCGATCCGCCGCCCCGCCTGCCGCTCAACGGTAGTGAAGGTGCCGATCGCCCCACGATCGATCCGGGCGACCCGGGCAACATGACGGACGCCGAGCGACTCGAGCGCCGACAGATGCGCGAGGAGCGTCGCGACGAGCGCCGCAAGGAACGCATGGAGATGCTCGACAAAGACAAGAACGGCGAGATCTCTCCCGAAGAGATGGCCGCGGGTCGCAAGCAACGCGCCGAAGAAATGCGCTCTCGCTTCGACGCGAACGGCGACGGCAAGCTCACGCCCGAGGAGCTCAGCGAAGGCCGCATGGGTCGTCGTCTCGACACGACCACGATCGATGCGAACAAAGACGGCGATGTCTCTGCCGACGAGCTCTCGGAGTCGATGGAGAAGATGCGCGAGCGGTTCCGCGGAATGCGCGGCGCGCGGGGTGAAGGTTGGCGCACCGGCAGCGGCAGCGGCGGCAGCGCCGATCAGCCCTGAGCATCGCGTCGCTCAGCGAACGCGCGATCAACCGACCGCGCGAACGATCGCGGCTCGCTGCGTGTCGTCGGGGACCGCGCCTCGCATCGCACCGAGGTTGTCCTCCACGTGCGCGAGCTTCGAGGTCGCAGGAATCGGACACGTCACGGCGGGATGTCCGAGGAGAAACTTCAGGAACAGCTGGCCCCAGCTCGTGCAGCCGAGGTCACTCGCGACCGCGGGGAGCGCCTTGCCCTTCACTTTGCCGAACAGCGCGCCCGACGCGAACGGCTCCATCACGATCACGGCGACGCCCGCATCTCGCGCCGCGGGCAGCAAGCGCTTCTCGGCGGCGCGATCGGCGACGTTGTAGGGCAGCTGCACGAAATCGATCTTCTCGGTCTTCATGATCTGCTCGAGGTCGTCGAACGAGTTGTGCGAGTAGTGCGTGACGCCGATGTACTTCACCGTGCCCGCGGTCTTCCACTCGCGAAGCGTGGCGAGGTGAGCTTTCCAATCGACGAGGTTGTGGATCTGCATCAGCTCGATCTTCTGGATGCCGAGCAACGCGAGCGACCGCTTCATCTGCGTGATCCCGTCGGACTTGCCGCGCGTCCACACCTTGGTCGCGAAGAACGGTGCAGGCGTGCTCGCGTTTCGCTTGCGCAGCGCCGCCATCATCGTGCCGATCGCATCTTCGGACTTGCCGTACATCGGCGACGAATCGATCAATCGACCACCGAGCACGAGGAACCTCTCGAGCACGGGTGTGATCGGCGCAACATCGTCGACGTCGAACGTCTGCCACGAGCCGAGCCCGATCGCCGGAAGCTTCTCACCCGTCGAAGGGATGGTGCGGAGGATCGCTGTCATGTCGGGTGCCTTCGTCGTGGTAGCAGGCTTCGCCGCGGGCTTCGTGTCGGCGCGGACAGCACGCGTTGCGATGGCGAGGCCACCGAGCGCGAGCAGTTGTCGACGCGACCACACGAGGAAGACCTTAGCGCGCGTCGAGCAAGCATGGGATAGTGCGGCTCGTGCTCCGGATCGTGCTCGCGCCCCTCGTCGTTCCCGTCGCGATGGCGACGGTACTCGCGTCGCCGCTCGCATACGCGGACGAGCCCACAGGCTTCACCGACGATGGCGCCGCCACGCCCGGGGAGCACGCGCCGATCGAGAATCGCGTCAACGTGCGGCTCGGCAAGTCGTCCGCGGACACCGACGGGCGACCCTCGATCTGCGTCGACGTTCGCGTGTACTGGCGGTTCGGCGTGGAGACGTGTGGCACGGGCCAAGCGATCATCCACAACGATCCGGGCCAGGAGATGATGCACCTCCGCGCGAACTACACGTTCGCGGATCGCTCGCTGTGGAAGGGCACGCTCAACGCGCGCGGTGGCATCGGCTTCGCCGAGCTGCAGATCGGGCCCGACGATCCGGGATTCTCGTTCAACCACGCCGCGACGAACGGAAACTCCACCGCCGGACCGGAGGCCGCGTTCTCGGCGCAGTGGCTATTGCCGCTCTACAAGAAGATCGACTTCGTGATGACCGCGACCGCCGGCCTCGCGTACTTCGCGGGCGCGCCCGAGCTATCGACGAGCAAGACCGAGATGCAGGGCTTCGCGTCGCTCGAAGCCGGCATCGGCTGGTAGGACGGCTTGGCGTCGCTCGAAGCCGGCATCGGCTGACAAGACGACAGCCGATACATCGCGCCATCCAGCATCGTCGCAGCGCCATCCAGCATCGTCGCATCGCTGGTTCGTCGCGCAGGCGCGACATCGCTGCGCCGTCGCGCATGGTCTGCGTAGGCACGCGGCATCGCTGCGTTCCCTGCGTCTCCGTGATGCCCGGATCCCGACGAAGTCATGACGCGATCGGGGTGCACGCACGGCCAGTTCCGTGCTCTAACCCCTGCACTTATGGAGCTTCGCTCGATCGCGACGTACGCAAGCGCCGTGCGACCGGAGCTACCGGCGGACGCATTGAAGCCCGCGACCTCGCGCCTCCTCTGGCTGCCAGTGCACATCGCGATCATCTCGTCGCTCGCGTGGATGATGGCATCGGGCCGCTTGCCCATGCCGCTGTGGCCGGTCGCGTCGATCGTCATCGGCTGCTGCCTCGCAGGCACGGTGTTTCTCGGACACGAGCTCATGCACGGTGGTGTCGTGCGCGGACGGACGCCGATCAAGCTGTTCGGCTTCGTGTGCCTGTTGCCGTTCACGCTGTCGCCGACGCTGTGGACCGCGTGGCACAACCGCGTCCATCACAATCACTGCGCGCAGCCGGGAAAAGATCCGGATCTGTATCCGACGCTGATCGAATACGAGACCCAGCGCGGCGCGCGGATCATGGCCGATCACTTCGGTCTCGGCCGCCGCCGGTGGCTGTCGACGCTCTCGCTGTTCTTCGGCTTCACCGGGCAGAGCCAGCAGATGCTGTGGACCGCTCGCGAGCGCGGAATTCTCTCGGCGGGCATGCAGCGTCGCGCGTACGTGGAGTTCGGACTCGGCGTCGCGTTCTGGATCGCGGTCGCGATCGTCGCGGGCTTCGTCCCGTTCATCTTCATCTACCTGCTGCCGCTCGTCGTCGCGAACTCGATCGTGATGATGTTCATCATGACGAACCACAACCTGAGCCCGCTGACCGCGATCAACGATCCGCTCGTCAACTCGCTCAGCGTGACGCTGCCGCGACCGCTCGAGTTTCTGACGCTCGACTTCGGGTACCACGTCGAGCACCACCTGTTCCCCACGCTGAGCGCGCGCCATGGCCGCACGATTCGCTCGCTGCTCCTCGCGAAGTTCCCGGGGCGCTATCAATCGATGCCGCTGACCACCGCGCTCGTCCAGCTGTACAACACCGCGCGCGTGTACAAAGACGATGTCACGCTGATCGATCCGCCGAGCGGCAACACGTTCCCGACGCTGGTCCCGCGCGAGCCGCACGAACCCGCCTAGCGCGCTCTCGGCGACCATCGCCGCACGAACCCGCCTAGCGCGCTCTCGGCGACCATCGCCGCCCGAGCACGCCTAGCGCGCTCTCTCGGCGACCATCGCCGGAGCACGCTATCGGCTACCATCGCAGCATGCGTGCGCTGGTGCTGATCGTGATCGCGGGATGCTGGAGCGGATCACCGCCGCCGCCCGCGAGCGTCCAGAACACGGCGCCCGCAAACGCGCCCACGAGCAATGCGATGCCGGCGCACACGATCTGGACCGGCCGCTACGAATGCGCGCAGGGCGTCACCGCCGTGAAGCTCACGCTCGACGTCGAGACCGATGGTCGCGCGCGCGCGATCTTCGATTTCGGTCCGCTCGCCGACAACCCGACGATCCCCAACGGCTCGTATCGACTCGTCGGAACCGCGACGCCCGCGGACGACGCGATCACCGTCTCCCTGCAGCCCGACGAGTGGATCGATCGACCGGACGGCTACGAGATGGTCGGTCTGCAAGGCGGCATCGACGCCCAGCGTCGCGGCCTGCGAGCCCGGATCCTCAACAGCAACTGCGACTGGCTCGACGTCCATCGCTCCGACTGACCGCGTGCGAGGCCGACCACAGTCGACATTGAATTCGCCGATATCAACATTGATTTCGCCGATATCCAGCCCTGGGCCACGCGGGACGCCGAGGGCCTATCGGGGCTGTCAGACCCGAGTGCTACACATCGGAGCGATGATGGAGAAGTTCCCACGAGGCACGTTGCCGCCCTCCGCTTGGGTACCGCTCGTTCCCGGAGAAGAGCCGAAGAAGGTCGCTCCGCCGCCGAGCACGCTCGAGCGTGGACAGGCCGAAGAGGGCACGGCCGCACAGGCGCCGCGTGGCACGTGCGATCTGTCGGTGACCTGTCCGACGTGCAGCACGTTGATGCAGCCGGAGCACGCGCACTACCGGTGCCTGACGTGCGGCTACCGCGACTCGTGCTGCTTCTGATCACGCGCACGACTGGTGCGTGACGCGCAGCGTTCGTGATTCGGCCCGCGTCGCGAGCGCCGATCGGGCAGGTCCACGCCGATCGACGGGGACGACAATACTGCGTTGCGCGGGGGAGGGCTTCGCGGTGGGAAGAACGCGCACTACAGTGGTCCATCATGAGTGACCCCATCCTCGAAACCATTCCGCTCGGATTCCCGTGGGGCACCGCCGATCCGTTCTTGTTCTGCGTGCATCACGACGACAAGTACCCGGCGGGCAACGATCGCATGGGACCGAATGCATCGCTCGCGGGCCGCCAGCTCGGCATGGACTTCGCCGGCAAGGACGGCTGGCGCATGTATCACGGCGAGGAAGTCCCGGGCTTTCCCGGCCATCCGCACCGTGGCTTCGAGACCGTCACGATCGTCCGGCGTGGCTTGATCGATCACAGCGACTCGCTCGGTGCTGCCGCGCGGTTCGGCCGTGGTGACGTGCAGTGGCTGACCGCCGGCAAGGGCATCGTGCACTCGGAGATGTTTCCGCTCCTCGACAAGAGCGGCCCGAATCCCGTCGAGCTGTTCCAGATCTGGCTGAACCTGCCGAAGGCCGACAAGATGACGGACCCGTACTTCACGATGCTGTGGGCGGATCAGATTCCGCGTCACGTGCATCGCGACGCGAAGGGCCGCGAGACCGAGGTCACCGTCGTCGCGGGTGCATTGGCCGATGCGAAGCCGCTCGCACCGCCGCCGAGCTCGTGGGCATCTCGTGCCGAGAGTGACCTCGCGATCTGGACGATCCGCATGCAGAAGGAAGCGACGTGGACCGTGCCGCCGGCGAAGGCCGGGACGAATCGCGTGGTCTATCTGTTCGCGGGCAAGCTCGCCGCGGGTGCACGCTCGTTCGTGTCGCCGACGGGGATCGTCGTGAAGCCCGACCACGCGCTCGAGATCGCGGCGGGGCCCGACGGCGCGGAGATCTTGATCCTGCAGGGCCGCCCGATCGGCGAGCCCGTGGTGCAGCACGGACCGTTCGTGATGAACACGCGGCAAGAGATCATGGATGCGTTCAGCGACTATCGCCGCACGCAGTTCGGCGGTTGGCCATGGAAGGATCAAGCGCCCGTGCATCCGCGCGAGGAAGGTCGCTTCGCGCGCCACGCGGATGGCCGCGTCGAGCGCGTCGACGAGACGCTCGCCGCCGCGAAGTGACGCGCGTCGGTAGCTCGACTACTTCTCGCGCGCAGTGGCGGTCGGAAGCGGCGCGGCCTTGCCGCCACCGTCGACGCCGCCCGTGCCCACCGCGCGATAGTTGTCCGTGGGGCGATAGCGTCGCGTGTAGAGCCAGAACGCGAGCGTCGCGAGGAACGCGAAGCCTGCGAAGAAGAACATCAGGAACGCGTTCTGCGACAGACCGGTGTCCGCGACGCGCGCCATCACGCTCTTCTGGAGCAGCACGTCGTTGACAAGCAGCACCCACAGGTTGCCGACGGTGGTCGTCAGATTCCAGAAGCTCATGATCACGCCCTTCATCGAGAGCGGTGCTTGCGAGTACGCGAACTCGAGGCCCGTCGCGGAGACGAGCACCTCGCCGAACGTGAGGACCGCGTAGGGCAGGAGCTGCCACATGATGTGGAGCTTGTCGCCGCCGTCGAGCGTGAGCTGGATGCCGCCCGCGATGATCCACGCGAACGCGGAGAACAGGATGCCGAACGTCATGCGCCGGATCGGCGTGGGATCCCATCCGCGCCGGCGCAACCACGGATAGAGCACGAGGTTGTTGAACGGGATGAGCAGCATCACGAACATCGGGTTGAACATCTGCATCTGCGACGGCTGGAACGCCGTGCGGCCTGTCGGGTCGAGCGTCCACGTCGGCAGCGCCATCTCGCCGCCCTGGAACACCCACGTCGACGCTTTCTGATCGAACAGCGAGTGGAACGGCGTCACGAGCGCGAACACGATCAGCACGCGAAGCACGGCGCGCACGCCTTCGATCGCGCTGTCCGGGTGAACACCGCGGCAATTCTCGAGGCCCGTGGCGGTCATGATCCCGCCGAACAGCAGCAGGATCACGAGCCCGAGGCAGATGATCGGAACGATCTCGAGGTTCGCGCGAATGAAGATGCCGCTCGATCCCGCGATGGCGATCAAGGCGATGGCGATGCGGAGCGTACCGCCGTGGTTCTTCGAGAAGATCGCGGTGCGGACCACGCGCAAGAACGAGTGCGGATCGCGCGTCCTCACGACGGGCACCATCACGTAGCGATGGCGGCCGAGCCACAGCACCGCGGTCGCGATGAACATCAGGACACCGGGGATCAAGAAGGCGATGCTCGGACCGAACGACACGAGGAAGATCGGCATCAGCATCGACGCGAAGAACGAGCCGAAGTTGATGATCCAGTAGAACGCATCGAACACGATCTTCGCGAGGTGCTTGTTGCGCTCGTCGAACTGATCGCCCATGAACGACGCGACGAGCGGCTTGATCCCGCCGGCACCGAGCGCGATCAGGAACAGGCCCGTGAAGAAGCCGTTGACGTTGGTCTCGAAGATCGCGAGGCACGCGTGGCCCGCGCAGTAGATCAAGCTGAACACGAAGATCGTGCGGTACTTGCCGAAGAAGCGATCCGCGATCCACCCGCCGAGCAGCGGGAAGAAGTACACGCCCATCACGAACGTGTGGAACACCTCCTTCGCGTGCGCCTTGCGCCGGATCTCGTCCGGCATGAACAACAGGAGCGAGGTCACCAGGAAGACCGGCAGGATGTTGCGCATCCCGTAGAACGAGAACCGTTCGCAGCCCTCGTTGCCGATGATGTAGGCGATCTGCGGCGGCATCTTCGCCGCGGGCTCGGGGCTCGCGGTGTTTGTCGTCGACATTCGTGCGTCATAACACGAGCCGCGCGCGTGTCACCGACGACGATGTTGACTAGAGTTACGTGGTGACCACGCTCGCAGAATGGCTCGCCGAGCGCCCGTTCGGGCTCGCGATGTCGAGCGGCTTCTTCTCGTTCTACGCGCACACCGGCATGCTGTCGGCGCTGATCGGACGCGGGCTCGCACCGGCGCACGTCGCGGGCTCGAGCGCGGGCGCGCTCGTCGCGGGGGCATGGGCCGCGGGCCTCGCACCCGAGGAGCTCGCCGCCGAGCTCCAGCGAGTGCGTCGCGAGGACTTCTGGGATCCCTCGGTCGGTGCGGGGCTGCTGGCGGGCAAGAAGTTCGACGCGCTGCTCCGCGAGATGCTGCCGCTCGATCGCATCGAGGCGTGCACCGTGCCCGTGCGGATCAGCGTGTTCGACATCCTGCGCCGGCGAACGCAGATCCTCGTGCGCGGCGATCTGCCCAGAGCGATCCGTGCGTCGTGCGCCGTGCCCGGGATGTTCCAGCCGGTGTGGATCGATCGCCGCCCGTACTGGGACGGCGGCATCCTCGATCGCGCGGGGATCGCGGAGATGCCCGCGGGGCGCCTGCTGTTCCACCACATCGCCGCCCCTGCACCGTGGAGCCGCAGCGAGCCAGCGCTCCCCGAGCGCACCGACATGGTGTCGCTCGTGCTCGAGAAGCTGCCGCGCCCGCATCCGTGGGCGATGGACGTAGGTCGCCGCGCCGTCGGCATCGCGCGCGAAGCGACCGAGCGCGCGCTCGATCAACGCGTCGATGCGGGTGTCGTTCGACGAATCGCGTCGTGACGTCCGGCGAGTCGCCTCTCCCGTGGCGCGTGTTCGGCGGGTGCAACGTGAGGCGGGTGTACAGCGCGTTGTCTCCCGTTGGATGCGCCCGTGCTCGACGCGACCGAGCTAACCCAGCGTGTGCACACGGTGCGTCGTTCGGCACGAGCCGTGCTCGATATCGCCGCGTGGTAGTAGCCGCCGACATCGATCGCTCGAGCGTCACCAGGAGAGTCCCTGGCTGACGCTGTTCGCGCGTTCTCGACGACAACCACACGATCCCGCAGGCTTGACCACCAAAGAACGCAGGATGCTCACCGCGAGCGGCGGTGAATCGCGTTGCGTGATCGGCAAGCCAGCGAAGTCCCGTGATCCAGCGCGTGGCACGTCGAGTGCTGTAGCTCCGAGTACCATGAAGACGATCGACACCGATGCTCTCGTCACCGCGACCGGTGGCCTCGCGATCCCGCCCAGCACGGGCCCGACGTTCCCGTCGCCCCCGACGCTTCCGCGTCCGTTCCCGAACCCGTTCCCGCCGACCCCTTCGCCGACGTTCCCGCGTCCCGCTCCGTGGACGACCGTCGCTACGAAGTGATC
>Ga0154020_10006204_pt1 | contig 14015 bp, 15 predicted proteins | sample Klosneuvirus_201_FD_109709 | JGI IMG/M metagenome (GOLD analysis project Ga0154020, IMG submission 109709) | Active sludge microbial communities from wastewater, Klosterneuburg, Austria - Klosneuvirus_20160825_MG | ecosystem: Engineered > WWTP > Aerobic digester > Activated sludge | place...
AGGAGGAGGAGGAGGAGGAGCAGGCGGAGGAGGAGGAACCGGAAGCGATCTTCTCCGCTGCGTGTCTTGTAGGCGACCTTCCCTTGATAGCGCCCGGTGATGGTGGCAGGTACGAAGGCCTCCTTCTCATCCTCCATCCAACACCAATCACCCTACACAACAACACCGTCGATCACAACATCTTCAAAACAACGATCAGAGAAAAGTATAATAATAGAATTCCGAGTTAAACATGTTGAAAACCTCCTCAAAGAAAAGCGAAAATAAGCTGAACAAAAATGGGAAAGGAGGAGGAGGAGGGGGAGGAGGAGGAGGAAGAGGAGGAGGAGGAGGAGGGGTGAGAAGGAGGAGGAGGGAGAGGAGGCGAAAGAAAGGGAAAGGGAACGGCAAGGGAAGAGGGCGCCGAGGAGGAGGAGGAGCCCTCTTTTCCGACATGGAGTAGAAAAGGAGCGCCCTAAAGAGAGTTCGAGCGCGTCCATAGAAATCTCACAAAGTGCAAAATATGTAAATAATATAATATAATATATCTGAGTGAGCAAAGGAGCAAAGGGTGGCCAAGGGCGGGTCGAAAAGGCGAGGCAACGAGGCCGAGCGATGGCGGAGGAGGTTGCTCGGCGCCGTCCTCGCACCACCTCGCTTCTCAGCCGATCAAAACAAATAATATAAATAGTATATAATATCTTTTATATTATGGCAGTCGTGGAGGGCGCACAGACGGGATGTCATCGGCGGACATGAGCTCGCGGGGCTTCTCCCATTGAGTCTCGCCATTGTTGTGGTTGTAATAGTACACTTCGCCTTCTGGCGATCGAAACTCTTCCCAACCACTCTACATTATATTGCCATATTATTGCCGAGAGATTGGGAAGGAGCCACGGGGAGCGTACCATGGCAGCTCGATGGCAACAGGTCCAGCAACCCTGAGAGACAAACCAAAGCGGGTCGGGGAGACGAGGAAGCCTCCTGCCGATGCCGGTGCAAGCGCGCAACAAAAGGCGGATATACAAGAATACTGAACAACGCTGCATCCCTTGCATTGGCTTGGTGCTCTCCATGGCATTGGTGACACCGGAGATATCGTCCTTGGCTTTTCGTCAGTTTTCTGGTTTTGGCGAGGTCATTGACTCACTTGACTGACTCCTCATCATTATCATAACCTTCCATAGTAATACGTAAATGAGATATCGATGGAGAAGGCGGTAGAGGAGGCTCTGAAGCGTGACAAGCACGTGGCGGTGAAGAGCTCGTGGGTCGAGCAGTGCTTGAGCTTTCTCGGAACTCGTCAGGTCCGCCTCCCCTCCGTCTGCGCTGTCCTTCCCCGCGCCGTCGATAGGATAATATGTGAATAATATGTATTTGTGATGGTGATGTGCCGTGGAGGGTATTAGAGAATTCCGTGTCAATCATCAAGGTCTCTTCGTTCGTTGTCCTTCGATGAAATGTTCTCGCCCAGCCTAGCTCTGATCGCCTCCTCTTGCCGCAGAACAAGAACATGCCCACACCTGCCACTGCGCTCAACTACACGTGGGAGCAGCTGCTCGTGGCCGACCTGCGCTCCGTGGGCCTCGCCTCACTGCCCGCCAACCTCGCCGCCGCCCTGAAGCAGACATTGCCTGGACCTTACCTGCTCCAGGTGCGCTCGAATCACGAAATGATTTTTTGCAAAATTAAGAACTTATATTGTTGCTCTAGTTGAATGAAATTTCGAACATCTACGAGCCGATGGAGAGGCGCTACGACGAGGTAAACGGTCCTCGCCGAATGCTCAAGCTCGCTCTCACCGACGGAGTTCAAGACGTAGCCGCCGTCGAGATTGAGCATTGCCCAGCGCTTCGCCTCAATGTTCACGCTGGGTGCAAGGTTCGCTGATAATACAGAAATTATGTCACGATTTTGCGGTGGTGAATTGATTGGGTCATGTCCAGGTCGAGCTGAGCAACTTTCAGATTCGTCGAGGAATGATCTTGCTTACACCAAGAAACATCAAAGTTCTCGGCGGCCACGTCGAGCAATTGGTCACAATCTCAAATAATATGCGCCGCGAAGTGAAACGAGGGTACCAAACTTATGTCTTTGCGGACAAATTGAGATTTCTCATCGCCTGATGTAGAGTGTTGCCAAAAGAGTGGATGGAGGAACTGAAAGAGACTGCGGTCGTCGGCGAGCCAGTCGCGGCCAACCTTGAAATTCTTACTCAACAATCGGGTGCTCCTGCTAGTGCCCCAATGTCGCAAATCAACAATTATTCTCCTCAAAATGCAGCCAGTTTACAAACCACACAGAGACAGCCGCCCCCTTCCTTTCAAAACAAGCCTCCACTGCCCTCCACTCCATACCGCCAACCCGTTACCAACGCCACTCTCGACCTCACCGATTCTCCTAATCCTCGATCTCTATCAAATGGAGCTTCCAGCTCGTACACCATATCAAACTCTTCGTTTATAAATCTCGATGACAATGACGCCGACTTTGACGCCGATTTGTTTGCTGAGCTCGACGAGCAGCTCAAGTCCATCGAGCAGTCGAAGCCACCTGGTCCTCCAAATCCCTCTTGGTCCTCTACCCCCTCAAACACCAATTCATCTAGTAATTATATGCCTCCACCAAATAATATTCCGCCTCCAAAGCCTTCTCGCTCGATTAGTAAGCAAATACTACTTGAGGAGGAAGACGAGGATATTCTGGCCATGCTCGATGACGACTTGGACTCAATCGAGAGGACACCACGATCCAAACCACCTCCCTCTGCAATCCCAAATATCCCCATAGTTGCACCCCGACCACCCCCAAAACCACCAAATACTGCATTAGGGTTATCTGAAACCGTCCCTCCTTCGGTCCCGATTGCCTCTGCCCTTTTTGATCCTGCAGAGATATATAAGAATTTCAATCGCCCTCCAGCGTTGGCGAGGCCAGTACCCTCTCAAAAAGAACACATTCCCATTCGGGCAAATTCGATTGACTCGCTTTCTCCTCCGCATTCCCAGAAAGAGTTCAAAGCCACGGCTACCACTGCACCTGAATACGACGATGACGTACTCCCTCGTTTCTGAATTCTTGAGAGATTCCTCTTACTTAAGGTTGATTTAGGGGGATTTTATGAGTACCGACTTTTCAAGAGTCACTCCTCGATCAAATAAGCGCCGAAAGAAGTTTGCTCTGGAATCGACGCCAAAGCGCCCTCGCGTGGAACTTGTGCCGATACCTGAAGCATCCGCACCATCGGACATCATCAATCGCGTTCCTGGAACCCCACCTAATATCTACGACGGCGCATTTGATAATATTGACGAGATGGACAGCGAGGCGATGTCGATGGTGCCTCCGAAGAATGACGAGTCGAAGTCGAAGGTTGTCGAGATCCTCTCGTTTGACGAGATTGTCGATACCGATTCGACTCATCCAGGTACTCAAAGCTCTTCTGTTGAGATTGATCCAGATTTATTTTCTGATCTTCGTGTTAGGGATCGTTCCAGCGCCCTTGAAAGCTCATCCAAGTATTACGGTTCATAGTGGTAACATGCGACCGCCACCCATCTCGATCGAGGACTCGCCAAAGCAAGCTCCTCCGAAGGGAGGCACCATTGAATCTTTCTTTACATCCAAATCGCTGTCTTCCCTCTCCACCCAACTCAAGAAGTCATCCGATCCCGACCTCTCTACGTCGCCGTTGCTTGCGATCAAGTCGCGGCCTTTGATGACACAGCGCTCCGCACCAGACCCGGGACTCTCCGCTCCTCCGAACCCCACGCATTCGAGTATATTTCCTTGAGAATTCAAATGTGATACCTGAGTGACTTGTTGATTGTTGACTCATCTGTAGAGACGGTCCTCGACATCTCCGACCAGCCCGACGATGTGCCCCTCATCAACTCGGCCACAATCCCCCCACCAACTTCACTGTCCACCGAGTCTGAACCTGTCCCTGTCAAAGTATGCATTCTCTGAGATTGAAATAGATTACATCCTGACACTTTGTTTAGTCATCTCTGTTTGACGACGATCGCGACTTCGAGCCTCAAGAACCGCCGTTGGTCTATATCAACGGTGGCGGCCGCTTCAAGCCTTCCATCGTTCGTGTCAAAGTATTCTCGACCTTTCCGATTCGACAAGCAATTTCGACGTGACTAATTGAAATCTCGTTCATTGCAGGGCTTCTTGTCGGGCGTGGTGCGTGACACATTCAGCACACGCGACAACGCCTACTCGCTCCTCGTCAAACTCAACGATGGCAGCGGCGTCGTCCCCGTCCGCTTCGCACACGAGGCACTCCTGATTCTGTTTTTATTGTTTTATGATAAATGAGGTCTCTTATATTGCATGTAGATGCTGCTGCCTCTGCTGTCAATTTCGGTGGACGTGTACCAGCAGAGACAGACCACGCCCGCGGGGACTAACATGCTCAAAAAGCTCTACGAGGGCCTGGTCAAGAAGCTCCAAAAGATGAAAGGTATCTTCTACATTGAGAAGTGGTACTCTCCCCTCATCGTCATCCTTCTCGTTTCCATCTCTCTGATGTATTGTTTCACAGGAACTCGAGTGACCCTGTGGTGGTGAAGTTTGTGTCGGACGTTGGTCTTGGACAGGAAGTCGGCTGGGAGCTGCTCCATCGCCTTGAGGATTAGGCCTACGCGATCTTCCTTCGTCCTCACGAGTGGCGATTCATGTCAGTCTCCTACTAAGTGTCGGATTGTTTCGGGATATATATCTGTTTTGTAAATTGACGATGATAATTCGAGGAGCAAGAGCTCCTCCAAATCGCTCGTCCAACCTTGAACAGTCCTCGCTTATGAGGCAGAGTTCCTAGGTCTTTCTGAATCGAATGAATCCCCTATGGCTTGTTCGTTCGATTGTTCTCCGTTCTGTTTTTCTCTTCGTAGCTGAACATCTATACAGTAAAAGAGAACCTTGGGAGAGCAATCCATGGTGTCATCGCTGACCCTTGTCCCTGTTGTCCTCGTGCTTCTGGCCCTTCTGCCCTTTCCCTCTCCTTCCTTTTTCTTCCCTTTTCCTTCCCTTTCCCCTTCGTTGTGGTTTGGTCTCGACCTTCCCACTTCATATTAAGCGGAGGCAGCGGTTGCGGCGCGTGCAAACATTCCGCCCGAGTTCGGACCTGGGCTACACGCGTTCCTCGGTGAGTTAGCGGTTATGATCACAGAGGCTTTCAGCAACCCAAATATATTTATATATACTTGGAATAATTTCCCGGCCAAAATTCCGAGGAAAATTCGGCAAACGAAAAGGGCCAGAATAATTGGTCTTTCGGTGAGCAGACTCCTCTCTTCCTCTTGGTCGGCGCCGTCGAGGGACACAGTCGCGACTCTATTTTATGCCCAAGCACGATAATCATTACAAAAGCAGGCCCTGTACAAAAGAATTAAGGAAGATATTCGAGTGAAGGAACTCGTAGTGAAGGAGAGGGAAGCGCGCGATGTCCCCGAGACCTTGTTCTCACTCCGAAACGGCACGTTCTTTTGGAACTCTTTTGAATATACAGGAGCACAACTCCGAAAATGATTGCAGGAAACAAAGTTCACACATTCAGTTTTAATTCATAGTATTGAATTGGTGATGTCTTCGTGACTACTGCCTTGCTCTTCTCCGCTGTCGTATTGTTGTGCAGACGTTGACAGGAGCTGAGCGAGGTGACCGTGCACCGCTTCGAAACCAAAGAGCTCCACCAGACGCTCGGTGATTTGAAAGATAGGAATCACTAGCGACAATATTAGCTCCATAGAGAGAAAGGATCAATGACATTTCAGATTTCGTACTTCGTGAAGAGTGGTTATCGTTGAAAAGCCCCTGTGGCAGAGGTGCGTCTGGTGGTTTCTCCATGGCATCGGCAAATATGTTCGGAGTTTCGGTTGGAATTAAGAAAGGAAAGATATGTGAAGCATTGGGCAGAGGCGAACTCCTTACGGAGGTCGAGGACGCTTCGGAAGGTCCAACTAAGTCTATAAATAGGACCAGAGGTCTCGCCAACTTCCCGAAGGCGCACGGCTTCGTCTGGACGAGTCGTCGTTCCACCTCGTCCAGGCCCTCGGAGGCAGGGCGAAATTGGATTAGCGCACTTTTCAATGAGATGAGCATTCGTGCGCGCTCCTTCTCATCCATCCTAGCCGCATTGTAGAGTTTCTGTTCGAGACGTAAGATGCAGTCGCCATATCGGATTTGGGTGAATGGTTGCATTTCTTTGGCGTTTGCCACGCGCAATTCCGCCTCCACTGCTTTCACGACACGCTTTCCAACGGCAGCGAGGCTGTTTTGGAGAATCAACGCGGCTAAAATATGCCGGTTGAGCGAGGAATTAACACGCAGCAAAGGATCAGCGTACCAGCCTCGGAGAACTCCCCATGTTGAACCAAGAAGACCCCGTCAGTTTCAGAGAGAGACCCTTGGCTGTGATTTTGCGATTTAAGACGACGATAGGGTTTCCTTGAGGGTTAACGATTGACAACCTAGATCGACACAAATCAACAGATTGAGAGCCGGAACGCTTGCAACAGAGACACTGGCTATATTTTCTTATTTATCAAAAAGTACCAGTCGAGGCGAACCGAGGGGAAGAGGTCCTCGTCGAATGCTGCCGCTCCGGGGCTTGCTATTACCTCATCGTCGGGATCCTGCCTACGTGTAGACATTGTCAGCTCATCATCATCGTTTGATCTTAGCAGCTTCCTAAGACTGTGTGAATATTAAAAGCATCGCCACGGATGTACCTCAAGCTGGTGGGCGTTAGCGAGGAATCTAGAATTGGTACGTGTAGCTCAAATTCCTGCTGACCACCACATGAGCTACAAATGTCAGGGAAACAATCACAAAGTCAGCGACTGAAATAAGAGGACCTGGGAGACTTCTCGCTGATCATCCGAATCGAAAAGGGAAGAGGGCACGGGATCGTCCACCGCGCGCTTCATCACACACCGCACCACGAAGAATTTTTCCTCGCGTAGATTCGTAGATTCCGAGTGTTCGGGAGAGGACCCGACAATCTTTCAAGTGATATAACTATTATTACTACAATTCAATGATTTACGATAATCAGGGACGCAACCAGGCTGCGTAGCCTGAGAGCACCGTCCTTCGATGGCGGCTGGCCGACGGTCTCATCAGACTTCGAACCGCCAGGCAGGAGAACGCCAAGATGGATCCTCACTACTCTATAGTATCCTCGCTTAGATGTAGTAATATAAAACTGCCCTCTGCGCAGCAAGTTTGCATACCCTTAACCTGCCTTCCTGGGTGAGCACTTTGGCTATTAGGACCGCAACCGCTGTCTTTGTCAGCGCCATATCATGGCACCGTTGCTGCTCTAAGAGGGAACCCACGCCACTACAGTAGTACTGGTTCATGCTCGCAGGACTGTTTACCGTCTCTCCAACAACAATCAATATGCAGACATTCATGCGCAGACAGAACATAGCGCTCTGTCTTGTGCAATAGTAGTACTAAGCTATTAGAGGATGTTATTAGAAGGAGAAAGAGGAACGCTACCTCTTCTCCGACTGTCTCAATAATAATGGCCACCTCGCCTGGTCATTCTTGTATTAGATCCCGAAGGGAGATTTCTTCACACAGTGACGGATGGACAGAGAATCGGCAAGAATCAGAGTTTGTAGTCTCCTGTGAGTGGTGACTTGCTTTTTCTCAGTAAGAAGTCATGCAAACAATTTGTGCTCAAAATTCATTGGCTATTCATTGACTATTAAATGCATATTGAAAATCGTGAAACATCGTTCCGACACTGATGAGGACTCTTCCTCTCTCAGCGCTCAGTCCTCCTTCTCCTCCATTTCCACCTCGCTGGAATCTTGTATATCCGCTGACTTGTCTTCTTTTGCTCTTTCCATCTGGTGGAGGGATCGCGTGACTTTTTCCATTTCTTCACTAGCGTCCACGTCCTTGCTTTTCCGCCAATCGAGAAGGCTTGTGCGCACCTTGGCCTTCAGCCTCTTCTTGAGATTGCTCTTGGCCGACTGCTTAGTGAGCTTGTGACGGAGGCTTCCGCGTGGGCTCCCGGCAATCTTCAAGGCCTCGAGAAAGTCCAAGAACTCTCCCTCTTTTTCTTCCTCCTCCGCAACGACCTCCTTAAGCTTCACTTCTTCGTCCTTCTCTCTCTTTTCCGACAAGAGCTTAATCTTGCTCCGCAGTTCTACTGCTTCGGTCGGTCCGTACGAGTCTACAGAGGACTTCAGCAGGTTTTGACATCAATTCACCGATCATCAAAACGAAGTCATACCTAAAAATGCAGCAAGATGTGTCTTTGGGTTTTCGGACAATGAGCGCGGTTCACCGGATTCGAGGATTTGACCCGAACCAGAAGGTGTAGTTCCCATGACCACAACTTTGTCGTATAGTCCAATCGACTGGAGCCGATGCGAGATGGCTACATTTGAAGGGGGACCGTTCACTTAAAGAAAGAGAACACGATGGGAAGTGTTCGTACCGATGACGGTGGAATTTCCGAAGTGCTCGCGGAGAATGAACTGGATGGTCCAGTCAGTCTTCTCGTCCACCGAAGAGGTGGCCTAAAACCAAGGGAAAGTTTGAGTTCAAGAAGGACGATGCATTTCATCCCGAAAACAAAGGCATTGATAAGAACCTCATCCATGATGACTAGCTTTGATTTCCGCAGAAGGACACGCGCAATGCATAGTAGTTGGCGATAACCGGCGCTGACCGATTCAGGTCCCTTGACGACCGTTGAAAGCTTATTAGGGAGCTGGGATACGTAGTCCTTCATTTGGACCTAGAAGATTTCTCAATGGTCATCAAACACATCCATTAACGCAGAGATTGAAATACCTTATCCAGAGCCTCCCATAGCTCTCCGTCGCTGTGGTGCTCCAGTGGATCCAAGTTGGCTCGGAGAGTTGTGTTGAAGAGGACTGGATCAGATGGGACTACGGCCAAACTGGACCGAAGAAGAGGGACGGCTACAAATGAAATGAGAACAAGCGACTATCATCAAGAAGGAATGAGAGTACGAATGGAGGCGATATCATTGCCGTCAATCTCGATTGCTCCTGCAGTGACGGTGATCATCTTCAGCAGCGATAGGACGACTGAAGACTAGACGGAAAGGTTGAGTTGCGCATAATGGCGATATGTTTTTGTGAAGCGATGGAAACGGACCTTTCCCGCTCCACTGCGACCGATCACACAAACCTTCTCTTTGGGGGCAATCTTCAGCGAGAAGTTGGTTACTGCGTTCTTCTCTTCTTCTGAATTGTAAGACAGAGAGACCTAAAATATCACCGAAAGGGAGGGGACAAAATCCACCAAGAGATAGCCAAGTACTTGCTTAAACTCCACAGCACCCTTTGGGATGACTTCATCTCCCACTTGATTTCCTCCTAATATAACAGCATTTGAGTCTTTATGGAATGCAGAGGTTCCATCACTATTCTACCATTGTTCCATACTTCTTGAGGAACCCCGTCTCGATAATAAGCCACTCGCTGCATCGAAGTTACGTCTCCCTCAGCATCAACAATAAGCCGTGCTATTGATGCAAGATAATGAGTCCTCGATAGTGCTCGATGAAAATGGACACCTCACCTAACACTGTGACAGTATAAAACTGCATCGAATAGGTGAGGAGCAGGCCCGCTTGTGACGGATCGACGTTGAGTATGATGACCAGAATTGCCACCACCATGACGAAGAATGCAGATAGAAACGAATAGCGAATGATAAGCCAACGTCCTGACATAGGAGGGTGACCAAAGATGAGGAGGAAGTGCCAACAATGGCGGGCCGCACCAATCGAACTGAAAAGATATTGGGAACCAGACGCACGGTCGAACAATTTGCAAGCGATCTCAGTAAACTTCTCTCCTCGCCCAAAGGTTCTACAGTAGGATGAATTTCTCGCATTATTGGTGTGTATGGTTCAAGTTAGATTGAGTCGGACAAATCATACGAGATAATAATGCTACCAGAGAGCGTGTTTGTGACATGGTCGACAAAGGGTCCCTCCAATGCGAACAAGAGCGCCCTCAGTTGAATAAAGAGCTTGCGATAGTACGCCTATGTGCAAACATATGTTGGATAATCTCAAGTCAAAAAAGATGCGTGGCTCATACCGCAATCGCCGTGAATCCAACACAGACAAGGAAAATCGCGATCAAGAACCAGGGGAGGAAAATTGCAATGAAGATCGCAATGGAGAGCATCGCCAAGGCACTTTCGACCAACGTTGAGAAAGTGAATCCAACATTCATATCGACCTATGAAATTAAACTCAATAACAAACTCATTCAGACACAGCAGCAAACGCACCGCTCCTAGCTCTGACGAGAACGTGTTGAGAATCTGTCCAGACGACATAGACTTGAAGAATGGGAACGTTGTCTTCATCAGGCCCTTGCGGAATCAAACTTGGTCAGGCGACGACTATTCCCCGAGTACAATAGTATGGGAATATAATAGTACCTCCACAGATTTGTTGTGAAGAATCTTTGCAACTTGAGTATAGAATACTGAGTCGATCGCGTTTCCCAAGAGGGTGAACACAGCCACCAGACCAAGGAATCCGGCGTAGAAGTAGATGTAGGTGACGCGATCCAATAAATAGCGATCGTCAGTCCAAATAGTGACCCAATAGTCTGAAATACATTCAAGTGAATCACTGGGACCTGCATCTTAAACAAAGGGCGGTGATTCGTACCTGCGGCAATAAAAGAACATTGCTTAATGATGAAGAAGAGAGCAAACCCGAACATGGTGAAGAATCCCCCAGTGTCACGAAAGAGGAGCCCAACCCCAGAATATTTCCACCTACATCAAGGCCAAATAAATTGAAAAGTCTAAGAACACGAAACCCCGCGCTATTCTTCCAGTACCCTTCTAATCCACTGACTTGATCTCCCTCTGGGTCTATAGTGACCTCCTGCAATCAACGTAAGGGAAGTCAAACAAGAAAAGTCGGCGCGATCGGGAACCTTGCTCTCGACTTCATCTTTGGTTTCTCGATATCGTTGCTGTACTATTATGAAAATAAAACGAGATCATGCGATCCATCTACAAAAAGTCGCTGGTGGGAAATATGACGATGAATGGTACAAAATGCATGACGATTTCCCGATTTAGGCGCAAGGAACCGCTGGAGATTTTGCGAGACGATCTTTGTGGTTGCCACGAGATTACCCAAGTCTTGAGCAAACCAGTTTAACGGAATGGAAGAATTTGATATGCGAACTCCATACCGATCACCGACCCATTTTCAATTAACACAGTGCGATCGCTGCGGCGGCAGTAGGCTTGGTTGTTGGTCGCCAAGATAATCGTCTTGCGTTTGAGCAAGTGAGAGGTGGAGAGGGCGTTAAAGATCTCATTCGCAATTTTTGCATCCAACTAAACGATGAAGCGAGATCGTGATCTTGCCCAAGTCTTAAGTAAAAAGCTTCCATGATCAGGTACTGCGGAGAGGACGTCATCCAGTAGCAGGATCTCTCTGTTTGCATATAGGGCCCTCGCGAGAGAGATTCTTTGCCGTTGTCCACCCGATATATTGCCTCCTATTGACCAAGCATAAGACTCCGTCGAGATGAAACACCACCAGCTTTGGGGACCTTGGGGGAGAATAACAGTTTGGTCACCCAGCTTCATCCGGCTAAGGTCGGTGTCCAGTCTGCAAAGCTTATAGATCTCCTTCAATCGACTTCCGTCGAAGGGAGAGCCAAACACGACGTTCTCACGGATAGTATCAGGAAGGGTCCAAGGATCTTGAGAGGCGTATGATATCGACCCATTATAGGTCACTAGAACAATCAGCTAAGCATCAGAAAGTCGATTCGACTGTATTAGAACTTGTCATACCCTGACCGTCCCAGTGGCTCGCAATGCCGAGAGCTGCAAGCAACAGAGTGCTTTTCCCACTGCTGCTGTTTCCAGCAAGTGTGGTAATGCCGGAAGGCTGAAATATAATCTAGAGTAGAAGAGAAAAACGCGGTCAAGGGGAAAGTGATTATCAACAGTCCGCGTGAAGATGCATACATCGATTTTCTTCAGCACCGGAGTGTGCTGCTCTGAGTCCATGTCTCCCACCGGAGGCCATCCAAAGTTCCCTTTTAGCTACAATGAAGATTTTGCACACGATTTTCATTCACGATCAGAAGCGGTCGCCCGTACCGAGATTGTTCCGGTTGGTAAAGTGGACACAACCTCCCGCTTGTCCATGGAAATAGGGATGTCGAGCAAGGCCTGGATCATGTTATAGCTGACGCTGCCGTCTACAGAAGAAGGTGAAACAAATTGCCCAAATGACCCATACAATTTGGTTGGGAAAGCATCGTACTCGCATAAACTTGAAATGAGATGCTTAGGTTCTGTGCCTTAATGGCGCCAGAGTATATCATGGAGATGATTCCATACACGACACTCGGGGGAAAGGAATTCCCAGAATACGAATATACGACCAAGGTGGCGAAACTCGCGATCATAGGCGTAATCAATCCACTACCAGAGAGAGTGGCGTTCGCCATGAAATAGCGCCGAGCTAAGCTGATCTCCCTCCCTCGAATACCAGTTACCTATTTGACTTTGAGATATTGAATCGATTTGACTTGATGAAGGGCATGGCTACCTTATTTATGAAGGGAACTTCCCATCCGAGCATCTTGATGACTTTGAAGGAGGAAATGATCTCGCTCATGGAATCCATGCGCTCATTGCCAATTGTCGAAATTTGTTGATCCAGGCTCTTCAACGCCTTGGAAATAAGAAGGGGGTAGGGAATACTGAGGAGGAAGAGGCTTGACACTGCTGTCAACGCGGACTGCCATCCGGCGATGTATACTAAGACTCCAAAAACCGCTAATACAAAATGTCAAGATACCTCGGAAAAGGCAAAAGAAATCGAATAGTTTTACCAAACGTATATGTGAAGCTTGCCAATACACTCCCTACAACGCCCGCCCAACTTGAGACTCGAAAAATGTGCCCAGACACGATGGCTATCACCTGGCCGGCATTGGTTCCGGGGGGCAACTGTAACACTTTTTTGTAAATGAGTCCCAAAGTAGCCGCACGTATCTAGAGCGAAAAAAATGAACGGCCGATCATTGCAAACGATATAATGAATCATTAACCTGAGCTGCGGCTCCGAATCCGTGCACACTTGAGATGGTGGCGGCCGAATCACCACAAAAACGAAGCAAAAAGAAACCGACGGCCATTGCGTAGCCATGCCATTCCGTTCGTAAATTGGACGGAGTTGCCACTACGAATATGTGTGAGGGGAATAGGCTTCAACATTTTAACTCAATAGAGGATGTCGAGAAAATCGAAAAGGAGTTCGCACAAAATGTCAGCAGCGCAGGGACGAGAAAACCACCAGTGGCCACTAAGAAGGCGATCCTGTCATACAGTAATTGATTAGGGGGGTTAAATCGAAATCATATACTCACCGACCATTGTTAAGAGGAGAAATCGTACTCAGCGATGGCGAAGACAGTGGAGAGAAGAAGCGTTCTTCGACATGCTGCAAAGATGATCGTTGTCAATCTAGGGAGAGATTAATCTGATTGAGCCATTTCAATTTCATCCAACGACAACCACTTTTGTGATGTTTGGATTGGAGAAGCACGCACCGGGTCGTCGAGGGGAAGTCGAGTTTCTCGAGTCGCGCTTGCACATGGTTGGTCAGCTTCTCGTCGGAGAGCTCAGGCAGGTCACTTGCCTAATCCACATTATAAATATGACGAGGATAATTATTCAGAATATAATCTAGCGTATTCTTCGGTCGTCAGCAGTTGGGGAAGCGCTCGGATCACAGATACCGGTACAAATCGAAATCAACGTAGTTCAGAAAAACATAGCGTCCATTTCGGATCAAAAAGCCTTCTCTTATATACTGTATTCCTATCCTTCTAATTTGGATATCCGGCGTCGTATTATAACTATTATTATTATACCGGACCTGATTAGCACATTATGAAGGAAATCGCACCTCGATAGGACCAGCGAACGCTTTCGTGAACAAAGAGTTGAGCCACCAGAGCCACCACCCT
>Ga0154020_10006206_pt1 | contig 14014 bp, 11 predicted proteins | sample Klosneuvirus_201_FD_109709 | JGI IMG/M metagenome (GOLD analysis project Ga0154020, IMG submission 109709) | Active sludge microbial communities from wastewater, Klosterneuburg, Austria - Klosneuvirus_20160825_MG | ecosystem: Engineered > WWTP > Aerobic digester > Activated sludge | place...
ATTGACATGCTTAATTTTCGTGTAGTTAAAGAAATAAGATGAAAAATGGAAATCAATAAAAAGCCCAGAGGAATACTTACATAAATCCATTTGGAATCTAACAGTTGGTTGATATCAAAGCTGTTTTTTGAAAAAATTAGTCCGGTAACTGATGCCGCAAAATAATTGACAATGATGGCATGAAAGGAGTTGATTTTAAATTTATCAAAAAGCTTAAAAATAGCAAGTAACAATACACTGGCCACTATGTTTAAGATAATGTAAATCATCTTTCAAAGATACTATCTTATTTGGTTGAGTGAAATGGGTGAATGAAAGAGTGTTTGATTGCCTAATGAGTAAAGTGTACTTATAATTTACTGAACCAGGTATGTTGTTCTGGATAAGAATGTAGTTTTGTGTAAAATTTAAAAATATGAAAAAGATAATTACATTAATTTTCTCGCTTTACTTAGCAATTGATTCAAGCGCACAGATTTTTCATAAGAAATACGCTTATTCAGGCGAAATTATGCAGGGGGTTACTTCAGTAGTAAACAATAACAGAATTTACAATGCTTCCTCAAGCACGATGTTGCAAGGAATGTTTACAATTCAGAAAACTGATTTGGCAGGTAATTTAATCATGACACGCAGTATTTTTTATGGGACATCCGTACCAACTGTGAAAATCAACAAAATGATCACCAACGGTAATCGGTTATATATTGTAGGAAGTATCCAGCAATCTAGTCAAAGTGACGCTTTGGTTCTAGCTTTGGATACTAACTTGACTACGATTTATTATACAAAATCATATGGTACAAATACCGGTATGGATGTGTTTCATGATGTGTTGTTGGCCTCCAATAACGATTTAGTGATGGTAGGTAATTCAACGGTTCCTACAGGTACTGTTTCGTTAACAAAAGCTGTTCCGTTTGTTGTAAGAGCCGCTGCGTCTACAGGCACAGTGGTGTATCAGAAAATTTATGAGGACGCTAACAATAAATATTTGTATTCGGTAACTGAAGATGTAACAAACAATACCTTGTTTGCTGCCGGAAATATTCAAGGAACCAACGGCACCCACATCATGAAACTTACTAACGATAATTTAGGAAATGTTTTAACTGCGAAGAACATGATTTTCTCTGCAAACACCATGAGTGTAAAAAAACTTCAGGTGGCAGGAAATAAATTATTTTTGATTGGTGGTGATGTCAATAATAATCTTTTAACTGTTGAAACAGACTTAAGCGTCAATACTCTTGTGATGCCAAAGTTATATTCTAATTTTAAGTATCATGATTTGATTAAGGTGAATAAGACTAACTATATAGCCGGATTAACAGTTCCTACAGGTACATTTTCTTATTTGGCAGCTTTACGCATGGATTCTTTGTTTGTTCCACAGATTACAACAAATTATTCTTTGGTGCCGGTTCCGTCAACTTCTTGGTCAGGAGTTAATGTAGTAAACAAATCGAACACCATGTATTGGATCGCTACTGAAGGATGGACAGCTCCAAATCCATATACTAACCGTTATATTGTAGCATCCGACTTAGCACTGAATGCAACCTGCAATGGGGCATACCCCTTAACACCTGCTAACATTGTAAATACTATGGTAATGGCAACGTTTACTACACCAGTCAGTTCGTTTACTGTAGTTAACCACAATCCATTTACAAATGCGATGACTCCGACAATAACAACACTTTGTTCTACAACAGGTATTGAGAATGTAAATGAGATTTTCGAAAAATTTGTGATTAAGAATAGCTCAGAGAAAGTAGTGATTGAGTCGCCGTACAATGAATATGTTATTCAGTTGTTTGATATAACCGGTAAACTTGTTTTCGCGAAAAAATCTGATGCTTCAACCGACGAGATCTCCCTGGAAAATTTGAGCAGTGGTATTTATGTTGTAAAGTTAAACGCAGACGGATATGAACAAAGGCAAAAACTAATTAAGCAATAAAAAGAAAACCCGCTTTAATGCGGGTTTTTTATTTGGTATAATTTGTCTTTGCCTGACAATTCAAATGATTCAGGTAATTTAATTTTTGGCGCTGAAATGCCGTTCTTGAAATTTAATTCCGGATTAACGAAAATTCGCATCTCATCCCAACAATTTTGTTCAATCACACTGTGTAATAATTTAGCTCCTCCCTCAATAATTACACTTGAAATCCCTTCATGGTGTAAATGATTTAAAACCGAATCTTGTATTTTATCGTTGAAATTAATTTTGTAATAAGTCACATTACCCGAATTGTCTTTGTTTTGTTCTGTAAAAACAATGGTGCGCGCCTTGTTGTTGAATACTGCTAAGTCAGAGCTTAATTTTAAATCCTTATCAAGTATAATCCGCACAGGGTTTTTCCCTTCAACAAGCCTTACAGTTAGTTCAGGGTCGTCATTTACAACCGTATTAGTTCCAACCATAATTCCTTGTTCCTGAGCCCGCCATTGGTGTACCAGTTTTTTACTGTATTCTCCGGTTATCCAATTATCTTCCTTTATGTCTGATAAAGGTTTCCGGCAGATAAATCCGTTCGCGGTTTGAGCCCATTTCAGGATGATATAGGGGCGCTTTAATTCATGAAAAGTAAAAAAGCGTTTATTAAGTTCACGGCCTTCATTTTCTAAGACGCCTGTTACGGTTTCTATACCTGCATTTCTTAATTTTTCGATGCCTTTACCTCCAACTAATGGATTGGTATCGACATTGCATACTACAACTTTCTTAAATTTTTTATTGATTATCAGATCGGCACAGGGAGGGGTTTTGCCTTGGTGCGCGCATGGTTCCAGGTTCACGTACAAGGTGGCGTCACTAAAATTGAAATCGGATGGTAGTTGATTGATTGCATTCACCTCCGCGTGAGCTTCTCCGTATTTTACATGAAATCCTTCGGCTATAACCTGATTGTCTTTAGTAATCACGCAACCTACCATTGGATTGGGGGCCACTGAGCCTAGTCCTTTTGCAGCCAATTCGAAACATCTCCGCATGTGTTTTTCTGTATTCATGTTTCAAGTTTTAAACCTCTAATTACTGTAATTTCCGCCAATTATGGTAAAATTAATTAACATTAGATTTTTTGGTAGCAAAAACACCCTAATTTATGTAAATTTACCTTGTATTTTTTTAGAACTATGTTTGAAAATTTAAGTGATAAACTCGACCGCGCCTTTAAGGTATTAAAGGGCCATGGAAAAATTACGGAAATAAATGTTGCAGAAACATTAAAAGAAGTGCGTAAAGTGCTTTTGGATGCCGATGTGAACTATAAAGTTGCCAAGCAATTTACAGATTCGATTAAAGAAAAGGCGCTCGGTCAAAATGTATTAACATCAATTTCTCCGGGTCAATTACTTATTAAAATTACCCATGATGAATTAACTGCCTTAATGGGCGGGCAGAAAGAAGAAATTTTTCTTGGAGGAAATCCAACGATTATTTTAATGGGTGGTTTGCAAGGTTCTGGTAAAACTACATTTACCGGAAAGCTCGCCAATTTTCTTAAAACAAAAAAAGGCAAAAACCCTTTAATGGTTGCTTGCGACGTTTACCGTCCGGCCGCTATCGACCAGTTGCAGGTTTTAGGTGAGCAAATAGGTGTAGAAGTTTTTGCGAATAAAGAAGAAAAAAACCCAATAAGAATAGCTGAAGCAGCTATTAAACAAGCAAAAGAAAATGGTAATAGTGTTGTACTTATTGATACCGCCGGACGTTTGGCAGTTGATGAGACAATGATGACTGAGATTGCCGATTTAAAAAAGGCAGTTAAGCCAAATGAAATTTTGTTCGTAGTGGATGCCATGACCGGACAAGATGCAGTGAATACTGCCAAATCATTTAATGATCGTTTGGATTTTGATGGAGTTATATTAACAAAATTAGATGGCGATACCCGTGGTGGAGCGGCCTTATCCATTAAATCTATTGTAAATAAACCAATAAAATTTATTGGTACCGGGGAGAAAATGGATGCGCTGGATGTGTTTTATCCGGAGCGTATGAGCGACAGGATTTTAGGAATGGGCGACGTTGTAACTTTAGTTGAACGTGCTCAGGAACAATTTAACGAAGAGGAAGCCAGGAAATTATCGAAGAAAATTGCCAAGAACCAATTTGATTTAAATGATTTTTTAAGTCAGTTACAGCAAATTAAAAAAATGGGGAATATTAAAGATTTGGTAGGAATGATTCCAGGAGTTGGCAAAGCAGTGAAAGACGCGGATATAAATGAAGATGCTTTCAAACACATAGAGGCGATAATTTACTCTATGACACCTGAAGAAAGGAGCAAGCCTGAGCTATTAAATGGCTCAAGAAGGCAAAGAATTTCAAAAGGGTGCGGACAAAACATTAGTGAGGTAAATAAATTGTTGAAGCAATTTGAAGATACACGCAAAATGATGCGGATGATGAACGATAAAAATGCAATGAGCAAATTAATGCGCAATATGCCTAAAATGCCGGGGCAACCGTCATAAATTATTTAATATTCTTGACTTTCGTCTTGTTATTTATTAAATTGAAGCCTCAAATTGAAATTAGTAATTTAAATTCTTAACTCAAATGGAACTCATTGACGGAAAAAAGATATCGGAGCAGTTGCAAAATGAAATTGCAGCGGAAGTAAAAATTCTGAAAGCAGCCGGAAAAAAAACACCTCATTTGGCTGCTATTCTCGTTGGTGATGATCCTGCTTCAAAAGCCTATGTTGGTTCAAAAGTGAAAGCTTGCGAAAAAGTCGGATTTAAATCTACGCTCATTAAAATGGATGCATCAACTACTGAAAAGGAGTTGTTGCAAAAGATAGACGGATTGAATATGGATCCGGATATCGACGGATATATAGTTCAGTTACCTTTACCAAAACACATCGACGAACAAAAAATCAATGAGGCAATTCTTCCTGCTAAAGATGTTGACGGATTTCATCCGGTTAATTTGGGGAGATTGGTTTTAGATTTACCAACTTATGTGAGTGCAACCCCTTTTGGTATTGTTCAGCTTTTGGCACGATACAATATTCCAACTGAAGGAAAGCATTGCGTTGTATTGGGCAGAAGTCACATCGTTGGTTCACCAATGAGTATTCTGATGTCGAAAAACGCGAAGCCGGGTAACTGCACAGTTTCATTGTGCCATAGCAGAACAAAAGACTTAAAAGAATTTACTTTAAAAGCAGATATTATAATTGCAGCAATTGGCAAACCTGAATTTTTAACAGCTGATATGGTAAAACCGGGAGCTGTTGTGATTGATGTGGGTATTAACCGTGTTGATGATGCTACTCTGGAAAAGGGTTACAAATTAGTAGGTGATGTGAAGTTTGATGAAGTAGCTCCTAAATGTTCTTACATCACGCCTGTGCCGGGTGGGGTAGGACCAATGACCATTGCATCGCTTTTAAATAATACTTTGCTTTCAGCTAAGAAAGAGATTTATAAGTAAATCCTTATTAAAGAAATTATTGGTTGCAATAATGATTCTGAAGATTAGTCACGGGTAAAAACAGAAGCGTTTATAAAATGTATTCAGAAGAAGAGCAAAACAATAAATGGAGAAACGATCCCGGCAATTGGTTTTTAGGTATCTTTTATTTTAATAAAAACGACAAACGGTTTTTACTTCCCAAAAAAATTCCTGCGTTTGGCTTCACGGTTAATTTCGCTAACCCACAAGCTTATTTGTTTTTGGCAGCATTAATGCTGTTAATCGGACTTTTAACCCGTATTTAAGGGTAAACAAAGTGAATAGATTCTTTCACCTTTTTACCTTCTTGCGTTGCTGCTTGCCAGTTAGGCATATTTAGTAAAATATTTTCAAGTTCTTTTTCGCAATTGTTGCAGTTAGATAAATCTGTAAGGAATTTTACCTTGCTCACTTTCCCGTTTTCGTTAATGGTAAGTTTCGCTTTAAATTCTTTCACATTGTTTTTTAACGTTGCATTTTTATCAATTTCCGATTTAATATAATCCTGCGCTTTGCTGTAATTTTTATTAATAAAAACCGGTTGTGCTAATACACTTGATTCATCTTTTTTGCCTGAAATTAATCCGGCGCCGGCAGCCTGTGAAGCAGGAACATTATTAACTTTAGCAAGATTATCTTCAGTTTTATCTTCAGTCGCTAAAGCTTCTCCTTCGCTTTTGCTTCTTTCTTTTCTTGAATCACTTTCACCTATTGCAGCTTTTTTCTTCGGACCACCAATAGGAACTGTGCTTCTTGGTTTGGCATCGGCGAGTCCTTTGTCTTCAGAAGGTTTTGATGGAGCTTCTTTTTCTGAGACCTTTTCTGCTTTAAAAACTTCTTTTTGTTCTTCAGCTAAGGCGGTGACAGGCGCAGGCGCATTACTTTCCTCTCGGTTATTGCGGGTCAATTGATCTTTATCAGATGCCTTAGCGTCATCAGTGCTTTGTTCATTCTTATTAGCAGTTGATTTTGTGGAAACCATCTGGTTTTCTCGTCTTGTTTCGTTTTCAGTTTCTTGTTTTAAATCGTGGCTTGAGCCGGATGCCGGATTTTCTTTACTCGACTCTTCTTCTGGTGCAGCATTGTTAGGTTCATTCGATTCTAAAGCAGGAGAAGGTTGTCCGGGCAATTGTTCAGTTTTATCGTTTTCATTATTTAAAGCCAGCTCTTGTTTCCCGTTGGTGAAGAAGGTATAAAACAGAACACTAAGTCCAACAACAATTACCAAACCGGCAGCCATGCTTAAATAAAAAAATGTGCCTTTACCGGATTTTTTTTCAAAGTAAACTTCATCAATTTGTGCATTGAGTTTGTTGTTTAAAGATTTTGCTAAAGCAGGATTTTCCAAAGAGGCAAAACCTTCCAGGGCTTCCTTTTCAAAATCATCTAAACCACCCGAATCATTTGATTCAAGCCGCTTCAATAACTCATCGCTGTTAGGCGTATTTTTATTCAGCTTTTTGGTCATTTTGCAATTCTGTTATTTTTAGCTTCAAGTTTCTTTTTCCGTTTTGTATATAACTCTTTACTTCATTGGCATTAAATCCTGTAATTTCTACAATTTCGTTATAGGATTTATTCTTGTAATAGAATAAAATAATGCACTGCTTTTGCTCCTTGCTTAAATCATTTAATGCCGTTTCAAGTTTTGTAATGGTACTTTCTTTTTCTTCATGTTCGGTATTAAGATGTAACACTTCTCCCGAATCCATAAACAAATCTTTATTGTCTTGTAACTCAATGTCTTTTTTAAGTTTAGATTGTTTTTTGCGAAGCTCCATTAAACACATGTTTTTGGAGTAGGTATATAGCCAGCTTTTAAAGAATTCTATCTTGTGTTTCTTAAGGTCAGAAGTGAGTTTTTCGAATATTTGCATCACAATGTCTTGGGCTTCATCCTCGTTTTTGAGGTATTTAATACATAAACCCAGTACTAAATGTGAATAACGCTTGAATAAGATACCTAAAAAAAGGTTGTTGTTTTCTGTACAATACCTGTTAATCAGCTCGTTATCATTAAGGTCATTATATTCGCTTTTGTACAGCATTGACATTAAAATTACTAAAAATAAAGAAATTAACAGTTTTTTCACTTAATAATTATTAAATTGTATAGGCAAAATTCTAATGTTATATTTGTAGACTAGAGTGGCATAGATCTTGCTATTTCTCATATTTTGGTAAGGATTGTAAAATATTTATTAGTGTTATTGGTTTTAATCGGGTCATTCGGTTTTAATCAGAATATTGATACCAACGCCAAGATTAAAGCAGTATTCTTGTACAATTTCACCCGTTATTTTGAATGGCCTGATGCCAAAAAAACCGGCAATTTCATTATTCATGTTGTTGGCAAAAACGACGCATTGGTTAAAGAGCTCAACAAGATGGCCGAAAGTAAAATGGTGGGTAGTCAAAAGATGGAGATTGTTTATACCGCTGCGTTCGATGGTAAAACAAAACCACACATGTTGTTTTTGTTGCCTGATGTGAGCAAGATGATTCCTGATATTACTTCAAAACTTAAAGGTAAAGGTGCTTTGGTAATTGCGGAAAAAGATGGTGCTGCAAAAAGCGGAGCTGCAATAAATTTTGTAATTATAGAGAATAAGCAAAAATTTGAATATAGTAAAAACAGTGCCGTTAAGGCAGGATTAAAAACCAGCGAGGATTTTAAAGCCCTTGCCATAGCTGTGGATTAAAATGAAGATAACGAAATTGAAATATTTGGTTCTTCTGTTCAGCGTAATGTTGGGCTCTGTTTCTATTGGACAAATTGAAAAGCTCGACAGGGTGCAGCAATGCATGCAAGCAAAAGATATTGTTTGTGCCAAGCAAGCTGTTGACTCTGCGTTTTTAGATCCTAAGACGCGTCAGGCATACGCAGGATGGTATTACAGAGCTTTTGTTTATTATGAGTTAAGCAAGAAAGATAAGTACAATATTATTTCTTCTAACCGCGACACTTCAATTTATTCAGCCATCAGGTCAAACAACTCAAAACCTGCTCCTGAACAAGCATGGAAAGATGGCAACAATAATGTAATTAAAAAGCATTCAGAAACTTATTATAACATGTGTATTAAGTATCTGTATGATTCTTTGAAATACGAAAAGAGTTCGGCCGCTTATCTTAAGTATAAAACACTTTATGCATTAATTGACAGTTCATTTAACTTCAAGGCAAAAGACATTGAATATTATTCGGCTGTAGGCTCACACTACGCAGATTTGTTTAACGCAAATACCTCTAAAACCGAGTACAGTGAAGTAGGAAAAGTAGCTTTAATGAAAGTGTTAGATTTGGATCCTAAAAACATAAGTGCAAGTGTTAACCTTGGAATTATATATTACAATCAAGGCGTTAACTTAATTAATTCAATGGACCTTGATACTCCTTTAGATAAACTGGAAATCATTCAGGATAATTCAGCCAAATTATTTAAACAGTCATTACCATTTATGAACCGAGTTTACGAACTAGACCCTAAGAATGTTAAAGCTCTCGAAAGTTTAAGCCGTATTTACCATGCGTTAAACGATACTCAGAAGGCAGAAGAGTTTAACAGCAAGTTGGAAAAAGCAAAGCAGGGTAATTAACAATAAATAATGGCAATAAGGTTTACAATTGGAAAAAAAATCGGTACTGGTTTCGGTACCTTAATTGGCCTTACCATTGTTGCCTTTGTTCTAACACTCTTCACATTAACTGAAAGTAAAACAAAAACTGAAACAGTGGTTGATCAGGTTGCACCCAGTGTAGCCCAGTTAAAAGAGTTCAACTTTTTATTACAGCGTTCCCAAACACTTATTTCAAAGTGGTATTATAGCAAAAACGTTAACGACCAGGGCCGCGAAGAACTCCATAAATTAATTACAATTGACTATCCTGCAAAACGTAACAGTATTCACGAGTACGCAAAAAAATGGACGCCTGATGAGGTGAAGTTGTGGTATGATATTAAGAACAGAACAGAAGCTTTATTCTTCACCTATCAGCAGGATATTATGACTCCGCTTAATTCATTAGAGTCTTATGAAGATGCCTCAATTTATTTTCTCGCCCAGGATGCTTTGGAAAATGCAGAGAAGGATTTAAAAGTACTATATGAGCGCTTGAACTTTTTAATAGATAAGAAAAATGATACTGCCGATGATGTGAAATATCAAATGTTCACGTCGTTTAGATTCCTTGAAAGCATAGTAAAATACCTGGGTTTCGCTTTAGTTTTTGGAGGAATTTTAGTAGCCTTCTTAACAGCCCGTTCAATTGTTCGTCCGGTACAGCAACTTAAGAAAATGCTCTTATCAATGGGCTTGGGAATATTACCTAAGGAAAGAATCAGTTTCCGTACAGATGAAATTGGTGAGATGGGAACAGCTCTCAATAATCTTATTGAATCCATGGAGCGAACGACGGAATTCGCTAAGCAAACAGGGTCAGGTAATTTCGGAGCGTATTTTAAGCCGCTTAGTGAAGGCGATTCATTAGGTCATGCTTTATTAAAAATGCGTGATGATTTAGCTGAAAATGAGCGTTCATTAGAGCAAAAAGTAATTGAAAGAACTGAAGAAGTTGTAAGACAAAAAGAAGAAATTCAGGATAAAAATCAGGAGCTCGAAATCCTTTACAAACAGGTTACAGATAGTATCCATTACGCCAAAAGGATACAGGAGGCTATTTTACCGCCACAGGAATTGTTTGACCAATTAATGCCTAATTCTTTTGTATTGTATAAACCAAAGGATATTGTAAGTGGGGATTTTTACTGGTTGGATAAGAAAGGCGATAGCATTTATTGTGCGGCGGTTGATTGTACCGGACATGGTGTTCCGGGAGCATTTATGAGTATCGTTGGTTCTAATCTGTTGAAAGATGCCGTTAATAACACTAATTTATACGCCCCTTCCGAAATAATGGATAAGTTAAATGAAGGAGTGGCCAGTACATTGCATGTAGGATTAACAGAAAAGCAAACCAAAGACGGGATGGATATGACGCTTGTGGCGATTGACTACAAAAAATTAGAGCTTCAGTTTGCAGCAGCATTTAATCCGCTTTACATTGTGCGTGACGGCCAATTAATACAACATAAAGCTGATAAATTCCCTGTTGGTGCCTTTGTTGGTGAAACACGCAAATTCGCGAATTGTACCGTTGAACTTAAAAAAGGGGATACTATCTATATTTTCTCTGATGGTTATGCCGACCAATTCGGTGGACCTAAAGGTAAAAAGTTTATGGCCGGAACTTTTAGAAATTTGCTGCTTGAAGTAAGCAGTCTAACTGCTCTTGAACAAAAGAAAAGACTCGACGAGACTATAGAAAAATGGAGGGGGCAGCTCGAACAGGTTGACGATATCCTGATTATCGGCATTAAAATCTGATTTAATTCATGCAAATAACTTTGCTCGAAAGCTTATACAAGTTATATTTGCGTCTCTTATAAAAATACAATGGCTCAGTTTGATTTAATAATGCCTAAAATGGGCGAAAGTGTTGCAGAAGCAACTATCATTAAATGGACAAAAAACGAAGGTGACAAAATCAAAACCGATGAAACGGTCTTAGAGATTGCTACTGATAAAGTTGATAGCGAAATCCCATCGCCTTTTGAAGGTGTTTTAATAAAGAAATTGTTCAAGGAAGGCGAAGTTGTGCAGGTTGGCTCGGTAATTGCCCATATTTCCTCCGACGCATCTGCCTCTGTTGCATCAACGCCAAAGACTAATTCACCTGAAGTTAAAGCAACGACAACCGCTCCGGAAGTTAAAACAAATGTTGCTAATACCAATACAGATTTTAGCAAGTCAGATAAATTCTACTCACCATTGGTTAAAAATATTGCCAAAGAAGAGGGGGTTACTGTGGCGGAACTGGATAATATTTCCGGAACCGGACAAGGTGGTAGAGTTACAAAAGCAGATATTTTAGCTTACTTACCAAACAGAAACAAACAAACTACTACGGTTAGTTCAACTCCGGAAGTAGTTAATACCAATGCCGCTGCAAAATCTCAATCTGTTGGCGATAATGCTGTGATTGTTTACCGCCCGGCTGTTTCTGTAGGTGCTGGTGATGAAATTATTGAGATGGACCGCATGCGTAAAATTATTGCCGATAACATGGTAATGAGCAAGCATGTGTCACCTCACGTTACTTCCTATGTTGAAGCAGATGTGACCAATCTGGTATTATGGAGAGATAAAGCGAAGAAAGAATTTGAAAAGCGTGAAGGGGAAAAATTAACCTTTACTCCTCTGTTTATCGAGGCAGTTGCTAAGGCAATAAAAGATTTCCCAATGATTAATATCTCAGTAGATCAAACGGGAACAAAAATAATTAAGCGTAAGAACATCAATATCGGTATGGCTGCCGCACTTCCATCTGGTAACTTAATTGTACCGGTTATTAAAAACGCCGACGAAAAAAATCTTATTGGAATTACAAAAGCAGTTAACGATTTAGCCTCACGCGCCAGAGCCAATAAACTACAGCCTGATGAAATACAGGGCGGAACATTTACCTTAACTAACGTTGGTAATTTCGGCAACGTGATGGGTACACCAATTATTTTGCAACCCCAAGTAGCAATTATGGCTGTTGGTGCCATTAAAAAGAAACCTGCAGTTATTGAAACTCCTCAGGGAGATATGATTGGCATCCGTCACTTTATGTTCCTTTCATTATCGTACGACCATAGGGTTGTTGACGGTTCTTTAGGTGGCAGTTTCCTCAGAAAAGTGGCCGATTACCTCGAAGCATGGGATTCTAACAGAGCCATTTAACCGGAAGGTTTATTAACCATTAGCTGTTTGTATCATTCTCGTTTTCAGCTACTAATCGAGTCTGATTATTTATTATTTGTATATATTTGCCCAAATAATAGATAAAAATGAAGAATTTTTTTGTTATCATTTTATTAGCAATCTGCCTTTCAATTCAGGGGCAAAGTCCAACCGGTGGATACAAAGATTATTTCCGTGAAGGAAATTATTTATTGCTTGAAGAAAATTATGAAATGGCCTTAAGAAATTTTCTTAGAGCTTATGAGATCGATTCGTCTTCTGCTAACATCAATTACAATGTTGGCTTGTGTTATTTGAAGTCGGCGATACATAAAGCAGATGCCGAAGCCAAGCTGTTAAAATCCATTAATCATATTAGTAAGCATTATCGCATGGATGACCATACCGAAAAGGATGCTCCTCCTATGGCCCTGTTTTATTATGCTCAGGCTTTACATGTTAATTATAAATTCGATGAGGCTTCAGAATATTATAATAAATTCATGGTTTATGTTGAAGATGATAAAGATTGGAAAAAAGAAATTGAATATTATAAAAACCAAACTACTTACGCTAAACAATTAATTGCCGCACCTATTAGTGTTCAAATTGCTAATATGGGCGACAGTATCAATAGCGAATTCCCTGATTTCAGTCCGGTACTTAGTGCTGACGAAAGAACAATGATTTATACGACACGTAGACCTGGTGGAACAGGTGGCGAAAAAACTCCTGAAGGTCAATACTTCGAAGATATAGTAGTTTCATATAAAGATGATAACGGAAAATGGAGCAAGCCTGTTTCATTAAGTGATTATGTAAACACAAATGGTCACGAGGCTTCTGTAAGTTTAAGTGCCGACGGACAAACATTAATTGTGTTTAGGGATGATGCAGGTAATGGAAATATTTATTTCACACAGTGGGATGGAAAAACCTGGGGCGGACTTCAAAGTTTCGGTTCAGATATTAATACTAAGCACTGGGAACCACATGCTTGTTTAAGTGTGGATGGTAATACCCTATACTTCACTTCGGATAGACCCGGAGGTAAAGGCGGAAGGGATATTTACCGAGCAGTTAAATTACCGAATGGCAAATGGAGTAAATCATTAAATCTGGGAAGCGATATCAATACCGAATATGATGAAGATTCACCGTTTATGCACCCCGATGGTAAAATGTTCTTCTTCGCATCTAAAGGACATAAAACAATGGGTGGTTTCGATTTAATGTTTTCAGTAATCGATGATAATGGGAAATTTTCAGCTCCAATTAATTTAGGTCATCCAATTAATACGCCTGACGACGATGTGTTTTATTCAACTTCGCCTGATGGTAAGCGCGCCTATTTTTCTTCAGCCAAAGATGGTGGTTTCGGTGAAAAAGATATTTACGTAATAAGCATTGCAGGTGTTGCTGAGAAAGCTTTAGCTTTATTTAAAGGGCAAATTATTCCTGCCGAAGGCGAAACGTTGCCTGAGGATATGGTTATAATCGTTACTGATAAATTAACAGGAGAAAACATTGGAACTTACCGCCCTAAAATGGCGAACGGAACATTCGCAGTTATTTTACCTCCGGGCAAAGAATACACGTTCTCATATCAAGCCCCTAGAGGAGAAGAGTTCTACAGCGAAGATATATTTGTAACCAACGAATTGACTTATCAGGAAATTAAGAAAGAAATTAATCTTGAACCAATAAAGTTATTGGGCAAAATCAAAGTTCGTGATAAAGGTATTC
>Ga0154020_10006207_pt1 | contig 14014 bp, 12 predicted proteins | sample Klosneuvirus_201_FD_109709 | JGI IMG/M metagenome (GOLD analysis project Ga0154020, IMG submission 109709) | Active sludge microbial communities from wastewater, Klosterneuburg, Austria - Klosneuvirus_20160825_MG | ecosystem: Engineered > WWTP > Aerobic digester > Activated sludge | place...
CGGTGCGTGACGCCCTCGCGATGCTCGACACGAGCGACTTCGACGCGAGCATCGACGTCCCGGTCGTCCTCGACGAGCCCATCGCCGCCCCGGACGGGCCCTCCGAGGAGTCGCTCGACGATCAGGTGGTCGAGGAGGTCCAGGCCAAGAAGCCGCCGCTCCCGCGCAAGAAGGCGCAGAGCGAGCCCGCGCCCGCGGTCGGCACGACGCTCCCCGCCCAGGCGGCGAGCGAAGACCTCCCGAAGATCGTCACGGCCGCCGCAGCGAGCAGCGCAGGGCCCGCCCAGGCCGCCCCCCTCGCGTCCCCGCTGCCGCCGCCCGCCACCACGCAGCCCGTCACCCAGCCTGGAACGGCGGCGGCCACGCAGCCCGCGGCCGCAGCGGCCTCTCCTGCGCCCTCGGCGCCGGTGATGACCACGCCCGAGGCGCCCGAGCAGAAGCGCAAGAAGCGGCAGTGGTTCGAGGAGCTCTTCAACGACGACTTCGTGCGCACCATGCCGCGCATGCGCACCACGTATCTGGAGCGTGAGGCTCGCTTCATCGAGGACGCGCTCGGCTGCGAGAAGGGCGCGACCATCCTCGATCTCGGCTGCGGCTCGGGCGAACAGGCGGTCGCGCTCGCCGGTCGCGGCTACGAGGTCATCGGCGTCGATCTCTCGCTCGCCATGCTCGCGCGCGCCGCCGACGAGGCCGCCGAGAAGCAGCAGCGCATCAACTTCCTCCAGGGGGACATGCGCGAGCTGACCTTCGAGGCAGCGTTCGACGGCGTGTACTGCTGGGGCATGACCTTCGGCTACTTCGACGACGCGAAGAACGCCGAGGTGGTCGCCAAGATCCACCGCGCCCTGCGCCCGGGCGGGCGGTTCCTGCTCGACATGTCGAACCGCGACTTCCTCGCCTGTCGCCTGCCTTCGATGGTGTGGTTCGAGGGGGACGGTTGCGTGTGCATGGACGAGGTGCAGCTCAACTCGATCACGAGCCGCCTCCAGGTGAAGCGCACGCTGATGATGGAGGACGGGCGCCAGCGCGAGCTCGAGTACACGATCCGCCTCTACGCGCTGCACGAGCTCGGCAAGCTGCTCCACGACCACGGCTTCCGGGTGGTCGAGGCGAGCGGCGACACCTCGACCCCCGGCGTGTTCTTCGGCGCCGATTCGCCCCGCATCCTGATCCTCGCCGAGAAGAAGTGAACGGAGCGAGCGGGGCGAAGCGCGGCACGCTGCGGGGTGCGCTCGTCGTGGTCACCGTGACGGCGACCGCCCGCCACGCCGCGGCGAATCCGCCGCCACCGAAGGCACCGTTCTCGGATCCACCGATCCAGGCGCCGACGCGCAGCGAGGCCGCGACCATCGTGCGGCTGCACCCGACGGCGTGCTTCGTGCTCTTCCCCTCGGGCGGCGCGCTGGTCGCCTCGTGTCCTCCGGAGCTGCTCGGGCAGGCGCTCGGAGCCTCCATCGAGCGGAAGGGGTCCGGCGTGTGTGAGCACGTCCCGTTCCCTCCGGGCGCGAAGGGGGCCAAGACCGGCGCCGTGCCGTGTCCGACCGTGCTCACCGACGTGTTCCCCGCCGGCAAGGTGAACGAGGCGAGCGAGGTCTTCCTCGTCGAGGAGAAGAAGCGCAACGCCCCGCCGCCCCCGCCGTGGGCGCCCCCGCTCCCTGCGCGTCTCGCGGCGCCCACCGTGGCGCGCCAGCCCGAGGGGTGTGGCGGATGCGCCACCTCGCCGAACGCGACGGCCGCCCCTACGTTCTCCTTGGCTGCGCTGTTCCTCCTCGGAGCCCGCCGCCGCACCCGTGCAGCCCGAAAGTGACGTCGCGCAGGGGCCGAAGGCGCCGGAGCGGCGGCACGTAGGGCAAACCAAGGAACCCGTGCAGCCCGAAAGTGACGTCGCGCAGGGGCCGAAGGCGCCGGAGCGGCGGCACGTAGGGCAAACAAAGGGAACACGGAATGTCCACTTCTGTTCGTGCGTCGATCGGGGACGTGCGCTCGCTGCCCTCCACGCTTCGCGCCCAGCTCGCCGAGCCCCTGACCAGGCCCGAGCGGGCGGTGTCGCTCACGCTGGCCGTGGTCGCGGCCGTGGCGTGCCTGCTCGGATTCTTCCCCCGGCCCGTCGATGGGGTGGGCATGCGGCTCCTGGTCGCCATCACCAGCACCTTCCTCGCGATGTGGCTGGGGCGGCTCGCGCTGCGGCAGAAGAGCCGGGGCGGCGCCATCACCGCGACCCTCGTCTTCGGCGCGCTGCTCGGCGCCCTCAACGCCCAGCTCCCGGTCATCCTCCTGTTCGCGGGGGAGCGCCACGGGTCGTTCGTGGCAGTCCTCCTCGCGGGCTGCCTCCTCGGTGCCCTCGTGGGTGGGGTCATCGGCGTGCTCTACGGCATCGCCTTCGCCCCGTTCGTCGCCTGGGTGCGCAAGCGCCTCGGCCCCACGTTCGACGACGTCGATCGGGTCCACGAGGCCTGTGGCGGGGCGCTCGCGGGCTATGCGGCGTTCTTCGCGCTCCTGACGCGCGCGATCGGCCCCACCACCCGCTTCGGAGACCTCGGCCTCGCCCTCATGGCCCTCGCCGGCCTCGGCGTCTTCGCGCGCGCGCGGGGCCGCCGCCGGGCACGTCGGCGCTTCGTCGACACGATCGCCCATGGGCGCACCCAGGGGCTCCGCCTCCGCGTCGCGCGTCCCGACGAGCCGCTCGACCAGCTCCCTGTGGTCGACGGAGAGGGCGCCGTGCTCGAGGCCTACGGCGACGACGGCTACCGGGACGCGCCGGTGCCCCTCGCGCGGGTCGCCCTGCACTGAACGAGCACGAACCGAGAGACGCAAGACGTGCGGGGTGGCGCGGCTCCTTCGCAGAGGCGCGTAGCGCGCGCGCTGCGTCCAGCGGGTTCGCGCGGCACGAGCCATGCTCGGACCTCGGACATGGCCACCCTCGTCGACGCCTACTCCGACCTCACCCCCCACGAGCAGCGCAACGTCGTCGCGGTGCTGACGGAGTTGCTCCAGATCGCGCTCGACGCCGAGCAGGGGTTCATCCACGCCGCGCGCGACACCCAGGGCGACTCGGGGCTGCGCGCCGTGTTCGAGGACTACGCCGGCCGGCGGGCGACGATGGCCAAGCAGCTGCGCGACCAGCTCGATCGCCTCGGCGCTCCGTCCGACATGACCGGCACGATGGTCGGCAAGGTGCACCGCACGTTCATGGACGCGGTGGCCGCCGTGGTGAAGGGGCGTCCTGTGCGCATGCTCGTCGAATGCGAGCGTGGCGAAGCCTTCGCGCTCCGCAAGTGGGAGTCTGCGCTCGAGATGAAGCTCCCGATGGACGTCGGCAACGTCCTCCTCGATCAACGCACGGAGATCCAGGGCACGCACGACGCCTTCGACCGCATGCGCCGCCCCTGGTAGCCCCCCGTCGTCGGGCGGACGCCGAGGGTCGTCCCACGCGAGGGTCGATCGCGGCGGCGCGCGAGGCGTCCGCCGTCTCGCCGCGCAGCGGCGCGCGGGGTGGGAGGCCGGTCTGCGACGCGACGAGCCCCGACAGGGGCGAAGTCGGCGGCGCGGCCGCCGACCCCGAGGGGGCGCGAGCCCCCTCAAGAACTAGAGCTTGTCGCAGTCGAAGACCGTGTCCATCGACGCGAGCTCGAACGACACGCGCCCTGCGCGCTTCTTCTTCTTGCCGTCCATCACCATGGGCGAGACGGTCAGCGCGTAGGCGGGGATGCCCGCGGCGCTCGCCTCGTCGTTGCAGTCGGCGAGCTCGCCCTTCCACGCGCCCGTGCCCGAGTACTGCGTGCCGTCGGGGCAGGTGAGGGTCTTCTGCTTCTCGTCCCACTGGAAGTGCACCGTGCCGTGCGCGGCCTTGATCTCGAACGTGCCCGCGCCGCGGCCCTCTTCGCTCGGTGGCTTGTCGATCGAGACGCTGAACTCGAAGCACTTCTTGTCGCCCTTGCCCATGAACAGCTCGCGCACCTCGCACTTGCCGTCGGGGTCGCACGCCTGACCGAACTTCACCGCCTGGTCGTCGGGCAGGACGCACATCGTGGCGTCGTCCTTCTGGAGCTTGCCGGGGCCGCTCGCCTTGCCGCTCAGGCACGAGACGATCTTGGTGGTGAACACGCGCCAGCACGACTCGGGGTTCTTCGCGAACGCGCAGTCGAGCTTCTTGGGCGCGCTCGCGCTGGCGCTCGCGACCGGCGCCACTGGCTCGGGGTTGCCCCCGCCGCAGCCCGCCGGGACGAGCGCGACCAGCGAGCACGTGGTGATGAGGACGACCGTGAACGACAACCCCCGTCGCATGCCGCGAGGCTACACGCGCGCCCGCACCGTCGCCAACCGGTCACATGGAGGTGACGCGGAGTCGGCTCAGCACTCGATCTTGGCAACCCGTCGCTCGTGCCGACCACCCTCGAACGCGGTCGCGAGGAACACGTCGAGGATGTCGGTCGCGAGGCCCACACCGACCACGCGTTCGCCCAGCGTGAGCACGTTGGCGTCGTTGTGCCCGCGGGCGTTGCGCGCCGTGAACGTGTCGCTGCAGTTGACCGCGCGGATGCGCGGGTGGCGGTTGGCGGCCATCGCCATGCCGACGCCCGTGCCGCAGACCAAGAGGCCGCGATCGGCCTCACCGGCCTCGAGCTTCTTCGCGACCTGGTGCGCGAAGTCGGGGTAGTCGACCGAGGTGCCCTCGTGCACGCCGAGGTCTTCGATCGCGTGGCCGCGCGCGCGCAGGTGCGCGACGAGCTCGTCCTTCAACCGGAAGCCGGCGTGGTCGGCCGCGACGACGATGCGCATCAGGACACCCGCGAGATGACGAGCGTGGCGTTCGTGCCGCCGAAGCCGAACGAGTTGGAAAGCACGTGATCGACGCGACGCTCGCGCGCGGTGTGCGGCACGAGGTCGAGCCCCGCGACGGCCGGGTCGGGGTCGTCGAGGTGGAGGGTGGGGGGGATGATGCCCTCCGAGATGGTCATCGCGGCGATCGCCGCCTCGACCGCGCCCGCGCTGCCGAGCAGGTGGCCCATGGTGGACTTGGTCGACGAGATGGCGAGCTTGCCGCTCGTCGCGTGGTCGCCGAACACGTGGCGGATCGCGAGGGCCTCCTGGATGTCGCCCTGTGGCGTGGAGGTGCCGTGCGCGTTGATGTAGCCGACCGCGCTCGGATCGAGCTTGGCGTCGCGCAGGGCGAGGCGCATCGCGCGGGCCGCGCCCTCGCCCTCGGGGGCGGGCTGGGTGATGTGGTGCGCGTCGCTGGAGGCGCCGTAGCCCGTGAGCTCGGCGTAGATGCGGGCGCCGCGCTTCTTGGCGCGGGTGAGCGACTCGAGCACGAGGGTGACCGCGCCCTCGCCGATGACGAAGCCGTCGCGGCCCTTGTCCCAGGGGCGCGAGGCGGTGGAGTCGTTGCGCTTCGAGAGCGCCATCATCGCGCAGAAGCCGCCCACGCCGAGGTGGGTGATGGCCGCCTCGGCGCCGCCCGCGATCATCACGTCGGCCGCGCCGCGACGGATCCAGCCGGCGGCCTCGCCGATGGCGTGCGCGCTCGAGCTGCACGCGCTCGTGGTGCAGAACGACGGCCCGCGGAGGCGGTGCAGGATGGAGACCTGCCCGGCCGCGAGGTTGGCGATGGTCTGCGGGATGAAATAGGGGGTGACCCGCTTCGGACCCTTGTCGCGGAGCGTGTTGTGGCTGTTCTCGATGGCCTGCAGGCCGCCGAGGCCGACGCCGATGATGGTGCCGGTGGTGTCGCGCTCCTCCTCGGTGAGCTCGAGCGCCGCGTCGCCGAAGGCGATGTGCGTGGCCGCGATGCTCATGGCCGAGAAGCGGTCGAGCTCGCGCGCCTTGCGCTTGTCCGCGAGGTAGGGCTCGACGGCGAAGTCCCGGACCTCGCCCGCGACCTTGGAGGCGTACTCGGTGGTGTCGAAGTGGGTGATGGGGCCGATCGCGCTCTTGCCGGAGAGCACGTGGCGGAACGGCTCGATCGTGCCGATGCCGTTCGGGATGACGAAACCGATGCCCGTGATGACGACGCGCTCCATGTCACCTTCCTGAAGTCGAGAGCGGCCCCCTTCTGGGGCCGGGACACCCAGCCGCCCAGGCCGCTCGACGTGGCTGAGCTTCCGGGCGGAAACAGCGCGGGGGGCCTTCGCCCCCCGCTCTCGGTCACTTCTTGGCGTGAGCCGAGATGTAGTCGATGGCGTCGCCCACCGTCCGGATCTTCTCGGTGTCCTCGTCCGGGATGTCGATCTCGAAGCTCTCCTCGAAGGAGAGCACGAGCTCCACGACCTGCAGCGAGTCCGCCCCGAGGTCCTCGATGAACTTCATCTCGCGCGCAATCTTCGCAACATCCTCTTGGAAGTGCTGCGCGATGATCGCCTTGACCTTCGCCTCGATGTCCATGGTCCGTCCTTCCGTCTCTTCGACGTTTGCGCATCGGCCCCTTACTCCGAACCCTCGCCGGAGGGAACGGTTCGGGGCCATTTTTCACACGTACATGCCCCCGTTGACGCGGAGTGTCTGTCCGGTGACGAAACCTGCCTGCTCACTGGCCAGGTACAGCACCGCCGCCGCGACGTCCGCGGGGGTGCCCGGGCGGCCGAGCGGGGTGCCCTCGAGCATGGCCTTCTTGGCTGCTTCGGGCAGCCCGGCCGTCATGTCGGTCTCGATGTAGCCGGGCGTGATCGCGTTCACGGTCACCTGACGCGACGCGTACTCCTTGGCGATCGACTTCGTGACGCCGAGCAGGGCGGCCTTGGTCGCCGCGTACGCGGTCTGGCCGGGGTTGCCCATCTCGCCGACCACGCTCGAGACGAAGACGATGCGGCCGAAGCGGGCCCGCATCATGGGTTTGATCGAGGCGCGCGCGACGGCGAGCGCGCCGCGCAGGTTCACGGCGAACAGCTTCTCGAGGTCGTCGTCCTTGAGCCGGATGAGCAGCTGGTCGATCGAGATGCCCGCGTTGGAGACGGCGATGTCGAGCCGCCCCTTCTGCTTGGCGATCGCGTCGATCGCGGCCTCGGTGGCCTTGGTGTCGGCGACGTCGAAGCACACCGCTTCGGCCTTGCCACCCGCGGCGCGGATGGCCTCGCAGGTCTCCTTGGCCGCGGCCTCGCCGCGCGCGTAGTTCACGAACACCTCGGCGCCCGCGGCGGCCAGCGTCTCGCTGATCGCGCGACCGATGCCGCGCGAGCCACCGGTGACCAGGGCCACGCGGCCGTCGAGTCGGAAGAGCGGGAGGGGCGTGGTCATGCTTGCTCCGTGGCGAAGAAGGCAGGCACCGCCTCGATGCCGGCGAGATCCGAGACGTTGTGGACGCGCAGGCCCAGCGCGATTCGCTTGCAGAGGCCCGCCAGCACCTTGCCGGGGCCGATCTCGAGGGCGTGGGTGACGCCGGCCGCGACCATCGCCTCGACCGAGGCCTGCCAGCGCACGGGCGAGGCGACCTGCTGCACGAGCGCCTCGACGATCGCGGCGGGCTCGACCCGCGGCGACGCGTCCACGTTGGCGACCACCGGGAAGCTCGGCGCGCGGACCGTGACGGCGCCGAGCGCGGTGCGCACGACGTCGGCCGCGGGGGCCATCAGCGCGCAGTGGAAGGGCGCGCTCACCTTGAGGGGGATGGCCTTGCCCTTGCGCGCGGCGACCAGCTCGCCGGCCTTCTTGACCGCGTTGGCGCCGCCCGCGATCACGATCTGACCGGGGGCGTTGAAGTTCGCGGGGCTCACGACCTCGCCCGTCGCGGCGGCGGCCTCGCGGCACACCTCCTCGACGACGGTGGCGTCTGCGCCCATGACCGCGCTCATCGCACCCACGCCGGCCGGCACGGCCTCCTGCATGGCGCGCCCGCGGCGGTGCACGACCACGCACGCGTCCTCGACCGAGAGCGCCCCGCCGGCGACCAGGGCCGCGTACTCGCCGAGCGAGTGCCCGGCGGCGAACGAGGGCGTCGGGAGCGAATCCCCGTGTCGCTCGCGGAGCGCGGCGAGGAGCGCGATCGACGTGGCGACGATCGCCGGCTGGGTGTTGGCGGTGAGCGTGAGCTCGGCCTCCGGGCCCTCGAAGCAGAGGCGCGAGAGCATGCCCGTGAACGTGGGCTCGCGGGCGAGCGTGGCGTCGACGCGTGCGTACACGTCGCGCGCGGCGGGCGAGGCCTCGGCCAGCGCCTTGCCCATCCCCACCACCTGCGACCCCTGACCCGGGAACAGCCACGCCACCTTCATGAACGGCGCGGGGTAGATTGGGCGGCGCTGCCCGGCAAGGCCTCGGGCGCACGACGCAGCGCGTTTTCGTGACGATGGGCGCGTAGCCGGTTACGCTGTCACCCCACATGGGCGCGGAACACGACGCAACGATCAGCGCGGGGGACATCCCCAACGTCGCGCCGGACGAGGATCTCCCCGGTGGGACCCAGGTCGGCGAGTACGTCATCGAGAAGAAGCTCGGCGAGGGCGGCTTCGGCACGGTCTACCGCGCGAACCACCCGCTGATCGGCAAGACGGCGGCGATCAAGGTCCTCAACCGGGCGATGTCGTCGAACCACGAGATGGTGGCGCGCTTCGTCAGCGAGGCCCGCGCGGTCAACCAGATCCGCCACCGCAACATCATCGACATCTTCGCGTTCGGCCAGCTCTCCGACGGGCGGCAGTACTACATCATGGAGATCCTCGAGGGCGAGCCGTTCGACGCGCTCCTCGAGCGCACGCCGCGCCTCGACCTCGCGACGGCCCTCCCCATCCTGCGGCCCGTGGCGCGCGCGCTCGACGCCGCCCACGAGAAGGGCATCGTCCACCGCGATCTCAAGCCGGAGAACATCTTCCTCGGCAAGAACGAGGACGGCACGATCTTCCCCAAGCTCCTCGACTTCGGCATCGCCAAGCTCTCTGGCAAGCCGGGTGACACGAGCGCCAAGACGCGCACCGGGCTGCAGATCGGCACGCCGTACTTCATGTCGCCCGAGCAGTGCCGCGGCGTCGGCGTCGACCACCGCACGGACATCTACGCGTTCGGGGTGATGATCCACCGCGTCCTCACCGGGCACCTGCTGTTCGACGGCGAGACGATGATGGACATCATGATGAAGCACGTGTCGGTGCCCCCGCCGGCCGCTTCGTCGATCGCCCCCGACCTGCCCGTCGCGCTCGACGCGCCGCTGCTCGCGATGGTGGAGAAGGAACCCGACAAGCGGCCCAGGACCATCACCGCGGCGCTCGACGCGCTCGAGGCCGCGGCCATCGCCTCGGGGATCGACCTCGGCGCGATCGGCGGTGGGCCCGGCGGCCGGGGCACCAGCACCGGCTCCACCATCCAGGCGCAGACCCTGAACAAGCCTTCGATCACCGAGCTCGCGATGGCGCCGTCCGCGCTCGCCCCGCCGCCGAGCAAGGCGAACAAGACCCCGATGTTCGTGGGCGTCGCGCTGCTCGCGTGCGTCGCGGTCGGCGCGGGGGTCTTCGCGCTCAAGGGTGGGGGCAAGGAGCCGGCACCCGCGCACGCCGCGTCGACGCAGCCGTCCGAGAAGGCCGACAAGCCGGTCGCTTCGGCGCCCGTCGCCTCCTCGGCGCCCGCACCCTCGGTGAGCACGCCCCCCGCGGCGGTCGTGAAGATCGACGTGAAGATCGAGGGCATCCCCAAGACGGCCGAGATCTTCGCCACCACCGGCAGCGGCGCCGAGGTGAAGCTCGGCGTCGGGCCCGGGACCTACGCGTTGCCCAAGGGCGAGAAGTCGGTGCTGCGCGTGGCCGCGCCCGGCTTCGTCGAGAAGAAGCTCGACGTCCTGCCCGAGCAGGGCGTGCCGCTCAAGATCCTCCTCGTGCCGGCCGGCAAGGTCGGCGGCGGGAACATCAACAAAGACCTGGAGAACCCGTTCTGATGCAGAACCACTCACTCGCGCCCCGCAATCTGCGAGGCGCGCTCCTCGGCGTGGTCGCGGCGACGCTGTTCTCGTTCGGGGGTGCGTGCGCCACCCTGCCCGACGTGCCCGCCGGTCAGTGCGGCAACGGCATCGTCGATCCCGGCGAGGAGTGTGACACGTTCGCGTCCTCGGGGGCTCGCTGTCGCTCCGAGGACGAGGTGTTCGCCTGCCGCTTCGACTGCGTCAAGACGGCGGACGGCAAGCAGCCCGCGTGTCCCGCGGGCTTCGTCTGCGGGGAGGCCGAGGGCATCTGCCAGCGGCCCACCGGCCAGTTCGGCGACGCGGCGTTCAGCTTCGAGGCCAACGCGGGGCACATGGTGCTCGGCGACTTCGACGGCGACGGGCGCAAGGATCTGGTCGCCTCGTCCCGCCCGGACAACGCCGCACTCACCACGAGCCGCGTGTTCTTCTTCGACGGAATCAGCAGCGCTCCCCGCGGCGTGGCGATCCCGACCGTCGGCTACTTCCCCGTCGCCGCCGATCTGAACGGAGACGGGCTGTCCGATCTGGTCCTCGGTAGCCCGCAGGGGATCAACGTGTTCCTCGGCGCCGCGGATCGTCAGCTCGATCCGCAGGCCTACGGCCGGTTCCCCCTGCCGCCTGGCTCCAAGGTCGCCGCGATGATCGTGCACGGGCTCGCGCCCACCCGGGACACCAAGGACGCGAAGGACGCGCCGTTCGGCGAGGCCGCGATCCTCTTCGCGGAGACCACCCTCGGTGGTGTCCCCGTGCGTTTCGCGACCCTCGGTTCCGCCGAAGGCGATCCGGGGAGCCGCGTGTTCGCCCTGCTGCCACGCAGCCCGAGCGACCTCGCGGGGACCCCGGTGGTCGGCAACTTCGACGAGTCCACGCCGTGCGAAGAGGTCGTCTACGGCTGGAAGGACGACCCGCAGCTGCAGCTTCTCTCGGTGTGTGACAAGGACGGCAAGCTGCTCTCCAAGGCGGGCGTGCCCGCCAAGGCGCTCGCGCTGCCCGCGTCGGCCGTCGGCTCCCGTCTCGTGACCGGCGACCTCAACGGGGACGGTCACCTCGATCTGATCGTGAACAGCGCGACCGACACCTCGGTGGCCTTCGGTCGCGGCGACGGCACGTTCTCCGGGCGTCCGGACCTGAGCCCCGGCTCCGAGCTCACGAAGCTGGCCCTCGCGGGGCTCGAGGGCGCCTGCCCCAACATCCTCGCGTTCGAGTCGCCGGCGAGCGTCTCGAGCTACAAGAAGCTCGGTGGCCCGCTGGCCGTCTTCCCGAGGAGCGCGGTGGCGGGCGACCCGCGGATCGTGCGCATCTCGAAGGTGGCCGAAGTCGGGGGGAAGATCGAGGTCTCGGGCCCCACCGTCGCGGTCAAGAGCAGCGGTGACTGGAGCAGCGCGCTCATCGCCGACCTCAACGGCAACGGCCTCTCCGACGTGGTCGGAGGCTCGGACACCGCGCTCGACCTCGACTTCTACAACGGCACCCCGTCGGGCGCCCTCAACCCGACCAAGATCACGACCGACTTTCCCGTGAAGAACCTCGTCGCCGGCGACGTCGACGGCGATCTGGTGGCGGATCTCGTCTTCGTCGAGATCGGCGGCGGCGACGACGGCAACGACGAGATCGACGTGGCCTACGGGTCGCCGGCGGGCGCGCCCGAGGACCCCTTCGTCGTCGGGCAGTTCGGCACGGTGACCCAGCTGCTCGCGGGTCGGTTCGACGAGGTCGACGAGACGGCCGAGGTCGGCGCGGTCTACGCCAACAAGGTCAGCGTCGGTGACCAGATCACCGTGCTGGACGGCAACGGCAGCCGACAGCTCCTCTCGCCGTTCGGATTGAGCAACGCCGAGGCGGCCCGCGCCGTCGCCGGCCGCCCTTTCTCGGTCTGCGCCGGTCACTTCGACGCCACCAAGAGCATCGAGCTCGCGTCGGTGGCGGGGGAGCAGTCCATCGCCCCGCAGTTCTCTCCGTTGCGCATGTGGTACGTGCCGGTCCAGTCGACGAGCCCGCAGCTCACGAGTGCGGGGATGGGTGCCCTGCTCAAGGAGGTCCAGGCCACGGCGCTCGGCTCGGGCGAGGTCGTGCGAGCGGCGGCCGGCGACCTCGACGGCGACGGCATCGACGAGCTCGTCCTGCTCGCGCCGCGGGCCGACAAGGCTTCCGGCATGGTGCTGACGCTCGGGAAGATGGGGCCGCTGCCGTCTCCGCCCGCGGGGGCGCCCACCACGGGCTTCTTGCAGTTCGCCAAGGTGCTGCCGGTCGGCACACTCACGGGCAATCAGCTGTCCGACCTCGCGGTCACCGACCTCGACGGCGACGGCAAGAAAGACGTGGTCGTCTACGTTGGCGGCGCGGAGCTCGTGATCCTCTGGAACGACGGCGTCGGCACGACGGACCCGACCACCGCCGCCCGCCCCGAGCCACCTGCCGGGAAGTGGCGTGGCTTCACCGTGCTCGACTACGGCAAGACGCTCGCCCCGGTGCTGATCGGCGTCACCGAGAAGGGCGTCTACCGGCTCGAGCCCTCGGCCGCGAACAAGCGCGTGCTCGTGCCCTCCCAGCTCGCCGGCCTCGACGGTGGTCAGGCCATCGTCGCCGGCGACGTCAGCGGCGATGGCATCCCCGATCTGCTCGTCGCCAGCGGCGGGCGCGTCTCCGTCTACCCGGGCCTCGCGAGGAAGCCGTGAAACGATCCCTGCTCCTGCTCGCCGCGCTGTCGATCACCACCCCCGTGCTCGTGTCCGCCGAGCGCGCGCACGCGCAGTCCAAGGAAGACCTCGACAAGGCCAAGGCGCTGTTCAACGCCGGCGCGCAGGCCTACTCGCTCGGGCAGTACCTGCCGGCGATCCAGGCCTTCGAGGAGGCCTACAAGATCGCCCCCAAGCCGGCGATCCTGTTCTCGCTCGCGCAGGCGCAGCGCAAGCAGTACGTCATCGACAAGGACCCGACGCGCCTCGAGGCCGCGGTGAAGGGCTTCCGTCAGTACCTCGCCGAGGTGCCGAGCGGTGGCCGTCGCGCCGACGCGGTGCAGGCCCTCTCGGAGCTCGAGCCCTTGCTCGAGGCGATGAAGGCCAAGGGCATGCCCGCCCCGAGCGCGGCGCCGGCCGTGAAGCAGGCGGCGCGCGTGATGGTCACCTCGCCCACCACGGGCGCCGTGGTGTCGCTCGACGGCGCGAGCACCAGCGAGGCTCCGTTCATTGGCGAGGTGAAGCCGGGCAAGCACACCGTCGTCGTCTCGGCCAAGGGCCACGACGACGAGAAGCGCGAGATCCAGGTGCTCGACGGCGGGCTCGTCGCGGTCGATCTCACGCTCAAGGAGAAGCCCGCGCTCCTCGAGATCCACGCCCCGTCCGGCGCCGAGATCACCATCGACGGCCGCGTCGTCGGGGTCGCGCCGCTGACCACGCCGATCCCGTCGACCCACGGGCGCCACTTCGTCGCGGTGATGAAGAACGGCGCGCTCGCGTGGACCAAGGAGGTCGACCTCGTGCGCGGCGAGAGCCAGAAGCTCGACCCGCAGCTCGCGACCTCGGCCCAGCGCACCGCCTCGTACGTGGTGCTCGGCTTCGCCGCGGGCGCCATCGTCACCGGCGGCGTGTTCACCGTGCTCGCGCTCGGCAAGCAGAGCGACGCGCAGGGGGTGCTCGACGAGAAGGCCGTGGGCAACATCTCCCCGGGCCGGCTCGCCGACTACGAGGACGCGCGCGCGGCCCGCGATCGCTGGAAGATGGGCGCGATGATCGGCTTCGGCGTGGGCGCGGCCCTCGCCACGACCGGCATCTTCCTGTTCGCCTTCGACCGGCCGAAGACCCCGGTCATGGGGCTCGAGCCGAGCAAGCCCGCGCCGAGCAAGGAGCCGCCGAAGCCGTCGATGGAGGCCATGGTGGTGCCGATCGTGTCGCCGAGCTTCGCCGGCGCGAGCTTCCACCTCGCGTTCTAGGCGCCGTACACGCGCCGGTCGCGCGCCAGCAGCGCGGCGACGTAGAGCACCAGCAGCGGCACGAGCTTCGACATGTGCGCGATGGCGATCACTTGTGGCGTGGCGCCCCCGGGCGGCAGGAACGACGCCTCGTGCTCGGTCAGGAGCGCGAGCGCCGGGAGCACGAGCCACGTGAGCGGCGAACGCAGCGCGCCGCGCGACACGAGGGCGAC
>Ga0154020_10006208_pt1 | contig 14013 bp, 23 predicted proteins | sample Klosneuvirus_201_FD_109709 | JGI IMG/M metagenome (GOLD analysis project Ga0154020, IMG submission 109709) | Active sludge microbial communities from wastewater, Klosterneuburg, Austria - Klosneuvirus_20160825_MG | ecosystem: Engineered > WWTP > Aerobic digester > Activated sludge | place...
CGTGTCTGATCGGCGCCGCTGCTGTGGCTAATACTTCGATATGGCGAATTCATTGAGCTTGATGAAGCAGAGGGCAAGGTCTCAGCCGGAGACGGAGAAAGGGAGCTCAGGGCGACGCCATGGGGGAGTGGCCCGCGAGACTGAGCGCCTTGAGTTGGCGCGGAATTGCCAGAGGAAGCGCCGATCGCGGCCATGATGGCGACGCGGCCTCCTCGGCAAGACAGAGAAAAATAAGAATGAACACGGTGGCGAAGGCAGCGGCGATGAGGACATCGACAACGCCAATTCCTCGGGAGCCGCCCAGATTTTTGCCTTTTTGAGAAATATTAATTACCCAATATTTCCCTTAAAGCGGTCAAGTCAGAAACATCTCCCTGCCCTTTGAAATAATCTTAATGACAAGAATTTAATCGTTTCTTCGTGGTCCATCGTGCATCACGACGTGGTTTTTCCGAGAGGGCGCATGAAAGGCATTCATGAACGCAGTCAATTTTCTGCCCGCAAACGTCGAAATTTTCGGGTGGAGTCGTCGCCAACGCTGCCAAGCGTCTCTCTCTCGCCGTTGTGAGCTACGTGGTGTCCCTGTTCTTGAAGCGACACACGAAGCACCGGAACTTTCTATACCTTTTCCGGCGTCAGACATGGTTGTTCTCGTGGGTGTGTTCGCGCTTGCAAGATCGAGGGTATTCACAGGCCTGGGTATTCATCTCTCGTCGGCAGATTTGTGGCGTCGATTCAGTTGAACGGCGCTTAATTCCTGTTGTTCGTTGGTTCCCTAACTATTGATTCCCAAAAAGAAGGTCATGAGGAGGGTGCCTCGAATGCTCCCATCTCTCTATTGTTTCCAAAATATTATTCAGAGTCAGTCAAAAAATTGTCCATCATGTCCTTCCGATTTTGAGGGAAGCTTGTTTTAGGGCAACACCCTTCAGCTTGCCGGACGCTTGCCTTCTTACCGCTTCTTCTTCTTGCTCTTGCCATCGGAGGAGGAGGAGCTCGAGTCGCCCGAATCGTCACTTGAATCCGACGAGTCACTGCTGTCCGATGAGTCTGAGGAATCCGAGGAGTCCGACGAGTCCGACGAGCTGCTGTCCTTCTTTTCCACAGGGTTAGCCTTCGCGTTCTTGAGGTGTTCACGTAGCGCCACCCTAAAAAGGAGAGAGATAAGACAACTCTAGGAGGCAAAGTGCAAGAGCACGCACGTCAAGCCACCGAGACCAATCGAAGTGAAAAAGTTGATGGAGAAGCGAGTGTTCTTGGGATTGTCCCTCGGCAGCAAGAACTGGAAGAATTGCTGCATGTCAGGGTCCTGCAAAATGCGAGCATGAGAAAAGGAGGCCAACGCGATGAAAAGAAGCGGAGATCATACATTGAGGCGATCGTTGAGCTTCTTAAGACCAAGGAACTCGGCAATCTCCTTGAAGAGGATCTTGATGAAGATACGCTTCGACGAGTTGGTCTCCTCCTCGTTCAGGTGGAAGTACTGGAGGACGGTCCTGGAAACAGGGACGTCTTGAGATAAAAAGTCAATAAACTAGGATAGAGGCACGACGTACCAAGGGAGGGCGTCAGTGTGCAGCAGGTGGGCGAAGAGAGTGGCCACATTGCGAAGCTTCGTCGTGTCGTACAAGTGGCACGCCTCATACTAGACGCAACAAGACGTGACCAGACGATAGGCGATACGAGGAAGTGCAGATCAGTACCTGCTCAGGAAAGCAAGTGTGAGCAAGCAACTCGCGGAAGACGGGCTTCAACATGGCGAAACGCTGAGCGAGGAGTCCGTAAAAGCGGCGGTAGGTCTTCTCCTGGGCGCAGCACTCAATGATCATCTTCATGACCTCAATCTCGTAGCCTTCCTTGATGCCGCTCTTCATGAGCTTGTGGGCACATTCCTCAAAGTCGAGGGAGCTCATAATCGTGAGGTAAACCGTGCGCTTGAAGTGCGTCACGTCCATCTCCGTTTGATCCTGAAACACAAAGAAGTTATGGTTCGTGGAAGGTCGAGAACATATCGAAGGGTCAAGTACATCGATGAGCAGTTTCTGAGCACCCGCGCTGAGACCTTCGCCGGAAGGAGCACCCTCGCCCTCGCCCTTCTCAGAAGCAGACGCTAACAGACGGACAATGAAACGACGAAAGGGGAAAACACTGCGAAAAAAAGAGAAATTATAAAAAAGAGGAAAGAAACGGCGTGTCGAGGAAGGAGTGAGTGAAGAAGGATGAGGGTACACTCATCGTCACTGGAGGCGTTGGGATCGCCGAGGATCTCCTTGCGGATAGCGTCATAGCGCTTCTCGTTCTCGTCATACTCGGGATCGTTGTGGAACAAGTTGGAAGCCTCGTCAAGGTCCTCATCGGCATAATCCTCATCGAGCGAGAGGTCCGTATGAGTGATCTGATCGCCTTCCTCCACCAAGTCAAGCGCTGGAGCCACAGCAGGAAAGTCTTTGAATCTGAAGCAAACGAGGTCAGGCAGAGACGAAATAAGGCGATGGGAAGAGGCGATCGCACTGATTCTTGCGCACGAGGAAGAGGTCCTCAATCATGTACTGGACACGCTTGTCGATCTTGCCCTCATGGAGAATGGAACGGAACACCGTGAAGAGACCATTGAAAGGCTTTGGAGAGAGCTCAGAGAGACGCTGACCGCTCTCCTTCACAAAGTTAACAGCAACCTAGACGAGGAAACATTGAGGCCGAGCGTATCTTATGGTACAAGGTACAAAGCACGAACCTCAACAGAATCATCGGTGGGCTTGTCGAGCAGAAGGGCGAGAATCTGCAGTGGAATCATCACGTCGCAAACATACTGATTCACGAGGTGCGCGAGAAAAGTGGTGGTCGCGATCAGCAGGGACTACGAACGGGAACGTCACCAAGATGAACGTCAGCGAGATTCTCCGAGAGGGCTTACCTTTTGATTGCGCAGATACGACTTCTTCCACTGCGACAAGAGACGCTTGAGGAGGAGCTCACCGATTTGGGGCAGCTTCGTATTGACGACAGCAATCAGAGCCGAATAGACATTAGTGAAATTTGGAGAGGCTTGCTGGGACTTCATCAACGACCTATGGAGACCGTCAGAACGGAGATCTCACGCACCGGAGAAAAAAAGGCAAGAGTACTTGCACAACAAACCACGACCACGAATGAGATTTTCGTTAAACACCTCGGGGATTACGTTCACAATGTTCGGTTGCGAAACCTGAGGAACAGAGGCATCAGAGGCTTAAGGCGGATCGCGGAGACAAGAGGTGGAGGGAACCTTGTTGACGAGACCGTTCAAGCTCTTCTTGAGCGCGTCCCAAGTCAATCGTTGATATTGCTCGCCCGACTTATCTTTCACTTGCTTCTCGATCAAGCGCATCTTATGGGGAGGGATGTAAACACCTGGAAAAAAAGAGGTCAAGGGTTGTAGGACAAAGAGCGAGCCTCGACGAGGACAGGGAACATGGCCAGGCTGCCAAGGGATTAAAAAGACGAGGAAAAATATATACACATAAATGTATAAAAAAGATATAAAAAAACGAGCCGATGGAGAATGGCGAGGCCAGGACTAAGGGGAGGCGGCGAATGTCATTTGAAAAAGGAAAGAGAAGAGCGCACCGCCGGTCCTGCCGCCAGTGCCAGAGGCGAGCGCTTCGATCTTTTTCTTCTCCTCTTCTTTCTTTTTCGCCTTCTCGGCTTTCTTCTTGCGATAGCTGTCCGAGCTAGAGCTCGAGGACGACCGAGAACGAGAGCGTCTGCGGCGCTCGCGCTCCCCACGTTCGCGCTCCCTGTCGCGGTCCCTGTCATCTCGGCGACGGGGAGGCGAGCGCGATCGTGAGCGTGAGCGCGAGCGCGATTTCGAGCGAGAGCGGCGCTCAGAGCGCTTGGGAGACTCGTTGCGAGGGCGTTTGCTTGGGGCGCCGTCCTCAGAGGATTCGCTGCGCCCACGCTTGCGTGTGTCGCCTCCTCTTTGGTCACGCTCGTCCATGGTGCTAGAACGAATGTCCATTGTCCAACAGATTCCAGGTTTCAGCAGGATCGACGTCTTGAACTCGAGCGGAGAGAGAGAGCGAGCGACCCGAAAATCAGTTTCCGTCTCGACAGCCCAACGCCCAGCCGACGAAAAAGCGATGAATCAGAGATGATACTTTCAAATAATTAACACAAGATGATAACGTTAAAGAGATCACGCGTTCACGAGGCCATCTTTTCCCTGTTGGTAACGTATTCCTCCATTTCTTTGGCCATTGAGGGGTAGTCGACATACTCGGGCTCGTTGGGAAGCTTGGGAGGAAAGTCGAGGTCAACAGCCATCACTAAAGGAAGAATTGAGCCAACAAGATGCTCAGTCGACAAAACCAATCACTAGAAGCGAGTACCGTCCAGCAGAAGGATGTCGCACTGCATGCCGTGAACGCCAAGCATCTGCTTGAGGGACGGAGTGGTCCTCCCCATGTCGCCATGGACGAACTCCTTGATGTAGGTGCCCGCCTGAGTCTTCAGATCCAGATATAGAAAGTGTGAGTTGATTCGTTCACACTTAAGGCTGTAGATCTTCTTCGGCCGAGTCAGCGGGATTCGCCTGAGAAGCAAAAGGTCATACGACATGAAACGCGATTGAGCAGAAAACCGCTGACCTATGTAAGACGCGAATTGGCGTCTTCTGCGCGAGCTCAAACTCGCCCATCGCATTCAGTTTCTCTAAGACAGCATCTTCAACGGGACTCGAGAGCTCTACGAGAGCACGGTAGATCTTCCGCTTGTCGGATTCGCCGTCCTTCATGATCATGATCATGTTCCTGTAATAGAGCATGAACCAACGAAAGGACTTCGAGGAAACCGAAGTCGCACTTATCAACGACTTGAAGATCTTGAACACGAATGAGCTTTGTCGAGGCATTGATGGATCGTTCAAGTTCTAACAAGCGCTCCGGAGTATTCGAGAGGACGCGCTTAGCATCGAGCAACTCAATGAGAAAGGGCCGGCCTCGACCCAGCATTCTCACGTCAATATCCTCGCGCCCCGCGGCACTGAACTTGTGGCCTACTCAAACCAAATCATCAAGATGTAACTCCAATTTGACGAAATGATTCTTGACGGACTTGAGACGATGAAAGAGTCCTTAATCAGAGGAACAATGAGTTCTTCAGTGGACGTCTCCCCGATTCGCCCATCCTCGTCTTCGTCATTATTCAGCGAATAGCCACCAACAGGATTCATCAACCATGGAGATTGACTGACATTCCTCGAGTATTTGTTATACCGACCTACGAGAGATGGCCAAAGTGAAGACGAGCGAATTATTGGCGATCAGAGAAGAGACTAACCGGCAACATAGAATGGTGCTCGCTCAATGTCCATCTTCACCGTGCATCGTACAAACGTGTCCGGAGCAAGAGTCGGGATTTTCCTGGAAGAAATGAGAGAGAAATCAGAAACAGTTCCCCATCTCTCTTTATCGATCTATCTATCGATATATTCCTCTATTTATCTATATTATGTATCACTCTCTATCAAAAGATCGCTTGGAAGGGGAGTCGTACTGGAGAAATTGCTCCTTCTTCATCTTGTTAAGGGCAGTTGTGACCATCTTCTGACCATCGTAGGTCGGCGGAGGGGTTTTCTATATTAAAAGATCATCTACATGGAACCACGGAAACATAAGAGATTTAATGGCATCACGAGCAGCGGACCTTGAAGCGACCCGCAGGAGTCGTCTTGCTGATGTCGGCATTCGGCGGCGGTGGAGAAATGACATAAGACTCTTCCGTATTCAAATCATTTTCAAGATTGATATTGATAATAAAATCGCTCTAACAAGGAGAGAATGAGAAAGCGTTCAATGTAGATCGAGAGGGAGCAGAGACACCTTGATGTTATCGACAATGTACTTGGTGTTGGGGTAGTTCGAAGTGATCACTTCGGCTAAGGGCCACTTCATCGAATCCTTGAGACGAATTGGCTCACCAACATAACTATAACAAATACAATAAAATGCGAATTAAAAGGTTCAGAGACAATAGAGAAATAAGCAATAGAAGGACCCTCCGCAGTGGTCTTGAAGAAAGTATTGAAAGGATTGGAGGCGAATAAAGAGATTGGCTGGGAAGGTGACTCCAAGGCCAAAGTCGGCAAATTCAAATCCTGACGATTTCATAAACTCCAGGAATTGATTTTTGAATTCGATTGAGGCGAGCCGAGGGAAGCAGTCCAAGCAGACCGGGCAGGAAGGTTTGCGATCGAGGTCGGCGAGAAGCTCCCAGTCGACATCCTCGACGAGCTCCAGGGCGCGGAAGGCCTCCAAATGTTCCTGGCGCCATCAACACTTAGTTCAAAGGTATAAGTGCATTCAAGAATAGAAGCAGGCTCAGCTACAGCAACACATACGACCGATCAAAGGGACTTCGCGCGCTCAAAACGAAAAAGCTCGAGAGTAGAGAAAAAGGAAGGAAAGGCACAGCAGGGCGGCAAGAATGAAGGTTGAGAACAATAAGAAACACAAAAAGCAAATAAAAATAATTATTAAGTCGGAATAAGAGGAGCGAGGGGCGCACCTTGGGCGTGAGTGAGTACCAGCGCTTGATTTCAACCTTGAGGGCGCGCAATACGCAGTAGGAGCACACGCTGTGCTTCAGGAGGGCATTTAGCGTTATCGCGATACGCTCCTTAGCGATATTAATGCACCCAGCGAGCGCAGACATGAGTAGAGGAGAAGGACTGATCGAGACTGCTCAGTCAGGCCTTCTCGTGGTTGAGAGGTCGGCAATCGTGAAGTGACATTCATTTTCTAGCCAGTAGTTCTCGACGGAATCTACAGCCTTCCCCTTGCTGCTTTTGATAGATTATATTTTTTATAATTGCGTGCCGTGAGCAGAAGTGCGGGTGCATCTTCTTGTGCCGCCTTCTTTTCCTTTCACCCCTCGCTTCTCGTCGAGCCCCATCACTGTTCCCCCTCATTGTTCCCCCTCGCTGGAACAGCGCTGCGCCCGCTTTCCTCAGCTCTAATCTAAGAAATTAGTATAGAAGATGGCAACGAACGGGCGGAAGGTGCCCATGATGTCCATCATTCACCAAGTCGTCTCCAAGTCCTACGACGACCTTCGGAAGCTCGTCGAGACGTATCGCTTTGCTTTCCTTCGCTTTTCTTCATTCCTTTCGCTCTTGTCAGCCTTACTCACCATACTATTATCTAGCTTGCATGCGAGTGACGATAGTGAGCGTAAATTTAAGCTCAATGCTTACTTCAAGCGGACGCAAGTCGAGTTGATTCGTCTCCTCGTCCTCCTCAAGGTCCGTGTGTCGATCTCTTGTCGTCGTCGTTGCTTCGTAACCATTGGATCGCAGTGGGCAGAAAACATCCCGCAAATCCAAAATTCGAACGACTTAGTACAGCAATTGACAACACAAAGCGAAAACTTTCGGGTCACTGGTGATCACCTCTTCTTCTTGACTCGAGAACTTTTCGACCCACAGGGGTACCTGCTTTCTCGTCTTCGAGGTGAAGTTGAAACTGACTCCATGATGTAGGCGGCCCCTTCGCGCACCTGTCTACGATATGCCTTCTGCGGTGGAAGTTCTGACTACTGGCACCTATGCGCGCCTTCCTTCGTTTATTAAGGTCCATTTCTATCGCGCTTGCCAGATTTTTGCCCATCAAGCTGACTTTCTAATGTCCAGAAAAGCACCCATGAAGAAATCGTCATTCCGAAAGAATTGCGTCTCACGAAAGAGCTTACCCCGAACATCATGGATCGCCTCACGCAGTCCATCCACGTCCGCTTTCTGTCGGAGTCGCTTCCCGAACAATACACGTCGGTCAACATCGGTAATTCCTCCTGAGGTGCTCTTGCAAACATATTCTCACCAAGTCCTTCTCTTATGTAGAAAAAGGCCTCTTACAGCTGACAGTGCAAGGAGAGTTCACAGCGTTGCTAACGCTGAGAGACTCTGTTGCCTTAAAGGCGCCGTGGACCGTCCTGAAAATCATCATTCACGTCCAGCCCAAAGATGAGGACTGTTCGCCTGATTCGTTTATCCTCCTTTCCCATCATTTGTTGATTTCCTTATTCAGATTACGTTGGCTCCGAAATTGCTTACTTCATCACGAAGGCGGCAAACGACCGTCAGAGCAACGCGAAGAAGCCACTGACCGAGCTCTACAATGTTGTCCATTACTTTTGCACTTCACTGGCCGTCAGCATTCTCCACAAGCAAGCCGTTGCGCTAAGAGAACGCCAAAAGAGCGCTGTGATGCTCCGTAAGATTGAATATGTGAAGGATCCAACCGTCCTCACGCTGCGATACTGGCAAGCGGCCCCTCAACCTGACGTGAATGGTCCTGCAGATGCTCAGTGTACTTCTCTTTCGCCCCAAATTTTCCTCTCATCTTGATGAACTCAATGGATGTTATTCATTAGCATCGGATTTCCACGTCCGCGTGAGTATTGACGAGAAGACCAAGATGATCCAAGCCAAGCACTTCCCTGAGATAATCGACTCACACCACCAGATTGCCCATTTCAATATCGATCCTGTACGTCACTCATCCACATTGCGCTTGTTGATATTTTAGATTTCATTCATTTTATTTAGGCGGGTGTGAATCTTGAAGGATTGCTAACGAGTGTTGCGAGCGCGAATACATATTCGCGGTTGCGCAGCCTCCAGCAATTCCTGATCGCCGCGAACCGAGTGAAGCCCCAAATTCTTCAGAATGGTATCGATGGTTCTGATTGCCATGTTGGATCCTTCAAATTCATACCCTTTTAATATTAGATTCATCTCAATATTTGTCAATTTCCCTCTTTGGATCTTCACGGTTGATGGTTTTCGTCAACTTATTCAGTGGCGAATTCATGCTAAACACGACGGCGCATATCTCCAAAGGTCCTCCTTTTCCCATAAGTCGATACTGATATATGCTAACATATGTTCTTCTAGATATTTTGTCTTCATCCGTTGACAAGCTGAACAAAACGCCGAGCTCAATCGTGGAAATCTCGGACGAGCTCTTCCGCAAGTCGGTGATTGGTTTCATGCAGCACCTCACCCCTCTCTATGGCGTCTACTGCCAATCCAAACCTGCGAGTCTCTCCTTAGGTAGCTCTTGATCTTGTCGCGATTCGATGACTTGAGTATGCATTTACTGATATTTGTTTAGATGTGGTTGGACGATTCTCGTCTGACGCCCTCTATGTCACCTTCCCTTCACTGGGCGCGGTGATGGAATATACTCTCATCGTCGACGTTGACATTGAGTACTCTTTCAGCTTTCTTTGATTTCATTATATATATATATATAATTGATATTTTTGACGTCTGATTTAGTGGGGTCCCGGTTTATTCTTTGATGACTTTCTCGGAAAACAACATTGAACTACGCCAGTTCAGCAAGATGCAGCTCACTCGTCGCATGACGGTCAAGTTCAATCAGGACACGGGATTGGTATCTCCACATCGATTTTGTTGAACTCAGAATATGATTGACATTCTCTATTCTGTTATTAGGTCGAAGTATTCGAAGAGAAGGAAAGCGAGGAGGAAGAATCTGGCACTGGGCGCACTCTTCCCGTTGTGGAGACCAATGCGGTGTCAGGGTCGTCCGCCACTCCCAACAAGAAACGCGGCAAATTCTCGACTAATGATGCTTTCTCACCTAAGCGAAAGAAAATGAAGTTAGAAAGCAAATCCAATAGCAGCAATAGCACCAATGGCGACGCCATGGTCGTTGCGCTCGACTTTGATTCCGAGAAGGACGACGAGCGCTCGCTGAAGACCAGCTTTGAAAATATTCTTCGCCATTCCGAGTACGCTTCTTGAAGGTTTCGTAACGCGAAATACCGATCTTATGAAGTTCCTAGGACCTACGCTCGCCGATTCTGCATCATTGATCAGTTTCGTTCCGCTCGCATCGATTATCAGCAGCTCGAGGGGCCTAAGGGCGATTCAGTCGCGCAATTCAAGGGTACGACTCATTTCTTCAGGGGATGCTGAGTCTGTTTTTCTGATGGTGTTATCTCTGTAGATGTTTTCCAAATCCAGTTTCTTCATGATCCCTTTCTTTTTGAGACGTCTCGGGTTATTCTCGACCGCTCATCGGGCTGGCTGCTCCAGTTCAAGGAAATCCGCTCCCTGTCCCCCGAGACGATCAGCCCTCTCATTTCTGGTGACCTTGTCTTTGCGCATCTAATTTCTCTTATCTTTGATCGATGTTGATATTCGCTTGTTCTCTTAGACGATCGCAAGATCAGCTATGACGCATCTCGATGCCTTTGGTCGTTTGAATATCGCGCCTTCCACACCAAGAGCTTTGCTCAATTCCTTACGGACTTCACTGGTCTCGGAAAGCTCGTCCAGCTTCTCGTGCAGTACAAAGCTGCCATCGCCGCCAAGACTTTGCACGTTGATCGCTTCCACTTCTTCTCACTGACGCCAAATAAGTTGTCTTTCGTGATGCCTCTTGACCGCAACAAATCCCCAGAGAGCAAGCTCGAGGTGGGTTTCGCCTTTGTGAACCGGTTGTTGTCCATGGCTTAACCATTGTTATCTATAGGACAGCCGCGTCCACATTGAATGGACTGGTTCTCGGTACCGAGTCCACCTGGGATCGTACTTCCACGTGGGGACTGCAGCCACCAACTCTCCACTTGCTCCTTTCCTCGCTCATGTAACGTCACCTCTGTTGTCATGCCGCTTTGCCTGCCATGAAATCATCCATTTTTGATAGGAGCTGACGGAAAACGAAGACATGCGCGTCTTTTTTGAGGCTATCTTTGTCACGTGCCAGTTCACTTCTCAGATTGGTCGCTTGTTGATCCCTCGCAATCCCACCCAAGCCACGAGCTTCTTGCCTGGTTCGGTCGTCATTGTTCCACGGGGATTACACCGCGTCCGGTTCATCTTCTTCGACTCATATGGCCTCGATGTCCGTTTCCTCGCCAAGTCGATTATCACAATCGAAGGTCGGTTTTCTGACGACTTTTTCATGCTCTTAAGAGTGATCTTCTTGCCATTTAGATGCCGGCACAGCGCCCCACGACCCAACCAAATTAAAGCCTGCGTCAGCTGCCCGTCTCAAGAGGATCCCCAACCTTGTCGGAATGTTGACGGAATACGAGAAGAAGGCTAACGAGCAGATTTCGAAGCAAAAGGAGCCGCAGACATCCGTGCAGAGAAGACCAACCGACACGATCGGATTCACCATCACTCAACGCACGGCCTCTTGAATGCACCTCCCTCATTCCAAGAATATCATGTCTCTCACTGTCTCCTCGTTGTGCAGTTCAAGTGCCTTCAAACCAGCCAGGCCAGCCGCCTATCACTACGGCGAGCGTGATGACTTCCCATCTCAAGATTCAAGGCATCTTCCTCAATCTCTGCTCCTACATTGGCTCCGTGCAGCTCTTCCGCAATTTGATTCCATTGCTTCGAACCGAGGTATTCTTTCTCAAGGCGTTCGGTTGACCTTCCCCCCTCTTAATCTCTCTGCTTTAGCCTGGGCTGGATCAAATCAAGGAGACTGAGCAGAAGGTTGAGTTCAGCACCGCGCGCTTCATTGTCCGCATTTCCCTCATCGACAACAAGCTTGCTGTCGAAATCACCCCTGGTCCTGGGTTCTGTGCGATCCCATACACGTATTTGATTCCTTTTCGATATTGCAGCTAATTAATTTTCCGTTGCAGCTCAACATGGGGATGCGGCGTTCCAGGAGTCGGAATATAAACAGTACTTGCCTAACTACTTCAAAATGAAGGTTCGTCTGTATTTCCTCTTTCCCCCTCATTAGGCTCACTTGTTATTTCCTCCTCCAGGTGGCATCCTTGCCAAATCAGTTCCGTTCTGATGCCGCCATATCCTTCATTCGCATGCTGCGACTCCCTACGCCGTTGCTCCGCGACATCATCAACACCATGAAGGAGATAGAAAAAAACCAACAGCGTCGAGTTCCTGGCGGACCGACTCCCTCTACTCAAGTTCGTGTCATCCTTTGCTTCCATGACCGCTGTTCCAAATGCTTCTCATGGCATCTCTTCTCATAGACCGAAATTCGATGCGACTTATTGCTCAAGCAGTCGGTCGATTTGCCAACATCCCCTGTAGTCAAGATCGAGGACGCATCGCAGAGCTTCGTCTTCAAGGTTATCCAAATCATATCTCTTTGTCTTTAAGGATTGTGGTCACCGCTTATAATCCTAGTTGCGTATGATGAATGGCAACACAACCCTTTTTGACCTGCCGCTGCGCTATGTCTGGCGCTCGGATCAGTCGCACATGCCGCTCACCTTGCGCGATGTTGTCGCAGGCGACCCTCGCATCGACCTCTTCAACAAGGCCCTCCTTGAGATCAATTGTGCGCCGACTTCTTCTCCTCCTCAGCTTTGTGCCGACTTTTCTAATCTCGCTCCTAGTCTCGTCTTCCCCCGTGCCGAATTCGAATGGTCTCATCTCGCGCTTGGTGAAGCAGCTCACCGCATTTCCGCTGGAGGAGCTTCTCGCGTATGCCCCGCGCACACAAGCACAGCTCAGCCAACATTAACATGTGCCGCAGTCAGGACAGGATTCCATGCATTAGTCAGACTGATTCCTCGCCACGATGACACTTGCACAATTGAATCTGAAGCAATTCAAAGCACGCTCATTCGAGCTTCGAATCAGGGGTCTCTATTGACAATTGACAATGCGCTAACGGTAATAACATGGCAAGTCGGCTTCAGAATTCGAGCTTCTCGATACCGCTGGGCGTGCCAATGAGTGCCACGTCCGCGCAGCGCGCAGCAAAGAGACCGCAAGTGACCACACCCACAATGTTGTTGAGGCGCTGCTCCATGGCGACCACCTCACTCGGCTTGAGCGATAGGCCGTGCACGTCTAGGATGACGTTGCCATTGTCTGTGATCACTCCCTGTCAAGAAATTGCAATGAGGTCATCAGCATTTCACTATGCGGTAATAGGAATTACTTCACGCCAGACAGGGCGACCGCCGAGTGCGGTTATCTGACTGGTCACGTAGGAGCGCGCCATGGGGATCACCTCAATAGGGAGTGGGAACTTGCCGAGGTTCTCGACACGCTTAGAGGCGTCGACTATGCAGATGAACTTCTCTGAGGCCGCCGCGACAATCTTTTCGCGAGTGAGCGCCGCTCCGCCGCCTTTGATGCAGTGGAGGAAGGCGTTGATCTCGTCTGCGCCATCGACGTAAAAGGTGATCGTCTCCTTGACGTCGTTGAGGTCTACGACTGTGATGCCGTGACCCCGGAGGCGTTTGGCGCTCGCCTCAGAGGAGGCCACGGCGATGTCGAAGCGGTCCTTGTGTTGGGCGAGCAGGTCGATGTAGAAGTTGGCCGTGCTGCCCGTGCCGACCCCCAGCACCACCTGGCCAATGCGTTCAGCACTTCCAAATATCCAAATAGTTAAACGAAATATAATTGAAAGGGAACGATGCGATGAGGCAGAGAACAAGGGCAAGGGGAGAGGATACTCGAGAAGTCGAGCTTCGCGCTGGAAGTTTGGCGAGGACGTAATCGACTGCCGCCTGCGCCACCTTGCGCTTCAACTCATCTTGGCTCATTATAAAATTGCTTGTAGTACTCAGGTATCTCAGAAAGCGCATCAAGCAACTAAGCCGAGGTCGATTGCCGACGATTGGACCTCTGATCGGCATGGCTTCGGTGAGCGACCGTTTCTACTTCAAACTCGTCGATTGCCTAACCCTAGCATCGCCCTGCTCGCCGTCAAGAGTGCTGCACATATATTCCATCAAACCATTATTATTGGTTTGATCACTCTCTTTTTGTACGAAGGCAGTGAAGGGCTCGGGATGCGGTCGGTCGTCTCTGTGACCTCACTCGCCCTCTGCGGCCGTCAGGCATCTGCGCTCCCTCGTAGTGCCGCCATGATTCGCGAGTATTCGGCCAAGGATGAGAAGAAGGGCCTCAAGGCATCAGGCGACAAGGAGGTGGACGAGGTGAGTGTCGACGGCATGAACGAGGAACAGCTGCTCGACTACTATGGCCTCGCCCCGCTC
>Ga0154020_10006210_pt1 | contig 14008 bp, 15 predicted proteins | sample Klosneuvirus_201_FD_109709 | JGI IMG/M metagenome (GOLD analysis project Ga0154020, IMG submission 109709) | Active sludge microbial communities from wastewater, Klosterneuburg, Austria - Klosneuvirus_20160825_MG | ecosystem: Engineered > WWTP > Aerobic digester > Activated sludge | place...
CACAGTCCTTCTTCCTTTTCTGCTGGCTGCTGTAACAGGACTTATAGCCGAGCGTCTCCAAGAAAATGATTTCAAAGAACATGTAAAGCAGGGAGGAAGGAAAGGCTCTCTGTGGATTGCTTCTGCTGTCGGGTTAGCTTTCGCAGTGTTCCAATTTGGTATGGCTATCTTATGGGGAGTGTTTTCATCTTCACCATAGCCTGTAGCTTTACAACCTGCCCATCGACACCGCTAGCCACAATGGGGGACTGTCCATACAAGTGTGAACGCCCAGTCTCTTGTAGTGTTAAGGGACGATAAAGTATGTTATCGTCCTCTAAAATCATGGAGACCATTCATGTCCATTTCAACCCACCTTACCGTTCGACAGACTTACCCCGAAGTCCCGGCGGTCATTCAAAGTGGCGGCGGAAACGCTCAGCTTGCCTATGATGAATTTTTCCAGGCCACCCTCAGCAATGCCCACACGAGGCGTGCCTATAGTCGCGTAGTGCATCGATTCCTGGCCTGGTGTCAGACGAACGCGATCGAACTGCGCCAGGTCACACCTGGCCTGGCCGGTACCTACCTACAAGGACTCGAAGGTTCCTCGCCGACCAAAAATCAAGCGTTAGCGGCGCTCCGACATTTCTTCGATGCTCTGGTGCTGCGCCATGTGGTGCCTTTGAATGCCTTTGCGTCCGTCCGGGGGCAACAACATCGCATCATCGAGGGCAAGACCCCGGAGATTTCCATCGATCAGGCGCGCAGGCTCCTGCGCTCGATCAATATCGGCCATGTTGTTGGGTTGCGCGATCGCGCGGTGCTCGGGGTGCTCGCATACACGGGTGCGCGCATCGGCGCCGTGGCCCAGCTCCGATTGGTAGACTATCGAAACATGGGCGATAGCCGAGCGCTCCGCTTTAAAGAAAAAGGGGGGAAAGAACGGGAAATCCCTGTCCGCCATGATTTGGAAGGCTGGCTTCGCGACTATCTCGTAGCCGCCGACATTACAGACATATCTCGCACGACGCCGTTCTTCCGCGCGGCTCATGGTAAACAACGCCGCCTCACGCAAGAGGCCTATTCCGCACACTCCATGCGGCGGATGCTAAAACGCCGGCTGACCGATGCCGGCCTTCCTGCACTCTTCAGCCCCCACTCGTTCCGGGTCGCCGTCGTAACCGATTTACTGAAACAAGATGTGCCCCTAGAAGATGTGCAGTATCTGGCTGGCCATTCCAATCCCAAGACGACGCAAATCTATGATCGCCGGAGACGACGCGTCACGCGCAACATCGTGGAGAGGATTTCGATATAACTTGAGCGGCAAATTCATTTAATGGAGCAGCACTTGCAAAAACATTGACATAATGCCGCCCGATCTATACCGTCCCGCCATGATTTCTGAAATGTTCAATCTGGCGCTCACGCCTGAACTACGTGTAAAGCAACGCGGGCGTTTCATTAAGAAATGGCCGAGCAAGGACGAAATTCTGGCGTTCTATCGCTCCGAAGCATGGAAGCGCGCCCGCTATAAGCAACTGGCCCGGTCAAGCCGGTGTGCCGCCTGTGGCGCGTCCGCCCAGGATGGAGCCCACATGAATGTCGATCACATCAAGCCGCTCCATCAATACTGGGATTTGCGCCTGAACCCGCGCAATCTGCAAACGCTCTGCGCGTCGTGCAATTGGGGGAAGGGTCACACGGATAAAGATTGGCGTGTCCAGCCGCAAAAGCGTCGATCTAAGGATTGTCGTGCTGACCATGCATCGGCATGGAAGCGATAGAATAGAAAATCGTAGATCCGGTTCCATATGAACCCGCCTAACAACAGCGCATGCAGCCCGTTCACGATCTCTTGCGTTTCCTCTTTCACAAGCACACCGCCGGAACGTGATTGATAATCAGTGCTCTCGACGGGTTTAGCCGCGCACCAGTCAGTCGGCGCTTCGTGGGTCTTTTAAGCGATTTAGTCGTGCATCGAGATCGTGGGATATCCTTTCCAGGACGGCGATTTGGGCGTTCATAATCAGAGCAAAGCCGCTTTTATACTTAACCATGGCTTCCGCTTTGGTGGGTCTCCCCTCCAGATAGGTGTCCAAATCTGCAACAAATTCTTTTCCGGCGAAGTACCATTCATTCCGTTGCTCTTCGCTGAGCCACGTGCGAACTAGGAAAGACGTCTCGCGTGTCCACTCCGCCTCTCCATCCTCCTCGTCCGGCTCGGTAAGCTTCATCACTTTCTCTATCAGCCGAAGTCCTTTCGCGCACTGGGTGGCCAACTGAGCCTTCGCCTCGAACAACCTGGTACGTCCTGTCAGGGTCGCAAAGATTTGGTCGCTCGTCTGATCGTACCGATCTAAAACGGTCATGGCGCTGTCTTGGTCGAGATTCGTCGGGAAACTTTCCTGCCCCGATGCAATCCCGACCGAGGAAACACCGAGAGCCAGTGTCAATGCATACCGTATGAGCGTCATCGACCAATGCCTGCTGTATGGGGTCACAATCCAGTTTTCTATATCACGAAGATGCCATCAAAGTGGAGCTGGTGATCCACAAAGCTATGCGGAGACAGAGGTGGCCCCGAGAAGGAATATGGCTGTGCTCAGCCGTGTTGGTGGCGACGCCACAGGGAAAATCTCAGAAGAAGAGTTTAACCGTTACTTAGGAGAGCCTAGCATACATAAGTATTCTTTCCCGTCCTTCTCGCACATGTTCATTCCGAAACCCATTAATCCTAAGAAAACTCCTAATGGCCACTTCTCCTCCCGTTCTTTCTCTTTGCGCTCACGGTCCCTTGCCAGCCTATCTCGCTTATTCCAGTGAGCGGCTTCTTGCGCAGGATCATCAGACACAAGTGCCGTGTTCTTGTAAGGAAACATTCGTCCAGAGTAGAAATCAGTATATTCAAACGGAACTACATCCAATTTACCGCTCGCTGCTCGCGCTTGAATTTCGGGAGCCAGGCGAACCACCTCACGGCCTACGAATTGCATTTCGTTCGGAAGCGTGCCACATCGCTCCTTCGTAACCGCAAGCGCGCCAGCTACACGTCGGGCCATCATCACCGGAGGGCTATCTCCAAACCCGTATATGTACTCCAGTTGTTTGGACGAGCCGTCATAAAATACGAATTTTGGTACTGGTCGACAGATATCCCCCTCTACCGACATGGCGGTACTGTTCGTCTTCACCACGATCACGGGAGATTCGTTTTGTCGTACAAACGCTCTCACATGACGAGCGTTGCATCGTTGAAAGGCAAACTGTTTTGGAGAATCTCTAAACCGAGGACTATCTCCCGAAAATTCGACAACAGGCAAACTCAAACGCAACATGGCCGAGCTGCGTTCGACATAGATACATTCAGGACCTCCCAGTGTATCAGGCATGAGGCTACAGCCTGCAGATGCGAACAACAGGAACATGGCCAACAAAACAGTATTAACCGGAGCACGGAGTGAAGGAATTAGTGTCTTCATGATGATCTGTCCAATCCGATTCTGTCCTCGATGAATACTTAAGGTCGAATCGTCGTTCTAAAGGAAGGAACGACAGGCCGTATACCTTATCTGGTAGCTCATGCGAATGTCACCATCGAATTCTTCGCATTACCGAAGGGGTTCAAACTTGTGCAATTTCCACGGCGGTGCAGGAGAGCGGCGGGCGTAGCGCGGAGATGGAACGGGGGAAGAAGGACAGTGGCCCGTCAGGGCCACGCCGAGCCTCTAGGCGCATCAGCGCCGCCCTTGGTAAGCATCTACCGAGGGGAAAAACGAAGCTCAGGACTGGCCAATTGGATGAGAGGGATCGGACAAGGCGAGGTCACCAAAGGATTGCTTTTCATAATGCTGCGGCGCTTTTTCGATTTAAACGGTCGTAGAGGGCCTTGAGCGTGTTGGGTGCCCTTCTCTCCCTCCTGAAGTGAAAAACGCACAGGCGGACGAATTTTGGCGGAATGCGGGCCTGTTGCTTCTCCGGTCCGCTTCTTGCGCTTTTACCCTAGAGGCCTCCCCTACTCTTGTGGTTTTTTATGATCGATCAATTCTTAGTCCACAGGGAGGGATGCTCAACTACGTGAAGTTATATGAATCTTATTATATGATTGGTAGGGTGTTTCAGCGTCGTCTTGGTAGGGTGTTTCAGCGTGGATAACTCATGAGAATCGCGCTTGTGGGGTGTTTCAGCGTCAGATAAGTAGTTGAAATTTAATGAATGTATGTGTTTAAGCGTACCAGTGTGGAGCTAGTGGGGTGTTTCAGCGTGGATAACCGGCGAGACTCACAGGCTTTTACACAGGGAGCTTGAGCCTTCCGGTCGTGGCCGGGTCGATGGAGGGCTTGCAGGCCCGGACTTCAAGACAGCCTTTGGGCGTGGCAACGTCAAGACTGGGCCAGCAGGCTTGGAGCTTGGCGAGTTCGCGCAAGGCATCCTTGCGGAAATCCATGACGGTTCTGTGCTCGTCCGCCTTTTCAGGATGAGACCCGAATTGCCGGTAGAGCCGATGCCACGTTAACCGCTCCGGCGGCTTGCCGGTGCTGTAGAGCGAATAGGTTTTATACGAGAGCCACATGTAGAGATCGAGGCCAAGGGAAGAGCGTTTCATCTCCTTCAAGATGCGGATATCAAGCGGCACTGGATGTTTGGTGATCTCTCGAAAGAGGTCCTCCCCTAATACGATCCAGCTCTTAAAGAGATCAACCTGTTCCGGGTTCCGGTAGTCCCACCAGAGCATGGATTGTGACGCAACCCGCCCGCCGGTTTCGTATTTGCGCTCTGCATCTTGGTAAATCAGATCGATGTGGCAATTAAAGAGCCGGTCGATCTGGTTTTTCAGGCGGGTTCGGTCCCCTCTCTTGCCGCCGCTATTTGAATAGATGCCGAGTTGCTCCATGAAGTCCGAGAGCGAGTTTCCGAGATACAGCTTGCGGTCTTGCGTGCGGACCGCTTCGGTGCAGAGCCACGCCAATAACAGGCGCGGAAGATTGCCGAAGGGCAGTTTATTGTCGCCTCCGGCGAGCATCACGAGCTTGTACGGGCCGTTTTCGCGTTTGTACTGCAAGCGAGTTCCCGGATCAGTCCGGGGCAGACTGCACAGGGTTAACAGTCGGGTCATAAAGCCCATATCCGGCGACGGATCGAACCCAAGAGAAATCAGGGCTTCAGTTTGTTTGGCGCGGGTGTAATGGTGCCGCGCCTGTGGTGTCGGCCCAGTCGGTGTCGGCAGATCAGAAAGCACGTCGCCAATGTGCCGGGGGCCGTTGTCCTCGTCGCTCATGAATGAGCAGTCCGCTGTGCAATCGTGGGTTTGCGGCGGGCCTGAAAGAGCATATCAATGGCTTCGCCGAGCAGCAGTTGCACGGAAGAGTCTTCTTCGAGCGCGATCTGTCTCAATTGCTTAGAGACGGTCGGATCAAAGTACCCGCCGATATGCTTGGTATTTCTGCGAGTGGCGGCCCGTTCTGACTGAGCGCGAATTGAACGCTCTGTCATCGGTCGCCCCTCCCCTCCCCTGCTGGTGCGGGCCTCTGGCTTAAGCGCGCTTGCGAACTTGTTGCTGGGCATGTGGTGTGGCTCCTTTTTTGTGTGTGGGTTTGTTCAAGTGTGCACAGATGAACGAGTGCAATCGTTCAATATCAGAAGCGGCCTTGCCGTCCGGTTCAAATTCTTGGGCCGTCTGCCCGGTGATGAGCGCCCGCGCATAAGCCACGCGATTGACGAGGCGCACAGGAGAGACTTCGACATTCAAGGCGGCAATTGCTTCAGCCGCCTCCTCGGCTTCCTGTCCTTGGGCGGCCACGGCATTCAGAACGACGAATACCGGGGTATTCGTGGTCCGTACGAGATCGAGGGTGTTGGTAATGGCCTCCATGTCGAGGATGGCAGGCCGACAGGGAATAATGACCAGATCGGACGCCTTCGCCGCTTCAAGCGCGGCGCTGTCTGAGTGAGGGGCCGTATCGAGGAACAAGAGCTCGCCGCCAGTCTCCGCCACGCGCTTCATTTCATGCGCTAACCGGCTGGCATGAACAGAGAGCACAACCGGCAACTCCGTAGTGCGGCGGTCGGCCCATTTGGCCGCCGACGCTTGCGGGTCCAGATCAATCACGGCGGTATTGCGTTTGGCCTGCACGGAGGCAACGGCCAGATGCAAGGCGAGGGTGGTCTTGCCAGACCCGCCTTTTTGGCTTAACACGGCGATAGTTTTCAATGTAGGGCTCCCGTCGAGTGAAAGAACGCACAAGCGAATGTGTGCACAAGCTCAATTGTGCATCGATTCAAGAAAAAAGACAAGGCCAGCAGGAAACGTGGGGTATTTTCCGTAACATCTGGTTACACCTGTAACCAGTGCGCGTCCTCAGCCGAGAAAGCCGCCCTGTTCAGCAAGCGCAGCGGCATCGCGAGCGCCGTGCAGTACGCGCACGATGAACAGCTCCCGGTCGGTCACACGGTAATAGATGGCGTAGGGTGAAAGAAACGTAACGCGCAACCCAGTCCCGAGCACGTCACGAGGTGGGCCGAGCAGGGGAGTGTGGCGCAGCGCATCAAGTGTGCTGGCAATCCGATCCAGAAACCGGGTAGCGACCGGTTCCCCGGCTTCCGTGGCAAGATAGGCCCAGATTTCGGAGAGATCAGCTTCAGCGGTGTCGGTAAGACGAAGAATCAGGGCTTGGCTAATAACTTCCTCCCTCGCGCGATGATCTTCTTCGGATCAAAGTCCGTGACACGACCGGCGGCCATATCCGCCAAGCCTTGTTCAAGATCAGCTTGCAATGCAACGAGTTCCTGCGATTGCACAGCACGGCGCACTTTCCATTCTCGCAGCGCCTCGCGCACCACCTCGCTCGTGGACGCATAATCGCCCCCCTCAACCGCCGCTTTCACAACGGCTGCCATATCGGCAGGCATAGTAATCGTCAGGCGTTCTAGGCTGGACATGAGACCTCCATCAATCAATGATGTACAAATCATACTTTATCATACTTTTCATGACAACGCCAGAACGGTGTACCGGCTAAGACCTGCACAAACACTAGAAAATGGGGTTGCGCCTGCAACCCTTGCCACTCGGCGAGAGTGGGGGTAGCAACCGCAAGGGCGGCAGGAGCCGAGGGGGATCACCCACTCTGCACAAGCGCAGCGCGGAAGGGTGGGGACACGGCTGCTGCCGTTCATCTCGACCCTTGCGGGCGCGAGGGGCAACGCCCCTTCGTCCGTGGTTTTGTGGTTTTCCGCTGCCGGTGGTGCCGTCCTCGGCACGACCGGCAAGCCTGGGGGATGACTTGCTGATTGGCACTTTAGTACAGTACCGGCTCTCGTTGCGCCCAACATCGAACCGAAGCGCGAGGAAAGCAATGGCAACCGATAGGCCGCTTGGAACGGCTTCCTGGACCCACCCAGCCGACGTTATCGCCCAACATCGCTACACGAACGGAGCCTTGTGGCTCGGACGGTCTCCGACGGATGAGGCGACACCCATCGGCTTTGGCGATGATCGCCATGTCTTGCTGACAAGTGGAAACAGAGGAGGCAAAGGAACAACCTTCATCGTTCCCAACCTGGTCCTGTGGCCCGGTTCGGTGGTGGTTGTAGACCCGAAGGGCGAGAACGCCACCCTCACGGCGGCGCGGCGCGGACCGGGGTCAAAGTATTGCGACGGCATGGGCCAGCAAGTCCATGTCCTCGATCCATTCAAGACGGCGCACGTTCCGGAGGAACTCAGAAGCCGATTCAATCCGCTCGATGCCATCGATCCCACTCATCCCGAAGCTATCGATAGAGCCGCCATGATTGCAGCGGCGATGATGGTGATGTCGGAGGGAGAAGGGAGGAGCTGGGATGAAAACGCCCGCACCATGCTCCGCGGCCTCATTTTGCACGTGAAAACTGCGGAGCAGTTCGAGGGAAAGAGAAATCTGCTCACTGTCCGCCGCTTATTGATGCACGGCGACGAAGAAACGGTGAATCTCTTGAAGACCGCAGGGGAGACTGACATTGCATCGCCCCATGCCCTCCTGTGGGAAAGTTTGCGCTCAAGCGGGATGTTTCGGGGAATCGTTTCTGGAATCGGAGCAACATTTGGCGACATGTACGCCACCTCTCCCAAACAATATTGGGGCGTGCTCGAAGCCGCTCAACGGAATACGGAATTTCTCGATAGCGAGGGGATTCACGAGTGTTTGAGCGCTTCCAACTTCTCGCTCTCCGACCTCAAGACCAACCCGAAGGGCGTGAGCCTGTACCTTTCCTTGCCGGATCGTTACCGCAGCACTCATTCCCGCTGGCTGCGGATGATGGTTGATCTCACGCTCAGCGAAATGGAAGCCACGCGGGGTCAACCCGCCTGCGGGCATCGCGTCCTGATGTGCCTCGATGAATTCGCCGGACTGGATCGGATGAAATCCATCGAGAACGCGGTGGCGAAAGTCGCGGGCTATGGGGTGAAGCTCCTCTTCGTGGTGCAGTCGCTCGCGCAACTCAAGGAGGTCTACAAGGACAATTGGGAGACGATTCTCGCCAACTGCGGCCTCAAGCTCTTCTTCGGGGTCGAAGATTATTTCACGCGAGAATACGTCTCGAAGTTCATTGGCGAAGAGGAAGTCATCAAGACCCTGAACAGCGCCAGCCAGTCGGAGGGCACGCAGCACGGCTACACCCACACGGATAGCCATCAAGCTGGGTACTCCGTCCAGGCCAATTGGTCGGAGAGTGCGCAGAGCAGCGTCACCGACTCCGTACAGGAAAACTCTTCGGTTCAGCAGGGGTCGAGCCGGAACAACGGCGGCGGGCGCAACTGGAATCTGAACCTCGGCTTCAACAGCAACAAAGGATCGTCGTGGAAACCAAGTTTTTTCTTTCGTGACGATGAACGCAGAAGCGACGGCTCAGGCCGCACGTTCGGCGGGAGCTATGGACGCCAGAGCAATTGGAACGAAGGAAGTAACGAAGCAACCACACAAGGACGGGGAACGGGCCGCGCCGAAACGTCCGGCACGGGGCAGAACAGGGGAGGCGGGGAAAGTCGCCAGGTGAGCGTAGGGTCGAGCGATGCCAGGAACTACGCCGAAACCGCAACTGAAACGCATGGTAGGAACGAAAGCGCCCACAAACGACGGCTCATTACCGAAGATGAGCTCGGCACTTTTTTCAAACGAATCACCGATCAAGCTCATCCAACCTATCCCGGATTGGCCCTGGTGCTGATTTCTGGCGAGAATCCTATGTTTCTACGCAAGGTCAATTACTATGAGGATCATCAATTCATCCGTTGTTTCGATCCACATCCTGACCACACATACACGCCGCTGATAGAAAGCACGATCACCATTAGTGGGCCCCCACTCGCCACAATCCTTGAGATAGAAAGGGACGCTTCCCTTCCGTTCCGCATCACACGTTGGCTGGCTGCTCCCGACACGTTCCTACCCTCCGGCGCACCGATAGCCGAGATTGAAGGAGCTGTGTTTGGCCCACGGACCACAAGGCTCCATGCACCGGTCGGTGGGTGGGTAGCGGAACTCCCAGGGGAGAGGGATGGAAACCGCCTGCCAAACGGCGGCTTTGGTTTGAGGAATCCCCATCTTGTCCTTATGAAGAACTACAAAACTCCATACGACGCCTCCACCGCGAACGCGGTGATTTCCGCCGACTTTTTATCAGCAATCCAAACCATCCAAGAAGAGGGGGAGCGGAGGCATATTGAGGGTCTCCAACAACAATTCCGGGACCTCACGAAAGTCCTTCAGCAAACCTATGACGAGTACAGAGTCATTGTGACGAACTACGACCATAACGTGTCCATTATGGAATCCATGAAGATATGGTCATTCCGTCTGCTGGCATGGTCTCCGCTCATAATTATGTTCCGCGTTGCGCTCCACGAGGGAGATTTTGAAACCCTGTTTGAAATCCTGGTGGATCTCTGGTGGTTCTTCGGTGTACGGGGTGCATTTGCTTGGGGGCTAGAATGGGCCATCCTGAAACCCAGGGTCAAAGACCGTGAAGCTACGAGGCTGCGTCTTCTCGATCAACAGGAGAACACCACCGCCAGGCTGGAAGACCTTCGCCAACAGTTAGAAAAGGTCAGGGTGCAGCTGCCGCCCGAGCAAATACCGACTTTAAGCTGATCGATGGGCACGGCAAAGGCTCATTGGCCGCTGCGCCGCCGACCGTGGCGACATCGGCCATGGCATCCTGAATGACTAGTTTAAACCAGTAGCGGATTTGTGATTCCAATTGAACAGGATCAGACATGCACGTGTGCACATGATCCAGCACCCTTGTTGCCGGTTCGTCCGCAGGCCAAATACCCCGCTCATGCAGGCGATCCAGTGCGGTCCAATGCCGTTGTTCGAGGGTCATAATTCTTGCGGTCCCGTCTGGAAAGGCAATCAGGCGGGACGTTTTGGATAACGCAGAATCAGCGCTCTCGACCGTGATCTTTATCACGCTCATTCTTTAATTCTGCCTGTTTTTGCTGATCCTGTCGAGTATTTGCTTGCGTGTTAATTTGCCGCGCCCGCGCGGTATCCTTGGCCATTGACGATCGGTGCGCCTCCCGGTCTGCGCCTTCCCGTACTGCCTGATTGGGCGCAAGATTGAGGCGCGGCCCGGCCTGTCGGACCATCTCGGAGCCCGCCTGTTTCTGCTGCGCTTGCCGCAGCTCCGCCGCCTTGGCGAATTGCTGTTGAACGGTTTTCGAGGCTTCGGCCAACTTGCCCTCTTTGAGGGGCTCCACCGAATGCGCATGGGAAGTGCGAGCCTCCGGTTTGTCCTGGCTCATACAAAGCTCCCTGTGTGAAAGTGAGGCGCGGCGCTCTCTCGATTGAGCCGTTACTCGCCGCGCTCGCGGTCCTTGGTTACATCACGCCCTTGCTGCCTGTGCCTGAGCGCTTCCAGTCGCTTCTTCGCTTCATCAACTCTGGCCATATTAGCAGTGACAGCCTTGCAGTCGGAAGAGGCCACATTCTCCCAGGCCTTCGCTCGATTCCGGTGATGACTCTTCCACCCCGCCCGAATCCGCGCCGTATCCATGGCCTGCGTCAGAGCCAGATCGTTTCGTTCATGCGCAAACACTCTGCGGTTTTCATGAAGAGATTTCTTGTATTCACTTCGGACCGGCGCGACCGCTTCGCGCTCGGCCTGACGCTGGCGAGCGAGAAGTTCCTTGGCTCTCCGCTCCTGCGCAAGCTTCAATCCTTCAAGCCGCTTGCCAGCATCGGCGAACGACTGAAAGGCTTCACTGATCGCTTTGCGCCGGTCTCGCCCCTGCACAATCGCGCCGAAGTCGATCGAGCGAAGAGCATTGTGTACGCGGCCCATGAGTTTCTCTTCGCGCTGCGCAAAGTCACGGCGTTCGGTTTGATCGTCTGTGAAGACCCGCTCCCATGAAGTCCGGTAGTCCTTGCGGACCTTCTCGACGGCGGCAGCCATGCGCGTCTTTGCCTTTTCTTTCGCATCGGCCTGCCGCTGCTTGTGCCGCGCATCGAGGGCGGCCCGTTCTTGTTGATGCCGCGCCTTCGTCTCTCGTTGCGCCTTGGCCAGCACGGCAGCGGCGCGGCGTTGTTCCGCCGCAACCGTCTTAGCCTGTGCACTGTTGCCGTGCGCAGCTTCCACTTCGTAGATGTTGCGAGCCTGGTCCTTCTTGCCACGGGTGAACTCATCGCGATCGCGGGCCGCATTGTTGATGGCACGCTGCTCACAGAGCACAGCGCCGCGCCCCTTCTCGTAGCTTTCCGCCCACCGCGAAAGATTCAGCTTTTCTTTCGAGGACGGCAGCATCCGGCCATCCTCGGCGGAAATTCGGTTCACCATGACATGCAGATGCGGCTGCTTCTCGTCGTTGTGACAGATCAGCATGGCTTGCCGGTCGTCTGCGCCCAGCGCCCGGATCGCGCCCAGGGCAGCGCGGCGCATTTCGTCGCGGCTCAACCGTTCCTGTTCGTCGGGGTGCCAGGACAGTGAAAAGTGCAACACGGCATCGGTCGATTTGCGGCCTGTGTTCTTCACGCCAGCCTGACGTTTGAGCCGGTCGGCATCCATGGCGGTGGCCGCCATGACTTTCCAGGCGACGCGCCCATCGCCCGTCGCCATGTTGCGGGTTTCGACCCACTCGACCCGCTCACTGGTGACGGCACGGCCTTTGTCGTGCAGCAGATAGGCGGCGGCTCCCTTAAAGCTCGCGCCCTTGGCGTGCAGTTTAGGGACCATAGGCCGCGCTCACCTTGGCGAGCACCCGCTCACACTCCGCTGCCAAGTCTCGCCAGTCCATGGGAGACGTGCGGTCGCTGTGGACAGCCCGCGCTAACTGATTGACGTTCACCCCGAGCCGATTAATCTCGTTAATCAGGGCCGCCGTGGCCGGGGTGAACGCTGCACGAGGAGCCGGGGCCACCCGATGCCCAAGCACCCGGCGGCGGGCATAGGCATGCGGCTCCAAGCCACAGGCGTCCGCCTGTTCCCGAACGTGCTCAAGCTCCGCCACAGTCAGGCGGAGGTTGAAACGTTGAAGCCGCTTGGCGGCCTCGGGTTTGGGCGGTCGTGGCATGCTCAGCACTCAGTGACACAGGCGCAGGGTGACCCGAAGCCTGTGGGGTTCCAAGGGCGGGAACGAGACGTGTCTCGTTCAAGAGCCCTTGGCCAGATGCGCCGTAGGCGTCGTTTTTGGGCACCAAAAACACATCTGGCTATTCGTCAATATTACTGCCAATGTGTAACTTACCATAATAAGGGTTGTCAAGCCGGTGTGGAGGGCGTTAACGGTTCTTTAAGAACTTCCTGCTCTACTTGTGCGGGTAGAAACGACGGCATTGGGATGCGATGGATCACTTCTTAGAAGCGGAGCTGCACCACAAGCACCGGCACTTTTTTACCGATGGCGAGACCTTAGCCGAACGAGAGGCATGGTTAGAAAACGTCGAAGATATTTGCCAGGCCGCAGGAACGAAATTCAGAGCCCGCAATGCCGTCGATGAGCAGGGCAACCCTGGGTATGAATTTGGCTTCCCTAATATAAGCGGATATGCGGCCTTTGTTTTTAACGTCTTCGGCGATCTCGAACAGCCGGGTAGCCACATCCAAACTTGCACTTTTTTGGATCAACATCGGCCCTACCGTGAAGCATTCTTACTGGCAGCTTCGTCACACTTAGTCGCCTTGGGAATCAGTCATCAATGGCGGGAATATGAAGGGACATTGCAATTTGCCTTCAACCGCTTTTCCGACAGGCTCATGTTCCAGGCCTTAATCGACCAGGGAATTATTGATTCTTCAGCTAAGGGGCTCATGGCTGTCCGTGAGATGCAACAGCGCCTGGGGAATCGTTACACAGAATTGTATCGGCCAGAACTTCGTGTCTGACATAAAAAAATCTATTCTAACGCTCCTGCCTGCCCCTAAGCATTGAATCCTAAACTTGATATGTGCCATATAGAGCTGACATTTTCGGACATTCCTCGTTCTCTCCGAAAGACTTCGGAAGTATGCAGGCAACAGCACTTCAGCCCTGTCCCTTTTGCCGAGAGCTAATTCAGCCGGGAGCTCGCAAATGTCGGTATTGCCTGGAAATGCTTCCGGAAGGAGTTCAGCCTTCTTTACCATCTACACCGCCACCGCTTCAGACGCCAACACCGGTGCCTGCATCACCAGGCACATCCGTGGGAGCGTTACCATCCTCCAGCCCTGTAACACCACCAAAACCTAGTACAGCTTTCCAGTTCTTCGATTCTCGTGCAGTTATGCTAGCTTCATTTCTTGGCAGTCCTCCGGCAGGAGGCGTACTGATGGCCGTCAACTACTTCCACTTAGGCCGACGACTCTCTGCCATCTTTATCGTCATGGTAGCGTTAACGGTTACTGCAGGGCTCATATACTTAATGCCAGATTCTCCTCGATTCTCTGTTGCCACAGTCCTTCTTCCTTTTCTGCTGGCTGCTGTAACAGGACTTATAGCCGAGCGTCTCCAAGAAAATGATTTCAAAGAACATGTAAAGCAGGGAGGAAGGAAAGGCTCTCTGTGGATTGCTTC